>Ga0115000_10001515_pt1 | contig 20565 bp, 20 predicted proteins | sample ArcticOcean_MG_C_6_FD_89690 | JGI IMG/M metagenome (GOLD analysis project Ga0115000, IMG submission 89690) | Marine microbial communities from western Arctic Ocean - ArcticOcean_MG_CB8_128 | ecosystem: Environmental > Aquatic > Marine > Oceanic | place: Arctic Ocean: Canada Basin | collected... | reverse complement strand
TTCGCTCGCGAATGTCTTCGCCGCGTTTACCGTCGCGTTCCCTCGTTCCGTAACCGAAACCTCTCCTTTTGCCACTTTTCCCTGTTGTTGTTGTTGTTGTTGTTGTTGTTGCATTCGTCGAGGATTTGGAGGACGAAGACGATTCAAAAAACCCATGTGAGGAGACACATTATCGTCGTTAAAATCACTCATCTTCGACGCTTCTTTCCTTTTCCTCCAATTATTCGTCGTGTTGTTGTTATTCGTGGTGTTGTTCTTCGTATTCCTCAACGCGGCGTTGGTCTCGTGCCGCCTCTTTCTCGACCGAAAATGGTGATGAAAAACGCCCCTTACGTTTCTGTTAAGAAAAGAACAACGGGATGATGATGAAGAAGACCAAGACCAAGGCTTTGACGACGACGACGATTTCGACGACGACGATTTTCGCGTTGTTCCTCCAGAGCAGCGCGACGAGATCGTCGTCGTCGGCGAAAGCATCATCGTCGTCATCACCTTTACAAAATGTGGCGGAAAAGTCTTCACATAAATTCTTCATTGTGTCTCGGCGGCGGCGGGAAGGATAAAGAGAGAGAGAGACACGCGCGCCACGTTTTTTGCGATGTGTGCGTAGGAATGTTGAAAGGAGTAAACAAAGGGTAAACGAATGAGAGGTGAGACGCGCTCGAAGGATTAACTTCGGTGGATACTCCCAGTCACAAGACGGGGAACTATTTACGATCACCGGGGAAAATCCCCGCGCGTTTGAGCAGAGAGTGCTGGGCGGAAACGTCACTCCCTTCCTCTCCTGGAGCTCTTCTGGAGCTTTTGGAGTCGAAGACACTCGCGATCTTTTAAACAGTCATTTAATCAGTCCGGACGCAACGGATGACACAGAACGGGGTTTACTCTCGAGCTGACGTCTCTCTTTCCTCTCCTTAGTACACGACAAAAACAGGGCTTCTTAATACGAAGATCTTCTCAATGATCTTCTCTCGCATCAAAATCTCTGCGTTTGTCAACGCTTTTATATCATCACGTGTTCAAATATGAGATCTCTTTTCTTTCGTCGTTGAGTGTTTGGGCGGCTTTGATGAGTATCTTCTACCGTACGGGCTTTTGTCGCGGTGTATATGTTCGTCTCGAAACTATATGCTTTTGCGGGTCTACGCTTACTTTACTATTCCTACTACTACTACTACTACCACTACTGCTACTACTACTAAACCGCATCAAACGACGCACCAGTTGTTGCGGCGTTCCGAATTCTTTCATCGCGAAAGTTCTCCACCGCTTTGTCAAAGGATGAACGTCTGAGTTTCATCGGACACCGGTCGAAGCGGGCGTCCTCTTTTAAGACGTCTCGAGCAATTTCCCACGCGAAAATTGCATCCTCCTCGTCCGCAACGCCACCTACGGATTGCGACAACGCGGAAACTGTTTCTCGGCACAACTCCGCGTATCGTTGCAGAGAATTTGTTTTGAACTCTAACAAGAACGCATCGAAGGAGGCGACCATGTCTGCTTCCGAAAGAGGTCCGCCCGAGGAAGCGCGACCGAGCGGATCTTGGGAGAGTAATTCGCGAACGTCATCGATCGTTTCCACGTCATCGATCGATTTTACGGATTCCGCTAATAACGTTTCGAACTGTTTCATCGCGCCGCCTTTGTCTTGATTTCTTTTCAGCTTTTTCAATCGATATTCGTCGTCTCGTTTCTTTTCGAGTATTTCGCGTTCGCGTTTTTCTCGCGCAATTTTCTCGCGCTCCAGTTTCGACTCTTTCGTCGTCTTCGTCGTACCTGCTGCTTTTTCAGCTGCGTTGCTCGATAACTTCACCTTGTACTTATTGAACGCGCTTCGTCTCTCCGGCATCGTCGCGAAACATTCAAACGCATTTTTATCCAGCTTTCTGAGTTTCGGCATGTCCCTCTCCCATCGAGAATGCTCGTTGATTTTCGCCTTTTCGCACAGCGCGAAAAACACATCCAACGCTTTACTCTTAGTCGCGTTAAAGTTTTCGTTCATCGCAATCTCATCACTAGCAGTCAAAAGCTTTGGTGATGCATTATTCGTTGGTTCTTCTTCTTCTTTCTCTTCGATGATAACGGCGCTCGCGGCAGCCGTTGTCGCTCGGCGCGGCGGCGGCGCGAAAGCCGGTTCCGCTTCTGCTTCTTCCGTCCCCGCCACAAAAGCTGCTCTTTGATGAAATTGTTCTTTTCCTTCTTCGTTCTCGTACGCGTCCGGGTCAAACTCGATATCTGTTTCTTCTTCTTCTTCTTCAAATTCTTCTTCCGTTGTTTCGACAGCCTTGTCCTTGGAAGCAGCACGGGGCAAAGAAGGTTTCTCCCACCTTCTTTCTTTCGTCTCGGAATCATCGTTTCTGAACCAATACGGTCGAGTTAACAGATGATTTTCCACTCGGTACCACTCTCCCTCCTCTGTATCCTCTCTGAATATTTTGACGACTTCATCGTCGTCCTCGTCCTTCTTCTTCTTCTTAATCTTAATCTCGTTCCGGGGAATCCGCCAACGGGATCGTTTCAAGACGACGTCGAAATAAAACACGTTTCCTGTCTCTGCGTCGACGTACTTTCGAAACCGGCTGTGTTTGGACGAAAACAACGACATTTGCCCCCGAGATTTATTTCTCGATCGAAAAACGTTCTCTGTCGTTTTAAAACCTCTCCTCGCTGTGAAATGAAGTGTTTCCGTATAATGGGGAAAAACCTTGAAAATTGCATCATAAAAACAGACACATCAGAGACACATCAGAGAGACACAGAGAGACGCGAGAGAGCGTTACAGAAGAGACCAAGGAGTCGAGAGAGTCACAAACGACTGCTCTCTCTCTCAAACTCTCTCTCAAACTCTCGCTCTGGCGGTGCAAAAACGGAGAATTCATTCGGGGAGTCCTTTTCATCGCAGCGGAGGAAAATCATCATCAGAACGCGCGCTCGTTTACTACGTTTACCCGTCGTCTGTCTGCGGAAAATAGAAGACGCGTAATACCACGCGTAACCACCAAAAACGCGAAAGAAAGCTCTCTCTTTAACAAAAGTCATAATGTCCTCCGCTCTGGTGCGTTTTGCGTGTTCTTCTTCACCAAATTCTTTTTCTTTGCCTCCTCTTTGGTGGCTTCTCTGTCGTGTCTTCAGGAGGAGGAGGAGGAGGAGGTCTTTCGAGAGGACGAAATACGCTTTCGCGCTCAATCGTAATTTTCTTTGACGATCGGTTAATAACGGATGATACTTTTCGATTTCGACCTGTGTTATGTAGTACTTTCTGTTTCGACGATGATGCGAGAGCGACTGACTGACTTCTTCTCTTTCTTCTTTTCTTTGGTGGTCTTCTTTGCGCGGTGGTCTTCTTTCGTCGCGCTTTAATACTACTACTACTACTACTACGAAAAACAGGCGCAATCCGCGGGAAGGCTGAAAGTGTGTTCGTTATTCTGCGGGTGCGGGGCGTTTGATTTCGGTTTGGCGCAAGCTGGGCACGAGATTATCATGCAAACCGAGGCGGACGATTGCGCGCGAGAGGTGTTGACCAGTCGTTTCCAAGGGATTTTTCAGCCGACGCACGCGTCTTCGGTGGTGGAGTTGCCGGAAGAGACGGATGTGTTGACGTGTTCCTTGGGCGGGGTCTCCGGGAGTAGTTTGGTAGGACACAGTGAAAATGAAGGGACAGTGTACGACCACCAAGCCGGGGAGTTGGAGACTGGTTGGCGAGAGAGTTGGTCTGCGAATTCGGTGCAATCGAAGATGAAGCAGGTTTTACGGTTGGCGAAGAATCGGTTTACCGGGAGGTGCGTCCCGTGGGTCGTCGTCGATTGCGGGTCGGAGAGGATTTTAGATACCGCGGACGAAGGACAACCACCGATTATTGCCGAGTTAGTGAGAGAGTTTGAGCAACTTGGATTTCGATGGGCGCACCGAGTGGTGCAACCAACCGCGTTTGGTATCCCGGACGATCGAGGACGGTTAGTGTTTTTAGCGAGTAGACACGGCGACCCGCGAGAGGTTTTGTTAGTCGACGAAGATACGACGACGAGTAGCAACATGAATTCAGCCTCGGATTTAGCTTCGCAACGAATGAATAACAAAAACGCGCCGACTCTTTTTGCCAGGTGTGGATTTACCCTTTTGGAAGACGAAGACGAGGACGGAAGTCAGTTTCAAAGAGCGACGCCGAAATACAAAGCGTCGACGATTAACGTATGCGCGGACGCGAGGCCGGATAGAGACTCCGTCGTGTGTTCGGTTGATGGTCAATTAGCGCCTCTAGACGTATCCGATGCGGAAAGTTTACAAGGTTTGTTACCTGGGTGGACCGTGGTGTCGCCACCGGGCGTATCGAGAACGTCAGAAGCGGTCGTCGGCGAGATTCTCAATCGATGGCGCGCGTTGAGCGCGACCGGAGGGTGCGTTCCGTTAGCCGAGTGGATTGGACGACGATTGTCAGACCCGTACGGAATCGGGAAAGGGTTTGATTCCAAACGGAAATCCGCGCAAAAATTCCCGAAATGGTGCGATGGGAATATAGTCAACGCGAACGAGATCAACCCGAGAGATGTGAGATGGGCGACGACGACGGGCGCGAATTCGCTTTGCGCACAAGAAGCGGCGGTAGCTGCCATGACGGCTTTAAATAACAGCAACAGCGAATTAGGAGGTTTCAAATGGCCTCAACACGCGTACAACATTGGTCACGGCCGCGTTTCGCATCCGATGAAACGCATTCCGAAACCAGAGTTTTTGAAACATCCGGAAGCGAGAGAGAAGACGGCGTTGAAAGCGTATTTACGAACAACTTTGGAAAATTGCGCGGGAATGAATAATAACCCGGGCGGTATCGAAGGGTACATTCCAAGAGAAGTGATTTTAGCGTGCGTTCGAGCGACGAGAGAGGCTGGCATGGCACCGCCGCCGCCGTTGGCCGCATTGGAGAGACAGTTTGGCGGCGCTGGGAAGGAAGTCGCGCCGCTGGCGTCGAGAATACTAGCCGGAGCAGATAGAAATAATTTGACTGGATCGCACTCGGAACGAGACTTGTTGGCGGCTGAAACGCTCTTAGTGACAACCACAGCCACAGCTTCTGGTGTAGCCATTCGAAACGGCGGCGTGGGGTCGAGAAATGGTACCGACGTTCTCAACGTCGCCGGTGGAAAACGACAAAACGGCGCCGCGATGAATAACAACGATAACAACAACAACAACAACAATAAAGAATCATCAAAGCGACAAAAGTCCTCTCTCAAGCCGATGGGAGCAGCTCCAGTTGAGGAGGAAGTAGTCGAACCAGACGATGGGTCGTTTATCGTCGCGGGCATTCGCATGATGAAACCGCGAGAATCGCAAATCGTCTGGGCGAAATTGCCGGGACATCCGCATTGGCCGGGATTACGAGTGGACGAAGTGAAACACGGGGACATCGTTCCAAAAGCGGCGAAGCAAATGCAAAAGGATGGGAACGATGTTTGCGTCGTATTTTTCGGCGAGAAATCGTTTGGTTGGTTACCAGAAACCTCCATCGTCGATTTTGAGGTTGGTTATAAACAACATTCGCACGCGCCGGTGAGAGGAAAAGCGCGATTTCTAAACGCTTTGAAGTACGCGAACGCGGAGAAAGAGTTACGAAAGAACGAAGCAAAGAACGGATTGACGAATGGAAACGTAGGTGGAGGAGCGACGACGGTAGCAAATGCTGCCACCGCCGCCGCTGGTCCCAACGGCGCGCTCGTTCCTCCGGCCAACCCGATGGGCGCCGTCGAACCGATCGATTACGAAGCCGTTGGGAGGAACAAAAAAGAGGTCGAGAAAGCCTTATCAGAAGGTCGATGCCCGTGTAAAATGTGCGAAAACGTCAAATCTATCCGCGATTCCAACCCGGAAACGTGCTTGCGCTTGCGATGCATCTCCGCGTCCACTTCGGGTAAAACCGGCGCCAAACTCGCCTCTCAAGGAGGAAAAGCGGTCGGTAAAATAATCTCCATCCTTTGGCCGTTAGATGACGCGCGGTACATCGCCGAAGTCATCTCCTACGACGCTCGCGAGTTGAAACATCTCGTTCGGTACGTCGAAGACGACGTTCGAGAATACGTCAGCTTATGGGAAGAAGACGTCCAATTCGTTCGCAGCGGATTATTGGGCGAACAAACATCATCGCAAGGTGGTAATAATGCGGTCGTCAAAGGCGAGGAAGAGTTGACCGGGGTCGATTTGTTGCTCAGTTTAGGCTCGTAGTAAATACTTACCATGTTCTATAGTTTAGACTGTACTTGTATTCATCAGAAAGAGAAACCATCACATTTTTTATAAGGCAGTCCCCTACGAGAGAAAACTCCCCCACAAAAAACTCATCACGTAAACTAATGGGGAACGGCCCGTCGAATCTCGCGCGCACGTTCTCCGAGGACATCGGAGAGGTAAGAAAGATCATTTTCATCGTTTGTCTCGTTTTGTCTTCTCGATAATACATAATACTTCTCTCTTTTCTTCTGCGATGAACGAACTTCTGCATCTCAACTAACTCTCCGTTTTTATCTCATCTCGTTCCCCAACAACAATGAAAGTTCTTCGGCGTGAACACCACCAACACCAACCGAGGAGGACGGGCGACGACGACGTCGACTTCGAGAAACGACGACGACAACGGCCCACTCTCGAGCGAAGGCGCTCTTTCCGCAAAAATCATCGGCGCGTTACCTTTGGAAAAAGTGGAAACGAAAAGGTCCCTCGAAAACAAAACGGTGAAAGAACTCACAGCGGAGGTGAAAGAGAACCAGACGAAGAAATGCCCTCGCTCGAAAACAAAATTCGAAGGCCCGTACCCTCTCGAAAAAGCCGAACTCGTAGATTTTGTGTTACATTTAAGAGGCGAACCCGTGTGTTCGGTGTGCTTCGACCAGTTCGAGGAAGGCGAATACGTTCGCGTGCTGCCGTGCGCGCACCGATACCACATCGAATGCGTCGATCGATGGTTAGCGAGTAAATCGATTCGGTGTCCCGTGTGTCAGCACCCAGCGGACGAACGGTGATCGCAAACATTTTTCGCAAAGAGTAGTAATAGCTTCATTCCGAATAGTTTCTAATAGCAGCGGTAATAATAATAAGAGCAGCGTTTGTAAATTATGCGCGTTTTGCGTACCGCGTACTTTCATCAAATCAACCATATCGGAGAGTCACATTTGGTCGACATTTTAAATGCGCGCACAACATATAAAATAAAACGCGAAGAATGTCATCGTCAGAAATAAACAACGACGACGACGACAAGAAGAGGAAGGATTTGAAGGCGAAGAAGAAAGCCTCTCACTTCTCTCGCTCGTTCTCCGATTCCGTCCGGCATTCCTCCGACCAAAAGCGCAAACAAAACTCCAATTTGTTCTTGATAAACTTGCTCAGGTTTCGCGGATTCGGAGGCGAGGACACGGACAGAGTAGGACAACACGAAGAAAAAAGCGTTCGAGACGTCCGAAAATTCGTCCACCGAGGGAACAAAGTCGGAACCGTCGTCGACCACGCGCGTGAACGCGTGGTGAATACAGTCGGGAGAGTTCTCGAAGTTGGAGTGAGAGAGAGTTTGGTCGGAGGAGGAGAGAAAATACGCTTCGAGAGGAAAGAGTTGGCGAGAAGACGCAAATCATCATCATCATCATCATCTTCGTCGTCGTCTTCTCCTTCTCGTAATAAAGAGGAAGAAGAGAAAAACGTTGTCTTACCGGCGTTTTCGTTCATCGCGCACGAAGCGAAAGAGTTTCGGCGGCTTCGCGCGGCGTTTGGGTTGAGCGAGGAGGAGTATTTGAAGTCGTTTAAAGGTTTGGACGGCGTCGACGACTCCGAGGACGAGAAGACGAGTTTGAGAGTGATTGGGAGAGCCGATGCGGGCGGGAGGTCTGGGGCGTGGTTTTTTTGCACGGAAGATGCGAGATTTCTGTTGAAGACGACGAAAACGAGCGAGAAGAACGTTTTGTTGAAACGTTTGAGGAAGTATACGGAACACGTGGAGAAGCACGGGAGGAACACGTTTTTGCCGCAAATTTACGGGTGTTACTCGATTAAAATCGGGAAAGGGAGAGGCACGTACAAGACATTCTTGGTCATCGGGTACTGGTTCGCGACGCAAGTGAAAGTCGGAAGTCCTAGGTACGATTTGAAAGGAAGCCGGTGTAAACGGACGGCGAAAGAAGATCCAACGAAAGAAGTGGAGTTGTTGAAAGATAACAATTTCGTGGCGCACGAGGAGAGGGACTGCGTCAGGACGTTGCGGCGCAAAACGATCTTGGAAAGTTTAAAGAGAGACGCGGATTTTCTGTCGAGCTTAGGATTGATTGATTATTCGCTGTTGCTAGGGCACCACAACATGAGATCGGATTCGGATCTTCCGTCGTTGACTAACGTTTCTAAAAAAAAGACGTTCGTGAAATCCGCGTCTATGTTCGGGAGGGTAGAGAAAGGGGAAAAAGACTCGGAGAAACACGTAACAACACGAATGAAGACAACAACGCCGCGAACGTTACCATCTCTCTCGAGTAGCGGCAACGAGCCGGCTTTAGTTGGAGACGAACAAAGAGTCAATCAGCTGCGATTCGCGAGAACGCCAACGGGGGTAGCTTTCTTCGGCATCGTCGACGTGCTCGCCGAATGGACGACGTTCAAATGGTTCGAGTGGTTTTTCAAGAGCGCATTGTTTTGCGGGAAGAGAGACGTGAGTTGTCAACCGCCGAAAAAGTACGCCGAGAGGTTTAAAAAGTTTATGGAAGAACACGTCATCAAGGACAGAGAATAAAAGTTTGTTTGTGTATGTGTACTGAAAGAATTTTATTATCATTACTAGAAGAGAGTATATATGTTGTTGTAGCTAGTTATTAACATGTATCGGCTCTCGTCATTACGCTCCATTCAGTAAGCGTTCAATGGCCGCGCTCACGTTTCCGTTTGTGGCCACCAAAGCTCTCACGTTCTCCGCTGGATTGAAGAAACCCATATCGTTGAGTTGCGAAATCTGCGCCGCGTAGGCCGTTTCCGGATCCGCTGGCGGCGTCACCGATGGAGGCGCTCCTATTCCTCCGAACGGCGATTCCCCAAGTCCACCACCAACAGCACTCCCCCCCATGACGCGCTGCAAATGTTGCATTGCCTGTAAAGTTTGTGGGTCGGCCAACGCTCGAAGAAACTCTGGATTACGCATTTGTTCCGCGAGTTGCGGTTGTTGTCTCAACATCGCATCAAATTCCGGATTTGACCGGCGAAGATTTTCGAGAGCGTTTGGATCCGATGCGATTTGTGACATCGTTTGACTGAACATTTGCATGAGCGCTGGGTTGTTCTGAATCGCTTCCATCTGGCGTCGCATGGTTGCTTCGTCCGGCATGCCGCCGCCTATATTTAAACCGCCGAATCCTCCCGAACCACCTAAACCCGCGAACGGATTTTGTTGTTGAGCTTGGGACGTTGAAGCGCCTGCGGTCCCGGCATTTGCCGCAGCCCAATGATTCGGTAACGGCGCGTCCGAGTTACCACTAGACGACGCAGCACCGAATAAACTTGCAAACGGGTTCGCATCCGCAGCCGCCCCGTTGTTGGCGGCCGCCTCGCTATTTTGACTATTTTGTATCGCGTTTTGCAACGGCACCTCCACGTTTTCGTACATTCTCCTCAACGCGTTAAACCCTTCCGGATGGCTCTCAATATTCGCAAGCGTCCGATCGGTTGCCGCCATTTGCTCTCGCATTAAATTCGGATCCCTGGACGCTCTCAGCGCCCTCGATATGTTTTCCGGATCCTGCATCGCCTGCCTCAACTCTGGATTCGCGTTCATCAACTGTTGAATCTGCGGGTTTTGCTCCATCACCTGCATCATCGGTCGTAAAACTTCCGGGTCTTGCATCGCTTGCTCCATGAACTGTCTCACGAACGGGTCGTTTTCAATCGCCCGAATCTCCTCCGGCGTCGGGTTCGGCATGCCGCCCGCTCCGAACCCGCCGCCGCCAAACATATCAAAACCACCAGAACCACTCGCTCCTCCTCCTCCTCCGCCACCACCACCTAAAACGCTGCTGTTAAACAACGTCGCAAAATCCGGCGCTTGCGACGTTCTTTGACTCGCGTTCGCGTCGTCCATCCACGTTCGCGGCGGTGTCGGTTGCCCACCACCACCTTCATTCGCCGCGTTGTTACTCGCCGGACGACTTCCACCGCTCGCGTTCGATGATATAGATTTCTTCGGCGCCGATTGTACCAAATGCACCGCGTGCCCTTCCCCAATCGAACACTCTTTTATCGTTTTCTCGTCCTTCAAAACGTGTCCTTTGTAAATCAATCGAATCGATTCCTTTTCGGATCCGAGTGTCGTCGCCAAATCGGCTTTCAACTCGGAAATCAACTTTGTAAGCTCGATATTTTTCATCTCCAGTTTTGGATTTGTCGATGTTTTCACGATGAACGATATCGTGGTCTCTTTGTCTTCTTTTCCTCCTTCGCTCATCTTTTTTGTGCGTCGTGTGATCTCTTCTTCTTCTTCTTCTTGCTTCTGTTATTTTTGCGCGTTTTTGTGCTTTTTTCTTTTTTTTCTCTCGTAATTTAGGGTCTGGGGTGTAGTCTGAGACCCAAGTGTGTGAAAAACCGTCTCTCTGGATAGAGAAATTCGACGACCCACACAATTTACGCGCAGAGGAGTACAAGAGAGTTTCATCAAAATGTTGTCGACTTCTTTTTCCTCGACAGTTATTCCAACCAAGGTACGTTTCCTTTTTTGTTGAATTCGTTTGTTTACGCGCGGAGAGGACGTTCGCGTCTTCAGAGAGAGAGAGAGAGAGACCTCTTTTTCTTACGCGCGCAATTTTTGCGTGTTGTTGCGTCGCCACCCTCTTTTCTCTCTAAATTTTTGCCGACGGCGAACAAATTAGAGAAGAAAAAACCGGACGACGACGACAAAAGGGGACGATGACATTACATATTCTTTGGTGATTTTACGCTCGAGTATTCGTCGCGCACACATTTGATATGAGAACGGCCGCGTCGTGCGCTCGCGCGGGTGGTTTCCGCTCGTCTTTCCGGAAAAGGAGGAGGAGAAATCATCGCTCGGAAAAACCTCTTTTTTTTGTACGAAAAGGGGCATTCGAGTCATTTTGGATAAAGAGGATGAAAGTACTGACACCACGTTTTCTTTTCTCTTTCAACACATTAAACAGGCATCCGCGTTCGCTCGCGGCGAGAGTATAAAAGCCTTCAAACCTAGCATCAGTAGTAGAAGACACCAAAAACAAGCAGCCTCTTTTGTCGTTCATGCGGCGGCGTCCGGGGAAGCCGAGCGGTTACGCTTACACAACTTGAGCCCGTTGCCGGGGTCGAGAAGAAAACCGATTCGCAAAGGTCGCGGTTACGGCGCCGGCCAAGGCGGGACGTGCGGGTATGGCATGAGAGGTCAAAAAGCGAGAGGTGGTAGAGGCACTAGACCGGGTTTCGAAGGCGGTCAAACGCCAATGTACAGAAGGTTTCCAAAATTGAAGGGCATCGCCGGCGGCATGAGCGCCGGGAAGCCGAAATTCGTGACGGTGAACGTTTCCGATTTGGCGCAAGCGTTGGCGGATTCTAAGATCAGCGCGGGCCAAGACGTCGATTTGGACACGTTGAAGTCGGTTGGTTTGATCAAAGCGACGGGTTACTACAGAAACTTGCCGTTGAAGGTGTTGGGCGACGGGGAGCTTTCGCAAGGCTTGAAAGTCAAGGCGGCTGCGTTTTCAGCCTCCGCGAGCGAAAAGTTAGCCGGCGCCGGCGGGGAGGCGATTCTCGTCCAAGGGAAAAAACCAAAGTGGAGTCGGCAAGCGCACGAAGCCGCGCAGGCGGCTGCTGCCAAGTAAATTGAGAAGAGAGAATACGCACGTGTACGTCGTGTTATTTCTTGAGTTGTTTATACTATACATTAATTAGTTCATATTATTATTACACATATACACAAGGGTGTCGTTGTTGTCCCTATTGCGAAGAAAAGACCACGTCGCGCTCGTCGACGCCGTCCAACTTCATTTTATTCCTCACCGCCTGTTCTGGCACGCCCAAATGTAGCATCTTGTGATACTTCTCGTGCGCTGGATTCACATGTATTCGTCGTGCTCCTTCTTCTTTCTTTTTACTGCTCGTTTGCTTCTTGTCGTCGTTTCCGTCCTCGCCTGCTCTCGCACCTTCTTTGACCAAATGCGGTGAAAATTCACCATCAGGTCCATCTCTCGACGCCGACGAGGACGAGAGAGGCGGTGGAGGCGTTTTCACAGCCTCTCCTTTTCCTCCTCCTTCCTCCTCCTCGGAAGAAAATCGTTCTAACTTCTTCTCCAAAAACCTCAAACTCCGTTCCATCGTCTCCATCTTCGTTTCGATTTGTTCTAACCCGCGTTCGCTTCTCGCTCGAATCGCGTTCAAATTGTTCGCGCAATCGACCGCGAACGCGTTCACACACGCGACGGTAAAATGGTCGCTCACTCTTTTGTCGTCTTCATCGCTTTCAACGAAGCTCTTCTTTGTCTTCATCGTTTTACACGCGTTTATGTTCGTTGCATCATTCGCATCGTTTCCATTATGCCGCTTGGGAAAAATTCAAAATCTCTTCACTTTCACTCTCGCAAAAATACCGTACCAATACGAATAACAATACTCTGATACTAATGTCCGGCATCGCTCTGGAAAACCAGCGCGAAGTGCGCTCAATCGTGACGAGAAACCAAAACGGCATAATCGTGAACGCGAAAGATATCACGCAAAAATTCCAGGACGTGTTTGAATGCGAAATCGGGCCGATCGTCACCGCGCTCATCAAAGAAGGAAACGAAAAGGAACTAAAGAGTTTAGAAAACGCAATCGCACGAGACGGAGGGAAACTCGTGCGGGAAGCGAAAACGTACGAAAGGGCGATGAACGATTTAGAGAGAGGGTACGCGGGAGTCGCGATCGAGCAATACCCGTTCGAGGAGAAGACGAGAGATTTAATCCAACGAAACCGGAATAGGATTGCGAAAGATCCCGAGGCGAAACTGGTGGAGGAAAAATTTAAAAAAATGGTCGCGAACGCCAAAGGCGAGGATAACGGGGAAGGGTTTATCATCACGGACGAACACGGGAACGTCGGTGGAATTGGTGGAAGTGGTGCTATTTTGAACGCGAAATGTCCGATAACTGGCCTTCCGTTGAAAGATTTAGAAGAGCCGGTGGAGGACGCGGTTGGCGTCGTGTACGAGAAGCAAGCGGTGTTGACGTTTTTAGGGAGAGAAGGAAGGAAGAAGTGTCCGGAAGCGATGAGGAATCACGTGGTCACGAAAGAAGAGTTGAAGGTGAGCGAGAAAGTGATGAGGATGAAACGGATGGGGGAGAGAACGAGAGAGGCGAACGTGGATGAGATTATCAGTCCGTAAAAAAGAAGAGAGGAAGAAGGTATCAGTTCATTAAAGTTCGTTCGCAACTCTCGGCGAGCGGAAATATTTGCATCCGAATTTTGAGGAGGAGGAGGAGAAAAGGAGAAACGTGTATAATAACATAAAAGCACACGACGTAACAATATACTTTAGCAGAAGTAGTAGTACTATTTACTGATGTGTTGTAAGAAGAAGAAGAAGAAGTAGAAGAAGAAGACGAAGAAATTTGTTCATTAAATGTAGTACGTGATTATTACACAAAAATAAAAAGGGATGACATACCCACTCTCCTCTTATTCTTAGTAAAGCCCGATAACTTTCCACCACGCGCCGCCGACGACTGCCCACAAGATAAAGTTAAACGCTCCAACAATCGCGCCGAGACGGAAGTAATCCTTCAACTCGACGTAACCGGAACCAAAGTACACGGCAGATTGACCACTGGCGTAGTGCGTGATGGCGCCGAACAAGTTGGTGTGAAACGCCATAGTTAAACCGGCGAGCATCGGCGGGACGCCCGAGGCTAACATCATGGCCAAAAATGCCGTCGATAACGCCGCGACTTGCGCAGTTTGCGAGGCAAAAAAGTAGTGAATGGCAAAGTAACTGACGTGTAAAACCAAGAATACTTGCGGCCACGCCAAGTTCGCGGCGGTTAAAGCCGCCGAAACTTTCGTCGCGATGAATTGAATAAACCCGAGTTCGTTCAACTGCGCGGACATGCCGATCAACACGGCAAACCAAACGAGCGTATCCCAAGCGCCTTTTTCGTTCAAGCAATCGGCCCATTTAATAACACCGGCAAATAATTGCATAGACATGCCAAACATAGCGGAAATCACCGGGGTAATCCCAAACGGTTGGAAGATCCAGCAAAACACGGTGATGCTCATGGTGATAACCACGGCCAATTCATCTTGCGATAACGGGCCGAGTTTCTTCAACTTCTCCCTCGCCATCGCGGGAGCTTCTGGCGTGTCTTGAATTTCAGGCGGGAATAGCTTATACACCAAGAGCGGCGTCAAGAGTAAACCGAGAATGCCCGGAACGCAGGCGGCTTTGAACCACGTGATCCACGGGTTCGCGATGACGATCCCCAACCCGGCGGCTAACTTTAAGGACAGCAAGTTTTGCGCCGCAGCCGTCATGCACAAAGCGGACGAATGACCAGAGCATTGCAATTGCGTTTGCATGAGAAATGCACCCATCTTCTTTGCCGTCGGTCCAGGTTCAGACCCGTTACTTTTGGCCAACGAAGAGATGATGGGCAAATAGACGCCGCCGGCTCTCGCGGTCGTCGACGGCATCGCCGGCGCCAACACGGCTTCGGAAATGCTCAACCCGTAAGATAAACCGAGCGTAGACTTACCAAGCTTTTCGACAAACATAGTCGCGATGCGATCGCCCAAACCAGTGGACACGAATCCTCTGGCGAAGAAAAATGCCAAAACAATAAGCCAAATGACATCGTTCGTCATCGCGCCAAACGCTTGCGCGAAGGTCAACGTCTTCGTCACCACCGCCGTGGTCAATCCGAGAAACGCCCACGCACCGACCGGTAACGGAGACAAGACTAAACCAGCGACCGTGGCTAAGAAAATAGACAGCAAATTCCAGGCTTGCGGGACCACCCCATCCGGTCTCGGAACGACGAAACAGACGAACAAACCGAAACCGACAGACATCGCCGCTGCTTTCAAATTCGCGCCTTTCCAAACAAACTCCGAGGACGAGCCGCTCGATTTCGCGCTCGGTGAAGTTACCGCGGAAGAGGAGGAAGCTTTCGGAACGAATTTCCTCGTCTTTGTCGTCGAAACTCTTTTGTTCGCCATCAAAGCCTTCTTCTCGAGAAGTTGATGAGAAGTTTTGGATATAATAATGCCATCATCATCATCCCTGAAACTGCATTTCCGCAAACCTTTTTGAGTGGTATATTTCTTCGAAGCATTCACAGAAGCAGCGCGTTTCTTAAAATTGAAGGAGGCGGTGTTGTTTTTTGCGCTCGTACACGTCGTCGTCGTCGTCGTCATCGCGCTCCTCGTGTTCATTAAAAGTACACAAAACAACAACAACTTTGTTGTAAAGCGCTTTCGAAAAGTTGTTAAAAAAGGCCACGTGTTTGAAAAACCCAAAAAAATTCACTTGCCCTCTTTTCTGTCATTGCGCGTAAAATTATTCACCACACCAAAGTAGCCCGGATATAATACACACGCGATCGAAAGCGAACATGTTTGCATCCACGACCGCATCGACGCACATTTCGTGCTCGCAATTGGCGAAAGTTTCTTCGGCGCAGAGGAAGTCCTCGAACACGCGCATGGCATCCTCGGCGACGTCTTCCTCCTCCTCTTCATTTTCGTCGTCGTTCGAGACGAGACGATTTATGAAATTGACCGCCGCGAGAAAAGTGCGAGAGGCGAAAGGCGCGAACGAAAGAGGGATGGCTCTTTTAGCGAAAGCGACCGCGGAGGTACGAATTGAACGTTTTTTTTATATGTTTAGTGCGCAGAGGTGGGGGAGAGAGACGACGGTGAATTCAGAAGAGGAGGCTTTTTTTACGCCTAAAAACCTCCTTTTCTCCTCGCCGGCGTCTCGCTCTTGTCACCAAATTGGGGGGGCGTTTTTTTTTCTCTCCCTCTCTCTCTCTCTCTCTCTCTCTCGAAGCGATGACCAAAAACGAGCAGCAGCGTCAAAAACTCTCCTCCTCCGCGAGTGAGGAGGAGACGTCGTTGCTTGTTCGAGCTCATCTCTTTCAGAGGTGTTACCGCGCAAAAGTCTCACCATCATCGTGTGACTTTTTTTTGCCTTATCTGAAAACCATCTCTGACACTCTTCTTTTCTCTCTTCATTCATACTACCACTAAAAACAGGCTGCTGAAGTCGTCGCAGAAAAAGAAGCCGTGTGCTACTTGAGAAACGTCCACATGTCTCCGTTCAAAGTCCGCAGAGTGTTGGATTGCATCCGCGGTAAATCTTACGAAGAGTGCTTGATCATGTTGGAATTTATGCCGTACAGAGCGTGCGAACCGATTTTATCGGCGTTGTTCTCCGCCGCGAGCAACGCGAAGAACAACTTGGGCATGAACAAGGCGAAGTTGTACGTTTCGGAGTGCTACGCGGATGGCGCGGGGACCATGAAGAGATTCCACCCGAGATCTCAAGGTAGACCGTTCCCGATCAGAAAGAGAACGTGCTCGATTACTTTGAAGATGAAGGAGCAAGATTAAATTCGTCGAGGAGATGACGACGACACTCTCGAGAGAGAAGAAGAGGGAAAAAGAGAGAGAGAGAGAGATAGAATATGCAACACTATTGAATTGTACTTAGTTAGCTTACCACACGACGACGTGTATAAATATGAATCGAAGAACACACACAACACACATTATTATTACGAACAACGCGAAGCAAAACTCTCTCTCCTCTTCCTTTTACTACTCCTACTACTCCTACTCCTACTCCTACTACTACCGTTGTTCCTTTCGTTTCACGACGATTCAGACGACGACGATCGCCAAAATCACCACTTCTTCTTCTTCATCTCTCTTCGCTCTTCTTCCTGCTCCTCTAATAATTTCCGCCGCTTCACAATGGCCTCGTGCACGTCTTTATCTAATTTTTTCCTCCCTTGCGTCACCGCGTAGTAATACACGCCTCCGCTGAAACAGAGCAAAGAGGACGCGATGAGGACGTTGCCCGTTCTCCGGGTCGACGCGTCGAACGTCATATTTTCTTTTGATAGATTTCTTTCTTTGTCTTCTTACGGGTTGTGTTCGTCTTCTTTGATAGAATAATAAAAAGTGATGACGACGACGGTTTCCCCAAATGTGAGCGTTTTTTTGTGTGTGCAAATTCTCCAGATTTTACGCGCATAAATAAGAGAGCGCGCAAAGATATAAAATCGTTTCCAAATTCGCCCCTCGGATCGCGGTCGATGATGGGAAAATAACAACAGCGCGTGAATTTGCGCTCTGTTGAACGATGGCACGTTCGCGTCCTCGCTCGTTTACCTGTCGTTTACGTCGTCGCGAGATTTTCGGACGATTTGGAAAGAAGAGAGAGGTAACGGCCGCCACCAATTCTTTTTTCTTTTCATCTCTCTCTTCTTTATTCTCAACGAGTTTTGCGGAATGATCGAGTACTTACTGCCGCCCCAGTCGGAGAGACATCAATGTTGTCGTGACGATTGGTTTATTATTACAAAATGGCTGACTGCAAAAAGCTTTGAGAGCGAGAGACCATTTCGAGAGAGAAAAGATGATTTTGTTTTGATTTCGCATTTGCGTATTATTATTATATTGCCGTGATGACAATTCGGTACCCAGCTCGCTTTGAGCCTCGGCTTTGAAGAAAACTTGTTCCAAACTTACACGACTTTTATGACTGAGCAATAGTATTAATATGTGCGATTTTATGCGTCTTCGTCTTCGTCTCGTCTTCGCGCTGTTTGGGCGTTCTCGCTTACATTTTTTTACTCATCATCCGTTTTCATCTTCTGTATTATTATTATCATCGACAACAGAGCAATCAGAACAGGTTCATATTTAGTATACATATATGTGTCAATTTTACGCGTCCGTGGCGAAAATGCCGCGTTTATCCTCTCTCTTTGCGTGTGTGTGTGTTTGTGTAGTTTGTGCGAGTCTGGTTCGATGTGCGCGTCGTCGCGACAAAGTCTTCTCAAACTCTTTTACATGGACATCATCAAAATCGCAAAAGGATATCAAGGAAATGAGGATTTCTCTTTCCCCAATTGATCGACGTTGAAAAGAAACCGGAGCGCTAGGTCGCCACCTAGCAATTCTTGCCAGAATTAACTGATCCTTGATATTGTTTGCATCGTATTCCTCTCGCCGGATGTATACGAATGATGTGGTGATGTTGGTAAAAGACGAACGAACGATGATTGCGCTCTCGCATATCGAACGAGTTGAAGAGAGATGCTTCAATTTTTGCACATACAAACACACGCACACATTTTTCTCCTTTCGCGCTTAACGTCGACTTTATTTTTATGTCTTCTATATGTTTATAACGCTTTCTATTTCCACAGAGAAGAAGAAATACTGCCTCGCGCGAACGAGAGATATGATGAAACAAAGGTAGGGAAACTCTCGAGAGGGTCGAAAAAACTCGTGTATGCTTCTTTTAGTTGGGCGGCGTTCAAATTCTATGAGTGTTAGCCCCGTTCCCTTGAAGCGAGAGCAAATGTAATCGTTGGAGTTCGAAGCCCGACAGATTGCAGGTCCTGAAGTTCTCGCTATCCGCTCGACTAAACTACACGACGTCGTTGCGGACTCAGATTTCAGAAATCTTTCAACCTCTTGTTCGTTTTTTTTTGCGCGCGCGCAATGGTGAGAGAGAGAGAGACAGAGAGAGAGAGACAGAGAGAGAGAGAGAGAGGAAAGCAGAGATATGCGCGCTCGTATTTTCTCGGGGGGATCACATCAGGCAGCTGTTCACGCTGCTCAGTGCGTAGTTCGGCGTTCGAACCCCCGTAGAGCGATTCGTTCGCATTCTGAGTTCTCGCGGCGACATTTCTTACTAACTTGGTGCCCGTGCGTTTGACTCTGGAAACCGGACGTACACTCTCTTCTTTTCTTTTCTCTCGCGCGAAACGCCACTGTATCGAGCTCTGTATCCCTCTCTCTCTGCCTGGAACTATTTTGCGATGACGAAAGAAAAGAGGTTTCTTTTAGCGGTTTATCAAAGCCGAATGCAATGAATAAACCCAAGAAATAAACGACTTCTCCTTCCGCCGAGCAATTGATTCTTCGTAGATAAAGACGGGATGATGTGATGCAATGTTGTACGTGTGAGATAAAGATCGATGATAGAATACATTCCTATGCGCACTGCGAGCGGGGGTCAGGGAATCCGACGCTTGCGTCGGGCGAACCTTCCTTGGTCAGCCCCCGTGACGATTCGTCGTCGGCGTGGCGCTAAGTTCGCGGTTCGGCCGCAGTCTGAGATCTTACTTTCCTCACGCGTTGATGTTGTTTCTCGCGCTCGTTTGATTGCGGTAAAGCAACGACTAATAAAGCCTCTTCTTCATATTCTTCTTTTATTCTACACACAGAGATGGATAGATCTTACATAGATAGATAGAGAGCGAGAAACGCTCGGAGCGGTTGAAAAACACGCTCGCCTCCATTTTACGCGCAATCTGCTTTTGCTTTTGCTTTTGCTGTTGAAAAGGCGCCGCGCACATTATAGCTCGATGATGAAAGAAAAAAACGATTTTGCGCGCGATGACGATAATCATACATTGTTTTCACGACGGTCTTCCTATCGAGGATTCATCCTCATGCCGAACGATGTGCTAGTACTCTGAGCGCTCAAATAATATAGTTATTCTTCTGTGATGTATTTGCGTTTAATGAATAAGTATTTCAAAAGTTGTTTTACATTCCAATCAATACACACACACATATATATATATATATATATTACGGACACTCCAGCGTCATCTTCGTCGGATCTCCACTCACCGGCGACACCCCGTCCGCGTTCGCGCAAATCCCCATCAACACGTCCTTCCTTATAATCACTTGCGACCAGTCCGAATCGTTCGCTTTCACCGTCTCCAAGTTACTCGCGCCCGAGACGATCGCGTTCGTTAAATTCGCCCCGGTAAAGTTCGTCTTCAACAAGTTACACTGCCCTAAATTCGCGTTTTCTAAGTTCGCTCCGGTAAAATCCGCCTCCTCTAAGTTCGCGCCGAATAACGAGATCCCCGATAAGTTCGCCCCTCGAAAGTTTGCTCGTTTTAACGACCCTTTGGTGAAATACGTTTGCGTTAAATCTTGGTCGTGGTAATCGAAATCGTCGCACGCGTTCGTCGCGCACTCGGACGTTTGCGGGATGGCCATTGCGAACTCTGGTTGGAAAAAGCCCAACCCTAAGCCTACTTGCGAAGCGAAAGCGACGGATACACATAAAGCTGTTGTTGCACTCGTCAACTTCGTCTTAACTTCATCTTCATCTTTTCCCCGAAATGCACAGACGACGTGTCTTCTTCCTTTTAAACCTCCTTTTATTAGTGTCCTGGTCTTCCTACTTTTCACCGCAAAAGATGAAAAAAGAACCGACTCTGACGACGATGCGAAGAAAACCATGATTCTTCTTTGTTTTATGTGTATATATGTGCGACTCAGTAAGCGTAGTGTGAGACGTTTTTATGAGG
>Ga0115000_10001513_pt1 | contig 20580 bp, 10 predicted proteins | sample ArcticOcean_MG_C_6_FD_89690 | JGI IMG/M metagenome (GOLD analysis project Ga0115000, IMG submission 89690) | Marine microbial communities from western Arctic Ocean - ArcticOcean_MG_CB8_128 | ecosystem: Environmental > Aquatic > Marine > Oceanic | place: Arctic Ocean: Canada Basin | collected... | reverse complement strand
CATGTGCTGCGTGTATTCCATCTCCGACTGTTGTCGCGACGACGAAAGCGTACGAGTAGTATTCGCAGAAACAGTAGTCGTCGTCGTCATCGTCGTCGTATGCACACACTCGAGAGAGAGAGAGAGAGAAAGAAAGAGATTACTCTTTCTGATGTGGGAAAAGAAAATGACGGCGATCGATCGGTTTTTTTTCGCCTTAATTCTCAACTGCTGTTTGCGCAACTCATAAAACTCTCCTCAAATGTCAAAACTCTCTTTTTCGTAATCTGCCAGATTTTAGCTGTTTTTTGTCCTTTGGGAAACTCCTCAAAAAAAAATGAAGCGCATCGATGAGCGACTCTGAATTCGACGACGAATTCGTCGCTTCTGCGCACCATCATCGGAGGAAGAGAGGAGGAGAAGAAGAAGAAGAAAAAGACTTTGAAGTTTCTTTTTCGGTGAAATATCCGTCCGAGTGTTTCTCTCTGTGTATTCTCTCTCTGGCGTATTGTTACGTCGGGTGCGACGCGTCAAAACTCGCGAGTCGGTTTGCGTTTCATCCACCGAAACCGAGTCATTACGAGTTGAAAACGACCAACCGAGGGACGAGGTACCCGACCATATCTCAGTTTCATCCGACGTACGCGCACAAGAACGCGGACGCGAGAGTGGCGAGTAAAGCGTTCGCTTCGTTTCAGTGCTACGAGATTCCTTTTTTAGAAAGTCAAGAAGATAAAGGAGGAGGAGGAGAAAAAAAGACTTCGAAGAATATATGCGTCTTCTTCCGACCGGCGCCGAGAGACGCGAAGCGAGCGAGATTGATTATTCACTCGCACGGAAACGCGATGGATTGTGGAGGTGGGTTTGAGATGTTAGCGGAGATTGGGGATCAGTTAGACGTGTCGATTTTAAGCTACGATTACAGAGGGTACGGGAAATCGGGAGATTTATACGACCAGCCGACGGTGGAGTCGTGCGCGGAGGATTTACGGAGAGTCGTGGATTGGGCGACGAAAGCGAGAGGTTTAGTCGGTGGACAAACCGGAGATTATAATCGAGATCGGTTTGGTTTAGACGATATCGTTTTGTGGGGGCAATCGATCGGGTCTGGACCGTCCACGAGAGTCGCCACGGAAAAAGAGGTTGGAGGATTGATTTTAGAGTGCGCTTTGGCGAGCGGTACGAGAGTTTTAATCGGCGAAGCGAAGGAAAAACACGGGATAATAAGCCCGGTGAGATGTTTTCGAAAGTGTGAGGTGTACGATAACCAAGGCATAGCGGTGAACGTCAAGTGTCCGGCTTTAGTCATGCACGGTATGAAAGATTTCGAGATTCACCATTCCCACGGCAAGTTGATTTTCGACAAGTTGCAAGCGAGAGGAGATTCTAAAGAGAGGTTTAAAACGTACGCGTATTGGTCGCAAACAGCCGGTCACGACGACGTGTTTTACGACAACCCTCGCGAGTGCATTCGACAGGTACAAAAGTTCGTGCGAACGTTACCGACCACCGAACGCATCCAAAACGCGATCGCATCGTCCTCTCGCGCGGAGAAAGGTTTATCGGCGGACGATTTAGCCAATCCTTCTCTCCTCGGTAGCGAAAGAAGGCGAGAAAATAAGGAGAAGAAACCGTACAACGATAAGTTTAATCGCGTCAATCAAGAGTTGTTTTACCAATCGCCGCCCAAGAAACAACACATGAAAAAGTGATTATTGAAGGTGTTTTGTTATGTTTGTGCGCATTTAGTGGTAGTACTTAGGTAGTTTTATATCGTCGAGTGTTGTTTTACTTTGCGTTCTTTCATATTGACAAGCCACAACCTCAAAACTCATTTTTTTCATCTTCTTTCTTCTCTCTCTCTCTCTCTCTCTTCTCTTTCATTATTCTAGTACACTCATACACAATTCACACATTCAATAGATACATCATCACTATTATTATTATTCTTAGTATTTTATTATTTATATTATTATCATTATTGGGTGGAGACGACGGCTTTGTTCATCAACAACGGCGAATCTTCGCCAGCGTTTTGGTCGACAAATTTGTTCGCTGCGGACAATTTTCCTGCCTTTCGCGCGATACCAGCGACAACCGCTAACGTCGCCGCCATGGCACCAGCTAAGGGAGCAACTCCCGTGAACTCTTTTCCAGACGGTAAAGTGTCTCGCATTTGCTCGTCCCACATTTTAATCATGTCTAATTCCGTGATGGTTTCCTTCCCGTTGGCGATTGCTTCGCCGAGCTGCGAAGACAACGCCGCGGAGGAGGTTGACGCCACGCCGGGGTTCTTGCTCGGGTCGCGTCTGTATTCTCTCTTATAATACGAGCCAGTCGTACACGTCTCGTCGCTACCGAGTTCCGCGCCTCCGTCGTCGTCCGCGTGTCTCACAACCGGGTAGACGGATTCGAAGAGCAAACCGCACGTGGAGAATCCATTCTCGTCGTATTGGTTTTCGTTCAACGTTACCGGGCCTTTAGGTCCTCTCTCTAACTTGAAGTATCCATCCTCGCCAAAACTCGTCCCGTACGAGTTCTTCACCAGCCAGTACGGCGTGTCCCCGTACTTATGGTCGATCCCCCAACCGACGACCAAGGCGGCGTGGTTAATGGACGCGATACCTCTCCCGGCCGGGCCGCAATCGTCAAACTTAATCACGCCCTCGTCGTACATTTGTAAGTTGTTGGCATTGATACCAATCGCAACTGGACCTTTTTCGTAGATAGCTTTCATCAACGCATCGTTACCTTCGGTTTGCGCGATATCGCACATCCCCGGTGTCGTCCATTTCTTCTCCACGTTCTCCATGCACTGCATCTCGTCTTGGTCTTCCTCGGTGAACGAGAGACCAGAAGAGGACAAAACGGAATCATATTTATCTTTCGACGCAATCCCGCCGCTCTCGTCCACGTACATATACGCCGTGTACATGTTCCCGGTATTACACCCGTGATCTCTGGAGTCGCAGTTCATCAACTGTTTGACGGACAAAATGACGATGTCGTCTTTGGTCATGACCGCGGCGCGAGCCGCGATGGAGTCGGCGGAAACGAACGCCCAGCACGAAGCGCACGTGTCTCGTTGATCGTGAACTTCGCCAACCAAGTCTCTCGGCCATCCTTCGGGCGGGTCGGTCCACGAAAATTCCTCCGGGTAGTTATCCACACCGAGTAAAGAGGCGCGATCGTTCGGAAGAGAGGTGGAAGAAGAATATTCATCGTCGCCGACGCTCGAGGAGGACGATTCTACGTCCTCGTCGCTCGTAAACATCTCACCTATGATGTTTTCGTACGAATTGTCATCATCGGAGGAGGATGCATGCGCTTCATTATGTCCTTCCTTAGCCTCGTTGATTATTCGGTTCGTATCTTTGTTGTTGTTGTTGTTGTTGTTGTTGTTGTTGTTTTGCTTCACTGCAGCATCTTTTCTCGCGTCTTGATTTTGCTGTTGTTGTTGATTCGGTTGTTGATTGTTCTCGTTGTTGTCGTTATTGTTATCCTTGTTCGCATTTTGCTTCTCGGCTTCTTCAACAACTAAAGATTGTTTCGATTCCAAAGTTGGCGCATTGACGCTTTCATCCTCGACCGCTTTCTCCAACTTCCCGAAAGCCTTCTCGAACGACTTTTCAGCCTCGGCTGGAATCTCCACCTTCGGATCGTCCGGTTGTCTCCCAGCTCTGTTCGCAGCAATCTCCATCTGCTCTTTCTTCCAACTCTTGTACGTCAAATGCTTCGCGATGAACTCTTCTTGCGTCAAATCCGCGAATTCCGTCACTCGCATCCCAAACGCTTTCCCGCTCTTCGCGTTGTGTTGGTTCATTTTCAACAAGTTCGTCTCGAAGATCTTCTCTCTCTTGATTGATTCCGAGCACGGTTTCTCAATCTCCGTCGGTTTATTTTCCGGACAGTACTTCTTGTTGTGTGCTCTCATGAATTCCACGAAGTTTTGTTTGTGTTCGTGTTGTTCAACATCGACTGTGAGTTGTTCTCGTTCGCCGATTCGCGCTTCGGCCGCACCATTTTTTGAATCTTCCTCAGCCTTTTCTCCAACACCATTTCTGACATCAAAATCATGATTTTCAACACCAACGAATGTGGAAGAAGGTAACGGCGCTTTCTTCGTCTCCAAAGTATTCATTCCTTGATGCTGACGCTGAACCTGCTGCTCGAAGTGTTGTTGCGAAGATGCACTTTGCTGTTGTTGTTGTTGTTGTTGCGCGCGTTTTTTCCCACCACCGAACGATAACGAGGCGACATCATCATCCTCGGACGATGATGATTTTTGCTGCAGATCCTTAAAATGCGCGGCCTCATTTTTCCCCGCTCTTTCTTTTCCTCCTCTGTTTTGCACGTGTTTCTGGCGCACAGAAGACGAACTTGCCGCTGAAACACCGTTATTCGCAACGACAGAACTAACGACTCCAGCGCAGAGTATCGCTTTCTTCATTTCTTTTTGTTGTTATTATTCGATACACGCCCAGCGAAGCGCGCGCAATCCTCTCTTTTCTCTGATGTGTGATTTCCGTCAGACTTCTTTTGTACGTCTGTCTTGTGCAATATGTTTAGGGTTTTCGAAAAATTTTTTCTCCGGAAACTTTTTTACACCGAGGGGACTGCTTTTTCTCTCTTTCCTCCCTCAGTGTACTGTGTGTTTTTGTTGTTAAGAAACATGAACACGTTTACTAATAATAACGAGAAAGAAACGCAGTCTTTACTTCAAAACGAAGAAGGAGAGACGAAGAAGACGACCACTTTCACGACTAAGAAGAATGTTTTAACTTTGGGCGGTCTCGCCGCGGTCGGGATTTTGGGATTGGCTTCATCGAAATCATCTTTCGCCGCGGCTCCATCCAATAATGGAAGCCGATTAGGGCAAACGCAACAATCGACGATTCGTTTGTCCGTCGGGTGCTCCCCTCAGGACGTCTTGTCCTTACTCCCGTTCGAACCGAAATCGTGGAGAGGTACGAATCATTTTATTATATATGTATAGTGTATCGTTGAGTCGTTTATATTCCTCGCGCGATCACATTTTCTCTCTTGGAACCTCCGACGAGAAACATTTTACACCAATGAGCTGCTTGACAAAATACGCGCACGTTAACGCTGACATTTTTTCTACGCTCTACTATTACATTATTACGTTTCAAATCATCATCTCAAAACAACATCAAATTAATGATAATATTAAATACGAACAGGCAAAGTGGGCGCGAAATTCATCACCGCGAACATGTCCCCGAACTTCTCGTACGAGAACGCGATCGACATGCCGGAAGAAATGTGCGGCGTGTTTGCGGTTCCGCACGAACTCGCGCACGACGCTCGCTACGGTTTCTTTTTATACGAGAAAGCGAACCCGGAGAACTTTGTGTCCGATATCGGGGTCCAACCGAAAGGCGGGTACGCCGACATTGAAATCGTGGAGGAAGAAGTTCAGGCGGCGGAAAAGCCAATCGTCTCGAAGAAGGAAGAGAAGAAGCAAGAGAAAGCGAAGGAGATGAAGCAGAAGGAGGGCGAGTTTGAAGACGGGACGAAGATGACGCCGACGCAAAAAGAGTTCTTCGAGAAGAAGGCGACGTTGGCGCACAAAGAGCCCAAGTCCTCTTCCTCGAAAAAGGCGTCGTCCAAGAAGTCTGCCGCTGCTGCTGACGAGGACGACAAAGAAGAAGAAGAAGAAGAAGAAGCGAAGAAATCTTCTTCGTCCAAGAAAGAAACCGCCGAGGAGAAGATGGTGCGTTTGCAACAGGAAAAGATTGACATATTGGAGAAAGAAGTCCAAGAAGCGAGAGAGGCGGACGCCGAGAAAGAACGTCTCGCCACCGAAGAGGAAGCGAAACACAACGAAGAAGCAGAACGAGAGAAAGAGCAGCTGGAGCGAGAAGAGTTTCTCAAGCAAGAGAAGGATGAGTTGGAGAAGGCGAAGACGCTCGCCAAGGAGAAGAAAAACGTCGGCGCGTTCTTCGATTGGGGATGGTGGTCCTCCTCCTTGTTCCATGCGGAAGAGGAGATTGCGCAGCAATCCAAAGGAGAAAGCGCTAAGATCAAATCCAGACGCGCGCTTCTTTCTTCCGCCCACAAACCGGTGCAAAAGTTGGCCGTGCCGCACAAGAAGACCGCCGCGAAATTGTCCGCCGAACAACAAGAGAAGGTTGAGGAGTACGACAGAGAAGTCTCGATGATCAAAAGCGCCAAGAAGCAGCACAAGGATGTTGAAATTTCCTCTGAAAACCCAATCGAAGTGGAAGTTGTGCAAGGGAGAATCGAGTACCCGGTGCAATTCATCTCCACCATGGCTTCGTGCAACACCAAGCACGAGTTGGAAGACACGGAATACTACCCGAGAAAGGGCGTTGCGAACCCGATGGGGAACAACGTCTTTATCTTTGGCGCATGTCGCTCGGACGTGCCGCAGTGCGGCAACCCGGCGCAAAGGCACCCGGGGTCGTGCCAAGTGCCGAAACCGGACGACGATACGTTCAAGTTAGCCGTCAAGGCGTGCTTGGACGAAGATCCGACGGGAGGTAACTGCCACAAATTTGCCAAGCAATCCGAGTTTGGCGTTATGTCCATGTGGGACGTCTCCGAAGTCACCGACATGAGCGAAGCGTTCGCGGATCAAGACAGATTTAACGGCGATTTGTCGCAGTGGGATACTCGATATGTTAAGTACTTCGACAGAATGTTTAGCGGCGCGGCGTCCTTCGACCAAGACATTTCCGCGTGGAGATACGCGGCGAAAAAGACGGACAATCACATGTTCGCCGGTGCGACTGCGTTCAAAGCCTCGTGGGAGTGCGGTTTTAGACCGTCCGGTTTACTCGACTTCCACTCGTGCACCTCCTCGAAAGTGATGGATGACATCGTCAACGGCAGAGGAAATGCGGCCGGTGCCTCGACTAGCAAAAAATCATCCTCCTCTTCTTTGTACAACTCGGTCTCCGCGGCCGCCGAGAAGCTCTCGACCTCCAACAATGAAGCGTCGTTTGGAACAGAAGAAGCTGGTGTGTTGACCGATGCGAACATTATGGATGAAGTCACGGATTGTTTGCTCGCCGAACCGGTGAGAGGTGACTGCCACGGCCAAGCCTTTGGCCCGTTGTCCACCTGGGACGTCTCTCGCGTGACGAACATGGACCAATTGTTCATGGACCCGCCGAAATCAGTCGAAGGCGACAGACACTCCTCGTTCAATGGCGACTTATCCAAATGGGACGTCTCTAGCGTCACGTCGATGATTCGCATGTTCAACAGAGCGAACGCCTTCAACGGCGATTCGTCTCGATGGGACGTGTCCAAAGTTCAATCCTTCTCCGGCATGTTCAAGCATACGGATAGATTTAACGGAGATATCACCAACTGGAACATGAAATCTGCGAAGTCTGTGGACGAAATGTTCATGATGGCCTTAAGGTTCAACCAAGACGTCTCCAAATGGTCTTTGCCACAGTGCAGAAACTACGACAGAATGTTTGAATTCACTGGTGAGAACGGGTTCGCGCACGACATTTCCAACTGGGACATGCGCGCGAGCACGCACCAAGACATGTTCAGAGACGCGTTTGCGTTTCAACAAAAATTTACGTGCGCGGATGCCGCTCATGGTCCGGCGCACACGTGTCGACCGAATGCTAGTGCGGCGACTACTCCGTTGACGGCGACGAGACAACCGGCGGTTGTGGCGACGAAACAACCGGTGGTTGCGGCGGGTAAATTTGTTCCGCAAAGCGAATACGATCGCGTCATTGATTTGGGCGCGTAATCTCGTTCCAAGATCAAACAACAAACCTCTGTACTATTCTAACGAAATAATATTTAATTATAAAAATATACAAACTACTACTACCGTACTACTAATGAATACAACTTTACTAAACTACGCCGCGCCTAATTCGTTCACTGCGTCATTCGCTTGCAACAACGTTTTCACGTCTTCTCTTTCGGTTATAAAGAAAAGGCGTTTGGTACGATCTGCGATGACTCGGGACCAAAGCCACGCATCGTGGCCAGCTCGCGTCGCTCTTTCTATTGTTGTTGATGTTCTTGTCGCAGAACTTTCAGATTCGTCTTCTTCTAATACCGATTCCATCTCGTCTCTTAGCTTCGTCGCTTCTCTTTTTGAAATCAAGCTCAACGCGTCCAACGACTTCGACGCGCTCGTTTGAACAAAACATCCGCTCCTATTTTCCCTCTCTTCTAGCACGTACGCCACATCCTCGTCCTCTTTCGTTTCTGTCATACTACTTGTCTTCATCATCGCGCCGCCCATCGCAAACGACGACGACGATTCGTCGTTCAACCTCTCCCCTAATCGATCGATTAACCTCTTCAACTCTTCTTTCCATTTTCTCCTTTCCTCCTCTTCGCCGCTCGTTGTTCCGCGACGACGCCGCGCGGCGGCGGCCGCGACGACGAGTGGTTTTACTAATAACTTCTCTTTCACTTCTCTCTCCATCATATCTCGTAACAACCGTAAGCGCTCGTTCCCTTGTTGTTGTTGTTGTGCCATCTCGAGTGGATGTTTTCTCGACGACGAGTCGACGACTTCGACGACTGCGCACCAAACCGAGGAAGCGACATTCACCGCGGCGTAAAATTTCCCTCTCGTTTTCGCGCCGATGAAGGACGACGACGAAGATCCTTTCTTATTCGTCGTCTTTTCATCCTCCTCGTCGTCGTCGTCTTCTTCTTCTTCTTTTTCATCGTCCTCGCTCATAAGAAACGTCGACATAAACGCGTCCAATCCGCACAAAAACGCGCTCGTTTCGCATTGGATTCGTTCAGGAGTCTCTTTGGGATAGAAATGAACCACGCGTTCGATTTCATTGTTTTCGTTGGAGATTGAGCTGTCGTACGCGAAAACGTAATAAAAAGAGGACGAGGAGGAGGAAGTGGAGGAGGAAGGAATGGTGGACATGGTGGGTTGTTGTTGTTGCGTGACAGAACGTGTAAATGTTGTGTGGAGTGATTTCATCAAACTTTACGAGTGTATGCGTCATCCATCGGTTTCATCGTGTCTCGCCAACTCATGACCTCAAGAAGGCCTCAAGAAGGCCTCGTGGCCTCAAAACGACTTTTGAGCGCTACAACTACTACTACAACTACTTCTAGGGTAAGAATTTCTCGAGCGCGAAATGCACGCAACCACCGACGAGGACGCCGACGAACCAGGCGCAATCGTACGCCAGCGCTAAACACGCCGGCAACATCGAAGACGGCCAGAGACCTACGGCGTGTAAAAATCCAGGCAAGTTTGCGAGGACGCCTACGGCGAAAGCGAGCATTGCTTTATAGTTGACGCCGTTGGTGAAGTAATACGAACTGTTCTCGTCGGCGGAGTATAAGTCTTCCAAGACTAATTTTTGGTTTCGTATGAGGAAGTAATCGCAAAGCATGATTCCTAAAATCGGAGCTAGGAACGCCCCGTATCCAGTCAACCACACGAATATGTACGAGTTCGCGTCGCTGGTGAGTTTCCAAGGGAGACATAAGGTGCCTAAAATCATCGAAAGAATAGCGGACGTTCGAAAGGACAATTTCGAAGGGGCTAAATTTTGAATAGCATTGGCTGGTGCTAAAATATTCGCCGCGATGTTTGTGCTTAGCGTCGCCGTCAATATACCAATCGCGGCCAAAACGCTCGCTATTTTACCCCAATTGAAATGCGTCGACAACAACGATGTCACCACCATCGGATCGGTAATCAAATTTGAACTCGTGTTCAAAATGTGTGCGGCCGAGGACGTGACCACTATCGAAGCGAACGCGAACACAGCCATCGCTAAAGGCATAGCAAACGACGCTTTCTCGAAACTCTCTCGCGATTTCGAAAACCTCGAGAAATCGCTCACGTTACATATCATCGTCGCCCAAAACGAAGCCGACGCCGTCGCAGCTTGGAAAAACGTTTTCCACGAGAAACTGCCAGCGATACTATTACTACTAATGTTACTACCACCATTATTCGTCGCAAACGCAGAGAGAACCGATTGCACGACACCTCCGGAAGAAACGCACGTAAATATAAACAAGAGAAGCGTCAAAAACAGCAAAATCGGCGCCGCGAGCTTCTCGATCGTCTTTATGCTCTCCACGTCGTTCCAAACCACGTACGCTTGCGCGAGCCAAAATATGCCGTAACATATACCTCCCAAATACGGCGATAAACTCGATGCTTCCCCGAAATCTATCGCTAAACTTCTCAAACAGTTCGCGCCCACCACCGTCTGAATCCCGAACCACGCGCTCGCGATAAACCCGCGACTCAATCCAGCCACGTTCGCGCCTTTCACGCCGAAAGATGCACGCGCGTGCACCACGAACGGGATCCCATATTTAATACCCGCCGTCGCTTGTAACACAATCGGCCACACGACGAATAAATTCGCCACAAACACCAGCAAAAGCGCTACGAAAGCACTCAAATTTCCAATCCCCATGAGACTGGAGACCAGTTGCCACGCGGGAACGCAGACGACTAAACCTACCCATAAGGAAGCGGTATCGAAGGTTGAAAACGTTCGTTTCTGTTTCAGAACGGGAGATAAATCGTCGTTATGGAGTGCACTGGATGCTTTCGAGGCATCGAAAGACTCAACAATATCATCAATACTCCCCGTCGATGATGATGATGATGCGGTTAGTAGTATTGCCCTTCTTCCTTTCGTAACGAACTTTTCATCACGCTTTCTTCCCAAAACTTTATTCGTCGTCTGTATCGGCGTCATCTTCTTTGCAGCGCAACAACAGAAACAACAACAACTGCGACTACTACTGCGCGATGATGATGAAAGTGAAGACGCTCTCATCATCAGTATCTTTTCCGATGATGGTGTTGTCAGAGTCATTTTTATAAAAAATGCGGCTAAAATTTCTGCTGTTTTTTCAGTCTAATTTCTGCATGCAGAATTTTTGAATTTTTTTCCTTCACACATTCGTTAGACTGCTTTTTCTGCTCAGTGTGGTGAGAAGTATAAAAAGAATGGGAACGAACACACCCGAGTTCGGCTTTGGCCAAGAAGACGACGACGACGACGACGACGACGTGTGGGCGAACGTGGACGCCAGGTAAGTATGTTTTCTTGCGAAGAAGCTCTTTCTCTTTCTCTCTCTCTTCTCATCTCCCGTTTTGTGTGTTTGTGTGTTTGTTCGTTCCCGGGGGGGATTTTTATCATCTAGGCATCTGCAACATATATTAAACTTACTCTCTGACTCTCAATAGTAACTTTGACTCCATCATCGAGCAAGCGGAAAAGGCGAGCAGGCAAAGAGGCGGTGGTACTGGAACGAGCGGCGGGAACGCGACGACGACGACGCAACAAACCGTGAATAATAATAATGTGAATAATAATCTCGTCAACATCACGCAATCTCAACAGCAGCAGCGACAGATGGGCGACGTCTCGCAACAACAACAACAACAACAACAACAACAACAACAACAACAACAACAACAGAAGAACAATACGAACAATTTAGAAGTAACAGACGCGCATTTTTTACAATCCCGATTACACGAGCTCGAGCGGAGAGATAAAGATAAAGATGGCATGCTCTCGTTGCTCCGCTCTCGCGTGGAGCAATACGAGAAGGAAAATGCCAAGTTGAAACGGGAGGCGAAGAATGCGACGGCGGGAGGCGGACAAAGTGGTAGGATAGCGATCGCGCACGGTCATCAGCAACAATCGGAGGTTGCAATCGCGACGACGTCGTACGCGAACACGAGCGCGGCGCATCACGTTGCAGCGGCAGAAATCCGAGAGATGCGAAAAGAGGTTGGAAAATTGAGAAATTTGCTCGGATTTAAAGACGAAGAGTTGCAAGAGGCGCAGGAGAGAGAAGAGAACGCGAGAAGGCGGTCGAGGAGGGAGAAACAAGAGTTGATGAACGAGATCTACGGTTTGAGAGAGCAAGTAAAGAAGAGAGAGAATGAATTCAAGGAAGAAAAGCTACAGAAGAAGAAAAGAAGCGAGGATGAAACTGGGACGGTCGCAGAGAACGAGGCGAAGCGAAGGAAACAAGATGTGGAAGGCGGTGGTGGTGGTTTGAGCGTATCGGATGCAATTAAACGGTTCGACAACAACAACAACCATCAAAAGCAGCATTCCCTCAGCGTAGCCGCGAATGCTGCTACTGGTGCGACAAATCGACAAGCGCAACAACAGCAACAACAAATCAAGAACATGGATACGACAAAGACGATAGCATCGGAGCCAAAAGCAATGACGACGCCGAGGACGACGACGACGACGACGACATGTAAAGAAGTTTCGGACTGGCGACCGATGCTACCGAAAGCACCGAAAGGTTTATTTGATCAAGCTTCAATGGCAGCTTCAGCGTTGTACCACTATCACGGTAATGCTACCAACAATAACAACGCCGACAATCAAAGAGGAACCTCGTCGAAGAAGTTTGCGTTTTTTTTAGATTCTTTTGCCAAACGTGATGCTTTGGTGTTTCTCGGTTTCCACACTCAAGCTGTCGAAAAAGGTGCCACGTTGGCGTCTTTGAGAAAGAAGAAAAATAGTAGTAGTAGTCATACTAATAGCAAGAAAGGCGGGAGCGGACTGCGCGATATAGAGGAAGGATGGGAGTACCACAGCGTGGCGATTGGCCGAGCACTCGCTTCTGTTTTCCTCGACGATGAAGATCAGGGAGACGATAATAGCTATGTAGACGGTACCCCGAAGAACAGCGGATATAGAATTGATAGTATCAACGAGGTATTCAGTAACGCAAATTTCCTCATCACGCTTCTTGAGGCGCTGAAATCTGTCGCAGCGTTTGACGGCGACAAAGAATTGAATCCACCGAGGAACGAGTTTGCGGACGATAACGCCCGAGATGAACTCGCGGCTTCAGCAGCGAGACTTTTGCTAATTCTGCTTAAGAACGATCAAACGTGCTGTCGAAGAGTGATTGAAGCTCGGCGGCGCAACTTGCTCAGAAATCTCTCAACATCGCAACCGCCCCCAAGAGGTGGAGCTACTGAAGATGACGAAGCGGAAGATTCTGTAGAGGAAGAAGACATGATGATCACCGATAAAGCGGCGGTCACAGCTTCGATAACGACAAATGTTAGAGGTAACGAGAAGAGAAAGATCCTTCGCAGAAGAATCAACGGTTCAGAGTTTGATGTGGCGAGCGCGTGCGCCGGTTCTTTCGCCGGCGGTTCATTGCTACCGCACCCGCTCTCAACCACTGGGAGAGTTTTCGTGCACACGAAAGAGCAAGTTCCCACAGAAGATTACATCACCGCTCCATCTAAGGGCGCGTCAAAATCGAAAAAGAGCGACGCTTCTTCGAGCGCTCCTTCTCGAAGCGCTACGGCTGTAGTGGATGAGAAGTTTGATGCGGTGGCGATTGTCGTTGATTGTTTGCGTAGATGTGTTGGCGCACGAGCATGGGAAGCTACATCGCCTCTCCTAGGTGCTCTCACTTGGTTGACCTCATTTGCTGCTTCTGAATTTACAAATGGGAGAGATGTAGTTGGTAGTCGCGTATTACCCGCGAGTGATTTGGTGATGACAATGGTGGCGTCGAGACGGGCGGTCCCGACGACAAATTTAAAAACTGGAGAAGAGGAGATCCCACAATCCGGTGTTATCTCGGCGCCAAAGCAGTCACAGATAACGACTTCGTGTTGGTTGAACTATTGCTTGAAAGCAAGTTCGCCGCAAGACACGCGAATGGCATGCCTGTCTCTCATCCGGACGCTATCTACGTGTAAATCATTCCAAGACGCCTTGAACGAATATGCGGTGTTGAGCGATGTAGTATCTGTTTTGAGGAACGAAATCCCTTCGACGTCCACGAATATCATGGATATTGCGACGACGCAGGATCAAAATGCAACTTACATAAACTACACGTGCTCTCGATCGAGAGAGCTCGTCGATTTATCTTTGCGCGTCTTAGCCGCGTTTGCGCACTTGGATTGGAAAGGGTGGCCAAGAGTTGTTCGTAAGGAAAACGTTTTGGCCGCAGCGGCAAACACGGCGCTTTGGGAGATGGCGGTTCAGAAAGCTAAGATCAAGACAAGGAAAACGCCATCGTCTAAAGTCGCGCCAGTTTCTGGGATCAAAGCGAGAGTCTTGCGATATGCGCTCATTATGATTGCGCATATTCTTTCGATTACGGAAACGCAGGAATCTGCGATGCGGATGCTGGCGGAGAATGCAAATTTGAGCCGCATGATGGCTCGGTGTGCAAGAGGCGCCAGTGAACTTGGTCCAACAGAAGTGAAGATTGGTGCATTTGTTATGAAATGCGTAGAAAAAGCCGCGCGCACGCATTACTATTAAAAAATTCTAAGGTCGGGTATGTTAGCTCCACAAAAAAATGTATAGAGAAGAACAATCATAGTCGTTCATCTTCAAATCTTCCGGAATGCAGTTCGCACCGTTTCTTGTAACCCTTGTAAACTTAGTAGAAACCCTTTCGTCGGTTTCACATTGTGCGTGTCGTGCTTCGTGTGCTGTACGTTCGGGTCATCACAATAGCTACCAACTGGTGCACCTTCAAGATACGCAGCAATGCTCTTTAATATCGAGGCTCGACGACTTTTGAAGTGCGCTCGAACGAGCGCCTCAAACCCTACGGGTGGGCGTTTGATTGTTTGTATCATCGTCTTCAAGTTGAGAAGATACGCATTTTCTGAATACATGGCTGAGTTTCGAATGCCTTCTTCCGTTCCACGTTGTTTTTCGTAGCCCGCTTCGTTGTAATAAGGCTTATCGTTCAGCACTAACGCTTGAAGCGAAACTAAAACCTGCAACGCACTTGATGAACTGCTCCATCTTTCCGAATTCTCCTCCGAGTCCCACGTATTGAGCAACGACAGGCAGACTTTGCCTTCCTTGTACAAGTTTGGATTGAGTCGGTATCCGTACGAGTGATAATGAACTTTTGGAGGGACAGACGGATAGTTCTCGTCGAACAAAATGTCAAAGCAAAATAAACCGTCGTGGTAAGGCGTCAACGATGGTCCTTTGATCATCGCCCGCAAAACGTTCATTTTCGCTTGCGACGATTTTACCCAAATTTCGTTCGCGGGCAAGCCTTTATGTAAGATTGACCATTCTTTTTGAACAGCTTTCTGAACTTGTCGCGGCAAATTCATTTGAGAACTCGAATCTCTGAGTAAAAAATCAGAAAAGCCGCCGTCGACGACATCAAAACTTGTAGACAATGCTTCTTCATCCTCGTCGTTGATATTATTCTCATCCGCAATCGTTGCATCGTCGTCAACTTTCGACAACGTTTGCCTTGGACTGCGACAAAGAAATTGGTTCTCGAGCTGCTTCACTTTCTCCTTCCTCTCTTGTCTCCAGACGAAATTGAGCGAATCCAATAATGACGGCATTTTATCTCTAGAGGTATTGCGAGGTCCGTTCGCTTCTAGCAAGGAATGGAAAGCGTTCAACCCAACCATATTTGAGCGTATAGTAGAGTCCCGCAACACATCAGAAACAGTGGTCCGGGCGTCGTCTGCATCCAGAAATATACCAGGATAGGCTTTTGCGATGTTGCGTGGATGTGCCATATCCTTGTATCTCCGAGATCTGGCGGCATATTCGGCGTTCAACTGTGCTTTCGAGACAAAATCCTTCTCGAGATCACTTGGCTCTGCATTATCTCCTAACACTTCGTCGTCTTCTTCAAAGCCAGCCCCTCTTCTTCGGCGCCAGAAGTGAGTGGAGATGAGCAATAACTTCAGCTCTTCGTCGGAATACCTGGTCAAAGTCTTCTTTAGCTCAGTATGGGCGCTGAAGCTCAGTTTTTTGTATCTTTCCATGATGTCGTCAACTGCCGCGTCGGCAGTGTCTTCTTCGAATAGACCGGGCGGTAACGCATTTTTGACCAAGCGAGATATCGAATCTGCGTCGATAGACCCACTACTCTTCTTTACATCGTCTTGGTCTTTCCCGAAGATTTTACCTCTCCAGATAAAATCCTTCGACGCTGTATCTTCAACCATTCGACGGATTGATTCAAGTTGGCCATCGAGAAGCGAACCAAATACGGCTACTGAACCAGCACCGCGTTCGATCGTATCATTCTCATCGTCAAGAAGGTCCAAGTCTTCGCTACCACTAACCCTGTCACTCTCCTCATCGTCGAAGGAATCGTCATCAATCGTCAAATCCATATCTCCTTCTTCTCCTTCTTCTCCTTCATCACCACTCTCCATCATTGGAATATTGGCAAGTTCCGAGTCTGAAGGCCATGGTATGTCGTCTTCCTCTTGGTCTAATTCCGAATAATAATCTTCGTTCTCATCTGTTTCCCATCCGCTCTCCATAGAAATGTCTGAATCGCTTTCATCCGAATCACTATCGTCTGAATCATCCAAAAGCTCGCACAGCTCGATGTTAAAAGGCGGTTGATGTGTATTTGTTCCACTACCCCACGCTATCTTCATCAGACCAGCACTCGATTCTACGATCTCTCCGACCCACGAAACGTCTTGTACAAAACTTGAGATGTATGTATGCCCGCCGAATTCGTCTAATTTAGTCGAATTCAGTCTAGGGTGTTTCGCGTGTCTGTGCTTGTAAGCTTCTGCGGCGGCGAAACCCCACACTCGCACGTGTTCACCATGCGATTGTTGCCATTCCGGGGAAGTTGCGATTAATCTTTTTGGAGTTTTGGAAGATCCTCGGAACCAATACACATTCTCCTCGAGTTTGGGAACGGACCACGGGTTCCCCGGTATAACTTGTAATTCGCGTTCATAGAAAGGCACGAAAACATCCTTCACAGCACTGCACAAGAAGTGAACAGGATCGCGTTTTGTGGCGTCGATATGAATTGATCCTAGTATGCGTTCACACGCCGCCAACGCATGCGGTGGCGCCAGATCACGATTGAAAATATCGTGATTCTTCAACTCGTGCATGAATCTGGTCGAACCCCACTGTTCTACTAAAGAGTCTAAAACTTTAGGCCCAGTCGAAGCTGAAACTTCTTTGTTATTGTCGTTAGGAACAGTCATGAAATCTTCGATGCCCATAGTATCAGGCTGATCATTTTCCACAAGCAATTGGTCGATTCCCGGAATATTTCTCAAAACGACGTCGTTTCCAGACGCTTGGAACAATACCGAAGGGTATGACTGAAGTGCGTACACCGGAACCGTTTCTCTGGACTTAAATCTTACAACGCCACGTTTAGTACATTCATTTTCTCCCGCTTTTCTTTTCTTTAGCTCCAGTAACGTGTTCATGGTATTGGCGTAATATTTGTTATAGTGATTATCGAAATACGAAGCACCGCCGTCACCGATGGAAACTTGCGGGGGTTTACCTTCGCTCGAGAAATCATCATCATCCCAGTCTTCGCGCCATTTGAGCTCCATGACGTGCGGTGGTCGTTCTTTACCTTCTGCATTTGCTAAGAACCTCTCGTTGTCATTCTTTGAAGCTTCAAATACAAACGCATCGGCGATCCAGACAACGTCTGCCGTGCGCTCTTCGCTGTTCGTAGCTTCGACGTAACCAACTGCGAAAGTGTCAAGAACTGTTTTCTCGCTATACTGTTCGCGTTTCCTCATTAAATCGTCCTCCCACGTCTGCTCGAGATCGTGCACTTTCTCCGACCCGACAGCTTTCTTAAACTCGCTGGATTTCACCACAAAGTCACCGCACATGTACACGTGGTCTTCTAAGTGTTCCATTTTCAATAAATCTTTAGCCTTTTCAAGCGTTCTGGACCCGTCTTGCCACAGAACTTCGCACGTGGTTTCAGTAGAAATGACGCGAGCGCAATAAACTTCATCGTTTGACGTTAACGACGATTTGTAAAAGTTCTGCTTTTCTTCCTCGTTCTTCTCCTCCTGGACCCAAAGCTTCTCGCGCTTTTCTTCGAAGCGAAGCGCGCGTTTATGCGCTTCCGGAAAGTATTTTTTCAGAGCATTTTTATCGCACAAGACGTGATCTCCGGCTTGTAAAAAGTGAGCGCAGAACTTATCGACAACGGTGAGCATTGACGATGGCATATATCGCGGAGGTTTCTCCTGTACTTTGCACGAACCTTCACACCATGGCGGCAAAAAATGTTCAGGATTGCCATCGGGAGGCGCATCTTCTTCTTCTACTACTTCTTCTTCCTCGCAAGGAAGTTTCTTCGGTGCAACTCGACGTAAAGGATCGTCTTTATACTCTCGAGCATTTCGTACCATACCTTCTTCTTTATAAAGGTGTTGCATCTTCCACTTCACCTGTGCCATGCCGTCGTGGATGGATTTCACGACTGCCCTTTGCGCCATGCTATGCTTTTGGTATACAAGTTTCTTGCACACAACGGCCATCTTTGCGTCGTATTGTTCGTCTTGTTTATTTGTAATTTCTTCGTTATCCTCTGTATACTGGGGTTCGTTATCTACTGCAAACGCCGAAAAAAGTGTGACCTGTTCGTCATCCTCGTCTCCTTTCGTCCAACAGTGTTCGAGAAAATCGGCGCGGTCGAGTCTTACCTGATCCCTTCTATCCCAAGCCCCTCCCATGGGATATTCGTTCTCCTGTCGCGCTAGAACTTCCCGGACAGCTCGCGCTACTTTTTGTTGCTCCACGTCAACGATATCGCCTGGGCGATAGCACCCGCACTGCGTCGATGCAAGTTGGAACCTGTCAACTCTACTTGATTCGTCCTCGTCGCAATGGCGGAGGCCGAGCGTGTTCATATAATAAAATTCCCGTTCCTCTTCGTCCGATAATTCTTCACCGTCGCTGGCATACTCGTCCGATTGCCCGCTCGGCTTCACTTCCACTAGCAAATCTGGCAACTCCTCATCCAGATACGCGTGATTTTCGACATCTTCTCGATCTCCTTCTTTCTTGACGAAAGCATCACCGGCTGGTAGCGGCCAAGAGGGTTTCAGCCATTTCCCGGTTTTCTTCTTCTTTGTAGCCTTCTTTCCGTTGTCCTTCAACAATCCCACCCTGATAACATCTGTCACAGTCTCTACGATCCCTATCCAGTTTCCATAAACAACCGTGGCCTCAGGGTACACTCTCCGTAACGTCTGGCACTCGTTCGAGTCCACTCCGTCCGCGTACTCCTTCGTCGCCGGACAGAACAGCGTCGCCTTCACGTTCATGTCCACAATTTTCCCGCACATCCCCAACGTATTCTTTGCCTTCACGCAATTATCGCCAACTTTGAAATACCGTCTGTCTAATATCGTCAAGTCCTCTACTTTAGAACAGATCAAGTCTGACCCCCCTTTGTTGACTCTCATCCCACCCCAAGTCTCTCCCATTTTCAGCTCCGTCGTCCCGAACGCGACTAAAACTTCCGTGTCGTCCTCTAAAATCTGTCCCTCTGAGTCGTAATCAAAAAATTCCGAATCCGAGTCGTGATAGGTATCCGCGACTGTCCCTATGTGGTACGCGTTCTCAAACTCTTCGTTTATTTCTATCGGTAAATCTTGTTCCTCCTTTTCCTCCTCCTCATCATCCTCCTCCTCATCATCACCTAAATTCTTCGTTTTATTCCTACTTTTCCTCCTCCTCGAAATCGTTTTCTTCTTCTTTAACTTCTTCTTTTGTCGTCTCTTTTCGCAGAACACTAAATCTGCCGGTTGCAACAACCGCGAAGAGTCGTCGTTGAAGTAATGCGTGCTGCCGTTCGGGAGCACCATTATTACTACGCGCGCTCCTCTCTCTGCCTTCTTTGTCTTCTTTGTCTTCTTCTTTGTCTTCTTCTTTGTCTTCTTCTTCTTCTTCTTCTTATAGTTTGATGATGATGCGACAAGACAACAAAAATTACATCACCTAGAACGAGAAACTGACGATGAAAACACAAACAAAAAAACAACCAAAAAAAGGCAAGAGTTTTGAGAAAAAAAATTCAAAAAAATCGTTTCTTCTTCTTCTTCTTCAGTTCTTTTTCTTTCTCTCTCTCTCTCGCCCACATTGAAAACAACAAGAAGAAGAAGAAGAAGAAGATGTCAAAACGGAGAGTTCAGACGGTACAGTTCGACCAGACTTCGCCAATCCCGACCCCGTACGTTATTCATTTGTGCTCTTTGCTCGAAATCGCGTGCCAACCAAACTCAGAGGTTGGGATTTCTGCGGGGGGGGGAAAACGACTCGATGATGATGATGATGATGACGAAAGGGAAGAAGAAGAGGAGGAGAGGAAAAAGTATTACGACGCGGAAAACGCGTACGAGAGTTTAACCTTGAAGTTTAGGAAGAAGATCGTTCGGTTCGTGACGAAAGAGGTGATGGAGAGAGGGAAGACGAAGGATTTTCTTGCGTCGTCGTCGTCGTCAAATGGATTGGTGTTGTGCGAACCAGATTCGGAGGAGTTTTGGAGGCGAGTGTATCGGTTTTTTGTGCTTCCTTCCTCCAAGAAGAAGAAGTTAAAGAAGAAGTTAAAGAAGAAGAGCGAAGAAGAAGAAGACGAAGAGATGGAAGTGTCGAGAGCGAATAATAATAATAATAATAATGAGAATGATGAATACGAAGAAGAGTACGCTGATGGTGATGATGATGAAACGAGATGCGATAAAGCGCAGCAAATCGAGGATTTCTTCCACGTGTTGCAAACGAAGGAGAAGTATTTACTCGAGTCGGTTGACGAACTGGT
>Ga0115000_10001512_pt1 | contig 20607 bp, 17 predicted proteins | sample ArcticOcean_MG_C_6_FD_89690 | JGI IMG/M metagenome (GOLD analysis project Ga0115000, IMG submission 89690) | Marine microbial communities from western Arctic Ocean - ArcticOcean_MG_CB8_128 | ecosystem: Environmental > Aquatic > Marine > Oceanic | place: Arctic Ocean: Canada Basin | collected... | reverse complement strand
TGAATGAAAAAACCCTACATCTGTTAGGATGTAGGGAATGAGTTTGGTAGCCCGTAGGGGATTCGAACCCCTGCTACCAGGATGAAAACCTGGCGTCCTAACCCCTAGACGAACGGGCCAAGAGGGGTGCAAAGATAGTGAGTCTTTTCGTTATCGCAATGCCTTCGTATAAAAAAAATGTGATTTTAATATGCCTTTGCGAAAAGGACGCGTCGTGGGCTTGGATTACCAGTTTTTACGCATACTCCAGGGTTGGTGTCTCCTTCGTATGGCAGGCAACGAATGGATGCTTTAGTTTTTTGTGTGATGAGGTCCTCAGTTTCTGAGGTACCGTCCCAATGCGCCATTACGAATTTGCTGTTGTTTATCGCTTCTACGAAATCGTCCCAGTTATCGACTTCAACTGTATTGTCTGTGAGACGGGTTTGAGCTGTAGCGAATAGATCTGATTGGATGGTTTCGAGAAGAGAGTGAACCTTTATTGTGATTCCTTCTAGAGGCTCGAATGATTTCGTGCGAGTGTCTCGTCGAGCAAGTTCACACGTGCCATTTTCAAGATCGCGAGGACCTACAGCTATTCTTAAGGGAACGCCTTTGAGTTCGTATTCCGCGAATTTCCATCCCGAGCGTTTAGCGTCGTCGTCGTCGAGTTTTACTCTGATTCCTGCGGAGCGAAGGTCGAATTCTAGTTCGCGACATTTCTCTAGGATTTCTTCCATCTGCTCTGGGCCCTTGTAGATAGGTACTAGGACTACTTCTATAGGAGCAAGTTTTGGAGGGAGGACTAAACCAGCATCGTCACTGTGAGTCATTACTAAGGCGCCCATTAAACGGGTTGAAACGCCCCATGATGTAGCCCAAACCAGCTCTTGCTTGCCTTCCTTAGTTGCGAACTTTACATCGAAAGCTCGGGCGAAGTTTTGGCCTAAAAAATGAGAAGTACCAGCTTGGAGAGCCTTACCATCCTGCATCCTAGCCTCTATACAAAGCGTGTCTAAAGCTCCTGCAAAACGCTCAGACTCAGTTTTATTACCCTTCACTACCGGCATAGCCATCCAGTTCTCAGCGAATGTAGCGTATACCTCTAACATCCTACGTGTCTCCTCTTCTGCTTCCAACTTAGTAGCGTGCGCTGTGTGACCCTCTTGCCATAGGAATTCCGTGGTGCGAAGGAAAAGTCTCGTGCGCATCTCCCAGCGTACAACGTTAGCCCACTGGTTTATCAGTAGAGGCAAATCTCTGTAGCTCTGAATCCACTTTCTGTACGTATTCCATATAATCGTCTCTGAAGTAGGCCTCACGATTAGCTCTTCTTCGAGTTTAGCGTCGGGATCTACTACGAGCCCTTCTCCATCGGGATTGTTGATTAATCGGTAGTGAGTAACAACGGCACATTCTTTCGCGAAGCCTTTTACGTGTGCCGCCTCTTTCGAGAGGTAAGACTTTGGAATAAAAAGAGGGAAGTAAGCATTGCTATGCCCTGTCTCTTTGAACATAGTGTCTAAAGCATCTTTCATCCTCTCCCAAATAGCGTAACCATAAGGTTTAATGATCATACATCCCTTGACATCACTGTGCTGTGCGAGATCTGCATCAACAACTATTTCGTTATACCACTTACTGTAGTCTTCGCTTCTCGATGTTAACTTCTTAGCCATTTTGGGTTTGGTACGATTTATGTAATTGAGATTGCATGATGCACTCCGCACTGTAAAAGTACAAATTTGATTACCTTGCTAATCTATAACAATCATGGATTTCACACGACATTATTTTCCAGCACTAATTATTGCCCTTACATCCTTCGTGTTTGCAGGGTGTAGCATTAGTCCCAACCTAAATTCCTCATTGGAATCTGACGAACTTTACCTCTCTTCTGGTGAGGTATTTATCACGGATGCAGAGTATTTAGCTCATGCATACGACGAAAGTGAATATGAAGGTGAGTACGATGATTCATCTTATGGATTCAATTCAGGCTCAAACTCGCAATGGGGAGTGGGGTCATTTAACAGGTTTGGCGGATTAGGACTTGGTTCTTATTTCTCCCCTTACGGAGCAGGCAACATGTACGGTGGTTACGGTGGTTATAACAGTTATAGCAACTATGGAAACTACAACCCATACAGTTACGGGAATGGTTCCTTGTGTTATGGTGGTTACGGGAACTACAACCCATATGGTTACGGATACGGTTACGGAGGATACAACCCTTATAATAATGGTGGAGGTTACTACAGTAACTATTACGGTGGAGGAGACACTTATACGAATACTACTATTCTAGTTGGGTCTAGAACTCCACTGACAACAAACACAACGATTAACAGCAACTACATAGGCGGCAGGCTACATCAAAATAAAATAGAGAGTGTAAACACGACCACGACAACTCAGAGTACTAATTCTACTAGAGTTGAATCAAGGGACAATAACACTATCAGATTCCCTGTTTACACACCTACTTCAACCCCTCGCAATAACAGCACTCGAGTAAACAATAATTCTAGGACTAACAGCTCTCGTAGCAATAATAATTCTGGAAGTACTCGTTCTAGCACGAACTCTAGTGGAGGGCGCTCAGGCGGTAGACCGTAATGCGTAGTTCATTACAATATTTATGTAGTGTGATTTTTATTACGCTATTAATTGCCGAAACCCAGGCCCAAAACGAAGTTGATGTCCTCCGATACTCACTTTCCGACCCTATAGGTTCTATTAGAACGATAGGCATGGGCGGTGCATACGGAGCTTTAGGAGCAGATTTAGGGTCTATAGGACTCAACCCAGCAGGAATAGGGATGTACAGAAGAGGGGACATCGGAGGAAGTGCGGGGATACAGTCTGGTAATACGAGAGCTAACTTAAGTTTTTACAGTTCCTCAGCATCTAAATCAGCTACAAGAATTGGTTCGTTCGGGGTGGCTATGACTCTCCCTAGTGTGAATCCAGACTGGCCATTTGTAACTATAGCTATTGCACATCAAAAGAGGAATGTGTGGAATAATTCCATGAAAATTGAAGGTGCCGAATTAAACTCTAGCCTGCTAGGCGACTTCCATAACTTTGCTGAAGGAACTAATAATGCTGAGCTGAACGATGGAAGTGCTTATGCATATACTTCTTCCTTAGCTTGGTATGCTTATCTACTAGATCCTAATGGCTCGAGTAGCACTTCTTATGTGACGCCATTTGACACCGATGCTACTGTTGTATTTAATAGGAGCATTGAGCATGGAGGGGATATGAGTGAAAACCAAATCTCAATCGGCGGAACCTATAAGGAATGGCTAAGCTTAGGCGGAACACTTTCGAGCACTGATATAACATTTACCGAAACATCAACACACAATGAAAGTCCTGTAGAACCAGGAACAGATTTAGCTTCGTGGTCATATAGCGAGGATTTATACATAGAAGGCACCGGGATTAACATAAGATTAGGTGCCATAGCTAAGATTCGTGACTGGTGGAGAGTAGGGCTTGTTTGGCAAAGCCCTACAAGATTAGAACTGACGGATAGCTATAACACGTCTATATCAAGTAACTGGAAAGACGGTACTTTGTACCACGAAAACTCACCTGTGGGAGGATATGAGTATTTAATTATCACTCCGTCTAGCACTACTATTAGCAGTTCATTTGTCATGGGTAAATTCGGGGTCATCTCTGCTGACTTCGACATCATCGACTACAGTGCGGGAAGGTTAAAGGCAAATGAGAATAGTTGGCTATCAGATGGATATCAATTTGGCTCTGAAAACGCATCGGTTGAAGAACTTTACACTCAGGCCTTTAAAACCAGAGTGGGCTTAGAGCTAAGAGTAGCCAAAGATTGGAGGGTACGCATTGGAGGATCTATGGAAACTAGTCCATATAGCAGCATAGCTATTTTAACTTCTGATCCATCTAGGCTATCTGCTAGCCTAGGAGGTGAGTATAGGTCCGGAGAATACTATATGGGCTTTGCATGGAAGAAGTCCTGGACAGAAAGTGATCTATTCTTGATTGACCCAACTGCCCAAATCACACCCATCGTTCAAGAAAAGAGCCTGGGTATGGTTATGATAGGTGGAGGTATGAGATTCTAACTTCAAATGAGAATTTACTGCATAAAAAAGGCCCGCAAACTGCGAGCCTTTTTTAATGTCTATTGGAAAATTACTTCTTTAGCTTTTTCAGCGCCTTAGCCATCAAAGTATTCATCTTTTCGTTTTCCTCTTCTGCAAGTACCTTATCAACTAGGATACGACCACTGTGCTCATCAACTATGATTTGCTTGCGTTGAGCGATGTCTATTTGACGTTGTGGTGGAATCTTAATGTAAGTTCCAGCGCTTGCCTCTCTATCGATAGGAACCACGGCCAAACCATTCTTAGCAGCTCCACGGATACGAGAGTATGTGCGTAGAAGTCTATCATCAATAGTCTTTGCCATCTTATCACTTTGCTTCTGAAGAGCCTCCTCCTCAGCTTGAGTTTCCTCAATAATCTCTTGTAATTCTGACTTCTTAGAATCGAGATCTCCTTGACGTTGGCTATTCTTAGAACGCATAGCTTCTAGGCTTTCCTGCTTTTGGGCAAGTTGAGCATTGCACTCGCGGATACGCTTCTCGCATAATTCGATTTCGAGGGTTTGGTATTCAATCTCCTTATTCAAAGATTCAAACTCACGATTATTTCTTACGTTATTCTGCTGCTCCTCGTACTTAGCGATAAGAGATTTAGCTTCCTCGATTTGATTCGAGTACGCAGTAATCCTTTGAGTAACTAAATCATTCTCCTCTTCCATATTTTCAAGACGAGAGTTCAATCCTTCGATTTCATTCTGTAGATCTTCAACTTCAATTGGAAGCTCACCACGTACCACACGGATACGGTCGATGGTGCTATCGATTAATTGCAAGTCGTATAAAGCGCGGAGTCTATCCTCAGCCGAAATATTCTTAGTCGTTTTTGCCATGAGTCGGTATGTTGTAAATCAACGGATTTGAACAGGGTTTGTTTTGGCTGTAGCCAAACGGACCGCAAAATTAGTGAATTTTTCCTTGATTCTACTAGCAATTAACTCACTTGTGCGCCATTCGCTCTCATAATGCCCAACATCGGCAATCATTATCTTGTTTTCAGCGTCAAAAAACTCGTGATATTTGAAATCTGAAGCAACGAAAACGTCTGCGTTTTTTGAGATTGCATCCCTCAATAAAAAAGATCCTGAACCACCGCAAACGGCAATGGTTTCAACCATCTTAGTCACTGGAGCAGTATGCTTTACATGAGTGGCAGACAATGCCGACTTAGTGTTATCAAGGAAGTCCTCCCACCTAATTGGCTCCGGTAATTTACCTATCATACCAGCCCCAATTAATTTATCTTTATTTGTCAGATGCGTGATAAAATGAGCCATTTCCTCATAAGGATGAACGTTTTTAGCTGCTGCGATGACAGATCTAGTGCACCAACGCTCCGTTAACACCTCTATTCTAACTTCCTCAACCTCAGTATCCTCTCCCCTGTTACCTACGTGTGGACTTGCATGTTCACTAGGGCGGAATGCACCCGTACCATCCGTTGAAAAACTACAATTATCGTAATCACCTATAGAGCCTGCTCCAGCAGCATGCATAGCCTGTTTCACTTTATATGCATAATCTACAGGAGAGAAAACCACGACTGAATCTAACAATTCTGCCTTAGGCCTTAATATTTTTAATGACTCGGGAACACAACCCAGCGAAGTCGCTAGTTGAAAGTTTACACCAGAGAATATATTGTCTAGGTTAGTGTGTATCGCGTAAAGTGCAATGTTAGATTTTATTGCTCTCATCACAGTCTTCTCCACATATGAAGAGCCCGTAAAGGTCTTCAAACCTTTGAATACAATAGGGTGATGACTAACGATCATCTGAGCTCCTTCTGCTTCAGCCTCGGCAACCACATCCTCAGTACAATCTAGGCTTACAAGGACTTTAGAAATAGTCATGTTTCTATCACCTACTATTAATCCTGAATTATCGTATGATTCTTGCAGAACTGGGGGTGCCCAATCCTCTAACAAGCGTACAATGTCACGTACCTTCAAGGCGTTATTAGATTCCATGACGCCTAAGTTACTTCATTAGAGTGTTTAGAAAAATCATACTATTCCCTTTTACGGCAGTTTATGCCTTAGCGCTTAATGCAAGACACTTTGCATATGATTGTGGACTGCTTAAAAGCAAGCACGCCTCTATTCCCACATTAGTATTAGGAAACCTACACCTAGGCGGTACAGGCAAGACTCCTCACGCTTCTGCCTTTTTACAGATCTTATCCGAACAACTCGGTGGCCCGCAGTATGTGGCTCTATTGAGTAGAGGTTATAAAAGAAATACACGTGGATTCGCTTTAGTTGAACTGAATGCCGAGTGGGAAAAGGTCGGAGACGAGCCCGCCCTTCTTAAAAGCATGCACCCATTAAATCCCATCGCAGTATGTGAAGACAGGCTTAAGGGCGTAGAGGAGATAAAGAGACGGCTTCCTCAAGTTAGAGTTGTAATTCTAGATGACGGATTACAGCATAGATCATTAAAGCCTCATAAATCTATACTCCTCCTTGACTCAAGACGACCTCTAAAAACTGAATGTTTACTTCCTAGCGGTAATCTGCGCGATTTAAAAAATCGCTCCAGCAGATTTGACGCTTGGATAATCTCGAGGGCTACTAGCTCAAAGGATAAAGAACTTCTTCTACAAACTTCTTCATCACCCGCAGTTCCTGTATTTACTAGTAGCATGGTCTCAAGCAAACCTTCTGATACATCTGGAAATGCCGTTTTAGTTGTGTGTGGAATAGCTCAGCCCCAGAATTTTATTAAAGAAATTAGTAAAGAGTGGGATGTGAAGTTTATTAATACTTATCCAGACCATCATCACTATTCTAAGAAAGAGATTGAAGGTTGGGTGAGGATTATTGAAGAACTTAAACTAGACGCCATCGTTACAACCAGCAAAGACGCGGTGAGAATTACCCCCTACATTAAAGCATATCCACAAATCACGTTAGTTGCTATACCCATAAAGGTCGAATGGGCTGACGAAGAAGCCATAAACAATTGGGTTGACGAGTGGCTCGAATCCCCGATATTTGCAACACAGAATAAATAAAATGAGCATACTTAAGACTATAAATCCTCTGGCTATTATTTTATTAGCTACAACTACTATTCTTTCTATAGGATGTGATTCCGCTATAAAAGGAGACGTGATCTCCACTACCGGACTCATAACAGGTAAATTTAGCGGAGTTAAACCTGGAAGTGTTGTGATCTTAAAGAGCTATAAAAATGATCTATTGATTCAAAATGGTAGAACCACAACGTCAGCTGATGGAACATTCGAAATAATGCCGAATAAATCATTAAAGATGGACTACCATCAGATAATGATAAACAAGAAACATCCCATCATCTTACTTACCGATTCTACTGAAAACCTGAATATAACGGCTCACATACCACAGAAAAAGGGTTATCTAATCGGTGCGACATTCTCTGGCTCACCTTCGTCAGCTCTGCTGAGTGATTTAATGGATGTTATTATCCCTCTTCAGGACTCTCTGAATGAAATCCAAACTCTCTACAACAGCTCTAAAGGTGATGAGAACCTAGCTTATCAAGCGCTGATGATCTCATTAATCAACGATATTAATGCTAAAGGCTTAGCGTTCATTAAAACAAACCCATCAGACCTCGCAGCATTAGAGGCTCTGAAAATACTCAACCCCGGAATAAATGGGAACTCATTCAAGCAAGTCTTGAAGGATTTAAATGAGACTTTTGGAAACACTCACACTTTCCAAAAACAAAAAAGCCGTTACGATAGCGCCCAGCAACCCCGAGTCATTCCTAACCAGCCACCCCCGACAAAAAACCCTGCCGTAAAACGCACTAAGAAAAATAACAAATACGCAGTAGGTGTAAAGGCATTAGACATCGTGATGAGTGACCCCTCTGGGAATACAAGGAGACTTAGCGATTTAAGAGGGAAGGTAGTGTTGTTAGATTTCTGGGCATCATGGTGCGGTCCTTGCAGGCGTGAGAATCCTCATGTAGTTCACGCTTATGAGAAATACAAGGGTCATGGATTTGAGGTCTTTTCTGTGTCGTTAGATTCGGATAAATCGAAATGGATGAGAGCTATTCAGCAGGATGGACTGGTTTGGGATAATCATGTGAGCGACTTAAGAGGATGGAAAAATGCGGCATCTCAGGCATATGGAATATCTAGTATTCCTCACACCATGCTTATCGGTAAGGATGGAGTAATCATACAAACTCATCTGAGGGGAAGAATGTTAGAGGAGGAATTATTAAAACTATTCGGCGAGTGAGTGAGCGCATACATTTCGCTTCTGACCTTCATTTAGGCTCTCCTGACTTGAAATCAAGTAGGGAAAGGGAGCTGAAATTTATTAATTGGTTAAATGATTTATCAAAAGGCCAGGGCGTAGCGTCTGAAGGGCCCGCAACTGAGATACATCTATTAGGTGATCTTTTTGACTTCTGGTTCGAGTATAAGCACGTAGTGCCTAAAGGAGGTGTGAGGCTACTAACAACCATTGCACGAATTGTCGACAGTGGCATACCCGTTCACTACCATGTGGGAAATCACGATCTATGGACATTCGGATATCTGGAAACTGAGCTCGGAGTAATCCTTCACCGAGATCCCATCGTGAAAGAATTTGAGGGGTTGAAGTGCTTAATAGGCCATGGAGATGGTTTGGGCCCAGGAGAAAAAGGATATAAAATCTATAAGAAGCTTTATACGAATAGGTTTTGTCAGTTTCTTTTCAGATGGATACATCCTGATATCGGCATTACCCTAGCTAGTTATTTCTCAGGAAGCAGTAGAAAGGGTGGAGGTATAAGTGGAGGAGGATTTACAACAGCCTCGGAAGAGTATTTATATCAGCACAGCCTTCAGGAATGGAAGAAAGACCGAAGTATAGATTGCTTTATTTTCGGTCACAGGCATATACCTCTCGATCTAGAGTTAATGGATGATTCAACTGAAAAAACAGCTAGATATATAAATATCGGCGACTGGGTAAATCATTTCAGCTCAGCAAAAATCATCAACGGTAAAATGACTTTGCTCGTGCCGGAATAAATCACAAAAGCTCAACACTTAAATCTATCGCATTAAAAAAGGGAGGTCTCAGAAAGACTTCCCTTTTTCGCAATGTTTTATCGCTCTATCTACGAATCACTAGCTTAGTAGCAAGCTGCTTATGAGAGCTAACCATTCTTAAAACGTAAGTACCGTTAGAAAGGCCACTGATGTCTATCAGAGCACGCTCTGAAGGCTGTGCATTCTCTATTCTCTCAGAGTAAACGATTCTACCCTGAAGGTCGTAAACCTCAAGTTTGATTTCGCCAGCGAATCCACTTGTAGAAACCTGTACAGAACCATAAGTAGCTGGGTTAGGGTAAACTAAAAGTGACTCAACACTGTTGTCTTCAATAGCGACATCCTCAGTACCTAAGAATGTGTCAGATCTGAATATACCGCGACCATGTGTTCCAGCGTATATAGCACCTGTATTAGTAGGATTACTCCAGTTTGTATTCGAACGCCACTGCTGCTTAAGATCGAACACTGGAGCGGTTAAATCCTCAGCAGTAGTTGCCATACCAAGGTTAGCTATAATCCAGTCACTCCCACCGTTATCAGTAACGAATATTCCATACTCAGTTCCGACAAGGACAGTTGAACCTGAAGCATCCTGCGAGTCAATTACGACATCGTAAACAGGCATGCTGTTTAATCCTCCAGACCAGATATCAGTGAAAGTTGGAGAAGGAGCTAGTGCATTCCATGTTTCGCGAACCTTACCTGCAGAAAGAGCACCATAACCGCCTATAGTGATAACCATGTGGTTAGCATTGTTAGGGTCTATGCTAATTCCTGTGATAGGAGAACCATTAGTGATAAGCTGATCTACAACAATGTGGTCGGCTACATCAGAGTCCGTGTAAATTTCAGAGAGTCCAGAGAATCTATATAACGAACCATTCCATCCACTCACGAACATCACATCTCCAGCAGAGTCGTCATTAACTACATACTCTATAGCCTTAGCTCCAGACCCACCAGGAGCATTACCTAATCGCATCCAGTTAGGAGTAGTGTTAAAGTTTAACGCATCTCTTGTCATCCAAATACCTTGGCCTCCAACAAATCCAATAGTTAACATGGTCGTGTAAGGATCCTGGACTTTTCTTCTCTCCGGTTCTCCTAAAATAGTGTCAGGGTAGTGATAGTACATTGTATCGCAGACATCCACTACAGAGTACTGAACTTCTTCTACGAAGAGAGTATCGTTGCCTAAGTCTATCTGAACGTTATACTCAATACCATCAACTATCATAATTGTATCTAGAAGATTAGGTATGATTTCAGAAATCACATCTACAGTATCAATACTAACAGTATCATCAACACAGACAATCTGCTCTTCATTCATCTGAGGTGTAAGCCAGAAATAATTAGGGTCAGTCGTTAGCGGCGCATCTAATAATAATTCAGGCCGAATAATATTCTCATAAAACATTAACTCATCACCTGCAGGTATCGTCCAGTCGAATGGAAGATTCTGATTGCTTGTGTAAAGTGTGAATGTACTATCTGACACAGTCTCTCCATAAGGGTTAACAACAATCACACTTCGTTGAGAGTTATCATCCTCCGTATCCTCATATAAACGAAGACATGTGTAGAACTGTCCTAAATTGCCTTCCTCGTCAATTAACTCGATAATTTCATCGTCATAAAATCCACCTAGATTCATGTACTCTCCTGGAGCAAGAGTTCCACGAGTAAGACCTCCGTTTTGGGAAGCGGCAAACCAAGCGTAAGAATGCTCAATAGATTCAGTCACCTGACTTATCGCACAATCAAAACCATCACCACCATGAACTTCCACGGCATTCTGCTCACTAAGGAAGTAATCCCCTCCTGGTATAAATAATGAACCATTATCCTGGGTTCCTCCGAGAACAGCTTCACCAGCACTATGAGCTATACCATAAAACTGAGTTACGTTGTAGTTATGATTACATGCAGTGTAGCTAACACCTCCATCGTTACTTTTGTAAATACCCCCATCACATGTGACGTACATAGTACCCGCTTCAGTAAAAACAATATCCTGTATATCTGCGTGAACTCCGTAAGGAAAACCAGGAGAGTCAAATGGAGCCGCAGCTAATTCCGCCTGTTGATTAGGTCCAGATCTCCAAAGAGAAATACCACCAACATAAGCTAGGTCAGGCTGTCCTTTTTTAATACCTAGAGCTAAATCGTAAATACCCTGGCTTCTAGGAAGAGGAGTATATTCATCTTCTCCACCAGGCCAGCATAGAGTCCATGTCCCTTCTTGAGAAGCACCATCACTGTAGTAAAGTCCATAAAACAAACCTCCAGAAGTCGCATACAATGCAAAAGCGTGGTTAGGATCATCCTGTGAGATGTCAATTCTGCATCGACCTATTCCACTCTGAGGGAGGTTACCTGTATTGGAGCCGCCAGAGTAAATAGGTTCGAACTCTAACAGGGTGTTATTTGTAGAACGGTAAACTCTACCGTTAATAGCCGCAACTAACATATAGCTACCATCGTGAGCTATAGCGATATCCGATACGCCTCCAGTAGGGCCACCGGATGTAGGACCGATGCTTATCACTCCGTTCTGTATGTATCCGAAAGAACTATTTGATCCATACCAAACCAAATCATCAATAAGTGGATGCTTTACAAGCGCGTCTGTTGCAGAAAAGTTTCCGCTTGAAAACTGCCCCGGATCTGTTCCTTCAATAATAGAGAAGGTCTCACCTTCATCATTCGACCACCAGATACCACGGCCTCTGAATCCAGAACTGCCCGAACCACCTCCATTATCAAATACCGAGCCTGTACCCACATAAATATCTCCATTACTAGCTACAGCTATAGAACCTACCATTAAGCTAGGGAAAGATGTAACTTGATTCCAAGTGTTAGCTCCATCAAGTGATCTCCATAACCCACCGGACACTGCACCAGCATACACAAGGCTCTCGTTTACTGGAGCGATAGCTCTAGTTCTACCTCCTACATTATCCGGGCCCATCTCTGCCCAGGCAAGGTCAGTGTTTTTTAAGTTCAACCTCGACTGTGCAGCTGCTTTCTTCAGCACCTTAGCTCTGAGCTCAGCAAGTCCCTTAGAATTAATCTCACCTGTCTCTATGTCACCAAGTAACATTCGAGTGATCTCAGCAGCTCCTGCCGCATCACTATCAACTTCTTCAACAAGAATTCGTGGTGTGTAGTTTGAAACACTATCAGCTTGAGGGTTAACTCCCCAAACAAATGCAATAGCTCCGAATAGTAATCCAGCAGCTCCAAAGGTTATATATTTCGATGTCATATGATAATTCTTTTGCAATAAAAATGCCGGGTGAAGTTACGACAAACCCGGTTTACAACACGTGCTTTTCTGCATGATATGATGAGCGAACCAGGGGACCGCTCTCAACATACATAAATCCCTTTTCAAGACCTATTCTTTCAAGATCGGCAAACATATCGGGATGAATGAACTCAGCAACTGGCAAATGTTTCTGAGTAGGTTGTAAATACTGTCCCAACGTCAATACGTTAACACCCACAGACCTCAAGTCATCCATTGCCTCTATTACCTCCTCCTTAGACTCCCCTAACCCTAGCATAATTCCACTCTTCGTTCTAAGTCCAGCCTTGCCTAACCTCCGTAAAACCTCGAGTGACCTATCGTATTTCGCCTGAATCCGAACACTTTTAGTGAGCCTCCTAACGGTCTCTATGTTGTGACTTACAACCTCGGGAGCTTCATCAATTATCACTTGTAGATTAGCCCACTTACCGGCAAAGTCAGGGATTAATGTCTCCATGGTAGTGTCTGGAGATTGTTTGCGGATGGCGCGTATTGTTTGGGCCCAAACATCAGCACCTCCGTTAGATAAGTCATCCCTATCAACTGAAGTAATAACCGCGTGCTTAACCCCCATCAGAGCAACAGACTTAGCCACTTTAGATGGCTCGAATACATCAACCTCCTCCGGCCTGCCTGTATTCACGTTACAAAAACCACAGCTCCTCGTACAGATATTACCGAGAATCATAAATGTCGCGGTTCCCTCACCCCAGCACTCCCCCATATTAGGACAATGTCCACTTTCACATATCGTGTGGAGCTTATGCTCAGACACAATCTCTCTAACCTTCTTATAAGTCTTCCCTGTAGGCAACTTAACCCTGAGCCAACTGGGCTTGGGGATTCGCTTCGGAATATTAGATTTAGTAGTGTCAGACATGGGGCAAAGGTCGTGCTTTTAATACCTTAATACCTACTCAGATTGAGTCCAATTCGACCCTAATCCTAATTTTACATATATGGACAGAAAGAATCTGTTTGGGTCAACGAAATCTTCTGCCATTATCTCAACTGGGAAAAGGAAAACATCCCCACTGACACCCACTTCGCATGACTTTGTGACTCCTCTTATATTTCCATATTCAAAGAAAAGTCCGTAGCTAGCGTGGAGTCCTGGTGTGATTGAAATATCGTCCACTCCATTAACCCATGGTGCCCTTCCAAATATGTCAGAATAGAAATGCGCAAAGGGATCGTACCGCTCTGTTTCAAGACGCTCATAGGGGATCTCAGGATATCCTATAACTAAATACACCGGCTTTATTAAGCCCAAACCCACTCCGAACCTAGCCAACCTACCCACTTGAACTGCCCCACTCCTAAGCTTTGGCGTAATCTCTTTTCTGTACTCTAAACACATCCGTAAAGTCATAAACGAATTGACTTTGCCGTATACATAAGGTAGACCCTCTAAGTATACTGGATTAGCAGTTTTTTCTTCTTTGGGGGACTTGAAGTAAATAAAATCCGCAGTTAGAGATCTCGAGCTCTTTGATGTTGAATATTTACCGTACCTGAAACTTACCCCAGCGCCAGATGTATGAGCAATCAAACTTACATCTGTGGAATGAGTGTATAAGAGATCTATACCCTCAGAGCCATATACTGCATCTGATTGAGTGGTGATTCCTTGTGAGGTGATGGATAGCGTGAAAAACGGTGTGAATAAAATGACACTAAGAAACATGCCCTTTATTGCCATAATTATTTTATCTGTGCCTAACATTGCTTCAAATTTAATTCATGTTACCTCAATACACGATAGAATATTCGAATCCTCTTCGGACTCATTCGACACATATAAAATCCGGGAACATTATCATCACTGACGCTCCTACTGACAACCAAGGAAAGGGAGAAGCTTTTTCACCAACTGACTTACTCTCCACTTCTTTAGTGACTTGCGCTATGACCCTCTTAGGGATTTCTGCTCAAGCTGGACCGGCGAAGATTATATCTATGAGTGCTGATGTAAATAAAGAAATGGGGACTAATCCTAGGCGAGTTACAGAGGTAAGAGCTTCGATTAGAATTCATTTAAAGGGAGCTGATAAATCTGAGGCTGATAGACTTGAGAGAGCTGCTAGAGCCTGCCCTGTTGCTATGTCTCTTTCCTCTGAGTTAGCCCAAAACCTAGAATTTCAGTTCATTCTTCAGTAATGAAACAGAGCAGTTTTTTCATAGTTAACCTAATGCTTCTAATGTTAGCGTCATGCACTTCTAGCTCGCACCTTAACACCTCGAATTCAAACAGACCATACGATTACAATTCAAAATCCATGCACGGTGATATCACAGCATACTCACACGGCTCGGAATTAAGTGTTTACGTTACACTCGATAGATCTGAACTACTCTACACGAGAGAAACCTCTACCTCTGAATTTGTTTCAGAGATAATTGTGACACTAGGAACACAGCAATTCGTTTGGGTTGACACTCTTAGGTCAAACTCAGAAAAAAGCTTGGCATCTAGATTCGATATTCCCTTCATTGAAGACGAAGAATACTTGCACTATGACCTCGTAGACAATAAGCGAAACGCTAGCACAAATGGAGTTGTGAAAGTAAATGACTATTTAATTTGGGACGTAAAAGAGGACAGAGCCGTTTCTAGTAACAGTGTAACAATAGGCTCTCAATTAATTATCATTTCTAGCGGTATTAGCGGCTGGGAGGTGAGCCATATTATCCCCGCAAAAACATTTCCCGCCCCTCCATTTACTGGCTATATAAACTCAATGAAGGATGTTAAGGCTATCCACCATAGTGATATTTATGAAGATTGGATAATGCTAGATGGCATCCAAAAGTTCTCCTCCCATAATTCTACTGACGAATTTATTTTATATGGCCGTTCCTCTGGCTTTCCATTAATAAAGGACGTAAGACAAATGCTAGAGGCTACTCGTTACATTGCCACGAGAAGTGAATACAACTCTAATAAAGATGCCGACAACCCTAAAATTGAACTAGATGAGTTTTGGCTTAATTGTGGTGGCTCTTATGATAATTCAAAAAAACTCATAGAGATATATTACGGAAGAGTTGAAGAGGCAAACAGAGCATTCTCAGGCATTCAAGAAGGATGGCGAACAGATAGAGGTATGGTTTACATAGTGCTAGGCATACCTAATAAAATTAAAAGAGATGCATGGTCAGAAATTTGGCTGTACGGTGACGAAGGCTCTTCAAATGTTATCTCATTGCGTTTCAGAAAGAGGCAACACGATTTAGACAACAACTTGTACATTCTAGAAAGAGACATTATATACCGCACTACATGGGATAGACTAGTAACGAGTTGGAGAAATGGCAGAATACACAGAGATTAACTCTAGTGTGAGCGTTACATTTGCCGCATGGATTCAAAACCTCATTACACTGGCCCTAAAAGACCTTCGGAGAAAACCTTTGTCTTCGGGATACACCCTTTAACTGAAGCATTAGACCTAGGTAAAGACCTCGACAGCGTACTAGTCATTAGATCTGGTAGTAACGACAGAATTAACAAGCTCGTAGGCCGAGTTAGAGCTATGGGCATCCCCATAAAGATGGTCCCCCGCCAAAAGCTTGACTCCATTACACTTAAGAACCACCAAGGCATCATTGCTTTCTTGTCTCCTATAACATACCAGCCTTTAGAGGAAATAGTTTTAGGTGCGTTTGAAAGAGGTGAAGCTCCCGTACTAGTAGCTGCAGATGGAATTACGGACGTAAGAAATTTAGGTGCTATTGCTAGATCAGCAGAATGTTTCGGTGCTCATGCACTTATTATCCCAGAGCGCGGTTCTGCTTCTATAAATGATGGAGCGATAAAAAGCTCAAGTGGAGCATTACTACGACTACCTGTCTGTAGAGTTCCTAGCATATCCGATGCCCTTGAATACCTAGTTAATAGCGGGATATCGTGTATTGCCTTGACCGAGAAGAGCGAAACCTCCCTACCCGACAGTAAAGCTGTAGCTCCTTTCTGTTTAGTCCTAGGAGACGAGCACGAAGGGATTTCATCAGAAATTATGGATCTATGCGAGCAAAAGCTTCTAATCCCAATGCACGGTAAAATCTCAAGTCTTAACGTGAGTGTCTCAGCAGGCATTGCACTCTACGCACTTACTCAGAAGTAAACATTCAAATATCGTTTACGAGGCAATATACTATCTAAAATCTACACCTCTGTAGATAGCCATCTCACCTAGCTCTTCCTCAATCCTAAGAAGCTGATTGTATTTAGCTACTCTATCCGATCTGCTAACAGAACCTGTCTTGATTTGGCCTGTAGAAAGAGCGACTGAAAGATCCGCAATGATTGTATCCTCTGTTTCTCCAGATCTATGACTCATCACGGAAGAATAACCCGCTTTGTGTGCCATTTCAACAGCATCAATAGTCTCGGAAAGGGTTCCTATTTGGTTCACCTTAACTAATATAGAATTAGCAATCCCTTGCTCTATACCCTGCGTTAATCTACTCACATTCGTTACGAATAAATCGTCTCCCACGAGTTGAGTGTTAGCTCCAATTTTCTCTGTCAACAGTTTCCAAGAGTCCCAATCATCTTCATCTAAACCATCCTCTATGCTTATAATCGGATATTTTCCTCTCCAATTAGCCCAAAACTCAACCATCTCAGCTCCAGTTCTTTCTTCACCAGTCGACTCAAATCTATACAATCCTGTCTTTTTATCGTAGAACTCTGATGCAGCCGCATCAAAAGCAAGCAATACATCATCACCTGGCTTATACCCCGCCTTTTCAATAGCTCTCAACACGAACTCTACCCCTTCCTCATTGGAACTCAAATTAGGTGCGAACCCACCTTCATCACCCACATTGGTGGAATACCCCTTAGACTTCAAGACCTCTTTAAGATGATGGAAAATCTCCGTCCCCATACGTAACCCCTCACTGAAGGTATCAGCACCCACTGGCATCACCATGAACTCTTGGATGTCAATCTTATTATCGGCATGGGAACCTCCGTTTAAAATATTCATCATCGGCACTGGCAGGGTGCCAATATTAGAGCCACCTACGTATCTGTAAAGCGGTTGACGCACAGACTCTGCAGCTGCTCGAGCAACAGCAAGTGAAACTCCTAAGATTGCATTAGCTCCGAGTACGGACTTATTCTCAGTACCGTCAATATCGATCATAACCTGATCGATAAGCCTCTGCTCAGTCACATCAAATCCATAAAGCTCCTCTCCAATAATATTATTTACATTATCTACAGCCTGAGTCACACCCTTGCCCATCCATCTATCTCCACCATCCCTGAGTTCCACTGCTTCATGAATTCCCGTTGAGGCTCCAGATGGCACTGCAGCTCTACCGAAAGCACCTTCTTCTGTAACAACCTCTACTTCTAAGGTTGGGTTACCGCGGCTATCAAGGATTTGGCGGGCGTGTATTAATTCAATATTACTCATCTTAAGCGGTTACTTTTTTTGATTCTACAATCATCTCTACAAAATCATCGAATAAATATCTACTGTCATGTGGCCCAGCAGAAGCCTCTGGATGATATTGAACACTAAACACATGTCTTCCCTTCAGTCTGATACCAGCCACGGTATCATCGTTAAGATGAATGTGTGTTAATTCTATATCAGGATTCGCTTCTAGTGAATCATGGCTAACTACGAATCCATGATTCTGAGATGTAATCTCACATGTTCCTGTAATTATGTTTTTCACAGGATGATTTACTCCCCTATGACCATTAAACATTTTCTCTGTCTGCAATCCCTGACTTAAAGCAAGTAATTGATGCCCTAAACATATCCCGAAAACTGGTAAACCCGAATCAATCAATCCTCTTACCTCTTCAATAACCTTTGGCATAGCAGAAGGGTCACCAGGGCCATTACTCAACATAATGCCATCAGGTCCCCAAGCTAAGATATCCTCAGACTTAGCATCCCAAGGAAAGACTCTTACATCACAACCTCTTGCAATTAGGCAAGTAGCAATGCTCCTCTTTAGACCTAGATCTAAAAGAGCAACTTTATGTCCATTATTAAAATCAGAAAAATCATACGCTTCACTAACACTAACCTCATTACTCAAAGCCAGTCCATCCATAGATGGAACTTCAGTGAGTTTTGATTTAAGCTTATCAATATCGAATTCCTCAGTTGAAAGAATTGCATTCATAGCTCCGTGTTCTCTAATATGTCTAACAAGTGCCCTCGTGTCAACATCGCTTATCCCCACTGTACTGTTCTTTACTAAATCATCCTGCAATGTCCCTGACCCTCCTACTCTACTAGCGACAGAAGAGAAATTTCTAACGACAACTCCAGCAATTTTCACACCATCTGACTCTACTTCATCATTGTGAACTCCATAGTTTCCTATATGAGCTGTAGCCATAACCAGCATTTGCCTATGATAACTAGGGTCAGTAAAGATCTCTTGATACCCATACATACCTGTATTAAAAGCAATCTCCCCTACCGTTGTACCACTTGCTCCTAATGCCTTCCCATGAAATACCGCTCCATCCTCTAAAAGAAGTATAGCTGGTGAATCTAATTGACGTAATCCTTGCATACTGCGAAGATACCTCTAGCTAACGTTTTGGGCGTAATAAATTGACTTCAATAACACATAATTTATAAACCCAAAACACACAAAGGGCACCTAACGGTGCCCTTTGCAATATATATATAATAGTAGAATTAGTCTTCCTTCTTCTCTTCTTCAGCATCCGGAGCTTCTTCAGCAGCAGGTGCTTCTTCAGCAGCAGGTGCTTCTTCAGCAGCAGGTGCTTCTTCAGCAACAACAGCTTCTTTAGTGTCGGCGGGAGCCTCAACAGTTTTACCACCACCTCTACGAGAACGACGTGTCTTCTTCTTCTTATCTTCTTGCCCATAGATCTCGTTGAAATCTACAAGTTCGATTAAACACATATCTGCATTATCACCTAGACGATTGCCTGTTCTGATAATACGAGTGTATCCACCTTCTCTATTAGCAACCTTAGGACCTACTTCACGGAATAATTCCGTAACAGCTTCCTTGCTAGCTAAGTAGCGAAAGCAAACTCTGCGACTATGTGTAGAGTCTTCTTTAGAGCGATTTACTAATGGCTCAAAATATTTCTTCAAAGCCTTAGCCTTAGCAACCGTAGTTGTTATGCGCTTATGCTCAATAAGAGAACATGCCATGTTTGTCAACATCGCTCTACGATGTTGAGACTGGCGACTTAAGTGATTGAATTTCTTTCCGTGACGCATAGCTTAAACCTTATCTAGTTTATACTTACTTACATCCATACCGAATGCAAGGTTCTTAATCTCAACTAACTCTTCGAGTTCAGTTAAAGACTTCTTACCGAAGTTACGGAACTTGAGAAGATCATTCTTGTTGAAAGAAACTAAATCTCCTAGAGTTTCGATATCAGCAGCTTTAAGACAATTAAGAGCACGAACGCTTAGGTCCATGTCTGATAGCTTTGTCTTTAGCAATTGACGCATATGTAAGCTTGACTCATCAAACTCTTCAGCTTCAACCATATCATCTGTTTCGAGAGTAATACGCTCATCCGAGAACAACATGAAATGATGAATAAGAATCTTTGCAGCTTCTTGAAGAGCATCCTTAGGTGTGATACTTCCATCACATTCTAATTCAATTATGAGTTTCTCATAATCAGTGCGCTGCTCAACTCTGAAGTTTTCAATGTCGTACTTAACATTACGAATAGGTGTGAAGATACTATCCATTGAGATTGTTCCAAGTGGAGCGTCAGTGCGAACATTGTCTTCAGCAGGAACGTAACCACGTCCTTTACCTATTGTTAACTCCATCTTAAGTTCAACATTCTTTTCCATGCGGCAGAGAACAACATCAGAATTTATCACCTGGAATGCAGATGTAAATTTACCGAGGTCTCCAGCTGTTAAAGAAGTTTTTCCTTTTACAGAAACTGTTACAGTTTCCATATTGGTGTCTTCAATTTGACGCTTGAAACGAACCTGTTTAAGGTTCAGAATCAACTCAGTCATATCTTCCATCACACCCTTAATTGTAGAGTATTCGTGATCTACACCTTCAATTCTGACAGATGTAATCGCAAATCCTTCTAAAGAAGAAAGAAGTATG
>Ga0115000_10001505_pt1 | contig 20659 bp, 17 predicted proteins | sample ArcticOcean_MG_C_6_FD_89690 | JGI IMG/M metagenome (GOLD analysis project Ga0115000, IMG submission 89690) | Marine microbial communities from western Arctic Ocean - ArcticOcean_MG_CB8_128 | ecosystem: Environmental > Aquatic > Marine > Oceanic | place: Arctic Ocean: Canada Basin | collected... | reverse complement strand
TGGAACACCGATTATTCACCGAGCCATCATGGAAGTGATTCCGAATGAGATCAGTTCTCCAAACCGAAGTGCACCGTCTAATGCCTCCAACAATGTACATTGTCCTGATGGAGGGACGTTTGACTCTGAATCCTTTGATAGCGATGGAATTATTGGTGTCTGCGTTTTTACATGGGATGTTCCAGGTACTGATGTTCGAAACGTCACTGCAGTAACGGTTCAGTTTGATGGAATACAGGCTGGTTTTTATGATTGCCATCGGCCAGTTCATGCCAATGTAGAATCGCATCTGGTCGTCTGGCAATGGCAACCTCGTCATGCAGGAATTCTTACGCTTGGAGATAACAATAATTGTTCGGTCGATCAAGGCTCTCAAGCAGTCAACGGCTCTTCGGGAGTACACAGCGCATCTGGAACAGTAGGGCCAATCCGTGGTTCTTGGCTCATTGGAGTCGGTGGTGGAGAAATTCCTTGGCTTGGAACGGTCAAACTGATGGTCAGTGGTGAAGGAACTCCAGGGACCACATATGTGCCCAGTTCATCGTTCTTCATCCTTTTCACATTGATTGGAAGCGTCCTTGTATTACCCATGATTCTTGAACCGACTTTTCGCCGATTCATGGCAAGGGCACCGGAATTCGAACAAGCGAAGGCCGAACATAAAAAGCAATATCCTGAACTCAATACATTCGATACTGAAGCCCAACAAGAACATTTGAATCTTTACGAATCCGAATGATCAGTCTTGAATCGCTTCTTCCAAAGTCAAATCACCACAAGCAACAGCATATGCAACATCCGAAGAAATTGTCTTTCGGCCGTTACTTTTTTTACGACTTTGACGTTGAATCTCCTTGATTTCACCCTCAGTAGGCTGAAGTTCTCGAAACTCCCACACATGCTCACCGGAGAGTAATGCAATTCGAACCGCTGAAATAACATGGTTATGGCGAAGCAGTCCACGGGAAGTTTTGGCTTCATTCACCAGTTCGAGTTCGAGTTGGTGAGTGAGGCAATCGTTAATGATTTGATCACGACTCAAAGGCGCACCATCGCCGATACGTACAATCATTCGTTTAAATTCAAGAGCGGATGAGATGCCGATAATTTGTGCTGCAAGGTTTTCGATATGTTCGAATTGAGCAACGCCTAGCACAACCCCATCTGCCAACCAAGCAAGTCCTGGCCGGGGGCCAGGGTCGATTCCAAAACAAAGTTGGTGTACATTTGTGATGCCTCTCTGAAGGCGAACAGCATTATCAACAGCATCTTTGACTGAGGCTGCTGAGGTTGCAATCGCTTTTCCTTCATTTCGGAATTGAGCGACTTCCACTTCACTGCCAAACCAAATCATATTCTGTTCTGGAAGTACAGCATCGTGTTCGAGAAGCATGAATCTCAACCCTCTACGTTTTAATTCCGTCATCAACTTGAAAGCCAATTTGAAGTCGATGGTGCGTATAGCAAGCTGAGGCACATCTTTACTCAGTTTTCCGCGATTAACTAAACTTCCGCCTTTGCGGGATGAATACATGTTCTGAAAACCATTGATTCGTGTGGGACTTTTACCGAAGTCATCAAGAACGATTGACGATGATGAAGGGTTGTGTCGAGTCAGTATGAGCGGGAATTGAGGCAGGTTCTTGCTGGAGTTCCCAAAGGGGTTGAAGCGGTAATACGTTCCTGTAACCCCCTTGAAAAACAAAAGATGCGCCAAGTGTTGCATCGTCCCTTTTTAGTGGTAAGGGCAGCTGGTTCTGGGATGGAGGGAACAGGTGACTTACTGGCTTTACGTGGCGACTTATGCTTTCCAATCGAAGTGAAATCGACCCGCCCAAAGAAACTCTATCTCTCAGGTCGGACAAAACTCCAGTATGAAGCGATGGTTGTCGAAGGTGAAAGGTGCAATTTGATGCCACTCTATGCCCATCGACAAAAAGGAGTTCGCGGAGACTCATGGCGTATCTTTCGAGTTGAAACCAGTAATCTCTCCGGTCGACTCCGCCAACTGGAAAAATCAATACCGCCTTTTCCGACCACGAGAACCGGTTCAGTCTACCTCAATTGGGAAGATGGTATGCCACTCCATGCCTTTGTCGCCTTAGTCTGCTCTTCTGCTGGCTCCGAGAATCATGCTTTGCATAACTTAGAGGTGCGAACACTTCGAACAAATCTCTTCGCAACACCTCTGCCTTCAACAGAACTCGAAGAATTCCTTCCAGCGCAAACTCTACCAGACAAGCCATTAGATGTCCTTGCGGAACTTGCTCGACGACGTTCTTGATTAGAAATACGGGATGAAGAGCACAAATAAGAGCATGACTAAAAGAACAATTGAAGATAAACTTGAAGCTTTGTTAGAGAGATGATCAATCCACATTGGATGAATATCCCATAACTTCGTCTTTTTCCCAATTCGTTTTACTCGGTTAAGACTGCCTTTTATCCAATCTTTAAACAAATGGCCTCCATCAAACGGTACCATTGGAATTAAATTTGTAAAACCGAGAAGAATATTCACCCACATCAACCAGAAGAAGAAATTGACGAAGAACAACAGTCCATTCAATCCAAGTGTATCTCCGAGAATACCTTCAGTTGGTATAAGCATAGCTTCCTCTACCGGGTACATCGAAACACCTTGCAATTCAAATGGAATAATCATCATGTTGAGAACATAACCCGGCGTATTGGCTGCTCGAAAGAGAACACTCCCTTCGAAGCGTGGTGAAAATGGCCCAGCTAGACGGTCAATCCCTTGAGTTCCTTCACTGATTCCATTTACGCCGACAAAAGCATCACCTTGTTGGAATCCCATCGCATCAATATAGGATTTACTCGCTCCGAGTTCGAGATAGTAGTCGTATTTGTCAGTGAGTAACAACTCAAGACTCTCAGTTGAGCCATTCTGATGCATGACTTCTATGGTGATGGTGTCGTTGGCTTGATAGTTTTGGAGGATGGTTTGAAACCCTTCAACACCATACACGTCGACGCCATCAATTTGAACAATAGAGTCCCAAGGTTGCATTCCCGCTTCATCAGCACCCGCATCCTTGATGACACCGATAACGTGTGGATTTTCAGTAGTCGAAGTGAAGTTGGCAGCTAATCCACCTAACAACAACATGCAAATGAATGCTGCAAACAAATTTGTGGCAGGTCCTGCTGCAAACATTCGCATACGCTCCTTTCGAGGGGCTTTGTGCAATTCTTGATATTGAGGTTCAGCAAAGGCACCAAGTGGAAGCGGACCTAACTGAAGAAGACCAAATGACCGAATACGCATTCCGTGCGCCCGAGCGAGTAATCCATGTCCAAATTCATGTATGACCAATGCCACAATGAAGGCCATTGCTCCCCATCCCAATGGAATCATTGGATTTAATCCTGGTATAGCCACCAATTCACTGGCAGTTGGCGGGCTAGCAGAAGGAGGTGATATCAAAGTTGCAATGAAAGCAAGAATCATGGTAATCGCGACTAAAAACATGCAAAACAAGCATAACCAGAGGGCAACTTCTCCATAGATGCGCCAAAACCGACGTGGTCGAGCGACGCGGTCAAGCGTTTTCAAACCCCAATTACTTCGTACCATGAGTACAACACCAAACACCCGTGTGGCGTTCCAGCGGTCGAGTACTCCATTTCGCTCCCAAACACGAAGCATGAGGTACCATGCAAAGATGAGCACAAGCACAACTTTCCAGTCGGCATCAACCGAACCCCATGCTCCATCCATGGTCAAGGCAAACACTCCTTCTCCTTGAATCTTGACAGGCTTCTTCTCAACAAAGTTGATGATGGTTCGCCAAAACCCGTTGACATGGACTCCCACCGAGCGGCACTGGAAGATTGGTGTGAAAAAGAATGGGGACAGGCACCTCACGCAATATCTGAATGGTACGTTGATGAAGATATGGCTCAGGTATTTATGCGCCTCAAGCGAAGTGTTCTCATCGCCGATTTCGTTGTTGAAGAAGATGGCTCTCTGAAGTGTAAGGAACATCTCCAAGTACCTCTTGATCGTTGGAATCCAGGTTCAATCCAAGCCATTCGAACAGCGGATGGTCGTGTTCGCTTCCGCCATCGTAACTTGGAAATTCACCTTGCTGCTCGACTTCGCGCTCCTGAATGGGGGCAAGCCTTGCTCGAAGAATGGTTGATGAGTCAACGCGGAGATGTTCTACGTCCAAAAGATAGGACGCAGCGAATCGCTTCCATTAATCGAGCGAAAATGAGCATAGAGCGAAATTTGAATCATTCAAATCTTGATGCAGTACGAATGGATTTCCTCGCAACAACTGCATCTTTAGCATCAGTTGAAGATAAATTAAATTCTCGAATTCGTTCTGATGAATCAGAATAAATCAATTCAGTTTAACTTTGTAGCGATCCCTTCCATTGGCATACATGGTGATGGTACCCGTTGAGGATACACAAACGGCAATGCCTTCAACCAATTGCGATATGGCACGGGCAGCCAAATGACGACCACCTTCGCCGGCTTTTGGAACAATACCGGCTGGGACTTGGATGTAACGTCCAGCATCACTCGCCACACCATCTCGATTGAACAATATCGCTCCATCAAGCCATGCAAATTCAGCTAAAGTTTCATGATTTGAATCGATGAGTACACTTCGCTTTTCAGCAGGGTGCCCTTTGAATGGGTTCAGGACAAGAGCGGTAGTATGCTTTCTCAATGCCGGCAATGGACCGATGGCAAACAGCGCTCCAATTGCATGCCCCTCTCTTCCTCTTGAACCAATATGGCGAGCGAGTTGCATCACCTTTGTGAGAACCCCCAAATCAATATGATAATCCTGTGCCAAGGATGCAAAACGATTTGAATTCAACGTTGAAGTATCGATGACTATAACCCCGTCAATCGGCTCTGCTAGAACAACTAACATTCGCTCCCCACTGGAAATATTTCCTTCGCCAATTGCTTGCAGTACCAAATCATGCATGTGATTGAGAACGCTCAATCCCTGTGAAGTGAGGTTTTCTTCGAGCAAAGAACATACAATTCCACTTTCGTTTAACGCTTCAACCACGCGGCTTTGGCTCGAAAGGACAGTTAGCTGAAGTTCAGAAGGTAATACTTCAGCAACCAATTTTACTTTTCGTACGCTGTTTGCAAGCATCAACACCGATTGAAATGAACGCCGGTCACTGGAAAGAGTGCTCGTGACCATCGCAGCAAGGTCGACCATGAGATAAACCTCAAGCAGAAGTCGAATCGATGCCAGGCAATTGGTCTTCAGTTTCTCGGTAAACAGTTCTCATGTTTGAGATGAAGTTCTTTTCCTTAACGACAATCGTGTATTCTGAAAATCCAGGGTCTTTGTTTCCATCGAGCATCCCGAGGATAATTTCCAAGGTTAGCCGAGCACCCTCTCGATGCGGGTAGGCAAAAATTCCCATCGAAAGAGGTGGGGAAACAATCGATTTGACATCTTTCATTTCAGCAAGCGTTGCAAAGAGATTGGTATAGGTTTCAGGAAGTAAATCTCGACGTGCTTCATCTTGGTTTGGTCGTCGGCAATCAGGGCCAACTACGTGGATAATATGTTTGTAATTCGCCCCGAGGTCAAAGGGCTTAGTCACTACATTCTTTGTAACTGCACAAGGTGGAGCGTTAATCTTACGCATATCAAGGCAAATATTACGAGTGACTTGTGTCAATTCTGGACCTGCTTTTGCATGAATCAGTGCATCCAAACCTTCACGACCAGAAAGTCGATTATTCGCAGGTGTGATTAAGACATCACCTGCATGATTCCATACATCTCCACCGACAACGCGAAGAATACCCCATTTGCATGTTCGTGCCATATAGAGTTCAGCCATCAAACAGCCAAGAGGGGCCACCTTACTTATCAAGTTCGCAAATTCGGAATGAAAATGTTGTAAAACAGTGAATTCCTCAGTTAAATTTTGAAGCCGAGAGCCTACACTACTCCATTTCACAGCGACATTGCTAAACCCTATTGATGGTAGCAGAAAAACATGGACAGAAGGAGGTCAAGTCTTCTTTTAGCACTTATTTTTGTTTTGAGTAGTCTTGCCACGCCGTTTCTTGAAGGAGACACATCAGATTCTTCTACCAGTAAATCGGAGGGAAAAAGGGCGTTAAGGGACGCTTTTGCTGGTTTTTCCAGTGAAGAAGGAGTCGATTTTTGGAATCAAACCCCTTGGTCAACCCGAGCTCAACCAGCAGGATTCGACTTCCTTACAGTCTACGATTATTCGGATGTTGGCGTTCTCATCAATAATAATTCTGAAGCAAGCAAAACCATTGGTTGGGCTTTTGTCAATGCTCGAAACATTTCTACCGATCATATTTTCTTTTTCAATGATTCAAACACGCCAACCAAAGAAACCATCAATCGAAATGAATTCAATGTCTATTTCGCAGCTCCTTTCTTAGAAATGCTTTCAAATCGTTCATTGAGTAGTGAACTCAATTATTTAGTTTCAACCAAAGGTATCCCGCTTCGTATCAATGGAGGGAATGATAAAGCCAGTTTCGACCAAGAGTTTTCTTTACTCAGTGGCACATATAATTCAAGTATTGGTTCAGATTATTCGATAAATCATGGATTTGGACCGCTCGCTGGTGGGGAGATGGAAGCCTTTTCTCGTGATGCCTACGGTTTTTTCCTCATCACTCGGTTGACCGGGTATACGATTGAAACAGCGCTTGGTTTAATCGAAAAGGCAAACAACAGTCTTGGACAACGCGGTATTTTTGCTTTGGATTTAGCCACTAACCGCAACGATACAGGTTACAAATTTTGGAATGATGACCTCTATACAGCCCAAGCCCAAATCAACGGAAGTATGGGATTGCCAACTGTTTTTGACGAGACTTCTGAATTCCTGACCAACCTTTCTAATGTCATGGGTTATGCTTCATGGGGTTCAAATGATGAGAGTTGGAATTACAATTGGCTTCCGAATGGTGGATTTGATACCATGAATACATCGTATTCGAGTGGAGCTAATTTTTGGGATGCGACCTTGCCAAATCTTTCATCTGGTGATTCGTTTAACTGGACAACACAAACCGAAGTGAAACGCGATGGAGCATCTGCTATCGAAGCATCGTTGTCGGCAGTTTGTACTCAGGAACCAGGGAATGGGACGCAAGGAATACTCGCTGAGTTTTTCGACAACGCTGGAATTAGTTTCAACGTTGCCTCAATGCCGACGCTTATCGACCGAGTACCCGACCATGTTCGATTAGAGAGTTCTTTCCAACACTCATCTTCATCTCAGGCCTATTCTGGTTTGGATGATCGGTTCAAAAACAATTGGGGCGCAAGGTTTAGTGGTTTAATCGATGTACCAGAAACAGGTAATTGGACTTTTTATCTCACGTCTGATGACGGTTCCGAATTGTGGGTCAATGGTCAAAGCCTCGTTACAAATTACGGCTCACATGGAATGACTGAACGCTCTCAGAATGTTTTACTTGATGCTGGGATGCATGATTTCAAGATAGAGTTCTTCCAAGGAGGCGGACCGCATGGATTGCAACTCTCTTGGTCTGGACCGAATCAAAGTAAAGCCTTCGTCCCTCCATCAGCCTTCTTGCTTGCTGACAATTATATTCCTTCACAAAGCAGTTTAATCCATCATTGGGATTTTGAAGAAAATACTGGAGAAATTGCTCACGATTCTGTGAATTCAAGTACGAATTTTACACTCAAGAACATGAATTCGACAAATTGGCGAAACTGTACCGATGGTTCATGCCTTTGGTATGACGGAGTGGACGACTCGTTGGAAGTCGATGTTGACGATTGGGCTGGAAACTTTACGGTGAGCCAATGGGTTTGGGCCAATTCTACAACGCTACCGACCTATTCGTCGGTTTTTGCTGTCGATGGTAATGCAGGTTCTAACGGCTCTTTTCAACATGCTATCTTCAACGGTGAATGGCGTTTACACAATAACCAATCCTATGCCTTTGGCGATGTAGAGGCTCAAGAGTGGACGCATCTTGTAACCGTTTTCGATAACGGTTCAACACGGCAATACCTTGATGGTGTCTTGGTCAGAACAACTGCTTTTACTCCGGGCTCGTTCAATAATTTCGATGTGTATAAATTAGGCGTGAACCGAGGTCAGAGCGCATACTTTGAAGGAATGATTGATAATGTTATGATTTGGAATACGGCATTAGAACACCATGAGATCACAACATTGCATCGAGACATCTACAAGGATTGCTCAGCGTATTCAGGAAACGGTCAGGACGCAGCCTCCATCGAACAAACGTATGAGATTCAAGAAGAATTAGAAGACCATGCTTGGATAATTTACCTTTACGGTCAACGTACAGGTGATGTGTATGGTGATTTCTCATTAGAAATCGAAGGCCTTGATGAGAATGGAACTGTACTTTCGACCAATCTATCGACCAGCAAAAGTTTCGCATCTTCATGGGAGTCTCGAACGTTACGTTTCCGCCCTCACATCAATGCAACTTCTTTTCGAATCAGGGTTCCTTTGGATATTGTAGCAACTTCGACTGATGGATCAGTCTATCTTGATTCAATGAATTTACAAGCGATTCGTCCACATAACACTTGGGTGGATGGTTCGATTGCAGAAACCGCCGTCTCGACCAGTGGCCGTTCTTTCAACTGGGATACAGATTATGGTCAATCGTTGATTGCTGATTTACTTGAAGACGGTGTATCTGGAGCGAAAGGGTATGTCTACGAACCATACCTCACAGCGGTTGGTTCGCCGAGTATGCTCATGAGCATGTATGCATCTGGCTTTAACTTGGCTGAATCCCATGCGGCTGCAAATCTCCAAACCAGTTGGATGGGTGTCACTGTTGGTGACCCAAAAATGGCCCCTTATGCGGATCTTTTCCCTGAAATCAACCTGATGGGTATACGTCAAATTGGTAACGCCTCATACATGCAACCTACTCAATTGCAAGTCGCTGTTGAAAACAGAGGAATGGCTTTTTCCAACGGTACACTCTCAGTACTGGATATTTATGGAAATATCGAGATACACAGGTCGAATCTTTCACTTCCAAGCGGCGATATTGACGGTTCACGAATCCTCTACAACTTCAGCATCACTCCAGAGAAAACGGGTTGGATGGATTTACGCATCCGATATTCAAATTCGAGCCTCAATTCACTTGAACGAAATGTCGCTAATAACCTTCTTAATTTGCGAATTTGGGTGAACAGTCCACCTCTTATTGAACAAATATATTGCGACGCTGAAGTCTATGCTCGCGGCAATAACTTCATTTGTACGATTGAAGCCAGTGATGACGTCAATGTTTCATCAGTTGAGATTGAGTGGGCAGTAGCCCAGAATCTTTCCAATCTTTCTAATTTGAATTGGGTGAATCATACTGCCTACAGCGTCGGAGGCCAATTTTGGCGTGCATCATCTTATCTTCCGACTTCTTTACCACTTGGGTACTTAGTGATACGGGCAACTGCATACGATGAAAGCCAACAAACGGGCCATTTATTTGAGATTGACCTCGCTGCGATTATCGATGCTCAAGCCCAATGGTTTGGGCCACATATTTCGGGAATTGACTCCTCTTCTTGGTCGGGTGCGAATCAACTACCCTACCGTCCAACGGCTGGTCTGTTCAGAGGTGAACCTACGAATTTTACGATGTGTGTTCTCGATGCAGATCATGACCTTTTGAATGAACAACCGATATTAACAGCTTCAGCAGGGCTAATTTCCAACATAAGTTATCTACCACGGTTTGATTCCAATCATCATTGTTACATTGGTTTCTATGTCGGGAGCGTAGGTGGTTCACTTGACGATGTCCTTTTTGAAATCCGTCAATCAGATGGAATTGTACTGAATTCACGTATTATTCCAATAGAGGACCGTTCTCCAATTGCGACGATTGAAATCGTCGATGAACAAGGGAATGTTCTCGAGAGTGTTCGAGGAGGGGGGAATGAGTTTGCGCGTATTACTATTTCAGATTCGGACGACCCTTCATCTTCTGCAACCGGGGATTTACAGGTCAAATGGCCTGCTGCCACACCCTTCACCCTCCCTGCAGATACCAACGACATCAGTTCACCTCTACTCATCGCCCTCCCTCAAATTTCTTCCGCGCTCGAAAGTGGTGAACTTGAACTCCAATTGGATATGACTGGCCAACACGGTGCAATTTTCGATGAAGAATACCAATTGCCTTTACAGTTGACTCGCCCTCTCATCATTTCATCGTATCTTTGTGAAGAACAAGGCCCACTCGACTCGTTACGTTTTGGCAATACTGGATATTTAGTGGTGCGTGTACAGAGTGAACGCCCACTGCAAACGATGCAAACGACGATGAATCAGCTAGAATGGTCCGTATTAGCTCCTTCTCTCGGAGAAATTGACAGTACGAGCGCATTATTGGAAAAGTGTACTTCTGCAATTGCAACTTTAGAGGATGATGAACAACTTTACAAATTCCGGTTGAGATTAGAGGGGGTATTTGCTGATGGGGAAGGACAGATTCTGTTTACTGTTGAAGACGTTGATGGTTTATCGCAATCACTGAATCTCCCTCTCAACTTTTACCATGCACCACCACAAACTCAACTTGAATCGAATCAAAACCTCACTGCAGGAGATCTGCTAACATTTGTTGGTTCAGTTTCTGATACAGATGGAGTTGATGATTTGACTTGCTCAGTTCTCATCTCGCACAATCAATCACAATTGGCTCAATTGCAAATCACTCCTCAACCAGTGAACCTTACGTCAGCGATCTTAAAATTTCAGTATCCTACGACTGGCGTATTGAGTAATGCTACCTTGGATGTTGAATTAACTTGTATTGATTCATGGTCACAATCAAACACCTCATTTCTTCGTTATACTTTACTTCCCGAACCAATTTGTGAATCATGTGAGGAAACTGATGTAGAAGACGAACCCTTACAAGCAACATCTCTGAAACCTTACCTGTTGATTGTTGGAATCGCACTTCTTCTACTCCTTCTTTGTCTTAGTGTATATTTGCGAAAACCGAAAGAGGCTGAAACCTCGAAGTGGGGTTCTGAACAACTTATCGAAGATGACATCTCTTCAAATGCTCCAAACGATTCAGTCCAAGAACTGAAAATACCTTCGGGTTGGTCTCAAGAACAATATCGCATTTGGCTTGAAGGAGAAATGCCCGAAGGCTGGATACTTGTGGAATGGACTGAATTTTCTAAGGGGCAGATTGAGTTGCTTAAGAATCAAGACTTTTGATAGAGAAGGGTTGATGTGCTTTGAGCACTTGGTTCGTTTGAGTGCTATGGCTGTGGGATATGTTTTGATTAATGTTGCACCTGGAAAGGAACATGAAGTCTATCTTGCGGTCAAAGACATGCCTTTTGTCGTTGATGCAACACTTCTTTTTGGTGATCATGACCTCATTGTGAAACTGGTTGCAGATAGCCTCGCAACAATCGCACAATCCGTGGTCGAATCCATACGTCAAATCCCTGGTATTGTAGATACTAAGACACTCGCTGGTGCTGAGTTGTAACACTAGCTTTTTTTCTTGGCAAGTGGCAGTCTTTTTTCAATCGATAGACTGAGGCTTGGCCCTCGAAAAAGCAGGTTTGGAATGGGGTACTGCGGTCCTTATAGGGCGCAGTAAGGCGTTTAAATTGGGAAAATACTATATACTCGGCGGGGGTGTCAAGTATCGGAGGTAATCCAAGATGTCTGATAAAAAATACTTTGTTCTCATGGAGAACGGAAAAGATACGAGCCAGGTTTTTGCAAGCAAACAACCCCGTGGTGCGGCCCTTAAGGCTGCTACCCGCGGACATACGAACATACGCCTACGAGAGCGTGGCACCAAGCGTGTCCACGTCTTCTCTGGTAGCATTAGCATGGTTCCAAAGCCAGCGAATGGACCAGCTTGGCTTCCTGATAAGATCAAGAAGGCCAACGTTAAGAAGTCCGGAATCGAACACCTTTGATTCCAAACGACTTGTTTGTCTGTTTTTCAAATTTGATCATTCAAATTTGTTCCCGCAAGGGTCACCGCTTCATCTCCTTCTTCGGAGGGATTTGAAGCCTTATTTTTCTTTCTTTACTGGCCATTCTGCAATCCAAAGCGCCAGTCCTATCATTCCGAGTTGAGCTGTTGCACGCATGATGTGCCCGAATGTCGTAAAATTTGTATCTCCGATAGAAATATCATTGACCCACATGTTCAAATTCGCCCAATAGACCATCACCAGAAAGATTCCAGTTGAGAATCCCGCTCTTCTTCTTGAGACAGGAGAAATCATTCCGATTCCAAGAATTATTTCCACGAGTCCACTGACATATACCCAGAATTCTGGGACACCCAGAAGTTCTGGAACAATTGGTATGAAAAAGGCAGTATTGGTGAAATGCTGCACTCCAATTCCTACGAATGAAATACCGAAACCAATGGCAGAGGCTTGACGTAATTTCTCATATGCCAATGGCAAGAAATCGCCTCAGTATCTGACTTTTTGTCGAGTGAGAGTTCGCCAAATACGTTGTAGTGGGTCGTAATATCGGTCTACAACCCGCTCTTTCAACTGAATAATTGCATCATCGGTGATTTGAATTCCAGCAGGGCAAACTTCAGTACAACATCGGGTGATGTTACAATATTCAATACCAAATTCCTTCTTTATTTCAGGAACACGATCTTCAGTATCCATCGGATGCATTTCATATTGAGCAAGTCGAACTAAATTCCGAGGCCCAGCAAATTCATTGAATAATGCATGATCTCGAAGAACGTGGCACGTGTTGACACATAGGAAACATTCGATGCATTCACGGAATTGCTGTACTCTGTCCGCTTCCATTTGATTAAATTCCCAATTCATTTCTTCAGGGCCCTTAATCGGTTTAATTTTCTGAGCCATCTCGTAATTCCAAGATACATCCGTCACGAGATCTTTGACGTGAGGAAATGCCTGCATTGGACGAATTTCAATCGCTTGTCCCTCCGGTGTCTCTGCAACAACATCGCTCATACGTGTCATGCACATCAAGCGAGGACGGCCGTTGATTTCTGCTGAACATGAACCACACTTTCCAGCTTTACAATTCCATCGAACGGCTAAATCTGGTTGTTGTTCGTGTTGAATACGATGGACACAATCGAGGACAACCATGCCCTCATCTAATTCAATGCTGAATTCTTCAAGAGCTGCCTCATCGCCTTCTCCGCGAAGTATTTTGAAATCTTGTGTCTTACCTTTGAGTGACATTATTGACCGCCTCCTGCTTGTTCTGCTGCACGTTCAGCAATCATTGCCTTCACTTCACCAATTACATCTTTGAGATCAGAACGCATCTCTTCAAGAGGTTCTTGACGTACTTTTATTTCGCCACCTTCCATGTAAATGATGTTCAGAAGATTCCCCCATTCTTCAAGTTCTCCAGGGAAGTCATCGCGAGTATGCCCGCCTCTGCTCTCTTCTCGAGTGAGGGCTGCGAGTGTTGCAGCAATTGAAACATCGATCATATTTTTGAGGTCCAATGCTTGGTGCCATCCCGAATTGTATTTGCGAGAAGTACCAGGGAAACAGGCTTCTTGACGTTCATCGAATGCTTTCAAGTCCTCTATGGCTTCTTGCATTTCCGCTTTTGTTCGAATAATACCGACTTTTTCCTGCATCATGTCACGCATTTCATCATAGATGAGCCCAGGGTTTTCTCCTTCTTCTCTTTGAAGGGGTGCAATCATTACTTTGATTGCTGATTGAACTTGTGCATCATCGATACTTGGTTGAGCAAGGTCCTTTGCTCGCTTTGAAGCAAATTCCCCAGCACGCTTTCCAAAGGTAATGAGGTCTGACAAGGAATTTCCACCAAGACGATTTGCACCATGTAATCCTGAAGCAACTTCTCCACACGCATACAACCCAGGTACATTGCTTTCTTGAGTTTCAGCATTGACACGAACGCCTCCCATCACATAATGAGCAGTCGGACCAACTTCCATTGGCTCATTGGCAATATCGACGCCTGCTAATTCTTTGAATTGATGGTGCATCGATGGAAGTTTCTTCAGAATCGCTTCTTCCCCTCGGTAAGAGATGTCCAAGAATACGCCACCGTGAGGCGAGCCTCTTCCTGCTTTCACTTCGGAATTGATTGCTTTTGCAACCACGTCACGAGTGAGTAATTCCGGAGGTCGACGAACAGTTGCCAGTTTGCCAGAGACAACTTCTTCGACCCATTGATCTGATTCTTCAATCGTATCTGCATGGTCTCCTGCAAATCTCTCAGGAACATAATCGAACATGAAACGATCACCTTCTGAATTGGTTAACCTTCCACCTTCGCCCCGAACACCTTCAGTGACCAAAATACCACGAACAGAAGGTGGCCATACCATTCCAGTTGGATGGAATTGAACAAATTCCATATCTCGAAGTTCAGCGCCGGCCCAGAGAGCAAGTGCATGGCCATCACCGGTGTATTCCCATGAGCCGGAACAAACCGACCAACAGCGGGTAATTCCACCAGTAGCAAGAATTACTGATTTACCAGAGAAAGCATGGAAATCACCATCGACTCGTGTGTAAGCAACGCACCCAGTCACTCGGTCTCCTTCTTTGAGCAGATGTCGAACCGTATATTCCATGAAAATATCAATGCCTTCGTGGATGCCTCTTTCTTGGAGGGTGCGAATCAATTCCAAACCTGTAGCATCGCCAACGTGAGCGAGTCGAGGGAATGTGTGCCCTCCGAAATTCCGTTGATTGATTCTGTTTTCAGGAGTGCGGTCAAAGACGGCACCCCATTGTTCGAGTTCACGAACTCGATCAGGTGCTTCTTTGGCATGGAACTCAGCCATTTGCCAGTCAGCAAGCCATTTACTTCCTTTCATAGTATCATGGAAGTGAACCTTCCAACCGTCTCGTGGGTCAGCGTTTTGCAATGCAGCAGCACAGCCACCTTCGGCCATAACTGTGTGAGCTTTACCAAGTAATGATTTGGTGATAATAGCAGTTTTCGCACCGCTTCGTGCCGCTTCAATAGCAGCACGTAGACCAGCACCACCAGCACCGATAACAATAACATCGTATTCGTGTTTTATGTATTCTTCAGTCATTTCCATCACCTCAAATCACAAACAGCGGCATATCGCTCAAATATCCTTCACATACGGCCAAGACCCAAAGGTCGCCGAAGAAAACAAAGGTCAATGATGTCCAGAACCAGAATCCATGGGAACGGTTCAAGATACTGATGCGGCCAAACAACTTGCCACGAATTTTACTGATTCCAGTCGTCCATCTGTCTAAGGCACCTCCGGCAAGATGGCGAAGAGCGTGGCAAGAAGTGACATACATGGTCAAGAGGAATGCTTCAACACCCATCACTAATGTTCCAATCGACATGCCATAGCCATCATCGAAATGGAGTGTGTGGGTGACATCCCACCACTTAATGATCAGAATGATCATGGCAGCATAGAGGAAATAGCGATGAAGATTGTTGATGATGAAGAGTCGCTTTTCACCCTTATATCCGAGTTTCTTGTTAATCTCAGGTTCGTCAACCCAACAAGCAGTAGGGCTGGCAAAGAACGTCCGATAGTAGACCCGGCGCATGTAATAGCATGTCCCACGGAATCCGAAGGGAATCCACAGAACCAGAACAGCAGCATTGACCCAGGAAGGATGATTCCATTCATTGAGTCCAAACAAATTCCATTCCAGGACATTTGGAGAGAAAATCGGCGACATCACAGTACTGCCTTCAAGTTCATAATGAATTGATTCGGGATAGAGGAAAAGTCTCCATGCAGTATAGAGCATAGCAGCGGTTAAACCTAATCCCATAGCCAAAGGTTGGCTAAGCCAATTATCGATACGATTTGTACGTCCCAGCCCGTTAAGAACTGGAAGTTTTATCCCTTCACCCATGGATTTCACCAGCACCCGCATCGGCTGCTAACATTATCGAATCGACCAAGGCACTTGAGGTTCACTCTTCAATCACCTGTTGTTGGAAAAATGAGAACCCGTCTTCAAACACTGTTTCATTCGCCCAATATGTTTTTGATTCCCAAGCAAGAACACCATTCTGAGCAATGATTTGGAGGGTTGGAGTCCCCGGATTCCCATAAGCACCATAAATCGAAGATTCAGTGTTTTCACCAGTTACAAAATCATAGACTTGAGTTTCCGCATTAGGGATGACGATTTTCCATGGAGTGTAATGGGCAGAATCATTGGCGTTTCCAAAGACATCCAGCACTTCCTCTTTTGACTCAAATTCCGCCCAGCGGTGTACGCTGACAAGGGATACATTCGAATCATTGAGAAGACCATTATCGACTTTTTCTCGTATCATATCTGTCCAATCGTGACAACCGGTACATCCAGCTCCAATCCATAGAAGCATAACTGGTCCATTTTCGAGTTCATCTTTCAAATCAAACATTGCGATTCCATCTTCAGCCCTTCCAAGGGTTTCGGATTCAAATGTCAGTTCAAAAGGAAGAGGATTAGTCACTGAAGCATTTTCAGAATCATCATTTTGAAATTGTATACAGCCAGGTGTAAGAAGGAGAACTGTAACCAACCCTAAAACAAGTTTACGCAGCATGCTCGTCACCAGATGCAATGCTCTTTATTTGAACGGGGATAGGTGATTGTTTCTTCACTTTAGGTCGTCGGACATCTTTGAACCATGAATCAACACCGTTCCAATCTGCGCGAATACCAAGGTCTGCAAGAAGAAGTTTACTGCTGATACGAGCGCTTTCAAAAATAGTGGGGAGTCCACTGCCTGGATGCGTTCCGCCTCCAACAATATACACGTTTTTGGCTTCCTCAAACCGATTGTTTGGGCGTCGCCAAAGCATTTGCTTGAGATCGTGTGTAAGGTTGAACACAGCACCTCTGTAGATGTCAGAAGCACCCCAGTCATCCGGTGTTACCACGGTTTCCGATACAATGTGGTCGGCGATATCTTCGTAACCAAGTTTGCCGAGTTGCTTCACAATGAGTTCTCGGAAATCATCTTTGATATCATCCCAGACAATTGAATCATGAGTGTTGGGTACCGGGACAAGGACATAGATGGTCGAATGGCCTTCTGGTGCAAGACTGTCATCGGTGATGCTGGCGTTTTGAACGTAAACGGACGGATCATCCCATGTTAGGCGATGATTCGTGATGTCTTCGAGGTTCTCTTCGTAAGAAGAAGAGGCATAGATTTGGTGATGTGGTAAATCGTATTGTTTGTCAACGCCCAAGTAAAGCATGAAAGTGGAGCATGAGTATCCCTTCTTCTCAAGTTTCTTGTTCGACCATTTCTTCCTTTTCTCATCGGGGATGAGCGTAGTCATTGCATGAGCGAAATCAGCGTTGATGACAACTTTATTTGCTAGAATTTCCTCACCTTCGATACGGACGCCTGTGACGGTTTTACCTTCGTAAATCAAGGATTTAACAGGAGTGTTACAACGGATTTTAACTCCAAGCTCTTCTGCAATTTCACCCATTCGAGCAGTAATACTCCCGAGTCCACCCTTGGCATGAAAAATACCATGCTCGTATTCTAAGAACGAGAGAATTGTGAACAGAGAAGGTGCATGAAATGGGCTCATTCCAAGATATTTCGTTTGGAAGGACATGGCCAGACGAACACGTTCATCGTCGAAATGTTTGCTTAAGTCACCAGCAACACTGGACCATGGTTTCAACACAGTTGCGACTCGAATTGCACGCTTCGAAAAAACATCAAGCGGGCTTGTCCAAGGCGTCTGTAAGCATTGTTTTGAGAATTCAAGTTTCTTACGATTTTGAATGACGTATTTTTTGAAACCGTTTGCATTCTTCTCACCTGCTAATTCATGGATACGTTCAGTCATTGCTTCAAGGTCACTTGTAGCATCGATGTGTCCGCCAGCTCCAAACACCAATCGATACATCGGGTCAAGCGGCATTAATCCAAGTTCTTTGTGTGCATCTCGGCCAATCGCTTGAAATATTTGTTCAATGACTTCAGGGTAATGAAAAAAAGTTGGTCCACGGTCGAAAGTATATCCGTCCTTATGAACTAATTTTGTTCGGCCACCTACTTGGCTTTCTTTTTCTAGTATGGTCACATCAACGCCTGAATAGGCGAGCAGTAAGGCACTTGCAAGACCACCAGGGCCGGACCCGACAATGAGTGCAGTCGGTTTATTCACTTGAGTCATAGTCCCGACTAGTCAGTTGAACATATAAAAGACCGTTTGCTTCCCTGTTTTTCTAAAGAATAATTTTGTGCCGCCCAAGTCAATTTTATCAACCTCATCATCATTCAATAAGCATCATAAGTCACCCCATAGTGGACTGGACACAGCCTTAGGTTGGTGGTGATATTATGGCCGATTGGAGTTCAAAGAATCCGTACATGACTCAAATTACTGAGAATTATATTCTCAACGGGGAAGGGTCCCGGAAGGAAACACGCCATATTGTCTTCGCACTCGGAGATTCGGGCTTGGACTACAAAGTTGGCGATGCACTCGGTATTGTATCTGAAAACCCACCGCATATTGTCGAGGAACTGATTGAAATCCAAGGTTGGAATAGAGAACAAGTGGTCGAAACCCACAATGGAGAACGTGACCTTTACACAGCTCTCAAAAAAGATTTTGAAGTCCATATGGCAAATAAGAAATTCGTTCAGTCACTTGCTGGAAAAGTCGTCTCTTCAGGAATGAGTATTTCGTTGAAAATAGTCGCTCGTAGCCGTTCAAGCGAGGATTGGCAATCTTCAGAGTCCTCATCTCTTCCACCGGGTCTTGCTTCGAGCAAGCCTTCAGATAACCCGTCCGCAAAGGTCGAGGCTCTTCTTGGCGATGAAAAAGCAGTTGTAGATTATCTGTGGACTCGCGACTATATCGATATCATGCGTGAGTTTGATGTCAAGTATTCCCCGGATGAATTCTTCGAATTAGCTTCAAGACTCAAACCACGTTTGTATTCGATTGCTTCATCCCACGATGCTCATCCCGGTTTTGTTGAATTAACCGTCGGTATTGTTCGTTTCGAGTACCATGACCGTGCTCGCGGTGGATTGTGCACACTATACATGGCGGATGAAATTGATACCAACGGACAACCTATTGGCGTCTTTATGTCACCTACCAAATCCTTTATTCTCCCTCATGACAAAGATGTTGATATCATCATGGTTGGACCTGGGACTGGAATTGCTCCATTCCGTGCATTCATGGAACAGCGTATTTTCGACGGGGGTAAGGGCAAAAACTGGTTATTCTTTGGCGACCAATCTTCGAAAACTGAGTTCTATTACCAAGAGCAAATCGAAGGCTGGATGGACTCTGGGGACTTGTATCGATTCACCACTGCTTGGTCTCGAGACCAAGAAAAGAAAATCTATGTTCAACATCGTCTTAAAGAACATGGAGAAGAGATTTGGCAATGGTTTGAGAACGGTGCTTACTTCTACATTTGTGGGGATAAGACCTACATGGCTAAGGACGTACACCGAGCATTGATTGAAATCGCAATGGAGCATGGTGGAATGTCTGAAGACGATGCAACTCACTTCATTGGAACAACCATGATGCGTGAAGAGAAGCGTTACTTGCGTGACGTCTACTGATTCTGGCTTCGATAAAAATAAAAAAGCCCCCATACCCTCCGAAGAAGGAACAGGGGCGGACCCCCAAATCATTCTGATTCAGTGTTAACTTAAGAGAAACTTAGTTTCACTCTTCGCTTGCGTCGTCGACTGAGGCAATCATTTCATCGATCTTCATACCCATAAGGGCACCAACACCGATAACGATGCCATCAACGAGCCAAGGCACAGTATATGCTATTGCGTGCTCTGTTCCGTTCATGATCATGGTTGCCATGTCAGAAGCAGACTCGAAGTTCACGAGACCAGCCATGGCCATCACAGCAATAGGCATAGCCCAATCATTTTCAACCTTAGAGTGAATCTGTCCGAGGACAGCCCCTGCGGCAATGAGGCCAACAATTGACCATATTGCAATTTCATAATCCACTGGAGGGTTTGCACTCCAAGCGATTGCAGCAGTAACATAATCCGGTTGTAACTTTGCCATCATGATTGTAGCAAGTATAGCACCCATAACTTGCGTAATCAAACGAATGATAGTTGCAGTCCACATATTTTGATCCGTTAGATCTTCAGATGTGATTGCCTTCATCCAGGTTATTGGAGGCAAAATGTCAGCGCCAGAGAACGCCATCCAAGCAATTCCAAGTGCCAACATTCCACCAAGTGTGGCCATTCCAAGCCCAACAAAGCTCGTTCCCATGGTGGGGTCATCTGCAACATTCCATACAGTTATCCCAAAAATCAACCATGTGACGGCAAAAGCACCGCCAAGTTCAGTCATTATATCTTTTATTTTCATTTCCATATTTTTTTCCCCTCCTAAGAGTTATCTTATAATCTTTTTACATAGTATATAACTCGCGGGGAGGAAGAAAGCGCGAAAACAGGGCTTTTAACATACTTTTCTCTATGCCGGTGTTGCTGGGAACACCTACTTTTCAACTGGAAGTAATAACATTGGTCGAAAAGCGTAGAAAGCCCTTTTTACAGTTATTCAAGCCCTTCTATCGGCAACGGGACGCTTGTC
>Ga0115000_10001502_pt1 | contig 20679 bp, 12 predicted proteins | sample ArcticOcean_MG_C_6_FD_89690 | JGI IMG/M metagenome (GOLD analysis project Ga0115000, IMG submission 89690) | Marine microbial communities from western Arctic Ocean - ArcticOcean_MG_CB8_128 | ecosystem: Environmental > Aquatic > Marine > Oceanic | place: Arctic Ocean: Canada Basin | collected... | reverse complement strand
TTCCTTTTCGAAAAGCGGAGTTCCTCGACGACGGTCTTCTGACACTCGGAGGAGCCTTCCACGCTCTTCTTTTCCATACAACGACGGTTTTTAGAAACCCTCTCTCTCTCCCTTAAATTCTTCCCCGCGTATATGTACTACGTTTTATAAGAGAGAGAGAGAGAGCTAGAGATGTAATACCAAAAAAAATGCGATTAAAAAGACACGACTTAAACTAAGCGCTTACGAGTGCTGCTCCTGCTCCAGAGCGACTCTTCCTCGCTCTTCTGTGCTCTCTCTGAATCGCGTTTCGAGAGTCTCTTTGTGACGTTGCATTTTTCACGACCTTTCGAGAGACACAAATCGTTTAGGGGCTTGACCGCATTGTTGCGCGCGCGGTGTTGCGCGTCACATAAAAAGTGCGAAGAGAGAGAGTGAGAGAGAGAGAGCACTTTTCTGATTCTCACCGTTATTAGTAGTAGTAGTAGTAGTAGTAGTAGTAGTATGACAGGACACGGACACGGACACGGACGTTCCAAAGTTGACGATGAAGAAAAAGTCCCATTAGACGGTTTCAAGCGAATGATGTCAAACGAAGACGGCATCACGTATTACGAAGAGATATCCACGGGACGCGAATTACACGCACACGACGGCTTGAAACCTCACTCGCACGACCCGATACCGAATAAAGGGTCGTTTTTGAACCGGAGAATAGCGACGTATAAGAACAGAGACTTTTCCGAAAGATGTTTTACGGTTGGGATCGGAGGCCCGGTTGGAACCGGGAAGACGGCGTTGATGTTGCAACTGTGCAGATATTTCACGAAAGAAGGGACAGAAGCATCACACGAGAGAAGAGAAAACATCGTCGCGGTGACGAACGATATATTTACGAAAGAAGACGGCGAGTTTTTAGCGAAACACGAGGCGTTACCGATCGAGCGCATTCGCGCGGTGGAAACCGGCGGGTGTCCGCACGCGGCGATACGCGAAGACATTGGCGCGAATTTAAGCGAAGTCGAAAGCTTAACCGGGAAGTTCAACCCGGAGTTTTGTTTGTTAGAATCTGGAGGGGATAACTTAGCCGCGAATTTCTCGCGAGAGCTCGCCGATTTTATCATCTACGTCATCGACGTGTGCGGCGGAGATAAGATCCCGCGGAAAGGCGGACCCGGGGTGACGCAGGCAGATTTGTTAATCATCAACAAGAAAGAGTTAGCCGACGCGGTTGGCGCGAGCGTGGACGTCATGACCCGCGACGCCAACGCGCAACGCGAAGGCGGGCCGGTGATTGTCGCCAGCGTGAAAACCGGAGACGGCGTGAGAGAGATTGCCGGGCACATCTTGAAAGCCTACGACGAGGCGATGTGTTACGGTCACGCGCATCATCATCATTGATGAGAGTATTAGTCTTGCCGATCCATCTTCCATCCATCTTACATCGCACGTAGTTGTGTTATTTGTTGCTTTTAATAATAAGCGCGGGTTAAATGTTTCAACAACAACTTGCTCTCATTTCGTCACATTTTCATCATCATCATCATGTTGTATCAACAGTGTTCTTCGTCGCTTTCTCTCGTCGTCTCAAGTGTATCATTATCATCATCATCATCATCATCGCGACGACGAGGGGGTGACTCTTTCCGAACAACAACAACAACGCAATGGAGAACATCCCGACGGAGAAGGACAAAGAAGGTAAACGTAACGGTGTTTGATTCGTCGCGGCAAAACAGCAACATCGGCGCCAGCACGAGCAGCAAAGACACCGAGGACGACGCAAAGATTGGGGTTGGAAGTTCGCTTCTCGAGCGCATTCATCTCGCCACGGACGGATACGTTCGCCTGGCGTTACCCGGGAACGAATCGCCTGAAGTGGATAAAAGGCCAATTTCAGACCTCTTGTACGGGTTTCTCTTCGCGTTTGGAACTTTAGCGATATTGGGTACGATCGATGCACTGATCGAAGTGAACTTTCACAAACCGTTTTTTATCGGCGCGTGGGGCACGATTTCGGTTTTAGCGTTTGGCACGAACGATGCTCCGGCTTTGCGGATGTGGAACGTCGTCGTCGCGACCGTGTTTGCTTCGTTCGTGGCGATTTGTTTCGTGAAGTTCTTCGGGACGACGGTGATAACGAGAGCGTTAGCGGTGGCGATATCGATCGCGTTTATGATGTGGACTGGAGCGATTCATCCGCCCGGTGGTGCCGCGTGCGTTATCGCTATGGATATGATTAAATGGCAAGAGCTTGGATTTTTGTACGCTTTGTATCCGACGGTTTTAGGGAGCGCGTTTATATGCGCCAGCGGCGCGGTCTGTTCGAAAGTCAAGAAACGTTGGCCGTTTACGATTGAAGACGTGAAGAGTGTGATGATGAATATGAAACGACCAAACGGAAAAGAAATGGTCCAAACGTTGAAAAGCTGCGGAAGCGGAGGTATTTTTGCCTACGGCGTCATGAACACGCTCTGGTATTCCTTCGGCATCGTCGCCGCAGTGTACGCCATCACCGCCAGCGGTGCGACGTCTCTCGCGCTCATCAAACCAAAACTTTTACCAGCCTTAGCCGCTATCTGGGCCGGATCCCAAGCGACCAAACTCTTCCGCATCTCCTCCTCCATCGCGTTAGCGCCTCTGTGCGATAAAATTTTAAACCGAGTCAACCGTCGATTGAACGAAACCGATTTCGGAGGAGGAGGGAATACTACTCCCAGATTTTCCAAGTCCCAAACTCTGTTGTGGACGTGCATCGCCACCGTCCTCCTCGGGTGCGCGTTCATAGCCGCGTGCACGTTCGCTTTTTTAGCCAAAGCGAAGTTGATCGTTTAATAAAACGTTTACGTAAAACGTATAATAGAGTACCCGTCTGAGCGCTCGAAACGTCCGAGAAAAATCTGCCAGAGCTGCCCTATCTCCAGAAATCAAGGACAAATTCATCATCGTTATTACGCGTTGTTCAGATGCTCTCCCCGAACGACAGCGCTCCAGAAACGTGCGTTTTTCTTTCAACATCTCTAAATCGCTTTGAGTATTTCTCTTTCGTTCTTTCGTTCTCTCGTTCTCTCTCTCACCGTCCGTCCGTCCTCTTTCCAAATCACTTTCAAAAACAGAATGTCCCGAGACGACGACGCTCGAGGAGGAGCGTCGACGTCGTTAATCGAAGACGACTCCTCAATGCGACGTCAATGGTTGAAATTCAAAACGAAATTTCTCGCATGTTTCTGGGACTTCGAAGCCGAGCTCGCGGATTGGTTCGGTCTGAACACGAGCAAGTTTTACGAAGAGTTGGAGATGAAGGAAGATTTAGAACGAGAGGAAGAGGAGGAGAAGGCTAGGCGAGAGAGGAAAGACGGGGTGGAAATGGCGAAAATGGAGATGGCTTCTTAGTAGAGTAGTTTGAAACGAACAACAACAGTCGAGATGATGGTTTATAAACCCTCTCTCATCTCATCCGTCAGTCGCCGTTCGCATCTCGCGCTCTCCGCACAAAGCGAGTTGAAGAAAACGCTTTCGCCGAGGACGAGAAAAGCGAGCGCGCGTCTCTTTTCAGTCCTCGCTCTCCTCCTCCTCGAACTGATGAAAACTACGCTCTTCTTCTGAAAGTTGTCGTTAAACGCTCTCGATTTCGTAAAAACCAAGAGAAACGAGAAGAAGAAGAACGGGATCCCGCTACGCTCGCTCCGCGCAAAGCGGATTTGGAGCAGCATAAAGGAGTGATTTTTCCCCATTGTTTCCCTTCCAATCCCACGCTTCAAAAGCTTTTCATCAGCGAGAACACCAGTAAGAGCGCGTAAAAGTATCCCTAAACACAAAGTAAAGTATTCACAGAAGCGAGATTTAAAAGAATGACGTACCGTTACCCGTCGTTTTCCGTCCTCTTCTTTCTCTGCGTTTCAATCTTCCTCCAAAATCAAGATGCATCTTCTCATCACGCGGCAACGTTATTCGTCAAAGCGGAGCGGATGGATTTCAAAACCTTGCGAAAGACGCGATCGATTCCTCTCACGACAACTAACGATGGTTTGAGCATGTGCACGATGACCTTAAACAGCCAGGAAAGGTTTGGATGCTACACGAAACAGAACGAGAACAGACGAGGGAAGATTGAGCGCGTGGACACCGAGGCTGCGTTGGATGCTTTTGGGACTGATGAGAGAAAAGGAGAAGCGTACGTGTTAACCGCGCCGATGAGAATGATGAAACAAGTTTTGAAAAAAGTGACAGAGAGTAAAGATGTTATCGTTTCTGCTGTTCTCGTCGAGCATCCTTTGGCGTTTATTGATGACGATGCGGGAGGAGATGATGCGGAGAAGGAAGCGGCGGAGTCTGGATTCTATCGCGGCGTGCCGGAATCCGACTCGAAAGAGGACGCGAAAAGAGTGAAAATAGGCCAAACGCCGGTGGCGTTTTTAGGCATAAACGCGACGAGGAAAGTCGTTTGGGCGGCAAATGAGAACGTGAAGAGAGAAAAGGTACAAAAATCGTCGAAAACAATCACGGGTAGAGATGAGCTTTTATATGCTTCCGTGGACGGCGCGATGGACGCCGCGGGGAAGACGAGCGAGGATATGAAACACGCGAATAGCATCACGTGTTTAGAGAAAAGGACGTGTTTACCCATTGGAGGGTACTCGATCGCGACGGCATTTTTAGATGGGTTTTCCAGATACTTGTACAACGAAAGCGCGCCTTCGATATTCGTGACCGCGAGGTTGGATAAAACGACGTCCATGTTTCGCGACGAAGCGCGAGGCGCAAACGCGGTGTACTCGAGTTTGATTTCTTTCTTAGTCGCCGCGGAAGTGGTGAACGATTTGGTCGTAGACGGACCAAACTTGGAGAAACCAATCGTGTTTGCCGCGTTTGCCGGAGAAGAGTACGACTTAGTCGGGTCGAAGAGGATGATGGAAGAGTTCCCGGGGTTGGTGGATACCGTAGTTGAAATTGGACCGGTTGGCTTTGCCTCTTCTTCAAAAGACGCGTTGTACGTCCTCGAACTATACAACCAGACCGACGATACGTTCGAAGATTTCTTAAAAGTCCAAAGCGCGGCGAACCGAGAAACGCTCGGCGAAGATTCGTTGTCCGTGAAAGAAGTCTCTCGAGGCGTCGAGGTCCCGAAAGGCTCCTCTTTGAACTCGTTCACCAACGTCAGCGGAAGTCGATTGACTTTAACCGATTACAACACGTTCGAATCGGACGATCCTTTTTACGGAACTATGTTTGATTCTGGTTTGGATAAAATCAACGTGAAACGAATCGCCGAAGTTGCTCGATTGGTTGCCGGCGCTGCGCTTCGCATGAGCATGAAAGACAAGGAACAATTCGCGGTGAAGGAGGACGTTTTAAATAAACTGGTCGACAACGATTTCGTGCAGCAAACGATCGCGACGGCCTCGGAGTTGGCGGAATGTTTAGTCGATCCGAAAGTTGGTTTAAGAAAGTGTTCGTTTTCTCAAAAGTACGACGTGTTCGGCTCAAATGCCCCGTCCGAAGAAGACGAAGCGAACGAAACAAACAACATCGGATCCTCCTACGTCGGCGTCGTTCAATACATCCCAGAAGATATTCAAACCTCCGAAGCGAAATCACCGATTCAGAGATTTGTATACGAGCACCTCTCGCGCGTTGCCAACGGCACGGCAAGCACAACGTATCGTCTCGCTTTGCCTTCACAACTCAAGTTTGACCGGGACTCGTATGCGTGGCAAGTTCGGGACGAAAACGCGAACGGGTACGAAATCTGGACTGAATCGAATTGGTCGGCGAAAATTGGCGTGACTATCGAGAGCAACAAAGGTTGGTTCTTTGAGCCCATCGCGACGGCGTGTGCCGTGGTGATTGCCACTTTGTTCTGTTTCTTCGGCGAGCGGATGTTGGAACGCGCGTTGACTCGAGGAGGAAGCTCGAGCTCAACTTCCTCCCAAAAGCTTAGCGGTATGGATTTAGATTAGTACAAGAAGAGCGCGTGAAATTGATAATAAAGTAGTAGTACGAATAGCAGTAGTAAATGCACGCGTATATAGGTACCTGGTGCCGAGGCACGGTATATAAAAACGCTGGAAACGACAAAAATGAACTCGATCTGATCAACTTAGAAAAAAATTAATAGCTCCACTGGAACGAGTCGTTCGCGACCGCGGCGACTAACCCGTTCTTCTCGTACCTATCGCTTTCATCCCACGCCATCAAACCGCCCATAACCTCCATCTTAATTTTCTTCGCGCACGCGTCTTCCGTAGACATGTGCTTATACCACCTCTCCAAACTCGGTCTTCCGTCGAAAACGTTCTCCCACCCGAAGTACTTTGGCAACAAGTGGGTCATAAACACGAAGGTCGGAAACAACGCCGCGTCCGCCGTGGACGGCGCATCTCCGCACAAATACGGCCCAGGTTCAAACCCACCGACGGTTTTCTCCATAACGTCCAACAACCGATCGATTTCGCTAATTTGCTCCGCCCTTACCTCCGGCGACATCGGTCCTCGATACATGCACCCTTGAATCGGCGTCAAATACACGTCGTGCCACCTCGTCGCCAAATTACACGCCGTCTTCGCCTCCAACGTCTCCGGCCTTAAACTCGGGCCTTGCTTCTCGAACGCGTCGCACAAATACTGACTGATCACTTCCGACTCCGGTATCGCTTGCCCGTCTTTCGTCACCAGCAGGGGCATTTTCCCTTGCGGATGCATCTCCAGAAACTCCGGCGACTTCAAGCCCCCTAACGTGCTCGGATTCTTAAACTCAAACTCATCCTCGATGTTTTTCCAGCAAATAATTAATCGGTTCCTCGCGCCGTTGTTAGAAACCGGAACGTCGTAGAAGATGTTTTTATACACCGGATCGAGCGCGGCTTCGAAATCTCCCGCCGCCGCTTCCGAGGAAGATTCCGCCGCATTCATCATCAAAGCACGTCTCCCTTTCCTCCTCCTCAAAATCATCATCTTCTCATCACCATTAAAACCGCTTTTAAAAGCATCCTCGTTATCACTCCCGCGGCGAAACGACGACGAAGATTTAGTGCTCTTCTTCGAGGAGCACGAGGAGGAAGACGTGGCGGAATTGCCACTCTGGTATCGCTGAGTATGAATCGTCTGCATCATCATCGTCGCAGAAATCATTTTTTTTTTCTATCCTCTTCTCTCTATTTTATCTGAATGAGGAAAAAACACTCGTTTTAGTCCAAAAATTTTTGGTCCAACATTTTCTGCCTTTTTTTCACTTTCTTTTGTTCTTGATTTTCTTTTCTTTTTTTTGGACTCTCCTTTCTTTCTCTCATCACTCTTGTTGAAGCTTTTTCTCCATTCTGTGCTCTGTATGCATATTCTTTCCGTCATCGAGAAGAGATCGTTTTCCCACAACACCTTTTGAAAGAAGAAGGAGAGCACGCTTTGACCTCGTCGTGTTTCTGCGTTTTGTGATTGGTAAAGCAACGCTACTCTTTTTAAAAACGGGAGAGAAGAAGAAAGAGGCGTTTCCGAGAGGATTCCATTTTAAGAGAAATATTTCAAAAATCAATCGTTTCTCGAGTCATCATCATGGGGCAACGAACACAACATCTTCGACCGAACGAAATCAACGGGTTATTCCAAACCCAGTCGTTAACGCTCGAAGCGCGAGCGATGAGAGCGTTAACCTCTCTCATTCAAAAGAAAGAGTTCGACTCCAGGGAAAAGGAAGAGGATTACGTGGAGGAGATTTTAAACGCTTTGGACGGGAAGTGCTTGCAAACGAGCGTGGTCTCGGAGGAGATCGCGCGGGAGGCGGTGGGCGAGATGGAGAGGAAGAAGGAGAGGGAAAATCTGATAAACCGTGATGGGCCGATGGCGGTCGATGAAGAAGACGGAGAGGTAGAAGAAGAAGAAGATGATGATGATATTGATGATGATGAATCGGACGACGAGGACCGAGCGAACCAAGAGAGATTGCAAAACGAACTCCGGGACGAAGCCATCGTCGTGTGCGACGCGTTCGCGCACGCGCCTCGGTATCAGTACGACGAAACGAGAAACGTGTTTGCGAAAATCAACCAACCGGCGACGATGGACGCCGAGGCGGATTCGAAAATCAACGCCTATCGGGAACGGTTTCATTTGTTGAGGCAGAGAATGAGCAGGCACGAGAGTTTTACGAAACCGGCGTTTGGGAAGAAGAAAAAAGGTAACGAAGATGCGAGTACGAACGCGAATAACACGAACGAGTTGACGCCGCTTCGATCGTTGGTCGGTCAGTGTTACGGGCCGAGAGTCGTCATGGGATGTTTGTCGCAAGTGGAAGACGGTATTTTTCACTTGGAAGATCCGACTGGGTCAATGAGAATTGATTTGACCGCGGCGTCGGCGACGAGTGGGATGTTTTGCGAGAATTGCGTGGTAATTGCGACAGGAGAAGTGAGGAAGACTGACGGCATTTTTGAAGTGTCCGCGTTGGGCCATCCACCGGCGGAGACGAGAAGGAAAACGCTGGAAGCGACCAACGCGACAGATTTTATGGGCGCCGCGCAAGGTGGAAAACACGTCGCGCTGCGACCGAGAGATTTAGACGAGTTGATCAAAACAGAAAAGAAAGCGAAAGACGAACGATTCGTCGTCATTTCCGATTGTTACTTGGACGATTCCAAATGTTTGAGACGATTGAGGAATATTTTTGAAGTGTACGATCAATCGGCGAAACCGCCCGGGTTGTTTGTGTTTATGGGGGATTTCACGCGAGTACCGTTTGGTCCGACGAAGTATGATTTCGCGTCGTACACGAAATCGTTCGACCAGTTGGCGGATTTGTTGGACGAATACCCGTCTATTCGCGAAGAGTGTCGCTTCGTGTTTGTCCCCGGGCCGGGCGATCCCGGAAATACGAGCGCCTATCCAAGACCAGGATTGCCCGCCGCGTTGAGAGGTCATAAAATCACCGCGTGCTTGCAAAAAGTAGAGTTTGCGTCTAATCCGTGTAAGATTCGATGGCATTCGCAAGATTTGGTCTTTTTCCGAGACGATTTACAAGCCAGAGCGCGACGAGGGTGTTTGTTACCGCCGGTGGACGATTTGGATTTGGGCACGGAGGAAGACGACGAGCGATTACAGTTAGACATGTCATCGAGAGAAGTTGAACGACGAAAAGCAATGCGAGAAAAATCTTTGTTCCTTCACTTGGCGATGACTTTAGTTCAGCAATCGCACTTATCGCCGTTGCCGTTGACGCAAATGCCGATTTATTGGGAGAGAGACCAGGCGATGTGGTTGTACCCGGCGCCGAATGCTATTTTCTTAGGCGATCGATCGGAAACGCAGTGTAAACTGACTGACGTGTGTGGTGTGGGAACGATGATGGTAAACCCAGGATGTTTCGCGGACGATGGGAGTTTTGCGATTTATAATCCAAGCGAACGAGAAGTGGATTTATCCGTCGTGAGCGCCGCGGAGATGTAAAACACGAAGAACAGTCAAATCTAGGAAATTACTATATTAAGATCTATTACTAGTGATAATACAAATATTAATAATAATACTCGCACGAATTGACTTCTCTAAGTATCTATCTATCTTCCTGTCTACCTCTTCATTGCGCTGTTTTGTATGTAATACATTTTCCCGACGTTAGCGCGCCTCCTTCGAGTTTGTTCCTGAGAGCGCGGAATGAAGGATTTTCCCCAGAGCGTCTCCTTGGAGGCGTCGTAGTCATTTATTGTGACATTCATCGCGGCGTACTCTTTCATTTGCTCCTCGATGTTGGCACCGGCTCCCAAAGACTCCTCTTTGAACGTGTCGAAAAACAACGACTCGAACGCGGAGGAGCAGTATCGTGAAGAACTCTCCTCTTGTTCTTCTTCTTCTTCGCGTTGACCGGTTTTGCCGTTGCATACTTCAATCACATCCTCTTCACCCGCCGTCCATATTAAACAGTGTGGGTTATCAAACACGACGACAGAGTCCGTGTCGATGGGAGCCAAGTCGAATTTTCTCTCGCACTGCATCAGCACCGGGTGATTGACGCTCGGAAACGTTTTTGAAACGCGACAGCAAAATGCTCGAGCGCAGTGCTTATACGCAAACTTCCTCCCTATGGTTATCGATTGAATAAAAATAGGCTCCGTAAGTTTCGTGGCCAATAAACTACCCTGCACGCCGAGTGCATTCCACGAGGCTATTTTATCCGAGCACGTACACATTCGTCCAGCTCGATTTTCTCCGACTGGCAAAGTACCCTTTGCGAGCGTTCCGTTCTCGTATAACGCCTTCACCCCCGCGACCGCCGCCGAGCTCGCATCATCGTCCTCGTCGTTTTTCGCAGGCATCGAGACCATCGTCGCTTTCTTCAACGCCACCGCCACGGAGCCTTTCTGAACGTCTAGTGGTAAAAATGGTGTCTCGTGCGTTTGCGTCGGCATCGTAAACGGCCCGATCTTGGTGTCGTTTACGTCGTCCATTCCTCCTTTGGCCCATTTTCGTATAGTTGCGTTCCCGCACGGACATGAAGAGACGTATAAATGAATGCTCTTGTGCGCTTTCATTTGAAAAAGCACCCTATCGCCCCCGCCGTCGTCTCGTTTCACTCTCTTGAGTAGAAATAAATCCTCTGTGTCCTCGTAGCCTTCGTTCGATAACGCTTTCATTTCCAACGCTAAATACCTCTTCAACGCTCTTCTCGCCAACACCTCCGCGTGTAAATCTCTCAGCTTACCTCTCTCGTAACTCTTCTTTTCCATCTCCCGATCAAAATCCTCGTCCGAAATCGTCTTCGTCCCGTTCGCGACGGTCAAGCACGTCATCCTGTTCGTTCGCGCGTCGAGCGCGATAAACGCGCTCATAACAGTCCTCAGATGATTTTCGTCCGAAGCGTTCTTCTCATTCGCTGCTCTCAAATTATATTCACGCGCCGTATTCTCTCGCAAACGCGAGAACGTTTCGATTGCAACGTTCGAAATCGATTCCGCGAACGCGCACGAACTCGCTCGCGACTTTTCGCCGCATCTTTTTCCTTTTATCGTCGTCTCTGTTGATGTCGTCATCATCCCGGGGTGTTCACTTCACCTTAGTGAGAGGTGCACTTCTTCAGAGCAACTTTGTATTCATCCTCGCACGACGCTTTTTCCAATATACGACCTAAACGCGCGACATCATCATCATCACCGCCTGTAATTGCTGCTCCTGCTGCTTTTGCTGCGCGTAACGACAGTGATGACTTACACGCGAACAGCGCTTCTCTGGCTATGTTATTGCACCTCTCGTCGATGATGAACAAAGACGGCGACGACGTTTCTTCCTTCTTGGCGTAACGATACGTCGCGTAGCAGAGAGCAGAAAAAGCAAAGACAACCGGTGGAAAAGCGAGCACGAATGCCATAAAATAACTCACCACTGAGATGAATTTGTTGTGAGGACGAAGACGCGAAAGAGGACGAGTTTGAATACCTAGTAGTAGTAATAATAATAATAATGACGCAAAATTGGTTGTTTCTGCTTTCTAGTTTTGGGCGTCGCCGTCACAACATCATCACTATCATCACGACTCACATGGCTTTCCCTAACTGCATTTTCCTCTTGAACATCAAACGCGTGTTGTGCATCAACCCGTCGATGATCCCTACGACGCTATACACGCCACCAACGATGGCCATTAACGTGGTTATGAATTGGTAAAACTCGCGTCTTTTCTCGACGCCTAAAATTTGCACCGGGGACGGGGTGAAGTGGAATTTCGCTCTCGGCGTTTCTCCGTCTGGGGTTTTGACCGAGTGCGTGTGTTGGGTGTATTCGTACACGTTGAACGGTTGCGCGAACGGGCCCAGGGGTTGCATGGTGGTTAACACCGTTTGTAAGTAATGCTCGTGCGACGTTCGCGGGTTTTTCGAGACGACGAAATCGTTCGCCAATTTGTCGTGCCAATCTCCTTCTTTTTCGCCTCTGTGGAATCGAGTCATATATTTTTGCCTCGACGCGGATAATTGTTGACCGAAGTAGAAGTGGTGAACTTGGTGCGTGACGTTTAATTTCTCCACGTCGAAGGAGTGGCCGTTTTTGGCATCCGCGGTAAAAAAGACGTGCCCGGGGACTTTTTTCACCAAGACGAAACCGGTGATGGAACACCCCGTGCTCGCTCTGGTTTGGACCACGTCCGCGTGGTTGGCGACTTTGAAATCGATTTGCTCGTTCGGTCGCGGCGGTTGCGGTTTCTTCTCGTTATCTTTCGTCGGTTTCCCTTTTGGTACTGGAATGTTCCCTTCGCCACCCGCGGGAACGTCCACCATGCTCTTCCCAAACTCTACAATCGCGCTCACGGTTCTGTCCCCGTGATAGGACGCGTGATCCGTGTGTCTCCCATGCGCGATTAAATCCGACCCTCTCGTAAAGATTCTCACCGTCGGATACCCTTGAATGTGATGTTTCCTGCACAATTGCTCGTGCTCCACGCAATTGACTCTCCCGAGCGCAATCGAGTGCATGTTTTGCGAATTCGTGTTGAACGTCTCGTGCAACTGAATCGCCGCCGCGTCAAACACCGGTTGCAACCGTTGACTCCACGGACACCACGGCGCGTAAAAATTGATCATCGTCACCGAATGCGCGTCGTTAAACGATTGCATCTCTTTCTCTGTCGTCAACGGTTCCGCGCTCGAGTGCGTCACTCTTCCAGTCGCCAACGCTTCCTTGTGCTTCTCCACCACAATCTGCGCCTCCGTCAACTCTTCCTCGTTCACGTGCGCGTCTCCATCCTTCCCTGGCGTCTTCTCCGCCCACGCCAAAGGCCCAGTCGGTCGAAAATTCCCATCGATTGGTCTCTTAAACACCGTCTTGGTCAGATTATACCTCGTCAATCCCAACGCGTCCCCAACATCCACCGACGCGAACTCGCACGACAGCGCCGGAAAAGACACGTTAAAGTTAATCCTCAACAACTCTCCATCCACCGACCGATCGACGACCACTTTCGTCTCGAACGTCGTTTTCAAATACGCTCTCGTTTCCGCGACCAAAAGAAACACGATTAAAGAAGTCGCTAGGATGGATAAGATCGTCCCCAGGTACGTGCCTTGCGTCATGTCGCGCGGGATTTTCCGGTAGAAATCCATCCCTTTCGCTTTCGTCAAAATGCCCATTTTTTATTTCTCTATTTCTCTCTCTCTCTTTCTTTCTCTCTCTCTCTCGAACTCTCTCTCGCACAAACACACACGGGAGGATCTCAGAGTAGTGGTACTGCGCTAAAAAACAACGCGGCAATAAACAAAGCAAAGTGTTTGTTATTCTTCTGCAAAAGGTTTCGTGTCTCTCGATGATGATTTTTTTTGTGTTGTTTGTTGTAAGATTTTTATTTTTTTTTGAAGAAAAAAAAGTCAAGTCTTTTTTCTTCACTTTATTTAAAAAAGAAAACGCAAGCTCATCAGACACTTCGTTTCTTTTATATTAGTAATACATCAAGGCAGTAAATATTGCATTCGTAAACCAATACCTTTTTAAAACACCTAATTATTAATAATGAGAGAGGTTATTTCCATCCACATCGGCCAAGCTGGCGTGCAAACTGGTACGAGTTTTTTGGTTTTGGTTTTTCTCGCATGTGGACATGCGAAGATTCTCTTTTCTCTCTCGTCGTTGACTTTTTTTTTCTTCCTCTTTGGGAGATGATGATGATGATGACGACGACAAAACTGACCTCTCTCAACATTCTATGTTGATGCGCTTTTTTCGAATAATGAACAACAGGTAACTCGTGCTGGGAGCTGTATTGCTTGGAGGTGCGCGTTTGACGATGTCGTCGTCTCTTTTCTCTCTTCAAAATGTTTCTAATTTTGGGTAAAAATCGCTCTGAAAAATTACATTGACTGACTTTGACTTTTCATCATCTCTTTCTTCTTTCTAATATATAGCATGGCATCAACCCGGACGGGCAAATGCCGGCCGATAAAACCATCGGCGGTGGCGACGACGCGTTTAACACGTTCTTCTCCGAAACTGGCGCGGGTAAGCACGTCCCGCGATGCGTATTTCTCGATCTCGAACCGACCGTCATCGACGAGGTGAGAACGGGGACCTACCGCCAATTGTTCCATCCGGAACAGTTGATTTCCGGGAAAGAGGACGCCGCGAACAACTTTGCCAGAGGCCATTATACCATTGGTAAAGAGATTGTCGATTTGGCGTTGGACAGAATTCGCAAGTTGGCGGATAACTGCACCGGGTTGCAAGGCTTTTTGGTGTTCAACGCCGTCGGCCGCGGGACCGGCTCTGGTCTTGGGTCGTTGCTTTTGGAACGTTTGTCCGTCGATTACGGGAAGAAATCGAAGTTGGGTTTCACTATTTACCCGTCACCGCAAGTCTCCACGGCAGTCGTTGAACCGTACAACTCCGTGTTGAGTACGCACGCGTTGTTGGAACACACCGACGTGGCTGTCATGTTGGACAACGAGGCGGTGTACGACATCTGCCGCAGATCGTTGGATATCGAACGACCAACGTATACGAACTTGAACCGTTTGATCGCGCAAGTGATCTCGTCGTTGACTGCCAGTTTACGATTCGACGGTGCGTTGAACGTCGACGTGACGGAGTTCCAAACCAACTTGGTGCCGTACCCGAGAATTCACTTCATGTTGTCCTCGTACGCGCCGGTTATTTCCGCGGAAAAGGCGTACCACGAACAACTCGCGGTTGCTGAAATCACCAACTCCGCGTTTGAGCCGTCTTCGATGATGGCGAAGTGTGATCCGAGACACGGCAAATACATGGCGTGCTGCTTGATGTACAGAGGCGACGTCGTACCGAAAGACGTCAACGCCGCCGTCGCTTCGATCAAGACGAAGAGAACCATCCAATTCGTCGATTGGTGCCCGACTGGTTTCAAGTGCGGTATTAACTACCAACCGCCGACGGTTGTCCCGGGTGGTGACTTGGCGAAAGTACAACGCGCTGTGTGCATGATTTCTAACTCCACCGCCATCGCGGAAGTCTTCTCCAGACTCGACCACAAGTTTGACTTGATGTACGCCAAGAGAGCGTTCGTCCACTGGTACGTCGGCGAAGGCATGGAAGAAGGCGAATTCTCGGAAGCGAGAGAAGATTTGGCCGCTTTGGAGAAGGATTACGAAGAAGTCGGCGCGGAGTCCGGCGAAGGCGAGGGCGAAATGGACGAAGAGTATTAAACTTTTCTCGTGTCGACTTTTCCGATAATACTTGTGCGTTTTTCTTTGAGATGGTAGAAACATATTTTAAGCGAAACGCGGTTGGTGGCGGCTCCCTCATTTTAACTAGGTACACACTCTATTTAAATATCTAATGCAGAACTATTTATTACTATTAATACTATTGGTACTAGTATCATCATCTCCGCTATTATCGGGCTCCAGCCATTCCACGTTTTCAAAGAGCGCGTCGTGGTCGCCTTCGCAAATGTCGTTCTTTCCAACCAACTCCTTCACCACGATGTCGTCGAACAAAACTTTCCCTTTTCGGTCTCGGTAAAGCACGTACACGTTGGCTTTTTGTACTGGTTTGCGGGGCGAGATTATGCCGACGCGCTTGGTCCACATTTTCAAAGCCGAGAAACCAAGAGTGTATCCGTACGTAGACGTGCCGTCGGTGTGTTCGAGGTCGATGTAGACGCCGTACGAGGAAACTTTTGGTTTCGGGTAGTTGAACGGATCCAAGCGATGAAACTTTGAGGCCTCGTCAAAAATTGCTTTGCTCTTGGCGGAGACGTATATCGGCGTCGCGACTTTCGCGTCGTTGGAGGATAAGGAGGAGAACTCAATGACTTGCCTCGCGCCTCGCGATTCGCCAAATCCAGGGTTCCTCAAAACCAAAGCGCCGTGCGTGCTCGAGTCGTCGCCGCTGCTGCTTTCGTCGTCGTACGTGTCCCCTAAGTTGTGTCTCGTTAACTTGTTCTTGATGTTGTTCGGGTTGCGCCAATCGAATCCTTTCTCGAAGCCTAACCATGCGTCCACGTATCCACCCGTTTCCGTTTCGAATCCTCCGTTGATTATTTTGTTGTTATTCCCGTTTGTACTCTCATCGTTTTCGTTGTTCAATCGAGCGCACAATAATCTCGATATCGCGTGGACTTTTAAACTAAGATGATCCGTCTCTTTCTTATGCATCGCTCGGGCATCTTCGAACGCTTTTCTATCATATCTTGCGTATTTCAAAACGCCACCTAACCCAACGCTTTCAACAATTTCGTTCGTTTCGTACGGAAGTAACGTTCTGGCGCGGTAATCGAAGCGTCGACTCTTTTTGGCTAAAGAACCGACCGAGTCGATTCGGTAGAAGAACGTCGGGAGCGGTACGACAGTAACACCTCGATTTTGATTATGCGAAGCGTCTTTTGCACGAAGAGCGAGTTTGGCGAAGAGCGACCAATCTTCGCCGGCGGCGTCGTTACCGGGAATATCGTCCCACCCGCCGACAGACTCTAACGCCTTTCTGCGAAAGAGTGCGTTGGCGTCGCCGAAACAATCTTCGTAAACGCCCAGCGAGGTGGACGCCCCAAGAGGTATCCAACCGCCGAGATCGAATTGATTACCACCTAACGCAGGTTTCTTCAAATCAAGTTCGCTTGTTCCAACGAAATAGGCGTTTCCGGGCGCGACAGCATCTGCCTCGGAGGCGAGGATAGCCGTGACGAGCGTTGAAACTTGAGAAGTGCTCGCTAAGTTGTCGTCGTCGGCAAACAAAACGTATTCGCCGCGAGCATTTTTCAAGCCAACATTCCTGGCTCTGGAAAGCGACGCGGCGATTGGGCCGAGACGGACTAACTTGTACATGTTCCTGTGCGGGTTCGTATCCGAGGACTTTTCTCTACTGATGAGAAGATTTTCGATGGTATTGAGCATTTCAGTGGTCTCTGGCGTTTTCCTCGAGCCGTTATCGACCACAATCAAATCCATTTTATCGTAGTCTTGCGCCAAATGCGAGGCGACGGCGTCGATCAAAAATTTCGGTCTGTCTTCGTGTACGACAACGACGGTGACTCGAGGCGACGGGTGTCTTGCAGCCGGCGGGATCGGTAATAAAGCAGCTTTCTTTCGTTTGATCGCTCTGTGCAATCCAACCCATTTCATCTCGATGATATCGTCGTACGATTTCGCAAACGGTGTCTTACTCGACGCATCCGGGCGATAGACGCCACCGCCTTCGCCGACGCGACGATCAAACACGCGTAACATTGTTTCCACGCAATCGTGAGCCGTATCGTCCCCGTAAGAAACGCGCGAACGAATGGTGTCGTCAAAAATCTTTGCGCGATCTAACGCCGCGTTCGAGGCTAAAAACGGCGCATTCGCGGCGACGAGTTCGGCAATTTTCAAACTTTCTCTCGCAAAGTAAATCGTCGAGTTTTGCGCCGGTGGGAAGACGACGACAATTGCGCCACTACTTTTCGCGACGTCTTTACTCGATTTCACCGACGTGTCGTCGTTTGCATAGTGTTCGAGCGTTTTGCTGTAAAAATGTTCGTCCTCGTATTCTTTAATCGCCGAGGTATCGATCAGATTTCCTACAATTCCCTCGCTTCCAAATCCAGCCAGAAAAGACGCGATGCGTTCGGTACCTTTCTTTTTATCGCCCACGTGACCGTGCACGGTGATATCGTCCAAATCGTACTCGGAGTTTTCGCCTCGAAATTCAACCTCGAGCGGTTCCACCGCATTCGCGCCGACAGGCGCGACGACGCTCGTTTTGCGTTTCTCCAACACGCGATCGAGCACGTCCAAAAAAGACGTCAAACCTTCGCCTTCGTCGAAGTCTCCCCAATACGCGAACGACTTCACTTTTTTTCTCGTCAGTGGGTTGGTGTTATCATTATTGACATCCTCGCCTTCAATCTTTTCCAGTTTCGATCTCGTTAGCCTCGATTCCGGAGAGCTCGGCAACCTCAGAACCAAAGATCTTGCCGTCTCGAACTGTTTCGATTGGAGTCCGTCTATCGCGTGACCACCAATCCCTCGAGCTAATAATCCTTTTGGAAACGCAAAGTCACCGCCTAACCCGTTTTTCCTTCTCCGCGCTTCAAATGTTGCTAAATTTTCATCGTCAAAAATGAGCACATCGGCGGTCGCGGATACGACGGCGTCCATGTGTTCGCTTTCTAACATGTTTCTACTACTACTACTACTACTACTACTACTACTACTGCTGCTGCTGCTACTGCTACTATCGCTGCTGCTAAAGGCTTTATTCATGCCATCCAAATCCGTTTGAGACGCGATAATCCTGTGCGCAACAATCGGTACATCTTTCAACGCCACTCTCTCTCGTCTCGCCAACGCGCTAAAATGCGCCAACGTCGGATTAAAAAAATGCCCTACGTCGCACTTTCGATCGTGAAACGTATCGCTCAAACGCAAAAAAGCCGCGTGCGACCTTTTCACCTCTTCGCTACCATCTATAGAACTACTCCTGAGCACTTCCGTGACTAAAACATCCTTCCCTCTCCTCAACGGTTCTCGACTTCCCATCGCCGCGTCGGACGGCGCGAACATCGCTCTTTGAAACGCGTCTGGATTAAAGTTGTTCTCGCGTCCCGAACCGACCGAGACGATCGCCGTCACTCGCCAACCGTCGTACTCTTCCTCCTTCCTATTCGATGAGATAAACAAACGCATTAAACTGGCAACTTTATGCGAGAGTGGATGTTTCGTGTTCGCTAAGCGCTCGTCCAAAAAGAAGCACAGATTTTGGTCTCGTTTTTTCTCTTGTTTGCTTGACCCTTCTTGTTGGAAAAAAGACAGTTTGACACCTTTGATGATGCTCTCCTTCTCGACGATGAAAGACTCTTCTTTTATCATCGAAGAAGCTACTAAACTGCGCCGTGCGGTTAAGAGTATAATCGTTGTCATCGTGATCATCACGATCCATCTGGGAAGCCGTTTCTTCTCCTTCGTGAATACATTGGAAATGGCGAATTTGGAAATCCACTTTTTATATCTATTCTTCGATGGCGAAGAGGATCGATAATGTCGCGTTGATCTGCCACTTCCGTAATCTCGGGCGGCGACCGTAATTGGGTCGTGCCACGCACCATTACCACTACCGCTGCCGCCGCGTCTAGGACGCATCGGGGCGCCGTGCAGCATTATGGATGTATGAAAGAAAGAGTTTTGGTGTGACGTTTTGTTGTTAGCTAGGTGATTCGAGAGAAAAATTCGAGAGAGAAGCAGAGACGAACACATCTCGCTTTTGATGCGTGTCGCCGTTTTGATGTGCGTTAATGCAACACATCTGCGCGAAAAATCGTTACTCATAGTATCATCAAAGGCTACGTGCTATTATTTTATAATTTTTCAACCACGCGTAACTTCGCGCTCCGACTCCTCGCGTTGACTTTAATTTCCTCCTCCGAAGCGCCGATTGGTTTCCGGTTGATCATTTTGACTATTTTCGCCGGCGGCGGTGACGACGAGTTATCGTCAAACTCCTCCGGCGGGAGGAACATCATCGCGCTTCTCCCAACCGTCGGTTCTCGCGATTCCGGAACGCCGGCGAATTTTCGGAACTGTTTTTTCACTATGGCGTCTTCTAACGAGTGAAAGGTGATTATGGCTAAACGACCACCCGGATTGAGGACCTCGATGGCTTGTGGTATCACGCGTTCGATGACGCCAAGTTCGTCGTTGGTGGCTATTCGCACGGCTTGGAACGCGCGCGTCGCCGGGTGGATTTTTTCGCGCTTCCCCGGCGGGTTGCCTAAAGCTTTGACCAGCTCTAAAGTCGTTTCGATTGGTTTTTCCATTCGTCGTTCGCAGACGCGTTTCGCGAGGAGTTTCCAATGTCTTTCGCCGCCGTAATCGCGAAAGATGCGACCTAAATCTTCCTCGGACCATCCGTTGACGACGTCGAACGCGGTCAAAGACGACGACGACGACGACGCGCTCGCGGTACCGCCGCTCATCCGCATATCTAACGGCCCGTCGTTCTGAAACGAAAATCCTCTCTCCGCTCGATCTAAATGCATAGACGAGACCCCTAAATCTAACAAAATCGAATCCGCGCCGTCCACGCCGATATCTCGCAACGCCGCGCGCATCTGGTCAAAGTTATTTCGCACGAAGTGCAACGCGACACCGCCGTCGTTACTCTTCGAACCATCGCCCTTCTTCTCGCCGCTCTCATCATCTACACCTAAACTCCTCTCTACTCTCGGTCTCGCGATTTCAATCGCCGTCTCGTCCACGTCAAACCCGACGAACGTTTTCACTTCCTCTTTGTGCTGCTCTAAAACTTTCGTCGCGTGCCCACCGGCGCCTAAGGTCCCGTCGATGTGCGTCTGAATCTTCACCGGTTTAAACGCGTCCAACACTTCGCTCAAAAGGACGGACACGTGGCCGTGGTGCGACTGTTCGATGTTCTGCCGTTTTTTCTTTTGGTGTTCGTCGTTTTCGCCGTTTTGGCCGCTCTTGCTGTTGTCATCGTCGTCGTTGTTTTTTGAGGAGGAAGTCGTCGCGTTCGTCGTCGTACTCTTCTTCTTCGCCGCTAATGCTGATGCGTTCAATGGATGTCGTTGAACGTGATGGGGAAAACGAATTCCAATGTGTTCGTGAGGATGACGACGATGACTTCCCCGTGGTGTCGTCGTGATTAAAAAATAAGACCCCCGAGACCACCCGCGTTGCATGGTCGTCGTTTTCGTCGTCATCGAAACGACGAGAAGAGGAGGAAAAGTGCGGACTGTTAAAGTGTTTGTGTGGTATTCTTTGTGCTGCT
>Ga0115000_10001501_pt1 | contig 20683 bp, 13 predicted proteins | sample ArcticOcean_MG_C_6_FD_89690 | JGI IMG/M metagenome (GOLD analysis project Ga0115000, IMG submission 89690) | Marine microbial communities from western Arctic Ocean - ArcticOcean_MG_CB8_128 | ecosystem: Environmental > Aquatic > Marine > Oceanic | place: Arctic Ocean: Canada Basin | collected... | reverse complement strand
ATCATCAAAAGCTCGGCGGTTTCGGCGTAAAAACGCGAAACGAGTTTGCCGATTTACGGAACTTTTCTCCCATTCCGTCCCATCTCTCCACTGGACACTGCGCCACAAACGTATACACGTCTCCTGTTTTCTTATTCTGCGCAAAAACGGCGACGTTTCTCCTATACCAATTCACCGTCTTGATCGTATACTCGAACTGATAATATTTGATTCCATTCTCCCCGATCGTCTCGCTCGCGGAGAACAACTTCGCCTCCTTCCCGGATCCGGGTCTCGCCAACGCGTTCTCTAACAACCAACTCGCCTGCTCCTCCGCGTCCCCAAACTGACCTAAATCGAATCCTTTCGTGGACGTTTGAACGATAACGCTCATATTCTCCTCGCCGTTCGTCCCCATCGGTCCGAACGCGCTCTCCGGTTCTCCCACGTTTTTCTGTCCTTTTGTATCTCTCAGAGACGGTAAATCGAGCGAGTGCGCTTTCCTCATCGCGTTTCTTTGCGCAATCGTCTGGTCCGCCAAATATTCGTTCGGGAATAGGAACTCGTACCCTTTCTCTTCGTTCCTGTCTCGGCGATAGCCGTTCACTTCGTACACGGTGTCCAGTTTTAACGCTCTCGCGAGTGATTCGTTTAAGCGTAAAACGAGGGAAGTGATGCCTAGAAAGTTCGCCCCGAACGCGAGCGCGGTCGTGGACGTCACCGCGAGAACGATTCTGCGAGGAGAGGTGTTCAAGTTTGCGAGTTTGAGCGTCGTTGTTTCTTCTCTGCTCGTCGTCTTTGTCGTCGCGTCTGAATCGTCCTCCTCGTCCTCCTCCTTCGCTCGACTTCTAACGAGCGGCGTTTTTCGTAGTCCTCGTCGCTTTAGGAACTTCTTAGTCCAACGATGATGATGATGAAAACAACAACAACAACAACGCAAAGAAGACGACGACGAGGAAAAGGACGTCGTCATCGTCGTCGTCGTCGTCGTCATTGCTGCGTATTATATTCGCGCTCTCAAAGTTAATAAAAGCTCTTCTTTTATAATGTGGAATACGTCCCGGTGGGGAAATCGTTACTTTTAAGCGCAGTAAACACAAGAAGTGAGATAAAGACATACACACGACGATGATGATATCCTCCTCCTCTTTATTATCATCGTTAGTATCAACATCGTCGTCGTCGTCGTCATCAGCGGGATCGACGAGGAACAACAAAACACGATTGTATCATCGAAATGCACTCGTGATGCGCAAAAGAAAGTTGTTGGTTTGCGCCGAGAACAACAACAACGACGACGTAACTTCTCCGTTCACGATCGGCCACGGAAGTAGTAGCAGTAGTAGTTTGATCAAATCTACCTCGTCAATTGAAAATATGGGCAAACGCGGACAGATTGCCACCGGACAGCCATTTTTGGACCACATGATTGACCAGTTGACGACGCACGCGCAGCTCGGGGTGTCCGTCGAAGTGGAGAAGGAACATTTAGGCGAGATGGTGAAATGCGAACAAGATACGGCGAAATACGCCTCGGATGAGGACGCGGAGGCGACGTTTATGGCGTGCGGGGAAGCAGTAGGGAAAGCTTTGAAAGATATGCTCTGTTCGGAAGGTCGAATTGGGTTCGCCGCGAACGCGAGGACGAACGGGACGAGGTTCGCCGCGCCGTTGGACGAAGCGTACGCGTCGTGTTTAATTGAGCAGTTTGATTCGGAAAAAGATGGGGAGTTGAAACTGTTTTCCTTAGCGCCGTACGGACCGAGAAATCGAACGCACATTGGCGTGTATCCAACGGTGTACACGGAGACGTTTTTTCGAGAAGTGGCGAAACACTCGGGATTGACCATTCGGTTGGAAAAGCATCGAGGCGATAACGCGCATCACATAGTCGAGGCGACGTTTAAGAGTTTCGCGAGGTGTTTGAGAAAATTCATGGACGAAGTCGAAGGCAGTGATGTTGAATCCAGTAGCAGCGGGAGTAACAACAGTATGAGTCGAGCGGCGAGTCGAGCCAGAAGCACGAAAGAGACGAGCATCGACGTCGCGCTCGATTTGGATATGAAAGACGAGGCGAATAGTAGTTTGGAAATCTCCACGGGTATTGAAACCTTAGACGCTTTATTCGACGCGTTGGCAGAAACCGCGGAGTTTGGTACTTTAAAATGCGTCGCATCGGGAGATACGTGGATCGACGATCATCACACGACCGAAGACGTCGCGATCACTATAGGCCAGTGCTTGAACGAAGCGTTGGGGAACAAAGCCGGTTGTAATCGTATGGGAAGCGGTTCGGCGCGCGTAAACGGGAGCGAAGTGGAAGTAATCATGGACTTATCGAACCGTCCGTATTTAGGGTACGATTTAGATTTCGCGGGTGACTCAATTGGCGATTTGAGTTGCGAGATGGTCGAGCATTTATTCATGTCGATTACTTTCAACGGCCAGATGACCGTGCACTTGGTCACCAAAGAGAAAGGGTCGACGGATAAAGATTTAGCAGAAGCCGCGATGAGAGCGTTTGGAACGTGTTTGAAACAATGCAAATCGATCGATCCTAGGCGCGCGGGAGCAGTGGCGTCCTCGAAAGGCACTTTGTCTGTTTGATTATAGTTGTTTTTATGATTATGTACGACTGCTAGTAATATCACGCTTTGCTAAAAATAGAGAAATATCATACACGTAAGATCATCATCCTCAATCTGACGAGCGACTTCCGCCGCCCAAAAGAATGCTCAGTTGGTGTTGCAACTTCTTCAGGTATCCTCCCATCTCCGGCGCCACGTCCGCGGCGCTTTTAAGCTTCGCCAGATCCACCTCGGTCCCCGAGTCCGTTTTCAAAACCATCGCTGGTTCGCGCGTCTCCTCTTCTTCCGCCTCGACGTCCTTTTGCTTATCCTCTGTTTTCTCTTCGTTTTCCATCTCCTCTACAATCATGGTCTCGATAACCGTCGTCTCCTCTACCAAAAGAGGAGCAACATCCGCGCCCACCATTTCTTCTCCCCGTTCTACTATCCCCCCGTTCTCGTCGCCACCACCACCACCACCCTCTCCGCTACTCACCTCCCTCTTCGTCGTCGTCGCACCACCTTCTCCTCCTCCCGTCGCTGTCCTCAAAATCTCCTCCTCCTGGAGAAAAAAACCAATCGTCTCTCCTCTCGCCGCGACAAACGCCTTCTCCTCGTACCCTTTCATATCCCTCGCGCGTTTATTCCTCGATATTTTGCTCAACTTTTTCGAGTGGTTTTCGAATTGCTTTTGAATGCTCTCCTCCGCCGAGAGCGTTTGCACGCGTATTTCGTCTATTCTGCGTTGAACTGTGCGTCGTTGTTGTTGTTAAAGAGGGAAAGAGGAAAGAAAAGTAATGGTCAGTTTTATGTGTGTTTATGCGCGTTCGCCATTCGCATAAGTCGTTGTGTTCACATTTTTTCTCCAAACTCTGCACCCAAAAAGGGGGAACACATTTTCAAAAAGATATCTAAAAACGAACGGAACGCGCGGTGCAAGAAAGCGCGAACATAACGCGACCCGACGATGAAAAGGACGACGAAAACGCACACTCCAAGTCTAATTCATGCATGAGTTCTTCGAACATGAGGCGTTTTTTTTTCGCATCATCATCTGTTTCTTCTTTTTCCGATGCGTCGCGATGATGTGTCGGTTGAAGATGACTGCCGCTCGTTTTCTTCTTCGGTTGTTTCGTCTTCTTCGTCTTCTTCGATTGAGACGCGGAAACAGTAGTATCGAGACTATTCACGTTCGAGGCATCCGAAAGCGCTCTTCTTTTGTTGTTGTTACTCGTCGTCGCCGCTCCCGCCAAAGCGCGCTGCCCGCGAGTCGTCGTCGTCGTCGCCGTCCGAGGAGGCATGTCTCTCGTTGTTTTTGTGAGGAAAAAATGGAGCAAAAAAGGGAGAAAGCGCGTTCGTAGCGAATACGTGAAAGTGAGAGTGGACGCACTCCTAAATCGACGAGTGCGACTACACTCCGGTAATACTGTTGTTACAATTCGTTTTTATACGTCTACTTCTATTTCTATGGGATTATGTTCTATGAAGCTCTTTAACGCGCTCGCTCGCTCGAGAGAGAGACGAAGACGCGGCGGAAGGCGTAAAGCAGTCATTTAACTCCCCTCTACTATTCGTCTTGAACTTTAATCTGTTCGACGAGCGCGTCTTGTTCGCTGACTAACCTCGCCACTAATCGTTTCGAACTCTCTTGCATTTCTCCGGCCACGAACACTTCGTCCAACACGTAATACGCCTTCGTGAACTGATAAATCAAATCCAACTCGCACACGTTTCCGAAATACGCATCCAATATTTCCACGAAGTGTTGAATCTTTTCCAGCGTTATCAACGCGTTATCTTCCACGTCGACCGCGAAAACGAAGTATAACGACGCGTATCTTTTGTAGACGAGCTTGTACGTTTTGTAATCGACGACGTTGCATAAACGACTCGGTCGAGGTAAGATGAGGTTCATGACGTCTCTTTGGAGCTTTAAGCGAGAGGTTTGGCTGTACGGTTCGTAGTACTTAGAGAGGCGGATTTTGCCTTGCTTGGAGAAGAGGAGGGCGAAGTGGATCATTTTCTCTCACTCCTCTTTGTCTTTGCCGTCGTCGTGGGCGTGTCGTTCTCACTTTATTTACGCGCGAGCTGTTCGTACGTTCTTTAAATGAAGAATGTACGATGTGTTTGTTTGGGGCTTCTTTTTTTAGGTATTCCTTTTCGCGCGTTCTCGGATGAACAATATCCATCGAGGCACGCAGTTGATGTTATGAAAATAGTAGATGTATTATTATAGTATTATTTACATGATGGTTTAGTTTCGCGATCGTTTATTATCTTCCTCTTCTTCTCTCCATTTTAAAGTGTTATTACTACACGGTTCGCGGCGGCGGGCTCGTCATCTCTTTCTCCCCGAGGCAGAATTGGTTTTGTTGTTCTTTTTCTCGTCGTCTACTTTTGGTTTCTTGGTTTTATTAATCGCAGTCAAGATCATCAACACGTTTGTGATGACAGTGGTGGCGAACTTTAATCCTTGCAACGCTTGTTCGTGTTTTTCGTTGCCTTTACCTAATCCGATCGTTTTAATTTTCTTGTGCGTGTATTCCACCCCGGTGTCTTTTTTCACCGACTGGTTGTGTCCTCGCATGAGACATCGAGTGGTTAATAAACCGTCGACGCCGACTGGACCTCGAGCGTGGATTCTAGACGTAGACACGCCAACTTCTGCACCGTATCCAAACCTAAAACCGTCGCTAAATCGCGTCGAGCAGTTTGCAAACACACACGCCGAGTCGACTCTTTGTAAAAATTGCTCAGCCGTCAACGGGTTAATCGTTAAAATGCAATCCGTATGCGAGGACCCGTTTGTGTGGATGTAATCGATCGCTTCGTCCATGCTCTTGACAATTTCCACCGTGCACGCGAACCGTCCGTATTCCAACCGTTTCTTTTCGCACAAAGGCAAATTCAACTCTTTACTCGCACGATCGCCACCGAACAACTCAACCCCTGCATTTTTCAACGCCCCCAATAACATTTCGTGCACGTTTACTTTAACTAAATCCTCGTGAATCAACAACGTCTCCATCGCATTACACGCCGCGCAATAATCCGTCTTTGAATCGACGATAATTTCGCAAGCTTTCTCCGCGTCCAAATCCTTATCGCAATACACGTGGCACACCCCGTCCGCGTGTCCCAGAACCGGAATCTTCGTGTTATTCTGAATATACGTCACGAGCGCATTCCCACCTCTCGGAATACACAAATCAATCACGTCGTGTAACCCGAGCAACTCTTTGATCTCTTCTCTGCCGGTGATTAAACTCACGCACGCCCGATCGACGTTAAACGCGTCGAATTCTTTCACGATGATTTCGTGTAAACATTTATTCGAATTCGACGCTTCTTTCCCTCCTTTTAAGAGCAACCCGTTCCCGGTTCGAACGCACAAACCGCATATCTGTACCAACGCGTCCGGTCTGCTCTCGAAAATAATCAGAAGAACCCCCAACGGACTCGTGACTTTGCTCAACTCTAAACCGTTCGCAATTTCCGTCTGCTCGACGAGCTTCCCGATCGGTTCGTCCATAGAACTCAACGCTCTCAAACCGTCCGATAAATTCTTAATCTTTTGCGAGGAAAGTTTCAACCGCGCGATTAAGTTCTGGTCGATATCCGGTGAGTTCGTCGCGGCAAGAATGTCCTCCTCGTTCGCGCGCATGATTTTCGCTTCGTTCTTCTCCAACGAATTCGCGATGTTCTTCAGAAGTTGATCGCGTTGCGCGGTCGCGAGCGATTGGAGCTGACGACTGGCAACTCTCGCCCGTTTCGCTTGGTCCGTCGCGGATAAAGACATTTCTCTTCCCGTTTATTCCGTTTGTGTACTTGTTCTGTATTGGTATTAGTATTATTATAAGAAGATAAAACGCTCTTTGCGTTTTGTGTCGATAAATAACCTATTCTGCTAGAACGCATCAGACTATGAAACTTCTTCCTTCCGCGTACGCTCGATTGGCGGCGAGTAAAATTTTCTTCCTCCTTCGCCTTCTCACGACCGCGAAGACGACGAAGACGAGCACGACGAACGCGAAAGAAAGGAAGGTACCGAAGTAGTAGTTGTTTTCGTCGTCCTCGTTTTTGTCCGGCGACGACGAAAAGAAGTTGAAGAAGGGCGAAGCGTTGAAAACGCTCCGTCTCGCGCTCGCGCTCGGGACGTCGACGAGGACGTTCGGCTCCAAAGCGAGCGGCATCTTTTCGAGTTCGGACATTTTCTCGAGTTCGTTTTCGCGGTCTTCGTTGCGTTCGATTTTCGATAACTCGCCGTCGGTATATGTTTCTTCGTTTTCTCCTTCTCCTCCTCCCTCGCTGTCTTTCTTTTCGCTGGCGTGGATGAGCATCATATCTTTGGCGACTTGGCGTTTTTCTTCAACTTCGAGAACTCGGTCGTATTGCGAGGCGATATCGTTGATTCGTTTCCTAGCCTCGTCGCGTTTGGCCCGCCTCATCTCGTATGCCTTATTCAAAGGATGTTCGCGTTCGCGCTGTCGCTCTCTTTCATGTCTATGTGCTCGTTCTTCCAAGCGCCGCTCTCGCGCTTTCGCTTCTTCATCGAGTATTTTTTGTTTTCTTTCCTGGTGTTCTTTGCTCTTTTGCGCGTGGGTATTGATGGTCGCCATGACCGCGTCGTGCGCGTCTTTGTGCCATTTCTTTTCCGCGATTTCCTCCCCAGTTAGCTTTTGGTGTTGCTCTCGTTGCTCGGCGTCCTCAGGTGGTTTCAACATTTCGTCGTCGTTATTTTTGAGCGTGGAATCTGGGTCGATGTCTTCCATTTTCGCCCCTCTGGATAGAATTTCCTCGCCAGTCGAGGCGTCAATTTCCACCATCTTCGATGATTCACCTTCATTTCCACCATTATTTCTAGAAGCATTTCCGTCAATCTCCCCTGTTTTCATTTGTTTCGCGACTGAAACCTCCTCCACACTTTTTTTTAGCGCGTCGTCGGATTTCGCTCCAACGGAAATCTTCCCGGTGTTTTTAACTTGCGGATTCGGTTCCTCCGTCGTGCCCGAATAACATTCTAGATTCTTCGCTTTCGACCTCGCCTCTAATCCTTTCTCTTGCCAAGTAGGCGCGTGCGACCACGAGTTGGCTTCTTTAGTGTTATACGTCGTATTGAATCCAAAAACTTCCTCGCACAACGACGGATGGTGGTCGTCGTTGGTGAACTTGTTCGGCACCATCGTACGCATCCCCGCGGCGACGTAATACTCGCTCGGCGATAACATCAAAGTATCATCGCACCAACCTTGAACGTAAAAATCTAACGCCACTTTCATTTTATTTTGAAAAGAGTTTTCTTGGGTATCGCGATAGCCATTATTCAAGTCGACACCTCTACCTGGGAAGATGAACACGTTCGCGTGGTTTCGAGGGGAGAAAAGAGAGACGTAGTCGGCGACAACCGGGGCGTCCGTGGCGACATGAATGAAGGCGTCTTTTTGAGATGCCAAGCAATTCAGCGCTTCCTTAATGGTCACGTGTCGCTCTCGATCAGTCCGCGACACTAAACGAACCGCCGTGTGGAACTGGTAGGAAACCGAACACGTCGGGTGCGAGAAAATTTGTTCCACGCATACGTCCGATTTCGGCGTGTCGTCCGGGAAGCACGTGGAACTTTCTGGGTAACCCGTGCGGACTTTTAAACACTGTAACCGATTCGAATCTGCCGCTTTAGAGCCTAGCACGGCACCCCACGCCTCCGCTAGTTCTGCTCTCGGACGCATCAATGCGAAAAACGCGCATCGTAAACATGGGTGTTGAGCGACCGTGGCTGGAAAATACGCGTTGTTATCTTGAGAACGACTTTTATCGACCGTTTTCGTCAGCGCTTTAAGAACGTCCCAATCTTTGTCGCGCTTATTTGAATTCCCAATCTGCCATATAAATTGTCTCAACGCTTCGTTCTTCAAATCTGGATCGCTAATCAAACTCGGTGGTTTAATACCAGCGTCCGAGCGAATCGTCACCCACTTTGCGTTTTGCAACAAATCCGACGCGCATTGCAAGCACGGTTCACACTGCCAACCGGCGACATCTGCGGATTCGCAAGCTATTTTTTCCCCGTCGCAATACTCTGGTTTTGCACCATCCACATCTTTATATTCCCTGCACGTCTTCGCTTCCGCCCACGACCGCGCTCGACAGTGCCCTTTCCTACACGTACTCTCGTCCGCGCCGAGCGCGCCCAACGCCAAAATCGCCTCCTTCTCTTTCCCACCCACGCGTTCTCTCATCATCTTTTCCTCCGCATCTCCGTATCTCAAATCCATTCCTAAATGTCCCTCGAAGTACTCCAGAACGTTCCAATCCGCCAACTCCTCGATGAACAAAACTCGTTTCACTTGCATCGCAAACGCCAACCACTCGGCGACGGTATTCCCCATGTGGCCTAAGCCGAGTCCAAACCACGCCGTTTTAACAACCAAATACTTCGCCTCTTTGCGCTCCTGATCGTCACTTGCGTCGTTCGACAACACGCGGTTCCTCCACGCGACGTAGTTGCCGTATTTTTCCAGAAATTCGTGACACGCGAAATGTCGCTCTTTATCCGATTTCGTTTCCTCCTCGTCCAACGCTCCTCTTTCTGTCTCGTTCATGCCTAAATCTTTCCTAATATCCTCCTCCCGCGCGCACCCGCATCGCGATTCAAATGCATACATCGAAAGTTGCTCTTTCCTCGCCAACGAAATCACTTTCGCGTATTCGTTTTTGTTGTTGTTGACGTAACGCGTCGATCGTATCGCTCTGTCGATCGTTTCTTTCTGTTTCTCGGAATTGCACTTTTCGTTCGCTTCTGCCGCAAAACCGTCAAAAGTTGCGAATGAAACGCACAGGAAAAAGAAGAATAAAAGGCGTGCAAGCGATGCGAGGCGCCGAGAAAACATGCCTCGGAGATGTTGGAAATAGACGGGAGAAAGTGTGGACAAAGTAAAAAACGTTTCTTTCGTTTTATGCTCGCTATATTTATGCGGATTACAAAGCAAACAATCTCTCTAAAAGTGCTCGAAAAAGCTCTCCAAACCACCAACGCGGAAGAGTCGCGCGAATGCGGATGTCCGGTCCGTACGCGAGCTGGTAGTGAATGATTCTCACATTTTCCCAGTATTGCACGTAAACGAGCAAAAAGAGGATAATTTTGAGAACGAGCGGTAACGCGCGCACTCGACGGCGGAACGCGAAAAGTTTGCGTTGGGCGAGGCGCAGGCGCTTCAATCGAGCGGCTTTTTTGATTTCGATCTGTTCGCCGACGTGGATGTCGAGTTCGTCGGTGTTGTTGTTGTTCTCATTGTGCGGCGGCGTCGGGGATACGAGTTTAGAAAACGCAAAACGCGGTGGATACCGCTTGGGATCGAAACTGGAACCATTGAATGTCGTCTTCATTTCGTTCGCGCGCAAGATTTGGGTTGGCGGAAACTCGTTGAATAGTTTCAACGCGGAGTGACACAGCGCGTCAACGGCTTGGAGTTGCCGCTTTTGTAATCGTTTCTTTTTCAGACGCTTTCTCGGCGACATGTTCGCCAAAGACGAGGACGAACCGAACGAAACACTTCGAACTTTTTGCATCATTTGCTTCATCTTTTTCTTCTTCTCGTGCTCCGAGCCATTCTTCGCTTCGTCGATGTCTTCTTCGGATATTCCATTTCTACGAATAGTTCCCGAATTTTCGTCGTCGTTTACGTTGAAAACGTAACTCGTCAAATCTGGAATAGTCTCCAAGCGGCTCAAATACGAAAACATCACGTCGTCGTCGTCGTCGTCCAATTCGTTCCTCGCTTTGATGATGCTCTCTCGTTCTCGCAACAAAACTGCCACGGTCAAATAGACCGGCATGAGCGGATGCGACGCCAAAAATAAATCAAACACGCGTTTCACGCACTCATTTCTGCTCTCCGCTTCTTCTTTCACGCTAGAATTTTCTACGCTTCTCTTACTGCTATCTGCGGACATCGAATGCCACGTCAACACTTTCTGCAACGCGAATTGATACTCGTGTTTCCGCGCGCCAAATGCGATCGCTTCCTTCAGCACTTCGTCCTCACCTAAAGCCTCTTCTATCAATCGTGCTAATACTATTCGTAACGACAACAAAACTGGATACATCGTTTCTCTCGTGTTATCTCTCAAACTAAACGACGCCAACCGGTCGAGCATCGCGCACGAGATTTTATATTTCGCGTTCGCGTCCTCTGCTTCCTCTTCCGTCTCTGTAATCGACAAGACTACTTGAGTGACGGCGTGAACCCCTTGATAATACCTCAACCCATCACCACTCCTATTCTTCCCCCCAAACACCGATCGCAACAGTCGCTCTAATTCCTTTCTCTTCTCCTTTTGCGTCTCTTTCTCGTTTTCCAAGTTAAAATACGACCGCTCGCAATCCGCCGATATCGTTCTCGAGAGCGTTTCATCGCACTCTCGTTCGTTGGTGGCAAATTGCACTTGCGAAATCGATCCAAACTCGATGCCGAGAAGTTTCATCCAAATCGCGCGTCTCCTCGCATCCGGCACGCCCGTCAGGCACGCGAGTTTGCGCATCTCTCTCTCTCCGCTTCGAAGAAAAGTATTCTTCGTCCTCCAAAAGTCTTCCTCATCCGCTGGCGCGACATCCCCTACGTAACGGTTTTTCGTCATCACATCACCGCGAGGACGAGATGAGAAAGCATCATCATCGGAGCAGTTCTCGACATAATCCATTCAAAAATTGCTCCTCTGACAACAACAATTCTCTCCGTTGACTTCTCTTTTTCGCAATATCTTCGTCTCTCGGAGGAATGGTGAATGTGTGCGTGTATAATATCTGCGCGTTCTGTGTATTTTCAATGAAGAATATTTCCCCAGAGTGAAAAGACATCACAACTTTTCCCCGCTAAGAGAGAGAGAAGAAAGACGCGCGCAGAAAACGAACGCGTCTGACGAGGAAATCGGGCGGATGATGGTTGGTCAGAGAGATTCTTTGTGGGACGTGATCGTGAAGTGCGACGATATTACTTTCACGCACATTCTTCCGAGATTGAATGGAACCGATCTTAAATTCTTGTACGAAGTGAATACGGAGACGAGAAAGTTGATTAAGCGATCATCTCGCGCGAGTGAGTTGGAGAAGGGGTTTAAAGTTGAAGAGATGTCGTCGATATCGACTTTGGAGTTTGCGTGGGAGAATAAATCGTTGTGGCCGAGTTACTGGGACGAAAGATCTTTCTGCTGTCGAGTTGCTTGGACGAATAAACTCGAGTTGCTCAAGTGGATACGAGAGGAGAAAAAGTGTAAGTGGGATGGATGGACGATTAATAGGGCCGCAGAACAAGGTAATCTAGAAATGGTAAAGTATTGCGTGGCAAATAAGTGTTACATCGGTGAGAGGGCGTGTGCAGAAGCTGCCGAAAACGGTCATCTCGAGGTACTCAAATACTTACGCGAAGAAGTCAAAGCGCCTTGGGATTCGGATACTGCCGAATGGGCGGCTAAATATGGTCATCTCCACATACTCGAATATCTTGTTGAGCGTAAATATAATGAATATATGTCATATGCGTGTAAGTGTGCGGCCAAGCACGGCCACTTGGACTGTTTGAAGTACTTGCACGAAACCGCCAAAGCGCCTTGGGACTCTTGGGCCGTACGAGGAGCACACCGGAACAACCACACCAACTGTGTACAATACCTCCTCGACAACGACTGTCCTCTCCCAGAAGGCTGGTCTTACGAAGATGGAGAGTTGCACGTGGTAGAATCAGAATCAGAATCAAGTTCCGAATCATTAATATAATATACTTGTAATAACAGAAAGAGAGAGAGAGACTTAAAGCATGCGTTCGCTCCTCTCGCTTCCATCTTTTCCTTTTCCTTCATTTTGTTTTCTTCAGAGATACTGCACTTTTTTAGTAGAACATGGGTCAAGCGCAAACGAAACGCGCGGGAGTAGAAATCAGCGTCACGAGCGATGATTGTGACGTCGATGCCGATGGTAACGAGGAGGCAGGTATCCGTGGTTGTAAAGATACCCACCAGGACGATGATGATGATGATTCGGAGGAGAGAAGAGCGACCGGAGCGTCGACATCATCGACAGTTGGAAATGAATTTGAAAATGTACACGAAGACGAAAAGGAATCTCAAGAAGAAGAAGAAGAAGACAAAGAAGATGAAGAAGTTGAGCGCGAGTTTCTGGAAACCGAGGAGGGAAACGAGGACGCGCGTTTAGTCGCAAAATGCGATGATTTGTGCCCGGAAAACGAAAGGGCGATGCGACTGGCTCGGTCCGATTTCGACCCAAAGTTCGAAGGTGCAAAAGGCGAATTGCTCATGAAACGGTTTTCGCGAACGTTTAACGGGAATCCGGAGGAAGTGAGGACTTTAGATGCGATAGAGAATAGTTTGGAACGAGTAGCGACGGTGATTGAAGAGACGATTGGTGGTGTTTGTGATTGCTTGAAGCGCGATGAGAACAGTTTGGATTTCGAAGCGTTGAAGACGTTTTCTGAACTCGCGGATTTTGTTCGGGATCGTTCTCGAGCGATTCGAGGAGACTTGACCGCGCAATCGGCGAGTGGACCAAAAAGCAGGCGAATCATGCGACGTCTTGTGCACACGATGATTCGATTCGATTACGAGATCAGAAAACGACAAAGACTGAGAGCGTACGCATACATCGCGCAATGGGTGAAATTCAATTATTCGGATCCGGACGTGAGAAGAATGATACACCGGGATCATTCCATGGCGCTACAGTTTCGTGAACAATTGGGGAAGTCGTTGGCTACGTACTCGATCATGTGCACGGAACGGGCTGAGTTCGTCTCACCGGAGGATAAAGCTGAGATTTTGTCCTATCGGTTGTTACTCAGACTCTCGGCAAAGGTTGAAGAAGAAGAGGAGGAAAAAGAAAAAGAAAAGGAAGGAAACCGTTCCTCTTCTTCCTCATCCTCTTCTAAACTCGACAACATCGATTTTCGCGCGGCTGAACTCGGCGTTTTGAATTCTCCGATCGTTTCGAGAGCCATGTACCTCTCCGTCTGCGTAGATGCGGGCAAATACGTCTCCTTCTTCAAAACGATCGATTCCGAATCCTTCACGTTTCTCGAATTCTGCTGTGTATACGCGTGTCTCGACCCGCTCCGCGCTCGATACATCTCGCGCTCAAACGTCAGCCACAACCGCATGAAAATGAACAAAGAAGACGCGTGCTCGCTCTTGAAAATCCAACACGTCGAAAAACTCAACCTCCTCCTCTTCAAAACGCTCACGGACTCTGACGAGACCGATATCGAGTTTAGCGCCGAGTGCAAGAGGGAACCGAAGGAGTACGAAGTCTACAGAACAAAACTCGAATCAGTAGCCATAGAAAACTTATACCTAGAATGCGCGCTTCGTGTCGTTCGTGCTTAAAGTAGTAATAGTTCACAAAAGTGCTCTAAGTGCTTTTTGCGTTGAAAAGAAGAGCGCGTGCGTAAATTTAATTGACGCACAATCAGGAGACTCGAATTCGATTTCAAAATCCTCACAAACACGCGCACACTTCACTTCTTTATTCCGCTCCGCTGGTGCATCAATCAACCGAAAAAGCACGAGAGGAGAAATATAAAAATGGACTTGGAAGTTGCTGCGCTCGTGTGCTCGTCGGCGGCGAATTACCAGTCTCCACAAACCGGCGCCATCGTCCCGTCCATCCATCCCTCGACGACGTTTTCCCGGGACGGTTCGTACAACGCGCACACCTTGAATAATGGCGAACACCCCTTGGTGTACTCTCGAGCGGACAATCCAACCGCTTCGCACGTCGAACACGTGCTCTCAAAACTGGACGACGCCGAGGAAAGCTCCGTCTTTTCCTCGGGCATGGCCGCGGTGAGCGCGATAATGAACGCCTTGTTCGTGCCGGATTGCGTGGTGTTTTTCCCACGAAGATCGTATTTTATCAACCGGAAACACTTCCGCGAGTGGTGCACCCGAATGCGAGTTCGTATCGTGCAGTACGACACGGACGCGAGTTCACTGGAGTATTTGAAATTAGCCATAGAGATGGTGTCGTGCGAAGAGGAACGAGAACACGAGAAGTTTATGTGGATAGAGACGCCGGCGAACAGTTCGTGGGAAGTGTTGGATATCGAGACGGTGACGGGGTGGTGTCGCAAGAACGGGGTGACGAGTTTCGTGGACGCGACGGTGTTGACGCCGTTATTGTGCCAGCCGTTGAAAGTGGGCGCAGATTTTGTCATACATTCGTGTTCGAAGTATTTGAACGGGCATTCGGACGTGTTAGCTGGCGCGGTGAGTTGCAAAGATCGAAAGTCGAAAAATTGGAAGAGGATTAAAGAAGCGAGAGTTACCGGAGGGGCGGTGTTGTCCGCTTTTGATTGTTTCTTGCTGTTGAGAGGTATGAGGACGTTGCATTTGCGAGTGCCGAAAGCGTCGGAAAATGGGATGCACGTGGCAATGTCGATGGTGCAATTTAAGTTCAAAGGAGAGAAGGGTGAAAAGGTGGGGCCGAGCGCCGGCGAACAAAACGCAAGCGCCGAGGTTACACCGACGACGACGACGACGAGTTTTCCGATATCACCGTGGTTCAAGTTGGTGGTGTTGTATCCAGGTTTGCCTGGACACGAAAACCACGCTATTTCAAAGCAACAACAAGCCGGGAAGAATAAAAAAATGTTTGGCGGAATGTTGTCGGTGGTGATTACCCCGATTTTACCGGATCCGACGGCGACGACGGAGCTAGAGAAGGCTGCTATGAACAACAACGAACCAGCATCAACGAGAGGAACGGGAAATCAAGAAGGCGTGAAAACAACAACGACAACGACAACAGAAGGAGGAGCCAATTTACTGTCAACGACGGAGCAATACGCAATTAAGATGCACGAAATCGCGTTTGAAATGGCAAAAACGACGGCAACATTGACCAAAATTTGGCGACCGGCCACTTCTTTAGGCGGTCCAGAGTCGCTCATCGAACACCGGGCGTCCGTGGAAGGCGGATCGTATCCTTGGAGTCAATGTCCAGCGGGGCTCTTACGTTTAAGCTGCGGGTTAGAACCTGGTCACAGACTGGCGAGAGATTTGAAATCCGCGTTACACGCCGCGCATTTGAAAGTGTGTGGCGCGCGTGGTTTGTTAAAGATTTCGCACGTGAGTAAAGTGAGCAAACCGATAGAAGCAAACAGGCCCAGCAAACCGGCTCAGCAGCCGGCCCAGCCAATAGTAGATAGAAATTTACTCCACGGCATATTAGGAAACCTCACGGCCTTGAACGATAAGAAACGGCCGCATCCGGATGATGCCGCCGAAGAAGCGCGTAAGAAGGCACCGGAACCCGTCGGCGATCTCACGCTCGAAATTCCAGTCGGTAGTTTGGAGGAACCTAATTTAGTAGCAATTAGGAAACTACGCAAACTATCATCAAAAGTGTCGGCTCCACCGGCGCCGGACGAACAAAGATGTTGCAAAAAGAGCTCGCAATGGCACTGCCCGAAATTCCGATTTGGCGCGACGAGATATTGTGAAAGGCACCAAGATTGTGTGTTACGGGATATGGAAGGACCGAAAAAGAAAGGAAGAAAACCTGGTTCGGCGACGAAGACGGCGGCGAATGCAGAGGGTTTCGTCACAATGACCGCGAACGGGGTGCCGATGCCGCCGATGGCAACGGCGGCGTTTCTTCACAAACCGGTTTTTCCACAAGAGCAAACTACGGTGGCGACGCCAATGCAAGTCGATCGGGATCCATTGACGATGACGACGACGACGACGCCAGTCGCACCCCGAACGACTGATGGGCAGCCAGAACAAGCACCACAAGCAGGGAATCCAGCGGCACCTGCTCCAGCAACAGCTCCGCTTGCGACGACAACTACAACAGTACCAACATCGACAACCCAGGCGCCAGATCCACCTTCGCAAAATGCACCTTCGAATGTACCGCAGCCGTCACCGCCGAAAAACGATGGCATTTTTACCAGCGGAGATCTTGACATGCCGATTTCGATGATGGTGACGGATAGCGGAAAAGTCAATCTACAATTGGCACTGGATGCGCAGACGCGAATGGATAATAAATTTTGAAACTTTTTGAAAGGGATTGGACTGCTATATATACGCGCGAACTTATTGTGATTTGTTTTTACTACTATTTCTTTTGCATCGCCAAAGCTTGTTTCCTTTTCAGGCTTTGGATCATCGAATCCAACTCGTTCTTTCCGATGCCTCCAGAAGATGATGCTTTCTTCTTACCAGCACTCCCAGGAAAATCGTCGTCGTCGTCCACAGTAACGTTTTCACCATTTTTGAGCATCTCTTTGCGCATCTTCTCGAGTTTTGCCAATTTCTTCGCGCGACGTTTCTCGCGTTCGCTCGCGATGAGCGCTTTCGATTCGACGTCTTTGTACCGAGGATCGGTCGGATCGAGTGCAAATTCGTGGTTTTCAAAGAGGGCGCCAAATCGTTCATCTTGCACGTTGATGATTTTCTTAGTTTTGCCTTCGTCATCCATGTCGTCGTCCATTTCGTCGTCGGACTCGGCTCTTCGCGCGGCTTTACCTCGAAGTTTCCGCTTCTCGGCCAATCTCGCTTTCTTCGTTTTACGCGTGACTTTCTCTTCGCCTTCATTGGTTTTCCTCGCGAGAGACTTGTTCTTCTTCAAGCTTTGCGCGTCGCCTCTTCCTAAGATGACATTTTCGTCCATCATGAGCAACTCGAGTTCTGCTTTCGCTTTTCCGTCTTCTCCGTCGTCCAATGAACCTCGTTTCTTCTTTTTCGATTTCTTTTTGTCTTCATCAACGGTATCGTCGTCATCTCGAACGCTATCGAAGTCAAAGTTTGCATCTGGCTCTTGCGCAAAGAATGGATCGTCGAATCCGTTCGCTCCCTCGTCTGTACCCGCTGCGAATTCCTCCTCTTCTCCCTCTTCTTCTTCTTCGCCGTTCTTTTCCTTCTCTTTCTTCTTCTTTGCGGTCAACTTCTTCTCTCGGCGTTCCCGTTCGCGTCTCTCCTTGTCGGTTTCTTTTTGCCCAAGCGTCCCTTCTTTCTTCTTCTTTTTCATTTTGGTACCGAAATCTTCTAGTCCAGCGTGAAACGTGACTTCCATGTCGCCTAAATTACCGTTCTTGCCGGACCTGTTCCCATATCTATTTGAGAACTTCTTTTGCATGGCGTATTTCGTCGACGCCAACGCGGTGTCTTCAATTTCTTCCGATGATGAGGACTGAGAGTCAGAGGTGTCGTCGTCCTCGTTGAGGAAGAAATCATCGTCGTCGCCGTCGTTGTCATTCGGGTCTTTACTCATGTCGTCTTTATCGATATCGTCCAACTTGACGCCTGTGCGACTCGTCTTACTCTTGTAATCTTTCCCGAGCAACGCGGCTAAATATTTCTTCTTCTCTTCCTTCCCTTCGCGCTTACTTTTCTTCTTCTCCTTCTTCTTCTCTTCTTCTTCGTCATGGCTGGAGTCTTCTTCTGAATCAGACGCTAAATAGGCGTCAAAATCGTCGTCTTTCAACTTATCTTCGGTAATTTTCCGACCGAACGTTTTCTTCCTCGCGGGATCGGCGTCGTCCCAGGACAATTTCACGGTGGCGTTTCGCAAGGCTTTCACTTCAAATTCAGGAGGCTCGTAATCTTCCGGCGTGTCCGTTGCAACATCGCGCACTTCGCGTTTCGAAAAGTCTTGGTCGTTTGGGACGTAACGCAAATCCAAAAGCGCCGACGACCGCTCAAACTCTAATCCGTCGCACTGCTCGTACACCGACTTTGCGGTTTTGACAGAGTCGCACTCGATTATCGCGTAATAGTATTTCAATCGATCGCGTTCGTATTGCCTCAACTGTTCGTTGTCGATTTCTTTTCCTTCTTTACCGAATTCAAATTCGGAGAGGCTTTTCTTGTTCTTACGTTTCTGGGATAACTCGCTGCCTCCGTACTTGCTCTTTTTAATTTTCGCCACCGCGCCCATCGGCCCGATTACGTTTTCCTCTTTCATTCGCTCGAGACCAAAATCGGACGGGTACACGGTCACTCTATTCACTTCTCCACTTGACGGACAAAAGGAGCGCAAAATGGTTAAAATATCAACCGCTCGTATTTGCTGCCACTCGCAATTGACCAACGCCAACCGCTTCGTCGCATCTTGTTCCGGGACGGAGCTTTCGTGCCCCGTTTCCCTTCTTTCCGCGTAGCTCGCTAATACGCCTTCGTCGGACAGCTCTTCACCGTCCGAGAATTCTTTAAACGCGTCGTCCTCGTCGTCGCTCGTTTCGCTCTCGCTGCTATCCTCCTGCTCGTCTTCGTCGTCGGAAGAAGAAGAATCCTCGAGACCAACTCCTCGCATCCGATCTCTCGACGCGTCCAGTTTCGCCTGCATCGCCGCGTCCATCTCCGGCAAATCCCGACGATCAACCCCCCCCGGGTTCTTCCTCCTACGTTTCCTTTCATCCTCTTCATCGGTATCACCTTTTTCTTTTAATTCTTCTTCTAAATCGTAATACGATTCTAACCCTTCTCTCGATATCTCTTTCCTCGATTTCCCGCTCCCGTTCGTTTTCCTCCCGAATTTGTCCACTTTTCTCCCTCCTGCTTCGAATCCGCCGCCACGTTGGTTGCCGACACGAAAATTTTCATCCTCGAACATCTTCTTAAACCTGGAATCGATTTTCACTTTTCTCGACTGTTGCCTCATGGTCATAAATCGAGGGTCGCTTTGCATCTGTTGGAATCGAGGGTCGGAGATCACATCCGCGCTGTTGATGGCTTTCGAAGGGTCGAAGGAGGAGGATGGATTTTTCTTCATCTCGCCGCTCTTTTCGTTGTTTTCCCCGCCGGACGTGTTGTCGTTTCAGCCTTTTCGCAGGAAGAACAACGACGACAACAACAACGCGATGAGTGCGGCGACGAAGAAGAATTCAAACGACGACTGAGTATTGGTTTTCGGGTTCAATAGTAAATGTTGTTCGAATGTCTTTTTGCCGGGGTGTTTATGTGTGTATATAAGTAGAGACTTTTTGTCGAGAATGTGACTTATGACTTAGTATGAGGCAAATTTGAAGCGTTCCGAAAAGCGTCTAAAGTCGTCGCTTTTCGAAGAGAAGTTCGGACTTGTGATGTCAGGACGACTGTAATAGTACACTCTCGCCAATTTCTGCTTTAACTGCTCGCACTGTTCTTTACTTTTTTTCGCTCGAAGTCGTCGCGCGTCTCGCGCCTGTCGCAACGCGGCTCTCGTTTGCGTTTCGATTTTACGCGCGTCTTCGGAGTGCTCCTGTTCGAGCGAGGCGGTTTTTCGTTGCCACTTTTCTCGTTCGCGAGTGAGTTTGGAGAAGGTTTCTTCCATGCGCTGGAGTTTGGCGTCTTTCAGACGGTTTATGCGGCGGAAGCGGTGGTGGAGGAGTTTCGGGTGATACGCGTCGTAGGCGGAGTTGGTGGTTGCGGTGGTATTCAAGAGCGTCATCAATTCGTCTTCTTCGCTTTCGTCGAGATCGGTAGTACTGTCGTCGTCGTTATCATCCTTCCTTTCTTCGTCGTTCTTAGTTTGAACACGCATACCTCCGTCGTCGCGTGGTGCCGCTCTCTCCCTTTCACATCCACTCGCTCGATAAACGTCTCTCCTCGCCCTTTCCAATCTGGCGCCGAGCGTAGACCGTAAATTCGCTCGCTCTTCCTCCGCTTGGTTTTTAATCTCCGCCATCGTACTCGCGTGTCTCGGAAAGTTCGAGTTCAACTCCTGGTTTTCAAATCGCATGGGCATTTCCTTCATCGCCCGCTCGGCTACAGCCACGCGCTCTTCGTGCGTCTTTCTGACCTCCTCCGCTTCTTTCGCAAACGCCGCGAACGCCTTGCGCATGCTCTCCTCCAAATCCATCCGCATTTGTTTCTTACACTTCAACGCGGCGTCGTAAATCCTCTCCGCCGTTTCTAAGTGTGCTTTTGCCATCGCCCGCGTCTGTTTCTCTGCCATATCCAACTCTCGATCCAACTTCTCCGTCTTCTCGTCCAACCGGTCAACGAGTCTCTCCTTGGCAATTTCCCTTCTGTCTTTCCTTTCCTCTCTCGTTTTGCGTCGCTCGGCGCGCTGTATCGACCGCCATTGCTCGTGTAAACCGAGCTCGTTCGTTCGAGACTGTTTTTGTTCTTTCGTCGTCGGCGGT
>Ga0115000_10001497_pt1 | contig 20719 bp, 36 predicted proteins | sample ArcticOcean_MG_C_6_FD_89690 | JGI IMG/M metagenome (GOLD analysis project Ga0115000, IMG submission 89690) | Marine microbial communities from western Arctic Ocean - ArcticOcean_MG_CB8_128 | ecosystem: Environmental > Aquatic > Marine > Oceanic | place: Arctic Ocean: Canada Basin | collected... | reverse complement strand
ATAATGTATCAGTTAATGAATTAGTAGAGATGATGAAAGGAGAAAAATCGTATGGTTATGGAGTAATTGAACCAAATGAAACATTGGCATCAACTGCCAAAATAAATTTAGATTTAAATTGGAAACCAAAAGGTGATCTACGAAAATGGATAATTAATTATATGAAAGATCTAAAAATATGAAAAAAATAGGAATGATTGGAAAGGGCTTTGTAGGCTCTGCAGTAGAATTCGGATTCTCGGCACAAACAGGATGTGATGTGGAATTGAGAAGTTATGATATAGACCCATTAAAGTGTACACATACATTAGATGAAGTAGTAAACGGGACAGATGTAGTATTCATTTCCGTGCCAACTCCTTCTAATCCTGACGGCAGTATGCATCTAGATATATTAGAATCTGTATTATCAGATATTGATAATGTAAATACCGGAGACGCGATTATATTGATACGGTCGACAATTACTCCGGGTACAACCAGAAGGTTGCAAGAAAAATTTAATAAGTCGCGATTAGTATTTAATCCAGAATTTTTAACAGAGCGATCGGCCAAGTTTGATTTCATTAATCAATCCAGATTTATATTAGGCGGAGAGCCGACAGATACAAAAGAAGTAGCGGAGTTGTATAAATGGAGGTTTGGCCAATCCGTACCATGTATAGAAACTAATTTTGAGACAGCCGAAATGATAAAATATATGAATAATTGTTTCTTTGCTACCAAAGTGTCGTTCTTAAATGAAATGAAATTAGTAGCCGATCAAACAAGTGTAGACTGGGAAACAGCAGTTGACGGATTTGTCAGAGACGGCCGAGTCGGTCATAGCCATTTAGCAGTCCCAGGACCAGACGGTCAGCCGGGGTTTGGCGGTTCATGTTTTCCTAAAGATATTCAAGCAATGATATCATTAGGAACATCTTTAGGAATTGATATGAATACATTAAAAGGTGCATGGAAGACAAATTGTAATGTCAGGCCCGGAAAGGATTGGGAACAACAAAAAGGAAGGGCAGTAATCTAATGCAGTATTTTATATTACCATCAGGATATGACCAACATGATCTAATAAATGAAAATCATTTACTAGGTGAGCAGTCATTTAAAGTATTCTGGGCAGGATCAGGATTTGAACGACTGCAGCGTATAATTAAAGAGGCCCCAGATGTATTAGATCATATTGTTATATTAGATGACCAAGGCGAGTCATATACAGTAGAATCGTTCTTAGATAAAATTAAAAAATTACAAATTCGCGAACAGTAATGCCAAAATTTGAACCAACAGAAGATAATGAATTTCTGACCAAGGATACTGAAAAGGTCATTAGACGCAAGAAGCATCATCATGATGAATTTGACCGCGGTCATAATAAATGGAATAAAAGAAATAAGAAGACGCCTCAAAAGACGTAGAGAAATGGTGTCCAGGATATTTATATTAAATAATTGAAAGGAAGATATGATATATACACGAGAGCAAATTCAAGCAGCCGTGGAATCCAAAGGCTATAAATGGTTTCATGATACTAATAACAAAAACTATGATGTTAATATTGTAGGAGTACGAAATTCTAAAACATTAAATGAAGTTACTAACAAGTTTGATGACTGCATGACCATATCCTATAAAATAGATGGTGAATGGCAATACCATGAATTTGATTGCACAACAGATCCAGGAACACATTGGGTTGAAAATGTAATGAATGATAAAGGAGTGGCGATACTAAAGCCAAACCAATATAGGAGATCTCATAAGCTTAGATTACATGGAGGCAAATATCTAGCCTTAGGACAACAAAATCCCGTTACTGTATATAGAGATAATAATCGTGATGATAATTATGACCTCAATGAATCAAAAACAGATACAGGAGTCTTTGGTATTAATATACATAGGGCAAGCAAATATGAAGGTAAGAAGTCATCACGTATAAACAAGTGGTCAGCTGGATGTCAAGTGATAGCAGCAAATGATGATTGGCACGAGTTTTTAGATATATGCCAGGCCGCAAGAGAAGTATGGGGAAATAACTTTTCATATACATTGTTAGAAAGTAAGGATATATAATGGCAACAAAACCAGGTGCATATGCGTACCTTAAACCTAAACGTAAAAAGAGACCCGGAGTACACAGTAAGAACGCTAGTAAGCGCCAAGTGGGTCACAAACAAAAATACAGAGGCCAAGGCCGGTAATAACTATAACAAGGATGTCTGATGAATAAATGGTATGACCCAAACGATGAAGATGATGATTGGTATCCTGACCACGCAATATGATTAAGCTAAGAGACATACTATTAGAAGGTAAGCTGGGAGACTGTTATCCTGCAGGAGGCAGACTTATAATGAACTTCTTTGGTGATGCTACTCATAAGCTTGTACATGGTATGGTGAACGGCCAAGGTGCATTAGAAGGAATGAGGTATGGTCATTGCTGGGTAGAATCAAAAGACACAGTATTAGATCATTCCAACGGAAGAAAGTTAGAAGTACCAAAACAAGTATATTATGCATTGGGTAGAATTAACCCAAAAGAATGTAAATATTATTCACCAGAAGAATGTAGAAAATGGATGTTAGAAGATGGGACCTGGGGGCCATGGGAAATGTCAGGTGATACGGTTATGGCAGAAGATATTCCAGATTCATCGAATAAAATAGGTAAGCAAGATATAAGACTTGATTCTAATGAAATAGAAGACATCAAAAGTATAATATGATAAAACTAAAAGACATATTAAGAGAAGACTACAATTTAGATGACCACCCTAAGAAAAAGTGGATAACACAAAAGCTCTCTACTATAGATAGTAAGATACTGGATGAATTATTCAAGATGTATAAAGCAGTATATAGTGCAGAAGGAATGCAATTATCAGCATATTCAGCTGCAGAATTAAAGTCTGGATATGAATTGGTAATGTTAATAGATGTAGACAAAGACCCAATGCCGGATGCATTTATATTCACAAGAGGTAGTAGGGTTAAGCTATTAGCAACAGATGGAGGTTCATTAAGTAAGTCACTTGTTGTAAAGAAAGTTGTTAAAATGGTAAAGACTGGATTCTCTCTTGAAGGTAGTAAAAAGATGGATCAAATTATGTCCTCTAAAGGTGCACCAGTAGTCTTGGATAAAGAGAAGATTGAAAAGATGGTAGGTAATAAGTTTATTAAACACCTTGAAGATGGATATTATGAAAGAAAGTTAAAGAAGGGCGGGAACGTTGTTAAAAGAATGTATGGGAAATAAGATGATAAAATTAAAAGACATTATAAAAGAATTTGACTATCCAAAAGGTAAATACGTCACACCATCAACATCAGACCTCGAGGATGTCAAACAAACATTATTCGATCTGATTTCAAATGCATATGCTCCTATAGGCGGCCACGTTAAATTCAAATCGCCAGATGATGTTAAAGATCCAGATTTGACATATTGGATGGTAGCTGATATAGACGCCGACCCTGAAATAGATGTTGTATATTTTGGTAAGAAGACTTCATTTGGAATCAAACATACAGGAATAGGGCATGATGGAGAGAGAGCAAATATTAAAAATTTACTTGTCAAGAAATCTGCAGAACTAAAAACACCAGGAAATTACGTTGAAGTAAGCGGCTCATCATTCGTGTCATTTGTAAAGAGGGGCAATGTTCCTATAATTGAAGATGAAGCTACAGTTAGAAAGATATTAGGCACACGAAGATCGGGTGAGACGACTTGGCATGGTAAGCATCCAGATGGGAAGCAAGAAGGCATAGGATGGTATACTAGAAAGATAGGCGGCAAAGACATGACTAAGATAATGTTAGGGAAGATATGATCAAACTAAAGAGCATATTATCAGAAGGCAAAGTATTATCGGTATTTGATTTTGACGATACGATAGCAAAGTCAGATGCATGGATATATGTTACCAAGGCCGGCAAGACAATTAAAAAATTAGACCCAGCAGAGTTTGCAGTGTATACGCCAAAGACTGGTGAAGATTTTGATTTCAAAGATTTTGATAGACCATTACAAAACCCACGGTTAATTAAACGTAATGCAGACCTATTAAAAAAGCAATTGGATAAAGCAAGACGGTCATCTAGAGGCGCAAGGAAGGTGACTATATTGACAGCGAGGTCAGTTGGTGCACCAGTTACTAGTTTTTTAAAGTCTATTGGAATCAATGCATATGTAGTGCCAGTGGGCAGCTCAGATCCAAAAGTCAAAGCAGATTGGATTGAACGTCAGATTAAAAAGGGATATGATACAGTATATTTTATGGATGATAGTCGCAAAAATATCAAGGCCGTTGATAAGATGTTAAGGCGATATCCAAATGTCAAATCTATTACAAAATTAATAAAATAATGGTTGACGAATCTAAAATTCCATTCTTAAGATTTGAAAATGATGTACAGTTCCAGCAAGCATTAACTTCAGCTGAATATGATATACATATGAGAACGTTTAATGCCATCAAAGAAGCTTTAGATACTAATAATACGGAGGAAATTATTATCGCATACCTTGATGATTATGATACCACATTAGGATGTACTCGAGATAACTGGTATGATAATTTAGAGGCCTCATTAAAATACTTTATTAAAATTGAAGAATATGAAAATTGTGCTAAGATCAATCAATTACTAGCACGCCTAATAGAATAGTAACATTTCTGAAAAATAGCTTCGAAAAAATTAGGATCCTTACCAAATATACCTTATCTTTATTATATAAGAAATAATAAATATTAAAAACTATTAGATATGAGTAAAGGAGTTGAATCAAGAAAAAAGCTTATTGCAAAGCTAGGCCATGCAATTTGTGAGATGGATGCCAATGCATCACCAGAGAGTAGGAGAGCCGTAAAAGTCTTAACGGAACAAATTAAGAGAACCAATATAGCATATGGGTTTGATGAATTTTCTTTAAATTAAATAGATATGAATGAATATCATAGCTACAATTACCGTAAAATAGCTTCGGAAAAATTAGGATCCTTATCAAATATACCTTATCTTTATTATATAAGGAATTAAGAAAAAACCATTAGATATGAAGAAAGACCTAGAAAGACTCCAAGATTTTGTAAGCCAAATGAAGAATACCAGTTCTCTTAATGAGAAAAAGGTTATTATTGAATCCGTTAAGAATGATGAATTCATTGAAAAGGCTTTAACCTATACATTTGATCCATATAAGAAGTATTATGTAACAGGTAAGACATGTAAGAAGCGTACCGATCTATGTGATACGCTTAAAATGAATTATGATGATATATTTGAATTGTTAGATGATTTGAATAATAGAGTATATACCGGCCATGATGCAATTGCATTAGTGAATGGATTTGTATTTTTAAATAAGTGTTATGAAGATTTGATCTTCTCTATTATAGATAGGAACCTAAAAATTAGAGCATCTGATTCAGTTATCAATAAAGTTATACCAGATTTAATTCCAACCTTTGATGTTGCCTTAGCAACTAAATATGAAGAGAAATTTTGTGACTTTGAAAATGAAAAATGGTTAGCATCTAGAAAGTTAGATGGCGTTAGATGTATCATTAGAAAAGAAGAAGATAAGGTAACTGCTTATTCTAGACAAGGAAATGAATTTACGACCTTACAAAAAGTATTAGATGATGTTTCATTAATATCAGGTAATTTTGTATTAGATGGAGAAATTTGTTTGATGGATGAAAATGGTAATGAAGACTTCCAAGGTGTAATGAAACAAATCAAAAGAAAAGGCCATACTATAGATAATCCTAAATATGTTATATTTGATTACTTATCATTAGAAGAGTTTGATACCAAAGAAGGTGATATGAAATTATCCGAAAGAATAAAAGAACTAAAAGTTGGCCAACTTTTTGTTTGTAGTGTACTTGATCAAGTACATGTCAAAGATGTAGACCACCTAAATGATATGATTGAAGATGCAGATAAGGCCGGATATGAAGGTATCATGTTGAGAAAGGATGTTGGCTATCAAGGTAAGAGAACTAAAAACTTATTGAAGTGTAAGAAGTTCTTTGATGCGGAATATATAGTTCAAAGTCTTGATTTTGATAACCATAGAGTTATTAGAGAAGGAAAGGAAGTTGTAATGCCAATGTTAGCCCAAGCTTATATTACTCATAAAGGATATAAGGTCGCAGTTGGAAGTGGTTGGAACCAAGAACAAAGAATTAGATACCAAGCCAATCCAGACCAATTAATTGGAAAGACAATTACCGTTCAATATTTTGAAGAAACTAAAAACCAAGAAGGTGGTATTAGTTTAAGATTTCCGACGGTAAAGCATGTATTTGAAAATGGTAGAAATGTATAAGAAAATAGTATACTTGCACGGTTTAGGATCCAATGTATCGCCGATACATTCAAAGATTATATTTTTAAATAATAATTTTGATGAAGTGTTTGCACCTTCTATAGATTATAAAGATAAAAATACTTTTGCTAAATTATTTTCTAAAATTAAAGCAATGAATCCTGATCTTATAGTAGGATCATCAATGGGTGGCTACTTTGCATATCTCATTGGTAGTAAGCTTGGAATAGAAACGGTTTTATTTAACCCGGCAGTAGTGGATAGGTCATTTGATCCTATAGTAGATGATGCCAACTTAAGTAGCGCCAAGCATAATGTGTTCCTGGGCGAGAGTGATGATGTAATAAGTGGTGAAGGCGTAAAATCTTACTTCAATAGTCAGGAGATAGGGAGCTTTAAATATAATTCATATAAAGGTGGACATAGAGTGTCTGTAGATACCTTTATTAATTCAATAACAAATGAATAAATTATTATTAGGAATACTTTTATATACAGTAGGCCAAGCGTTAATATGGTTTCAAACCAATGGTCAATTTGTATGGCCTTGGGCAAAGAATAATCCTGGATGGATGGCCATGATATTTTCAGTTCCAATATCATATGGATTTATATGGGGAACTAAATTTGTAGTAGAACATTTCGATGGACAACTATGGCCTGGAAGATTTATAGGATTCGCATGTGGCATGGTGACATTTACAATACTAACAAATTGTTTCATGGGTGAAGGCATTAATGCAAAGACAGGAATATCTTTAATACTTTGTTGCACGTTAGTACTGGTACAAATCCTATGGAAATAGTATTCTATTGCATATTTATATTAAAATAAATACTAAGGATACACTTATGATAAAATTAAAAAATCTGCTCACAGAAGGTCCGGGAGATGATTCAGTACTAGGTACAGACAAAGTAGTTGGTATGAGTAGAATCGATAAAGCTGTTGCAAAAGCGGCATGGGATGGTGGACAGAAAGACCAAGACTCAAAAGATGATGTCATTGCCGGCAAAAAAGTAGCAATCGCGGTAGGAGCTTTAAAACCAGCTCAAACAGAACTTATTAAAGAAAAAGCCTTTGGTATGGTAATTGATTTTGTATTACGAGATAAATGGCAAAATGCAGATTTAGGTAATATTGTCTCTAGAGACAATTATATTATGGATGGTCATCATAGATGGGCAGCTATTAGTTTAATTAATCCTGCAGCAAAAGCAAATGTAACACAAATTGACCTACCAGGACAAGCATTAGTAACTACATTAAATTTAATTACAGTAGGAGGCATGGGAGATCCAGGTGGTAATCAAGGTAAAGGTAATATTGCTGAATTTACAGGAACTAATATGGAAGCAATTATCGATGGAGCATTAGCAGAAGGAATACCAGGAAAATTTCCAAAAACAGTTGAAGAAGTAGCTGAGGCGATGGGTAAAATTCCAGGAGCAAATGGTGATGCGCAAGCAGGTAAAGCAATAGTAATGAAAAATGCAGATAAATTACCAAAACAAAAAATGTTAGGAGCTCCTAAAAGAGTTGAAATGCCAGTAATTGATACAGACAAAGTTCAAATGGTTGCTAAAAAATTGCAAGCAGGTGAAGTAGATATCAAGCCTCCTTTCTCTCCAGGCGTTACTCCAATTTCAGGAGATGTCCAGGATGGATATAGAGCACATGGAAAGGCTCTCGTAGAACACTTTAAAAAAATAGCAAGGATAAAATAATGGCAGCAGCAAAAAGTTTTAACAATATTATATTAGGCCAATTTGTACTAACAGGAGTACCAGTCAAAGTATATGTATCAGGTAGGTTTCTAATACTTACAGATGCAGATGATATAGAAGATCCGCTAATCGGATTTGGAATGGAGGAAAACGGAGAAATGGTACAATTTTCATACCCAGAAGTAGAATTTGTAAGTATACAAGGTAATAAAGTGGATATCGCAACTTACAATACAGGAATGGAGACATTACATAGCGGTGATGAAGCACCAGCTGATAAAGAACCTGAGGATGAGACGGATGAGAAGGATGCGGAACCAAAAGAAGATGAGAAGGAAGAAAAGCCAAAAGGAGCAGGTGATTTTGATCCAACACAAGAATCGTATACAAAAAGAGGAATCAATATGAAATTAAAAGATTTATTAAAAGAACGATTCCAAGAATTAGCAGGTATAAAACCTTTGTATGAGGATGACTTGCAGATATCAAATCACCTAGAGGCAATTAAGGCGGCAATGTTAAAGGATGATAAAAGAAACGGTTTAATTGACTACCTAGAGATACAAGATGATTTACTTCAGATAGGTTATTCTGTACCAGAACAAGGTATTAAGCGTTGGAGTGCTGATTGGAATGACGATGGAATAGACTTTAGTGGTAGCGGATTTAAGAGAAGATACGATGAGATGAGACCTAAGAGTATAGAGGACGTTAAACCTAAGGATGCATATATGCTTTTTGTAGATACATTAAGTGATAAAATGGTGTTTAATAATTATCCAGCACTATAAAAATATAACTAAAGGAAAATAATATGAAATTAAAAGATTTATTAAACGAAAATGTATTAGGAGATCTCCCATCATCAAAATTAATGAAGATGAGATGGAATCCATTAGCAGAGATTAGTCAAGATGAAGTTAATGCAGAGGTAGATGGAGCATCAGCTGCAATGGATGCTGCAAAAGCAAAACTAAAAGCTTCACAGGCAGCAATGAAGACTACGATGAAGGCATCTAAAGAAAAAATTAAAGCAGCCCAATCTCAACCAATTGATGACGGATATATATCAGAAGACCAAGAAGAATATACATTTGGTACAGGTGACATTGTAAATAATAGAGATGTAAGTTGTAACCACCATGGATCTAAAGGCTTTGTGATTCAATTAACTGCAGATGATGTAAAATATAGTGTTACTAACGGTGGTGATGGAACTTCATATAAACCTGGAGATGTATTAACTAAACAAAAACACCAATTGGAGAAAATATAATGGATAGCAAAGTAATAAAATTAAAAGACCTACTTAAAGGTTCTGGGTTTGAGGAGATTCCAAAAAAATGGTTTGATGAAACTGGTGAATCGGAAAAGGCAGGTCCCAAATCAATTGATATGGTATACGGTGACAAAGACGTTGTACTTAAAGCGACAGTTGGAGAAGGTGAAGCTGATCGAGGAATGATTATCAAGCATACAAGTAAAGGATGCCAAGTACAATATTGGTACGAGACACCTAATAATATAGTACCAATTGGATTATCAGCTGATGGAACATCAAAGGGCAAATCAGTTAAGAAAGTTACATTGCTATATACCCCAGATAAAGATTAATAATTTAAAAGGAAAATAAAATGCCAAAAACAACAGTAAAAAAAGCAGTTAAGAAAACTGCAAAGAAAGTAGTAAAGAAAGTACTTGATAGTACAGACCTAGATGAAAAATTAATAGCAGAATATACTGAGAACAAACATGTTATCAATAAAGTATTATGTTACATTAAATGCTACGGTGGTTATGTATTAGCAGTAGGAGCCGGATGTACATTTGGTGTCAATGGATGGTGGGGACTTGGTATACTAGCTGTAACCAGTCTTTGGGCATATAAAGTGACATGTGCATGCAAGCCTTGTAAAGGAGGTGATGGCTCTTGTTGTAAAGGATAAGCTATGAAGAGCCTATTCCTTTTACTGACCCTGATACCATCAATGCTACTAGCTCAGTCCAGCTGGGTAAATGTAGTAGTTCAGACGGACAATTATGGTAGTGAGACTACTTGGGAAATATACCAAGACACTACTATTGTAGCTACCTCTCCTGTATATGATGGCAATTCATATTATGAGACTATAGTTAACCTTGATGCCGGCCAATACAACTTTGTTATATATGATGAGTTTGGAGATGGAATTTGCTGTGCATATGGTGAAGGCTTCTTTGGATTATCTAATTCATGTGAGTTGAATACGTTTGTATACGATTTCGCTGGACCAACAACAACTGTATATTTTGATCTCTTAGCTTGCCCTCCACCACTATATGGATGTGCAGACATTGCGGCATGTAACTATGATGAGAATGCTACCAATGACGATGGCTCTTGTGATTATAGCTGCTTAGTTTATGGATGTATGGAATCTGAAGCTTTGAACTTCAACCCATGGGCAAATGCACCCTCATCATGTACCTTTCCTCCAACCCCTTGCGATATGGGGGAAACTGGTATTATTATTATTACTATTCCTGACAACTATCCTAATGAAACATCTTGGGAATTAATAGTTAATAGTAATATAGTTGCCTCGTCTCCAGGATTCACTATACCAGATGTTCCACAATCAGCTTACTTTTGTGTTGCCGAGGGCGATACCATTGAAACAATTATTTATGATACGTTCGGTGATGGTCTTTGCGGATCATGTTGGGGAGGAGTTGATGGGTACTTTAATGTATTGACTGCATGCGGCGATAGTATATTTACTATAGGTGGCCAACAACAATTCGATACAGTGTCATCAGGACCATATATAGTTCCTCAATGTACTCCATATCAACTTGAAGGATGCACTACTCCAGGATATGTTGAGTATAATCCACTTGCTATTATAGATGATTATACATGCACCACTCCAATACAGTTAGGTTGTACAGATGCTACAATGTTCAATTATGATGTGCTAGCAAATACTATGGACGTGCATCCAACATGCCAATATGATCTTACTATTACAGATGGAGGAGCAGATGGATGGTTTGGAAGTTGGTTAGGAATAACCCAAGGAGATCAGATCTACGGTCCTTTCCAAATGGGTCCGGAAGATGGCTATGAAGAATCTTTTGAATTAGATCTTAATTCCAATGAAGAGGTTAATGTTTATTTCTTTACAAGTGGTAATTCAGCTACAACGGCTGCACAATGTGGTTTTAGATTAGAAGGACCTAATGGCATCGTTCTACAGAGTGGAACAAATCCTTGGACAGACCTCCTCAAGCAATTTCCATTTGTGTATGAAGGGACTCCTACTTGTTCAAACTACTGTGAAGCATATGTAGAAGGGTGTATGGATGATCAAGCTGTTAACTACAGTGATGTAGCTAATACCGACGATGGTGCATGTTATTATTTGCCTGGATGTCTGCAAGCCGGTTACTTAGAGTTTTATAATCAAGGATATGATGCTGATTACGATGATGGAAGTTGCGATGTATTAGCTGTATTTGGGTGCATGGACAATACACAGTTTGATTATGATGAATTTGCAAATGTAGCAACTAATTGCACACCATTCATTTATGGATGTATGAACCCTTTAGCATATAACTATGATCCTAATGCTAATACCAATGACGAATGTACACCATTCATATACGGATGTTCAGATGCAATTGCATTAAATTATGATATCGAAGTTAATACAGATGATGGGTCTTGTATACTCCCAATTTACGGATGTACTTATCCATCAATGTTTAATTATGATCCATTAGCTAATGTAGATAATGACTCATGCATACCATTTGAATATGGTTGTACTGATATCCTTGCATTTAACTTTAATCCATTGGCGAATGCATTAGATAATACATGTTGCTACATATCAGGCTGCATGGATCCAACTGCATTAAATTATGATGCAAATGCATGCAATCAACCCGTTAATGCATGTGTTGCAGTTATGATAGGATGTACAGATGTAGCAGCTGCAAATTATGACTCATTCGCTAATGTAGCAGACTTAGAAGCCTGTAACTATGATGCAGGTTGTTATCAAGGAGAAGGATTACCATACTGGTTAAACGATGAATGCTTTGCTTGGGTGATAGATGTAGATTCATATTGTTGTAATACAGATTGGGATGCATCATGCATTTCAATGTATAACTATTGTCAAGAAGGATGGCCAGCAGGCATTAATGATGTGTCTTCATTAGGAATTGTTATATATCCTAACCCAACAAGAGATGTAATAACAATAGAGACGCATTTAGATATACAGATTCAGGTATATGATATGATGGGTAAATTAGTAATTGATGAGTATAGAGTATCTCGCTTAGATTTATCCAAGTTATCGAATGGTATATATAATATGATCATACTACACGAAGGCGTTAGGTATAGTAAAAAGGTTGTTAAGCAGTAAATAAACAAAGAATGACAATGAAAAAATTATTAATTATATTATGTATGTTACCAATATTGGCCCATGGCCAAGAAAGCGACTTCAAAGCTAGTCTCAAAAAGACTTTAAAGTTTGCAACCTTCTATGGAGCAGTTAATGGAGGAAATTCAATATCAGATGTAGATATATATTCTGTTACAAATGGATTAGAGACAGAGGTAGTTAGAACTCCATTTGATTATTCAATTGCATTAGGCGTTAGAAAGATTGCAAGGTTTGGATATGAGAATAGAGCTAATACATTTTACAATGGAACAGAAAACTCTTTTAGTGATGCCGCAAATATTGGTAAGATATCTGGATTTGAATTTTTATTCGAAGCCGATTATAGACGGCAGCAGGGCGCCAATTATTTAGACCAACAACATTTCTTAAGATATGTAGCAGATAACTACATAGTTAAAATAGAATATGTCCAGGACGGGTTTGCAGATGTAGAATACTTTGAATCATCACAAAGATATAGACATAAATTAGGAAAGAAACTTTCAGTTAATATAGGTGCGGTACAAAGAATATCAGAGCCATATGGATATGACCCATTAGCAAAATGGCTATTATCAAATGGAAATTTACATTATACAGAGCTAGCAATACAAGAAGGATATTCAGTAACATTCGATGGCCAAGGAGGGATTGAGTACTTTAACCCAGCTGGAACATTAGTATCAGAAAATACAGAAGTATGGGAAGCAGTTGTGATGCCAGTAGTGATATCTGATTATGCAGAAAATGAGAGAAATAAATTACCACAGCAATGGAACCATTCTTTAGTAGTAGGATTTGATTATTATCATTACACAAAAGACTTCTGGCTACATTCATGGGGCAATGTAATGCCATATCACATCGACGTTCCTGGAGAGTTCACATATCATAAATTTGTAGGAGGTAATTGGATTGATTACTCCGGAGGTTTGATATTTGGTTATAAAGTAAATAAACATTTAGGATGTTTCGTTGAGGGTAAATATAATAAATATTGGAATAGAAATTGGCACGACTTTAGCTTCGGCGTCAATTATGTAATTTTCTAAAGGAGAGCACAATGGCAAAAGAGTTAAATGAGGATACGGGATTTCAAGTTAGTATAAAAACCTTAGCAGGCATAGCAGTTGGTATAGCAACAGTAGTGGGCATGTGGTTTGCACTTCAAGCTGATATACAAGAAGCCAAGGAGCTACCAGTCCCACCTCCACCAGTAATTAGTAGAATGGAATTTGACATGAAAGACCAATTAGTGCGACAAACAATTATGACTACCCAAGAAGATGTTAAGGAAATTAAAACATCAATTGAAAAGTTAAATGATAAAATAGATAAACTCAGATAGGACAGTGTTATGGTTATAAAAAATACAATAGGTAAACTATTCAAAGGGTGTATATTAATAATATTCTTTATGTTATTATATAATACCGTACATGGACAATCGCCATGTGAAAATAATGAAATATGTGTGATACAGTTTAATGCAGGATTTAATGCAAGTAATAAGGTAAAATGGATTGCAGAATTAAGTGATTGCGAAACAGTTTATATAGACATTGGCGTGGACGGAGCCGCGGCAGGAAAATATAAAATAGTAGTTATACCAACTATTCTTATATTTAACGGTGATGAAGAAGTAGGTAGGTTCCAAGCAAACATAATGATGCAAATGGAAGCTACGCAAAAAGAGTTGCAAGGAAAGATTGACGAATTAATCATGGAAGATTTTTAAGTTGCATATTTATATAAAAGGAAATGATATGAGTAAATATTTAAACGAAGATGGTACATTTAACCACGGAAAATGGCAGCGTGTACTTAATGAATCAGTACCGGAAGGCAAAATAATAGACCCTGATGTGTATAATTATACTGATTATTCAAACACGACACTTAAATCTGACATTGACCAAAAATGGAAAGCCCTATCAGATATGACATATGATATGGAACAATGGATAGAGGCATCATACCAGGCTAATGGAGAAGAAGCTATGGAAGGTATAGAAGATTCCTTGCAAGGTTTATTGAAATGGATGAAAGGATTAAAATAATGAGTAAATATTTAAACAAAAATGGCACATTTAACCACGGAAAATGGCAACGTGTACTTAATGAATCCGTTAATGAAGCTAATGACTACAAAGCTTTCGTCGACGAAATATATAAAGCCGTAGGCGTAATTGATAAAGTATTAGCAAAAAATAAGCCACCAAAAGTTCCAAAAGATATCTGGGGTAGGTTGTATGGTTTGGCAGAAGACATGACTGAGTGGACTGAGCTGATAGTGAGGAGAGAGGAAGATGATGAGAGGAGAGGAAAGGTAAACGAGACAAAGTTCGAACCAGGTGCAAAGTATTCAAATGATTTTGACTATCAAGGTATGCTTGAGTACGGATCTACAGTGAAGCTTCCTACTATTGAGGCCGACATCAAAGAATTATATTTACTAGAGGAATCATTTACAGATGTTAATTATCACAAAGAAGTGGAATTTTTATCAAGTGCACTTGAGTTCCATGAGTCAGGCCAATACCCTCAAGCCCAAAAGGAACTGTTAAAGTTTAATGAGGCATGTATACAAACATTAAAGGACTATGAATAAATTATGAAAAATCTAACAACATTACTACAGGAAGTGAAATCCGACTTTAACGATGCAGTTAATGAGGCTAGGGAATTCAATGGCCCATTTAATAAAAATGTCATCCAAGCTTTAATTAATAAGTTTGATGTAGATCTAAAGTTCAAAGGTAAGGATGGTAAAATATACGGAGTTTCGGCTACAACTAAAGTGTCTCTCTCTTCTAACAACATGATGGTTATTGATAACTCTCAAGGAGAAGGTTATGAGGGCGTACTGAAGTATAGAGATATCAAATCTGCTATGGTTGAATCTATTAACGAAGCTCAAGTTCAAGACCTAGACTTCAGAAGCCTGTTAGGTATGGGCGAAAGAACTAGAATTGGAGAGAGTGAATATAATCTAATGCAACTTTCAGATGCATTTGAAGCTGTTGGACATGAACAAGCTGATGAAGTGGCAAGTCATTTAAATATGGCCATAGAGCTCAAGCAAGACGGGTTAACTCGTGCAGCAGCACCACATATGATTAAATTTAATAAAGCATGCAAAGAAGCACTTAAAGATCCATATACAGAAGGAATTTACGAAGCTAGGCTAACAAAGCGAAATGTTGACAAGGTCCAAAAGGCTATTACAAAAACAATTAAATCTGTAGACTCGGTGGTAATCGACAAGAAGAAATCTATATTGTTTGTTAACTATACTAAATTTTCAGATAAGGCTAAGGTAAGAAAGTCAGTAGAAAAGTTAGGATATACATATGACAATGACGGTCGTTCAACTAATGCTCCTCGAGGTATAATAGGAGTAGGCGGAACCAATTGGATGTCCTTTATTAAAGAATCAGTTAATGAAAACTTTCAAGTTGATCAAATAGCACAAAAGAAATTTAAAAAGGATTTTGCTCAATTATCACCTAGTGAAAAAGATTGGGTTAGTGATGAGGTCAGAAATCGGAAAGAATCAGTTACGGAAGTTGAATCAGAAGATGGCACCGAATTTAACATAAGCTTAAAACATTTACTTAAGAAACATGTTACCAAAGGTGGTGAGGTATCAGAAAGGTTCAAGCATGATGATATGTACGCTATGTTAGATATAGCAGCACAATATAGTTCAACACAACACCAAGCTGCAAATCAAATGTGGAGTGATGAGCAAGATTTATATGATTACTTAAAATCTGACCACATTCCTAAAAAATATCATAAAGATTTTTATAATGATGTTAGGAGAAGATTTAAAGATGTCAGTGAATCAGTTAAGAAGGGCAAGCTGCTAACTGAAATGAATGAAGTTGAAATATTAAAACACTTAATGAAGGCGAGAGCAATTGCCGCGGGAGAGAAGAAGTCCGGACTAGTTGGAGGACTTCAAAAACATATCTCACAAATTCAGAGAAACCTTAGAAAAACTGCAGAATCTCTATCAATGATAAATAAAGGCAGAGCAAAAGCTGCAATAAAACAAATTAAAGCAGGTAAGCGTGATGATGGTATGGGTAAATTTACAAGTAAATTATTTGGACTAGACAAAAATGATTACCCACATGAGATTACTGATGAGAGAGATATAAATAAGTATGTTAAATTTGGATTAGGAGAAGCAATGAAGAAAGAAATAGCAGAAAGTGGTGACCCAAAGAAATATAAACAATGGTGGGATATGGGACCCGAAACTAAAATTAGAAAAACGTTTGGGAGAGAATATAATAAAGCTCTTGAAAATAGAGTCAAGTTATTATTATCATTAGTTGATGATCCAGATAAGGCAGAGAAGTATGCTGAAATGGATTTTCAGTTATTGCCTGATGACATTTCTACTCAATTAGTAAATATGGATCCGAAGGAACTTAATGCTATATTAGATGAAGCTACTTCTAGTCCAGCTGGTGACGTAGTAAAAGGAGTTGCAGGTCTGCAGTCTGATAGCCATGGCCTTTCAGCTTCAGATATTAAGAAGGCTACAGATACTATCAAGAAGTATGTAAAAAAATTAGGTAAGAGGGCTAATGGTGATGTAGAATATGTAGCATCAAATATTGCAGATATCCTAAGATGGAATGATACTAAACAAACCCAATTGGCAGATTACCTGTTAGACTTGAACTCAGGATCAGATGAAATCATATTCGAATCCTTCAAAACGAGAAGGGCCCTCAATGAGGCGGAAGATCCAATGTCATCACTACTGCAGACATTTGAAAAGGCAATGACTGATAAAGCGACAATGGCTAAAATAGTAGCTGAGCTAGACGGTGCACCTGATAATGTGAAACCTAAACTTATGATGATGGCAGACAAATTCATTCCAGAGAAAGTCGATGGAATAGAAGATCTAATTGCTGAATTAGAAAGTGGTGTGCTAGATCCTGAAGATATAGGCGCCAATGAGACTAAAGAGGTGCTAATAAAACAATTCAAAGAATTTATTAAAGTAACAGACTTTGCAATTGCCACTATTAAAAAGCATGTTTCTGGAGGAGGATTAAAAGAGAGTAGGTTGATAAAATTGGCATCATTACTACCTAGAGGATAATTATGTGGAATATATTTAAAGATAACAATAATTGGAATGAAAAGGCAATTGTAGGTTTTATTGCTTTTATTATCATGTGCTTAATTATGATTGCAGATTTAGTAACTGGATGGTTTGGCCAGGACCTGCTTATCAATGAATTTATATATGATTCATTCACGCTTATAGTACTAGGATGTTTTGGTATAGCCGGCTTAGAAAAATTTGCGGGAAATAAAAAATGATTGATTAAATGGCCCATTCAGTATTTATAAGACATACATACATATACAAATGTAGTGATACGGTATGTAATGGTGAATGGAAAATTAATGAAGCCATTGACTTAGATAAATTAAGATGCCCTCATTGTGGTAAATATGATGCGGTAGATTATGTGGCTACTGACCAGCGAACAAAATATAATAGAAAATGGGAATGAATTATGGATAAGTATATATACAGAGCAAAATTAGATAGAGTAGTTGACGGCGACACTGTCGATGCAATGATAGATGTAGGATTTGATATCTGGGTTAAGAAAAGAATACGGTTCATGGGCTTAGATGCCTGGGAATCTAGAACAAGAGACCTTGAAGAGAAGAAGAAAGGCCTTGCTGCAAAGGCAAGAGTGATAGAGCTATTAGAAGAAACATCATCTAAGCCGGGATACTTTAGATTAAAGTCTTATGGTGTAGGTAAGTATGGTAGAGTACTAGGAGAACTATTTATACAGGATGCAAATGGGGTACAGATGAGTATAAATGACCAGTTAAAGACCGAAGGCCATGCATACGAATACCATGGCGGCAAGAAACAAGTATTTAAAGGATAATAAAGCAAGGCAAATATTTGGTTCTTTGCAAATAATTCTTTATATTAATATATAAATGATTGAGAAAATGACACAAGAGGCTATGGATAACTATCTAGACCAGACTTTAATAGAAGCATATGATATGATTATTTTAGACAACGATCCCTGGCCAAGTAGTTTCGAGTCGAAAAAGAAAATTAAATTTATACAGCAACTAGTAGAGTATTTTCAAGGAAGAGAAGAATACGAACGTTGTGCACAGTTACTTACAATTCAAAAAAAGGTTATACATGAACTGGACAATAGAAAGCCATCCAATTGATATCGCAGAGACGACGTCAGATGATCACCAAAAAATATATTTAGTTACTATACTAGATGAAACCAAGAGGCCAATCCAATCAAAGGAGGCTTATGGCCAAACAGATAGAACACGAGTCACAAAACAGTTTATTGCTAAATACAACGAATATATTACAAAAATAGAACATTCAGAGGAATTCAAACAATGACCAGCTATTGGACTACAACAACAACATATGGGGATATCCCAATAATATATGTCTACAAAAAAACAACCACGAAGGAAAAGGCTGCACCTATACTTATTAAACGATGATGCAATGCCATTTGAGTATGTCGTTAATACTTTAGTAACAATGTGCAATCATAACACGTTACAGGCAGAACAATGTGCATTGACTACCCATACAACAGGGCAGAGCCATATATTATCAGCGTTAGGCCTGGAGGCAGTTCTTATATATGATGTGTTACGTAAGCAAGGATTAAATGTCAAATTAGTAGATAAAAAATTATGAAAAAGCTTTGGAATTATGAAAAAGTTTTATTATATTAAATAGATGAGTATGAGAACAAATGTCATAGTAAAATTAGAAATTGATGGATTACATAATTGGCCCAATGCCGAAAAAGTATTTCCGGAAGTAGGATTTCTAGCTAGCATGCATAGACATAAATGGTTTATCAAAGCTAAGAAGGCAGTTAATCATGATGATAGAGATGTTGAATTCATTATGTTTGGTAGAGATATTAAACAGTGGTTAGAGCATCAATATTATAATCCAGAATCAAGAACACATGAATTTGGAGCTAAGTCATGCGAAATGTTAGCAAAAGAAATTATGAAAGAATTTGAATGCTGTTATGTATCAGTGTTTGAAGATAATGAGAATGGTGCAGAAGTATTTTCAAGCCATTTAGATCTCCCTAATGGAGTCAATTAATAAAAACAATAAAAAGATAGAAAACGTCATGAGTGACCAAAAAGATTATATAGCAGATATCATGCAAAAATGGTATAATGCCATGGACAAAGAAAGAGTATTAGTACAGCCCAAATGTGCTACAATTTTAGGTGCAATACTAACCGAGTATAGCATTGGTACTAAGATGCAGCCTAGAGATATCTGGGCAGAGGCCTTGACTATTAAAGGTAGAGAATTTACAAATTGGTATAATGACCTATCTGTCGCAGAAAAGCTGCAATATGAAAAGGCCAGGTTACGTGCATCTGAAAAGCATGATGTAAGAAATAGAGCGTCCTCGGCTATGCTTTTAAAAGGATAACAAATGCCATTTAAACCAGGTGAAGGTCGTCCTCCATTCAACATTACAGAGTCTGAAATACGATATGCAATGGAGAATAGTAGGTCATGTGCAGAAGCTTCACGATGGCTTAAAATATCATATGAAGCATTTAGGAAGTATTCTAAATTATATATTGATAAGGCCTCTGGTAAGACGTTATTTGAACTACATAGAAATCAAAGAGGTTCCGGAATTAAAAAAGGCTCGGGCCCAAGGATGCGTGGAAAGCATGGATTACTAGATATACTAGAAGGCTTGCATAGAGACGTTAACCATCATAATCTAAAAGGTAGACTATTACGGAATGGTATATTCGAAGAGAAGTGTGATACCTGTAAATTCGAGGATAGGCGAATCACAGATTATACAGTTCCATTGTTATTAGATTGGATAGATGGTGACAAGACAAATCATAAACGAGAAAACCTAAGAATGTTATGTTATAATTGCTATTATATGGAAGTTGGAAATCCCTGTGGTGGAGGAACTAAAAAACATGAAGGTTATTAAAAAGGATTAAAAGATGAACTTAATAAATAGTTGGAGAAGAGGTAATAAACAGGACAATAAATTTTTAGTATGGATTAAATTAGGACGCGTGACAGCATTTAAATTATACTTAGATTTCTCAGCAAATGTATATGAAATTACCATATTTAACTT
>Ga0115000_10001496_pt1 | contig 20721 bp, 15 predicted proteins | sample ArcticOcean_MG_C_6_FD_89690 | JGI IMG/M metagenome (GOLD analysis project Ga0115000, IMG submission 89690) | Marine microbial communities from western Arctic Ocean - ArcticOcean_MG_CB8_128 | ecosystem: Environmental > Aquatic > Marine > Oceanic | place: Arctic Ocean: Canada Basin | collected... | reverse complement strand
GAAGAAGTTAAAATTTCTAAGGGTTTTAGCTTTTATAATAGGGTAAAAACTAGTTACTGCAAGGAATGCGGTTCACCTGATCTGGTTTTTACGAGTCCTACTCTCGTTATGCTCGGTTCTATTTCTACTACAATATTTATGAGCGGCTTGTTTCGTTTAATACCGCTAAGTGCTAATGACCGCTCATCTTTTACTATACCTGGAGCGGCCAGTACCATGGTTATTACTTCTTTGGTTATATAAGGAATATTTATACATCATAAAAACAAAAGAAAAAAGGTCATAAAAAAATCGAATCACCCAATTGATTTATTAGGTTTATCCAGCCTCACACTCTCAGCCAATTCCTCTTCGCGCTTCATATCGAGCAGCACAATCTTGATGCCTACAACGCATCCCCTTTTGCCCAAAATTCTCCAAGTTAAAATCCATTATTTATGAATTTAGCGAGGGAAGTTGAAAAGCCCCCCCCGCCGCCTATTTGGAATTAGCTTGCTGCAATAGGAGAGCCTTGGTTGAGTTCTTGGAGTCTGAACTGACACTTGTGCCGGTTTTTGTGCCGGTAATTCGCTGGAAGTTTGCAAATTAATCGGCGTAATCTGAAAATAAGCCGCATATTTGCTAGGAAAGAGAGTATTTAAGATGACTGCGCCGGATTTAGGTTCCGGTTCCCTCTGGAGTGAAGGTTCGACTCCCCTTACCGAAGCCGTCCGTGTCGACGACAGCCACGGAGTGCGAATGAAATGTTAAAGAAACTTATTACCGGGGCATTGTTGCTGATCGGCGTCCCTGCGTTTTCGGCACCGATGATCTCGGAGTTCATGGCGGACAACCGCAGGAGCAGCATCGACGACGACGACGATCGCTCCGACTGGATTGAAATCTACAATCCGGACGGTGCGCCGGCCAACTTGAGCGGCTGGTTCCTGACCGACGACCCGGACCATGAATTGAAGTGGAAATTCCCCGCGGTCACCCTGCCGGCGCGCGGGTATCTTGTCGTTTTTGCCTCCGGGAAAAACCGGATAAACCTTAACGCGCCTCTGCACACCAATTTCAGGCTGCGGAAGAAGGGTGGGTATCTTGCGTTGCTGGATGCAAGCTCCGGCGTCAAGTCGGAGTTCTCTCCGGCCTATCCGCCGCAGCACGAGGATGTCTCGTTCGGCAAGGGAAACACGAAACGCGGTCAGGTGGTGCTGCTCAAACAGGGCGCCGCTGCCCAGGCAATCGTACCGGTGAACAACTCGAACGATTCCGCCTGGAAGAAAATCAACTTTGACGACAACGACTGGAAATCCGGCAAAACCGGCGTGGGGTATGACTATGGCGGCCGCATCGGACTCAATGTCGCCGAGATGCGGAACAACAACGAGACAGTTTACATTCGCATCCCGTTTACCGTGGCGAACGTGGCGATTGTCGAGGAACTGACGCTACACATTCAGTATGAGGATGGTTTCGCCGCCTTCATCAACGGAAAAAAAATTGCTAGCGACAACACACCCGCAACGTTGAACTGGAAATCCGGTGCGACCCAAAACCGACCCGACTCAATAGCCACCTCGCCGGTGGAATTCTCCATCCCGAATGTGAAGAACGTTCTTGTCAAGGGCCAGAATATGCTCGCGATTCATGGGCTGAACAACTTGGTCACCAGCTCCGATTTGCTGATTTTGCCGGAGTTGATCGCCTATAAAAAAACGGAGGTGATGGATTCGTTTGGGTATATGTTCCTCCCGACACCACGGGCCAGAAACGACGAAACGGTTCCCGGCGTGGAGGCAGACGTGGCCTTTTTGCAGCCCAGTCAATCATTCCAGTCTTCAATCAAAATTGAGCTGCAAAAACCGGAAGAGGCAAACCCGAATTCCAAAATCCACTACACCCTGGACGGAACCATCCCGTTGGAATCGTCACCTGTCTACTCTGCCCCGCTGACGCTCAGGGGGACAACTCCCGTCAAGGCCCGACTGGTTCATCCTAAGGGTGGCATGGGGCCGGTAGGGAGCGAAATCTACTTTTGCCTGCAACGCAGCTTGGCCAATTTTTCATCCAATCTCCCGTTGATTGTGCTGGAGAACTACAGCTCTGGACGCCCTTCGCAGGGAGACTATCAAACGGCATCCATGGCGGTGATCGAGCCCACCGACGGCCGCTCCAAATTAACGAGTCCGTTTACCGCGGCGAGCCAGGTGGGGATCAAGGTCCGCGGTTCAAGCACATCGGGGCGCTCCAAGGCATCCCTGTCACTCGAGGTTCAAGATGAAATTGGCCAGGACAGTAACCTGTCGCTCCTAGGCATGCCAAACGAATCAGACTGGGTATTGTGGGGGCCTTACAACTTCGACCTCACGCTGATGCACAACCCGTTCATTTTCGAGTTAAGCCGCCAAATTGGCAGGTACGCGCCAAGAACACGGTTTGTAGAGGTGTACCTGAACACCGGCGGCGGGACGCTCTCAAGCGCCGACTACTACGGGGTCTATGCACTGATGGAAAAAATCAGCCGCGATGCCGACCGCGTGGACGTTGAACGATTGTTCGAAGAGCACAAAAAGGAGCCAGATGTTTCCGGTGGTTACATCTTTAAAATCGACCGGAGCGATCCCGGTGATTCCGGCTTTGGTGCCGCAGGACAAAACATCAAGTACGTCTACCCGAAAGAAGAGGAAATTGAGCGACCCGAGCGGGACGCCCAGCAGCAATATGTCCGCCAGTTTTTCAACGAGATGGGGACGGCATTGAATGCCTCATATTTCAAAGATCAGAAGCGTGGCTATGCCAAGTACATCGACGTCGATGCGGCAATCGACCATCATCTGCTCAACGTGGTGGCCTTCAATGTTGATGCCCTGCGGCTCAGCGGCTACATGCACAAACCCCGAGGCGGCAAGCTGATGTTCGGTCCCATTTGGGATTTTGACCGGGCGCTTGGCTCAACGGATGGGCGCGATAACAACCCCAGATCATGGCGCTCGACCTCCAGTGATCGTGGCACGGATTTTTTCAACTACCCGTGGTGGAACCGCATGTTCAAGGATATCGATTTTTTTCAAAAATACATCGACCGGTTTCAGTCGCTTCGCCTTACGGAGTTCAGCAAAGCCAACATCAACGCAGTCATCGACGGGATGGCCGATGATCTGAAGGAGGCCCAAAAGCGCAACTTAGCCAAGTGGAACCAGCGGCCGCGCAGTGCTTACGGTGGCACTTACCAAGGAGAGGTGAACCACATGAAAACATGGCTCTCACAACGTATTTCCTTCATGGAGCAACAGTTTGTCGATCCGCCGGAATCCGATAGGCAGGCCGGGTATATCGAACCCGGCACGCTCATCAGCCTCAAATCAAAGGAGGGCGGAAGAATCTACTACACACTGGATGGAACCGACCCTCGGCGAACGGGTGGCAGCGTTGCTTCCAAGGCGATCCTTTATGCAAAGCCAATCAAAATTAACGAGGGCGTCCTTGTGACGGCACGTGTTTACAAAACAGCCCACAGAAGCCTGACTGGGTCCAACAACCCACCCCTGACCAGTAAATGGTCCGGAGCTCTGACGCATTTTTATTCCATTACTCCGCCTCCATCCGAGGAGGATCTTTTGATCTCAGAACTTCATTATCATCCGTCCGATCCTTCTCCCGGCGAGTTGACGACTGACCCCACTTTTAAATCGTCTGACTTCGAATTCATTGAAGTGCTTAACTTCAGTCAAAAAACACTGAATCTCTCCGGCCTGACGATTACCGGTGAAGTTCGGTACTCCTTTTTGGAAAATAACAACAAAAGCCTAAACCCCGGTGAGCGGGTTCTGTTGGTTAGAAATGCCAAGGCCTTTACAGCTCGTTATGGCGCGAATATTTCCATTGGCGGTGTGTACTCCGGCAAGCTCAGTAACGGTGGCGGCAGGTTGAAAATCGTCGATCAAAGCGACAAGTTAATCCTTGAGTTGAATTATCAGGACGATTGGATTCCGGTTACTGACGGTCGCGGTTTTTCATTGGTGGCCAAGAAATTAACGCCACAGGGTGAGATGGACGGGGCGGAGTACTGGGGTGCCAGCTTAAACATACATGGGTCGCCCGGGGTTCCAGACAACCACTTGGAGACCAATTACAGTGTCGTCATCAACGAGGCTCTCACGCACACGGATCTACCGACGAAGGATACTGTGGAACTGTTCAACGAGGGAGACGAACCAGCTGATCTGTCCGGCTGGTTTTTGACCGATAACAGGAACAATCCAGGAAAGTTTCGTATTCCGGTTGGCACCCTGATCAAGCCGCACGAATTTGTTTTGTTTGATGAGGATGACTTTATGAGTCACCCCGATTCTTCGCGGGCGTTCTCGCTCAGTTCATTGGGCGAGGAGATTTATCTGTTCTCTGCCAATAACACCGGATCACTGACCGGGTACATGCACGGATTTGAATTTGGCGCCGCCGAGAATGGCGTTTCCTTTGGCCGATGGATTACATCTGATGGCGAGGAACACTTCACGGCGCAACTTGCATTGACGTTTGCGGAGGCGAACACCGGGCCACGAGTCGGCCCGATTGTGATCAGCGAAATTATGCACACCCCGCCAGCCAACTTGGGAGCCGGCGCGACTGACATGGAGTTCATTGAGCTCCAAAACATTTCCGCCAAATGGGTGCCGCTGTTTGATATTTCGCATCCGGAAAACACTTGGCGACTGCGGAGCGGCATCCAATACGATTTTCCTCCAAACACCCGATTGGATGCCGGAGCCAGAATCTTGATTGTCGGTTTTGATCCAGTAAGCCAACCACAGGTATTAAGTCGGTTCCGGGAACATTATCAAATTGAAAATGTCACCTCGATTTACGGCCCATATTCCGGCAAGTTGAACAACAGTGGAGATCGGATCGTACTGAAAAAACCGGACGCTCCCCAAACTGCTCCCGACCAAAATATAGGGAAAGTTCCCTATGTGACGGTCGATGCCGTTTACTATGGCGTGGGAACGCCTTGGCCGGAACCGGCCGTAGGTTCCAGTGAATCCATTCAACGGACCGACTTGGGACAGTTCGGTAATGAGCCGGCCAATTGGCTGTCTGCAGCGCCGACACCCAGTATGCGGAATAACAAGGGTAATATGTATTTCACGGAAATAATGATGATTGGCGATGCTGTTGTACTCACTATTGAACTTTCGGAGGGAAAAGATTGCATCCTTCAATACTCGGATGAGATAGACAGCGGAGAGTGGATTTCATTGAAGATAATCCAGGGAGCCGACACTCCCAGTGAGTTTAAGGTTACTGACGATTCCAACCAGGGCATAAACAACCGCTTTTATCGGCTTTTGCAGAAGCCGGGGGAATAGAGTTTTTAGCGCTTGGCCAAGCGGCCAATAAAACAGCCTTATTCCTCGCCTTCCTTTTGGAGGAAACGGAACACTTCGCTCTCCAGGCGACCTTCAATTATATCGCCAGGGTCTGTTCCGAAGCGGGTGAGCACCACATTGCCGGCCAAGCGCCCGAGCGACTCACCTGTATTGGATACAAACAGATCGCCCTGGGCGGGACTCGCGAAGACATCAATCCGATAGGAAGCCTCCGGCCGCTCGGCCGTCAGCCTTGGCCGTGGGAAAGTGACCTCAACCGCCTCGGGTTCCCCGGCGGCAGCATTCTCCCGATGGATTCGCAGCGTGACGGAGCGCCGCCCGTTTTGGCGCAATCCATATGAGGGCGAGCCGAAGGCCACGGCTTTATTGTCGTATTTCATGTTTACCTGCCCGGTTCCCTTGGCTGCCACAAAACCACCCTCCCCTTTTTCAGCATTGGTCATTTCAAGGGAGAACGTGCTGTTACTGTCGGCCACCTTCACGATTTCACCCATCATCTCCCGCGGCTCAAGTGTCCACTCTGGAAATTTTCCGTCTGCGATCTCCTCGAGAATTTCCGCGCGACGCCGGCTGATGAACTTTTGGAATGTGGAGGCATGGCGCCTACCCCAGGAGTTTCTCTCAATACGATGGGGATTGATCATGGCCTGTAGATTATCGATCTGTGTGACGAGTTTATCCTCATCCCAAACCTCATCTAGCAGCGAACGCATCGCGGCAAAATATTTTTTCCGAGCCTCAGGATTTTTATAAAGCCGGCGTGGAATGGCGGCGTCTGCCTTGATAGACTTGGGTGGGTCAAAGCCTTGACGCCAAAACATATTGCGATCGGTCGCCAACTGATCGAGGCCCCACGGGAGGAAATGCAACCGCTCCGATTTCGAGTCGAAATAAACGAAGTAGTTATTCTTGTTGCTGACGTAGCCATCCCAGTGGCCAACGAGCACCTCTGCCGCCCAGAAACGGTAAAACTGGTCGAGATCCAGATGCCTGCCGAGTGCGTCCAAGATCGAACGGTCATCAGAGTCCAACGCTATGCTGGCGTTTTTGATGGATGCAATGGCTTTTTTCGATCCAAACTTGCGCTCGAACCGGACTAGAGAGTGCTCATGAAAGTCGCAAACTGTGCCTTCATAGAGGGTACCCTTGGCGCTTTTGTACGCGCGGCGGAAGTGGTGCTTGTCGAGCGACTCGACATTGGAATAAACGCCGAGTGATTTGCCGTTCACGCTCACGAGCGCAAGATTGCAGTGTGATGCCGGGAATCCTGCTGCGCGAAAAACCTGGTAGCCGACGAGTTGATGAACTCGCGAGCCATCCTGCTTGTTGTTATTCAGCGTGAGCGTGTCCACGCCGGCAAACATCTTTTTCTTTTCATACTGGTCTATCTGAATCTTAAGCGAAGGACGATCATGGTCGAGTGATCCAACGAAACCCTTCTTGCGAATTGCCACTATGCCGATGTCAGTACCATCAATTGTTAGGTTCGCGGACACGTAACTGAACGGTTTCTTCTGTTCCGATGGAGGAATGTCAGTTCGCAAGGTCTTGACCAGCGAACGATGCTGCACACGCACCTTGTCCCAATCCTCGGTTTCAACCTTCAGGTCGATCTTGACCAGGCGTGATGTGTCAAAAAAATGATCGAAACCGTAAGGCGCCAGATCCTCTGCTCGAGCTGTTGTTGTCAGTAACAGGCAGACGATAGGGGTGAAGAATAGGCGAATGAATCGTGAAAAGTTTGTTGCTACTTTCATTGTGTCATTGACGGGAACTTACTTTTACGGTGCGCTTGAGCATACTCTTCAATATACATGGGCACAATGAATAAGACCCTTTTGAGGAATGGATTTCGATTTCCCCGTGTCCCTCGTTGGGATTTAGCTTGATGGAACAGTGCTCCCTTGGTTGGGTTTGCGCCGTCCGTGACGACAAAATATAAAACCCGGCGATGAGCGTATCCTTTGTTGCCATTCTGGTGATCGCCTGCGGCATGGCTCTCCTGGCCAAGCGGCTAAAGGTGCCCTACACCGTTCTGCTTGTAGTCGCGGGCCTGGCGGTGAGCCTGCTGCTTGACGGGGCGCCTGGGTTGCGTGAGCACCTCGAGAAAATCAAGCTGCAGCCCGACCTGTTGCTACAACTCTTCCTGCCCATCCTGCTTTTTGAGGCGGCGTTCCACGTGGATCTCATGTCCTTCCTCAACAACAGGCGTGCCATCCTGTTACTTGCCATCCCCGGGGTAATCATCGGCATGGTGCTGACCACTGCGGTTTTTGTGCCGGTCGCCAACCTGATTAGGGGCGACATGGCCTGGCAGATTGGCCTGGTCATCGCCGCCATGCTGGCGGCCACCGACCCCATTTCCGTGGTGGCACTGTTCAAGGAATTTACCGTGGCCAAGCGGCTTGGCATCATTATCGAGGGGGAAAGCCTCATCAACGATGGCGTCGCCGTGGTGCTTTTCGGGTTGGTGGTCAAGATCACCGCCGACAGCCTGGGACTTACCCTCCCCATCCTTCAGGGCCATACCGAAGAGGTGCAGGCCCTGCAAGTGCTCGGTGATTTCCTGCGCGAGATTTTCCTTGGCACAGCCGTCGGCGTGGCGGTCGGCTTGGCCATCTCGTACCTCACCAGCAAAGTCAACGACCACCTCATTGAGGTCGCCCTGACGGCGATCGCCGCCTACGGCAGCAACATCGCCGCGATACAACTCCACGCCTCAGGTGTCATCGCCGTGGTCGTTTGCGGGATGATGATCGGCAACGTCGGCGCCAGGCACGGCATGAGCCCGACCACACGCGAGGCAGTTTTTTCCTTCTGGGAGTTTGCCGCCTTCATGGCCAATTCCTTTGTCTTCATCCTTATCGGGCTGGAGATAAAACTTGCCGGATTATGGGCGGACGCCGGGCTGATTGCCGCCTTTTTTGTGATCATGACCCTCGTGAGAGGCATCACTGTTTTTGGGATGCACAAACTGGTGAGGCGCGAGGATTTACGCCTGAAAAAAACGTGGCTCCCGGTTATCACCTGGTCGGGTGTCCGGGGCAGTCTGTCGATGGTGCTGGCCATGATGCTGGTGGCCACAAGCGACAGCGGGGAGGCAACGCGCGAATTGATTCTGAACCTCGTCTTCGGCGTGGTGCTGCTTTCTATCCTGCTGCAAGGTACCACGATCGAATGGCTCATGAAACGGGGGGGACTCATTGGGGAGACTCGTGAGGAGGAGACCGAATATCACTTGGCACTGGCCCGGCGACAGGCCATTCGGTGTCTGGTGGATGACCTCGAGAGCGCGGAGGGCAAAGGCATTCTTTCCCATAGGACATTTGAAATTCTGCACGGCCCACTGCTCGACCGGCGCGACGCCAATGACAAGCGCATCGCAGAAATGCTCGAGCACACCTCCAGCCTAAACAACATCGAGTTGGAACTTCACTCAACACATCTTCGCGCGCTGGAAAAACAGGTTTACCGTGACCTCGAAAAGGAAGGGGACATTGACTACGAATTGATGGAATCTCTCGTGCGCGATGTCGTGGAGCGCGACCGGCCGGGCAGCTAATCTTTGAACTTCAAACCCAGCTTGCGGAGCTTGGGCCAGATAACGGCGCGACAGTACGGCGCGTTGGTGTTCAGGTTGAAGTAGTTTTGGTGATACCCTTCGGCCTTGTAAAACGTACTGGCCAGGGCGATCTCGGTCACGATCGGATGCCTGAACTCGCCCGACTTGCCCGCCGCTTGTTTTGATTTCTCCGCCACCGCCTTGTCGGCGTCGGTATGATAAAAAATAGCAGATCGATACTGCGTGCCGACGTCTGCGCCCTGCCGGTTGAGTGTGGTGGGATCGTGCGCCTTCCAGAAAACCGCCAGCACTTTTTCTAGGGAAAGTTTTGCCGGGTCGAAATCCACCTTCACCACCTCGGCATGGCCTGTTCGACCGGTTGAAATTTGCTGGTAAGTGGGATTGGGTACCGCGCCGCCCATGTAACCGGATGTCACTTTTATGACGCCTTCTATACGCTGATACACAGCCTCCACGCACCAAAAACACCCGCCGCCGAGCGTGATGGATTCGGCCTTGGCCACTTTTGTCAGGGGTTCGTTGGATGGGTTCACAATGGACTTTGGGGTGCTGGCCGGCTTGGCTGTTTTATCGTCCGCCTCACCGCATGCCCCGCAGCAAAGGAGAGTCGTCCAACTGAATAGCTTCAAAAAAGTTTTCATTTGTCTTCAAATTGTCCCGGCAAAACCTAACGCCCCCCTTGGCTAAGCGGAAGGCAAAATAAAGGGGAGCACACGCGCCCCGCGTGTCCGCCCGCTCGAGTTTCTCGACAGCGTCTCAGGCAAGAGGATGATGGGGCGGCCTGTCCCCAGCGCGCTGGGCCGTCGCCGACGGCTGGACAGCCATCCCCACCCTCACTCGACAAACTCGGCCTGCTCGATACGAAGAAGGCGCTGCTTCCAGCCGGGTCCACCGGAGAAACCCCCGATCCGCCGCTGCGACGCCAGCACCCGGTGGCACGGAACGATGACCGGGATCGGGTTGGCGCCACAGGCAGAGCCGACGGCCCGCGCCGCGCCCGGCTTGGCCAGGCGCCCAGCGATCTCGCCGTACGAGCGGGTTTGGCCAGGCGGAATGTTGAGCAGCTCCACCCAGACGGTTTGCTGGAACTCGGTTCCGGCCGAGATGTCAAGCGGCGGCAGGCGGCGCGGAGCTTGGCCAATCAGCAGCGACTCGAGCGCGGCGGCCGTGGCCGCCAGCCAGCGCTTGGCCAAGCCGGTTGGTTTCGGAGCGGACTTGTGCGCGCAGGCTTTGCCGGGGAAGTCTAGCCGGCACAGGCCGATGTCGTTGAACTGCGCGACGAAGCTACCATGCCGTGTGGCGATGGGAGCAGCGCTAGTCATCGCGGCCGAAGATCAACGCGACGGCGATGGCGATGACCGCCGCGATGACGGTGATGGCAACCCGGATGGTAATTTCGTCAGTCAATTTTTCGGTTCCCGGTTGTGTTCATTCGTATCTTAAAAAAGTGTTCAGTCTTGTTTGTCCGCAGATTCACCGCTCACCGCTCACCGCTCACTGCTCACTGTTGAAGGAGTGTCCAGAACAGGCCGAGCAGCACGAGCACGAGCAGCACGGTGAAGGCGAGGAAACGGTTGCGCGCCACGCGCCGCTCGTAACGCAGCGGCCGCAGGCCCTGGATGCTCCCGGCGGCGAGGAAGTTGACCATGCGCGGGTTGGACGAGATCGGCGGTTTGCGGAACCGGCGGCTGAACCATTGCCACAAAGTTTCGTTTTCCGGTTCGCTCGTGCCCAGCGGCTGCTCGGAGAGCGGATGGCTGGGGCGCGGCGGCAGCGGCTCGTCGCCGGGCTTGAGTTCGTGGACGGTGGGGGACGTTTCGGGCGGCTCGTCACCGGCCTGGTTGAGCTGCTGGATTTGCGACTCCAAGTCTGCCAAGCGGGCCTTGAGCGCCCTGGCCCGGCTCTCGAGTGGATCCTTGCGTCGGAACAAGCCCATGGCGGCTCAACTGCGCAACTGTAGGATCAGCAGAATGACGATCGCGACGCCAACCACGACCAGCGGCCAGGTGAAGGCGAGGCCCATCCGGCTGAGCTGTCGGAAGCTGTGTTGCTCGAGACTGGGTCGCTCCTCAGTTTGCGGTTGCCCGGCACCGGCGGGCGCGAGGCCAGTTTCGCCGTCGAGCACCGGCCACTTGAGCCGGGCGGAGTTCCATTCTAGCCGGGCATTCTCGATGGTAGTCAGCGCCCGGGTCAGCTCTACGCTCCCGTTTTCCTCCTTCCATTCCTCCTCCGCGATGCTGTTGATTTTATTGAGCGAACCCCGCAGGTCGCTGACGGTCATGGCGAGTTGCTCGGCGGTTCGGCCGCTGGACAGCTCGGCCTCCTCGAGCAGGCCGATGCCGCGAGTAAGGTGCTGCACCATTTCCTCGCGGCCGGTGGTCAGCTCGATGCCCCGCTTGCGTGCCTCCTGCAGCTCGTTGCTCTCGCGCTCGACCTCCTCCTGTTCGCGTTTTAGCTCGGCAAGCTTTTGCTGGGCCTCGGTGACGCGCGAGGTCAATTCCTCGCGGCTGGGTGGGGCGGTGGATGTGGAGTCGTCTACTCCGGGGGAAGGTGCACCGGCCTCTTTCGTGGCCTCGAGATCACGATCCACAAAATCAGACTCGTCGAATTTTGACGACATGCAGGGAAGCTATCCCTCGACTGTGAAGCTGTAAAGCGCTGATGTTTTAGCTTGAAACACCGGCCGGTTTGTCGCTGATGGGGCGGCACCGATGTTGCCCGAAACCGTCACCGTCACGCCGTATCTCGATTGGCTCACTGCGTTCACGTGGGTGTGGCTGCTGCTGGCGTTGCCGATCGCGGCCTGCCTCTTTTTTATCAACGCCCCGTACGGGCGGCACAACCCCGGCACGTGGGGCGCGCTGATCCATGCCCGGCTTGGCTGGCTGCTGATGGAGTCGCCAGCGGTGCTGATCCCCGCCGGTTTCTTCGTGTGGATGCGCGGCTGGGAGTCGCCGGTGATGCTGGCGTTTTTCCTGATCTGGCAATCGCACTACTTTTACCGGGCGTGGATTTATCCGCTCCACCTGGCCAAGGCCAGCAGCCCGATGCCGGTGCTGCTGATGCTGATGGGGCTGGCGTTCAACCTTGTCAACGGCTCGCTGCACGGCGCCTGGCTGTTTGTCCACCCAGTTATCAGCGACTCGGAGTGGCTGGGCGGCTGGCAATTCATCGCGGGCGCGGTGATGTTCGCTGGCGGTATGGCGCTCAACATCGACTCAAGCCGGCGGTTGATGTGGCTCAAGAAGGCGAATCCCGATGATTACTCCATCCCGCGCGGCGGCCTGTTCCGCTGGGTTTCCTGCCCAAACTATCTCGGCGAAATCGTTGAGTGGTTGGGCTGGGCGCTGCTGACGTGGAGCCCGGCTGGGCTGGCATTCGCGGCGTGGACGATGGCCAATCTCGTGCCACGCGCACGGGCACACCACCGCTGGTATCGCAAACGGTTCCCCGACTACCCGGCCAGACGCAAAGCCCTCGTCCCGGGCCTATTTTGATCATTGGCCAAGCGCGTCGCTTGCCTTGGGCTTGGGCCGTGGATACGCTGCGCCGCTCATGCGTCTGCTTGATCGCTACCTGATTCGCGAATGGCTCATCCCGTTTGGCATCTGCCTCTCCGGGTTCATGATGCTATGGATAGCGTTCAAACTGATCAACGAGCTGGATGAGTTCGCCGGGGTGGGCGCGGCTGAGATCGCGCGGTACTACTGGGTGACGCTGCCGGGGAATTTCTTCGTCGTCGTGCCGGTGGCGCTCCTGCTCTCGCTCATGTACGCCATCAACCAGCACTCCCGGCATCAAGAGTTCATCGCCATCCGCAACGCCGGCGTCGGCATGTTCCGCATGAGCACGCCGTACCTGCTCGTCGGTGTGCTGCTCTCAGCGGGACTGTATTGGTCGAACGAAAAATGGCTCCCAAGCGGCCTGCGCGAGGGGGAAATCATCAAAACCGTCCAAGCGGAAGGGGAAGAAAACCCGCTTGGCCCGGAGTGGATTACCGACGTCAAATTCCGCAACGACGAAGCCAGCCGCAGTTGGCAGATACCGAAGCTCAACCGGGCAACCGGCGAGATGCGCGGCACGGGAAATAACCCCATCATCATCTCGTGGAAATGGGATGACGAGCAACCGAAGCGCGAAATCATGGCCGCAAGGGGCACATGGGAAAACGGCGGCTGGACGTTTCACCAAGTCCGCGACTACAAGCCGACGGAAGGCTTCCCCGAGGCGCACCCCATCACCCTGCACCAGATGCTGCGGCTGGAGGAGTTCGACGAGACGCCGATGCAGATCGAGGGCGAACTGAAAATCGCCCCGTTGTTCGACAGGCGCGCGCAAAAACGCTGGAGCGTGTCTCTGGCCGAGATCGACAGCTACCGTCGCATCCACCCAAACATCGCGCCGGAAAAAAAATCGATCCTCAACGCCCAGTACCAAGCCCGCCTGGCCGAGCCGCTGACGTGCTTCATCGTCGTGCTGATCGCGATCCCGTTCGCCGCACCATCCGGACGCCGCAATGCCGCCGTCGGAGTCGCCGCCGGCATCATCGCCTGCCTATCGTTCTTCATGGTCCAGCAATTCGCGATGGCCGTTGGAGGCCAACTCTCCCCGCACCTCGCTGCATGGACACCGCACGCGCTGTTCGGCGGCATCAGTGCTTGGCAAATCACCAAGGTGCGTTAGGCTACCGGCCGATCGCACATGAAAAAAACACTCACTCTCGGATTGATTTTGAGCCTGCTCTTTTTTGCCGGTGATTCAGCACAGGCAGCCGATGCCAAGTTCAAACCACTCTTCAACAGCAAAAACCTTGACGGCTGGGAACCCACACCAGGCGGCAAATGGGAGGTGAAGGACGGCGTCATCATCGGCACCAGCCCGAAGAGCGAACCTCGCCACGGCATTTTACTGAGCAAGGAACGCTTTAAGGATTTCGTGGTGAAGGCCAAGTTCCGCGTCATCCACGGCGACAGCGGATTTTATTTCCGCGTCGACCGAGTCAAAAGTGGCGTCAGCGTCCATGGCTTTCAAGTCGAGGTGGACGAGACCGACGAAACCGGTGGCCTGTACGAGACGGGCGGCCGCGGCTGGGTGCACCAACCGACTGCTGAAGTGGCAAAAAAACGCGCCTACAAAAAAGGTGAATGGACCGACCTCGAGTTGACGGCCAAGGGCGCCGACATCACAGTGAAAATTAACGGCGTCGTTTCGACGAAGCTGACCAACGACAAGGGCCGCAGGGAAGGCCACATCGGCCTACAACTCCACGGTGGCCAAGTCATGCACGTCGAATACAAGGATATCCAGCTCCGCCCCCTCAAATAATCCGGCATGGCCAAACGAGCCCCCAAGCTTGCCCGGTGGCTGGGGCGCCGGTAACGTGCGCGTCGGTTTTTTATGAGTGTTCGAGTTCGATTTGCTCCCAGCCCGACGGGCTATCTTCACATTGGCGGCGCCCGCACGGCGTTATTCAACTGGCTTTATGCGCGGCACAACGGCGGCACCTTCGTGCTGCGCGTCGAGGATACCGACGAAGCCCGCAACACCCGCGAGGCGGTCGATGTGATTCTAAACGGCCTGCGCTGGCTTGGCCTCGACTGGGATGAGGGGCCTGTATCCGGCGACACCATGCAAGATAGTAAGGGCGATCACGGGCCGTATTTTCAGTCGCAACGCGGCGAGATTTATCAGCGCCGCATCCGGGAGTTGATCGACAACGATTTGGCATACGAGCACGAGGGCGCGGTCAAGTTCCGCATGACCCGCGAGCCAGTGACAATCCCCGACGTGCTAGCCGGCGACGTCATCCGCAAACTCACCGACCGCGAGGAGGCCGATCCGGATTTCGTGATCGTGCGATCCGACGGCAAGCCGGTATTTCACCTCGTCAACGTGGTGGACGACATCGAAATGGGCATCACGCACGTCATCCGCGGCGAGGATCATCTCTCGAACACGTCGAAACACGTCGAGTTGTTCAAGGCGTTCGGCGCGGCGTTGCCGAAGTTCGCGCACATCCCGCTCATCCTGAACAACGACGGCTCGAAGATGAGCAAGCGCGACTCTGGCGCGGCGATGGAGGCGTACACGGAGGGCGGCTACCTGCCGACTGCGGTGGTGAATTATCTCAGCCTGCTCGGCTGGTCGCCGAAGGATAACACCGAGATGTTGCCGGTGGCCGAGTTGATCGAGCGCTTCGATCTACCCGGCGTGCAGCGGGCCAACGCACGGTTCGACATGCCCAAGCTCGACTGGTTGAACTTCGAGCATATCCGTGCGCTGTCCCCTGACGATTTCAAAAGCCAGGCGCTTGGCCAACTGAAGGATGCCGGGCTTGACGCCGCATGTCGCGACGCCGACTACACCGCTGCCGCGCTGGCCCTGTGCACGGACAAAATCAAGAACCTCAACGACGTCGCCAGCTACATCGGATTTTTCTTCCGTGACGACGTGGTGCTCGACGCCGAGGCAGCGGCGCAGGCGTTAACGCCGGAGAACAAGCCTCACTTGGCCGCGCTCCGCGAGGCCTACGCCGGCTTGGCCACGTTCGACGCCGACTCGCTGATGGAGTCGCTCAAGGCGACAGCCGCGGCTCGCGAGGTGAAAAACAAGGTGCTCGTCATGCCTGCCCGTGTGGCCTGCACCGGCAGCAAGGTCGGCCCAAGTTTGTATCATTTGATGGAGGTGCTTGGCCAAGCGGAGGTTTTGAAGCGGTTTGACGCCGCGCTGGCTCGAATGTAACAATCGTCGGCCAAGGCAAATCTGCACTTGGCCAAGCGAAACTGATTTCATGGTTATTTTAACGACAATTTACGTGGTTGCCGCCGTGCTGCTGCTCTTTGGCGCGGCGATCTTTGTGCACGAGTGGGGCCATTATTTTGTCGCGCGCATGTGCGGCATGAAGGTCGAGGAGTTCGCCATCGGATTCGGCAAGATTCTCTGGAAAAAAGAAAAAGACGGCATCCTTTACACCGTCCGCATGATCCCGGCCGGCGGCTTCGTGAAGCTGCCGCAGATGCTCACCAGCGAGGCGCTCGAGGGCGAAAGCAATGAGGACGCCGAGCCGCTCCCGGAGATTTCGCCGTGGGCCAAGATCGCTGTAGCCGTCGCCGGCCCGATCATGAACATCGTTTTCGCCGTCGTGCTCGCGACTGTCATTTATTTTGTCGGCCTGCCGGAAATGATCACGCCGCCCGTGGTCGGCAACTTGAGCAAGGAATCGACAGAGTACGCGCTCGGCATCCGCGAAGGCGACATCGTCACCAAGATCGACGACCAAGCGATTCCTTCTTGGGAGGAAGCCTACAAGCTGACCGCCTTGTCTCTGACAAACCGTTTCGCGGTGACATTCCAGCGGGATCGCGACGAGTTCACCCACGTGCTGACGGCCACTCCGATCAGCGACGAGATCCCGATCAAGACGCTTGACCTTCCGTCGAAGTTCCCGCCGATCGTGGGACGAGTACTCGAGGGCCAGGCCGCCTCGGAGGCCGGCCTGAAACAGGATGACAAAATCATATCGCTCGGCGGAATCCCGATCGGCGGCCAGGGCCAGTTGATCGATGAGTTGCAAAAAAACGGCGGCAAGGCGACGGAGATCGTCGTGCACCGGGACGGCGAAAATATCCCGCTGCCGATCGCTCCGCGCATGATCGAGGGCAAGGTGATGATCGGCGTACAGTTCGGACGCGGCCCACGGGTTTACATCGAGCGCCACCCCGGCCCGACGCCGTGGGAGAATATCTCGGAAGTCGGCTCGCTCATGTGGCGGACGCTCTACGCGCTATTTCACCCCAAGCAAACTGGCGTGGGCGTGAGCGACTTGAGCGGGCCAGTCGGCATCCTCGCGATGCTTGGCGCCATGGTGAAAACCGACTACCGCCTGGCATTGAATTTTCTCGTGTTGCTCAACGTGAACCTTGCCATCCTCAACATGCTACCGATCCCCGTGCTCGACGGCGGCCACACAGTCATGGGGCTGATAGAGGGCATTTTCCGCCGCAAAATTCCCGCCAAGCTCCAGGAATGGGCCACGACCGGCTTTGCCGTGGCGCTGATCTCGCTGATGTTGTACGTGACGTTCCACGACGTCTTCATGCGGCGCGGCATCTTCGTTGACATGTTCAACAGCGACACTGAGGTTCAGGCACCGGCTGATCCCTCTCCCACCGCCAGCGAATAATATCCCGCCATGAACTACTGCGCCTCACCGTATCGCCATGCGCGCCGGGACACGCGCCCGGTGGTCATCGGCGACCCAAAAAACGGAGGCGTCCTCGTCGGCGGCGGCGAGCCGGTGGTTCGCCAGTCGATGATCACCTGCAGCACGCTCGACACCGATGCGTGCGTCGAGCAATCGATGGCCTTGGTCGAGGCCGGTTGCCAGATTGTCCGCATCACCGCGCAAACCAAACGCTACGCCGCCAATCTCGAGCCGATCGTCGCCGGAATCCGCGCGCGCGGCTCAAATGTGCCGGTGGTCGCTGACATTCACTTCAAGCCGGACGCCGCTCTTGAAGCGGTGAAATGGTGCGAAATGGTGCGCGTCAACCCCGGCAACTACGCCGACTCCAAAAAATTCGATGTCCGCGAATACACCGACGAGCAATACGCCGACGAGTTGGCTCGCATCGAGGCCGAGTTCGCGCCGCTCGTCGAGGAGTCCAAAACACGCAACCGAGCACTGCGTATCGGCACCAACCACGGTTCGCTAAGCGACCGCATAATGAACCGCTACGGCGACACGCCGCTGGGCATGGTGGAGAGCGCTCTGGAGTTCGCCCGCATCGCGCGCGATCGCGACTTCCACAATTTCAAGTTCTCGATGAAATCCAGCAACCCGAAGGTGATGATCGAGTGCTACCGGCTGTTGGCTGCGCGCTTGGCCAAGCTGGGGTCGGACTGGAATTATCCGCTGCACCTGGGTGTCACCGAGGCTGGCGACGGCGAGGATGGCCGCATCAAGAGCGCGATCGGCATCGGCTCACTGCTGTGCGACGGCCTGGGCGACACGATCCGCGTTTCACTCACCGAGGATTCGCCCAACGAGATCGCCGTCTGCAACGACCTGCTCGCACAGATTCCCGAATTGACCAACCCGGACGGCGAGATAGCGGATGTGCCGTTGGCCTATGACCCGTTCGATTATGCGCGCCGTCCAACACCGGAGATCGAGTTGGCTGACGGCATAAAGTGCGGCGGTGAACAAACCATCCGCGTTGTCGTGACGCAGGCAGCCTGGGACGAACTCTCGCCACGCATCCAGCCAGGCGACGACGTGAAGCCAGAAGCGGTTTACGAGGAACTCAACGTGATGGAAGTCGATCCGCGCGAGGCGTTTCCCATCAACTGCGACACTCAACTCGTCACGGTGAAGGACGACATCGATCTGCCTGCCATCACCGCGTTCCGCCTGTTGGCCGGCCGGCTCAAGGCGCTTGGCCGCGCGAATCCTATCCTACTAAAGGACTGCCTTGGCTTCGGCGATACGCCGCTTGAGCCGAATATCGCCCTGCTCCGCGCCGCAGTCGTGATCGGCTCGCTGCTATGCGACGGCATCGGCGATGCCATTCTGATTCGTGGCGAGAGCGGTGCCGGCCAGTCGCTGCGCCTGGCCTACAATATTTTGCAGGCCGCCGGTTGTCGCTCGTTCAAGACCGACTTCGTCGCCTGCCCTAGCTGCGGCCGCACGCTGTTTGATCTGCAGGAAGTAACCGCCCGCATCAAGGCCCGCACCGAGCACCTCAAGGGCGTGAAAATTGCCATTATGGGATGCATCGTGAACGGTCCGGGCGAAATGGCCGATGCCGATTTCGGCTACGTTGGCGGCGCGCCAAACAAGATCAACCTCTACGTCGGCCGCGAGCCGGTGCGCTTCAACATCCCCGAGGCCGAGGCGGTAGAAAGCCTCGTCGATCTCATCCGAGAACACGACAAATGGGTTGAGCCAACCACCCGGCCGGTTTCCGCCTGATGACCAGCCACACCGCCAAGCTGACGCCCGCACAGGCAGAGACGTTGCGCGGGCTCCTGGCCAAGCGCGATTTCGATACCGCCGACGTGCCGCACGCCGTTTACAACTTCAAGCGTCCGGGCCTGTCCGTCACATTTTACAAAAGCGGCAAACTGCTCGCGCAGGGGAAGGGCACGCGCGAGTTTGTCGAGTTCACCCTTGAACCGGAGGTGCTCGGTGAAGCGACGCTTGGCTACGAACTCGAGACGCAGCCGGAACAACTTGAACCCCGGCTCGGCGTCGACGAAAGCGGCAAGGGTGATTTTTTTGGGCCGCTGGTTGTCGCCGGTGTTTATGTGAACGAGCGGATCGCCCGCACGCTGCACGAACTGGGCGTCAAGGATTCCAAGGCCATCACCACCGACAAAAAAATCGCCACCTTGGCCAAGGGCATTCGGGAAACCCCCGGCTGCGTCCACTCCGTCGTACCGATAGGCAACGCCACGTACAACCGGCTTCACCAAAACATGCGCAACGTGAACAAGATTCTCGCATGGGGCCACGCGCGGGTCATCGAGAATCTGCTGGGACAACGGCATCGCATGGAACCGCCACCACTGCGCGCGATCAGCGACCAGTTCGCCCGGAACAAGGCCACAGTGAAAAACGCGCTGATGGAGGAAGGCCGCCAGCTTGAGCTGGTGCAGATGCACAAGGCCGAATCCGACATCGCGGTGGCCGCCGCATCGATTCTGGCGCGAGCCGTGTTCGTCGAGCGCATCGCCGCGCTTGGCCGGGAGTTTGACCTGGAGTTGCCCAAGGGCGCCTCGTCAAAGGTGGACGCCGCCGGCGCGGAGTTCCTCAAAAAACATGGAATGAACAAATTGGGCCAGGCTGCCAAGCTGCACTTCCGCACCACCCAAAAAATCCAAGCCAAGCAAGGCCAAGCAGAGTGATCAGCTCCGGCCTTCGTCGGCGTCGATGTAGTCAAACATGCAGCGAATGTCGTCGCGATCCTTCAGGCCCGACTCGGCCTTGCGCTGGTTGAGCAACTCAAGCAGCCTGCCCTCCGTGCCATAGCTCAACAGTTTGTCCCTTAACGCCGTCTTGGCCTCATCGGGTGTGCTGACGTTGGCTTTGACCCAGTCGCTGACCTGCCCATCAGTGATGGAGTTTTTGACGACGCTGACAAGAGTGCCCGGCTCGACACCGCTGGCCTTAAACCAGGCAAGGTCGAACCCCTTGTGCAGATAGTTCGGCTGATAATCAGCGGGCAATTGGCCGGCTTCGTGTAGGCGTATTTTGTCAACGAGCCGCGGCAGGTGCACCCAGCTGTCCATAGCCTCGTACGGGCTTCTCGGATAAATTGTGTCGCTCATAAAATTATTTCTCCGCCAGCAGGTGTTCGATGGCCTTCTCGACGTCGGCATTGGCGATGTCGCCCCAGCGCAGCTTGCCGTCACTGCCAATGATGTAGTAGTCGGGGTAGCTGTTGACGGCATAGGCACCGACTACTTTGCCGTCTGCGTCGAGCGCAACCGGATACTCGATGCCGTGCTGCTTGGCGGTCTGCTTCATTTTCTCGCCGCCGCGTGAGGCGCAAACGCCAATGATGACCACGCCCTTGTCGGCGTACTTTTTGCGCAGCTTGTTGGTCTTGGGAATAGAGGCAATGCAAGGACCGCACCACGTCGCCCAAAAGTCGAGCACGACGATTTTACCCTGGGTGTCCGGGGCCTTGCCACCCTTGGTGTTCAGCCACTGGGTGAGTGACAGCTTGGGCGCGGGCTTACCGTGCAGCCCGGTGACGGTGG
>Ga0115000_10001493_pt1 | contig 20731 bp, 20 predicted proteins | sample ArcticOcean_MG_C_6_FD_89690 | JGI IMG/M metagenome (GOLD analysis project Ga0115000, IMG submission 89690) | Marine microbial communities from western Arctic Ocean - ArcticOcean_MG_CB8_128 | ecosystem: Environmental > Aquatic > Marine > Oceanic | place: Arctic Ocean: Canada Basin | collected... | reverse complement strand
TGTTCCATGCTATACCAAAAAGTTGTTTTTAAATGAACCACTCCATCAATTTCATAGGTATGGTATGTTGCAGTTATGTCTCCAGTGATCTTTAGACCAGTAATTCCAGTTTCTTCATTAACTTCTCTTAGTGCTGCAGCTTCAAGTTTTTCACCACGTTCGACCTTTCCCTTAGGTAGATCCCAATGTCGATTTCGCATTATCCATAATGCGTTTCCTCTTTGGTTTATAACAAGACCACCAGCGGAAACGACCTCGAAATAATTCATGCAAAACGTCATCCACATTTTCTCCACATCATCGCTGTAAAGGTCCACTTCTCTTATGTCCGGATTGTTTTTAAATAGTTTTGTTAGATCCTGTAACTGCTTTTTATCGGGATTCCAAAAAATCAAAGTCCCGCCTTCTTTAGGAGAGATTTCAGTTGCCGATTCGTAAAAAGTTACGCGGCGGTTCAGCATAAATACAACGTACCTTTGTTCCATGTCGAATAGTGGTGAGAATCAACGTAAGGTAGCTGAATTTCTGCTACGAATCAAAGCAATTAAGCTATCTCCTGATAAACCTTTTACATGGGCAAGCGGTCGAAAGTCTCCTATCTACTGTGATAACAGGAGAATTTTGAGCTATCCAACGATAAGAACTTTTGTTAGACAAACCGCAACCGAGCAAATCGAAGATCGATATGGTCGCCCTGAAGCAATTGCAGGAGTTGCTACAGGAGGTATAGCTTTAGGAGCTTTGATAGCTCAAGAATTAGGCGTTCCTTTTATCTACGTCAGAGCTTCAGCAAAAGAACACGGAACGGGACAGCTAATTGAGGGAGACTTCACTGGGTTTAGTTCTGTATTTGTTATTGAAGATTTAATTTCTACTGGGAAAAGCAGTCTATCCGCAGTTGATGCTCTTCAAGACGCGGGACTTGAGGTTAAGGGGCTATTGGCCTTTTTTACTTACGGGTTTCCCGATGCTGTGCAAAGGTTTAAAGAAAAAGACTGTCCATTTTTTACACTCACCGATTATCCAACCATGCTTGCAGAAGCTACTCAGTCGGGTTATATTACGGATGAGCAGAAGGTATCTCTTGACTCTTGGTCAACAGACCCTCTTGCTTGGAGTGATGCTAGATCTAAGTAACACTTATCATGGTAGAATTCGAAGGCCCTAAAGTCACACTAGGTATTGCACCGTCAGAATTGAACGAAAAACTTCAAGATCTTTCTAATGTTGGTGAGCTTCTGCCACCAGATTCTGTTAAAGATTTTACAGCAGACGGTAACACTTGTTCTTTTAAAGTCAAAGGTGGTGTTTCAATTCACCTTGTCAGAGATGCAAGTTCTTTAGAAGGGGATATGATTCTTAAAATGAATACAGTTGCACCTACGCCAGTTAAATTCTCCTTAGAGGTTTTAGCATCTGACCACGAAAGTGGGTGTACTTGCTTTGTTCGTTCAGAAGCGGATCTTAATCCATTCACCAGAATGATGGTAGAGCCAGCCTTAAAAAGTCTTTTTAAGGATATGGCTAATGGGATGCAGGATAAATTCCCTACATAATAAACACAGTTTTAGAACAGCCACTTTACTTCTGAGGAATGTAATTCTGATGGCGGCATGTAGTCCTGACCTTCTGTCCATTTAAATACTCCTTTTCCGGACTGTTCAATTCTAAGAAGAACGCCCTTAACTTTATTCCCCCCCACGATGTAATGTCGCATTTCATTTCTGCCGTATAACTCAGAATTATACTCATTAATGATGTAACGTGCTACATCGGTTTTTATCAATTTAGATGTATATTTCTCTAGTTGTGTTATGATGGGCATTTCTAGATCTTCGGGGCATAGTCCCTCACCCATACTGTCTGTTATACTTATAGCGTGATATCTATGCACTAGTCTCATCGACATTACATTCACTCCTATTCCTACAACGGAAGCCGCCCATTTCTCCCCCCTCCAATGATTTTCCACGAGTAATCCAGCTAATTTTCTATGTCCTCCTTCACTCCACAACATCAAATCATTAGGCCACTTCAAGGCTAAAGCTGCACGTGGCACACCCGTTTTAACAGCTTCCCTTACTCCGTTTATAATAGCTAGAGCCACAGCCATGTTGAACACGGTAGCGTCAACTTTAGGGGGGGTATTGACTACCCAGCTCATAGCTAAGTCTTGTCCTTTATTTGAAGACCAACGATTTCCTCTTTGCCCTTTACCAAGTGTTTGGTCCTTAGTAACTACATAAAAATTGTTGAATGGCTTTCCGCTCTGCTCCTTATCTCGCAGCAGATTCATAGCGTATTTATTAGTGCTACCAACACTGTCTACAAATACCCTTTCTACTGTTCCGGAAGGCGTCAATATTTCACTTTTATTACGACTCATCTATGATGCCAAAAGTAGTACCTTTGAGGTTCAAATTTGTGCATGAAAAAATTGTCTGTTACACCACCTGAAGCCCTGCTAGATGCTGTGGTAAAAGGTCTCGATGACGTAAAAGGTCACGACATTACTATTGTTGACTTAGGCTCAGTCACTCACGCGATATCATCTTATTTCGTGATTGCTCACGGAACGAGCCATACCCAAGTAGAAGCTCTAGCTGGATCTGTTGCGAAAGTCACCAAAGAAGCATTAGGCGAGAAGCCCGTTTCTGTTCAAGGTCTACGTAACGGTGAGTGGGCGATTTTGGATTACTTCGATGTAGTTGTTCATGTCTTTCACGAAGAGGCAAGAATTAGATATGGGCTTGAAGAATTATGGGGTGACGCTGAGATCACTAGGTATGAACCGACTACTCAGAAATAAGGATGAGCGACATTATGAAAACAACTAAACCGAAGAAAGCATCTTCTAAAAAGCCTAGAGGTAAAAAGCCCCAGGCTACTAAAACTGCACCTGTTAAAAATAAAGCATCTAACAAGAAGCCTGTCCCCTCTCAAAATAAATTTAATTTTTACTGGATTTATGGAATAGTGGGCGTGATGCTTTTAGGTTTGATATTGCTGAATACTGATGGTGGAGGTGAGAAAATATCATTTTCAAAGTTCAAAGAATTAGTTGAGACGAAACAAGTTGATAGGGTTACTAATGACGGTTTGACCTACAGTGTTTATTTGAATGAACGCGGTAAAGATGATGTTAATGATGAGCGCTCTAGTGATGGGCTTTTTAGCGGTTCTGCAAACTCAGCTGACTACTACTTCAGCATGCAACAGGATGGCGGGTATAAAGAGCACTTCAAAGAATTGGAAGAAGAATTTGGTTTTGATTCAGAATACGAACCAGTAAACGAATGGGGTCAGCAAATGATTTCATGGATATTCTTCCTGGTTATAATGATAGCTGTATGGATGTTCATCATGCGAAGAATGAGTGGAGGCGGTGGCCCTGGTGGAAATCAGATATTTAATATAGGAAAATCTAAAGCAAAGGTTTTAGAGAAGGGTGAATCGACGAATGTTACGTTTAAAGATGTAGCAGGTGTGGATGAAGCTAAAGAAGAGCTAGAAGAAATTGTTGACTTCTTAATGAAGCCATCTAAGTACACAAAACTTGGTGCAAAAATCCCTAAAGGTGCCTTACTTATAGGACCTCCGGGAACAGGTAAAACACTACTTGCAAAGGCAGTTGCTGGAGAAGCTGATGTTCCTTTTTTCTCGTTAAGTGGGTCTGATTTTGTAGAGATGTTTGTCGGAGTAGGTGCTTCACGAGTTAGGGATCTATTTAAGCAGGCGAAGGAGAAGGCACCGTCTATTATTTTCATAGATGAGATAGATGCTATAGGAAGAGCTAGGGGCAAGAATGCAAATTTCGGATCTAACGATGAACGCGAGAATACATTAAACCAACTCCTCACTGAGATGGATGGATTCGGGACTAATAGTGGTGTGATAATCCTAGCAGCTACAAATAGAGCGGATGTTCTAGACAAAGCGCTCATGCGTGCAGGACGTTTCGACAGGCAGATTATGGTTGATATGCCAGATGTAAATGAGCGTAAAGCAATTTTCAATGTCCATGTTAAGCCTATTAAAACGGATAAGACTGTCGATATTGATCTTCTATCATCCCAAACCCCAGGCTTCAGCGGCGCTGACATAGCTAACGTATGCAACGAAGCGGCGTTATTTGCTGCACGAAAGAATAAGAAATCTGTTGCTCATACAGATTTTGGCGAAGCGATAGATAGAATTATCGGCGGATTAGAAAAGCGCTCTAAGGTAATTTCTCCTGAAGAGAAGAGAACCATAGCTTTCCATGAGGCAGGCCATGCATTAGTCAGTTGGTTGTTAGAATATGCTTCACCTCTTGTGAAAGTTAGTATCGTTCCTAGAGGCCAAAGCTTAGGCGCGGCCTGGTACATGCCTCATGAGCGGAAAATCACTACCACAGATCAAATCTTCCACGAGATGTGTGCTGCACTTGGTGGAAGAGCTGCTGAGAAAGTTGTTTTCCATGAGATTTCAACTGGCGCACTTAGCGATCTCGAAAAAGTCACACGTCAAGCTCACGCAATGGTGACTGTTTACGGCCTTAATGATAAGATTGGAAACATCAGCTACTATGACAGCCGAGGTGAAACAACATTCACGAAGCCATATTCTGAGGCTACCGCAAAAATTATCGATGAAGAGGTAAGTGCTGTGATAGAAAGAGCTTATGATGTAGCACTTGATATTCTGGGGAAGAACCGAGAGAACCTTAATAACCTTGCAGAAGCCCTTCTAAAGGATGAGGTTATCTACAAAGCTGATGTAGAGCGAATCCTCGGGCCTAGACCTCACGAGGTAAAGGCAGTAGAAAAAGCAGACCCTTCAGACTCATCAGAATGAAGAACTGGATAGTCATTTATAGTGATTCCTTTTTAGTTGGAGTTGAGATGAGAAAAACTGTTCTCGAAGAACACGACATCCCATGTGTATTAAACAACAGCCAGAGTACTTCATACGCTGGTGTAGGTTTCGCTTCAGGTGATGTAGAATTATTAGTTCCTCAAGAATTTGTCGAAAAAGCAAAATCGCTCTTACAGTGAAAGAACTTTGGGTAAGAGCCTTAACCGGAGCTGTGTTAGTTGCCGTTGTAAGCTTCTCATTAATATATAGCGTTTATACTTCATTTGCCTTGTGTTCCATATTAGCTATCGTGGGTGTATTAGAGCTACGAAGAAACAAAATGGGAGGATTATTCGCTTCGTTACTCATCGTTATAGCGTGTATGAGTCTTTTCCTGATTGGGTTTTATCCATTTTTTGAATTTATACCTAATGGTTACTATGGCCTTCTACCAATGTCCTTTATTGTAGCTGTTTGGGTTAATGACACATTCGCTTACCTCGGAGGAAGGCTATTAGGAAGAAAGATTATTCCAAGGGGATTAGCGCCTGCGATATCTCCTAACAAGTCTTGGGAGGGAGCTGTTATAGGTGTGATAGGTTCTTTCTTTATGGGTTATCTAATGTCAGATATTTTAGATGTAGGATTGTTTTTTGCTCTCATAGCAGCTTTGGCTACATGTGGTGATTTGGTACAAAGCGCAGCTAAAAGACGCGTGGGAATTAAAGATGCCGGCAGCATCTTTCCAGGTCACGGTGGTGTGCTAGATAGATTTGATAGTCTGTTGATTGCTGCGCCTGTTATATTAATCATTATGTTATTCAATGACTTTACATAAAGAAGGATATTCCTTAGTAGGTGGGGTAGTGGTGGTGAGTGCGATAGCGCAAGCTCTTATGAATTACTATTCTGCTCCCGTATGGGCTATGTGGATAGTGGGAGTATGTTGCACCATTGTATTAATCCTCTTTGCCCAGTTTTTCAGATTACCATCTCGCACCATTAATAGTGGCGATGGAAATGTCATGTGCCCCAGTGATGGTAAAGTAGTCGTGATAGAAAAGGTAAATGAGCCGGAGTACTTTATGGACGATAGGATTCAGGTCAGTATATTTATGAGCCCCCTCAATGTGCATGCTCAGTGGACTCCATTAGCCGGTGTCGTCAAATTTGCAGTCTATCACGCAGGTAAGTATCTAGTTGCATGGCACCCTAAGAGCAGCTTATTGAACGAGAGAACGACACTTGTGATCGAGGGCTCTAGAGGCGAGGTGTTATTCCGCCAAATCGCAGGAGCAGTTGCCAGACGTATCCGTTACTACATAGCTGTAGGTGATAAAATCGAAGCGGGTCAGTCAGTAGGGTTTATCAAGTTCGGTTCAAGAATAGATATTTACCTCCCCCTTGACGCTGAGATTAAAGTCAAGCTAGATGAAAAGGTCACGGGTCGAGAAACTGTCCTTGCTATATTAAAGCCCTAAAAACTTTCTACTACTAACTTAATGAGTTAGTTTAGTCAGGTAAATTCCAATAATCTGACTTTCATGAAACAACAGGTACTTTTTTTAGGAGCTTTTTTGATAGCTTCACTCGGTCTTACTGCCCAACAAACAACATCAAACTCATCTACTCATCCATTAAGTGAGATACCTCAAATAGCAGTAGAAGCTAGAATTCCAGCTCTTATGCCAGAGCGTGCTTTGGATGGTTTTACTGATAGGCCACAGATGCCTTTTAATGAAATAGTAACTGGTGGTGTACCTGATCATGTACAGCTTCGCGAACTAGTTGTTGAGAGACAAGTAATAGGATTAACTCAATATGATCTTCAAACAAATGCTTCTATCGATGATAGGATGGCTGGAAGTGGAGATCATGTTTCTGCGGGTTGGAGTATGAGCTTAGAATTATCTCCTTTCGAAGACAGAGGTACTGGGTATAATTTCTTCGACGGTGAATCGTGGGGCGAACAACCTTATGAGAGCATTGAAAGTGTAAGAGTGGGGTGGCCTTCAATCGTTCACACTGGTTCAGGGTTAGAAGTAAGTGTAACTCACCCCGGAATTGATACTCCACTATGGATGGCTTCAAGGGTTATTGGAAGTGGTGACGCTTGGGATGAGTCTGAGATCCCTTCAGACGGTCCCTTCGGCAACCTATGGCCTCGAATAGCTGCGGGAGGTCCTGACGGCAATACTTTACACGTCATATGTGTTTCGACGCCTACAGGTAACGCAGGTACGCTTTATCAAGGTCAGGATGGAGCTTTACTATACTACAGATCTCTAGATGCTGGTGTGTCTTGGGAAATGCAAACTTTCGCAGAACTTGATTCAACACATTTCACTGGATTTAGTGGTGATGTGTACGCAATCCACGCGAGAGATGGAGTTGTAGCTTTCACTGTGTTTAACGACCTTATGGACTCTTTTGTGATGATTTCTGACGATAACGGAGATAACTGGGAGTACACTGCATTCGCTGATTTTCCTGTAGATAATTATGTTATTGATTCAGGGCTTCCTATTGACGAGGGTTACGATTATAACGATGATGGAATTTTTCAAGAGTACCTTAATTCAGATGGTTCTGGTGACATTCACGTTGACCAATTCGGCCAAGTTCACGTTGTTTTCGGAGCTATGTATTACATGGATGCAGATACTATAGATGATAATTTTAGCTACTTCCCTGGTACTAATGGATTGCAATACTGGAACGAAAGCTATGGAGTTGATAGTTCACTTACTATAGCATACGCCTACGATATTGATGAAAGCGGTACTTTAGATATTGAGGATGAAATTGCTGCGTATTTTGTAAACCTTGCTGGAATTCCTAGCATGGCTTCAAATGCAAACGGAGATCTTTTTGTGAGCTATTCTGCTATCAGAGAGGATTACTCTACTGGAACCCAAAACTACCGCCATCTTTATGTTGTGAATTCGACAGATAACGGAGGTACTTGGAACACAGATGACGCTTGTAACTTGACGCCAGATTTAGATTTCGATTACTACGAGTCAGTTTTTGCATCTATTTCACCTGATGTGGTGGATCATTTAGAGATTATATACCAAAGAGATTTCGAGCCAGGACTACATGTTCGTGGTGACCTGGACCCTGTAGATCTAAATGATATTGTTTATCTTAAAGTTCCAACAGCCGATCTATTAGAGTGTTTAGATATTCAATTCACAGACGGTGTTAACGAGCCGTTCTCTGATGGCGAAGTTACTCTTTATCCTAATCCAGCTTCTACAAATATTGAGCTTGTCATAGACAGAGCAGGATCGCATATGGTTAAGTTACTTGATTTAGAAGGTCGTGTTCTGTTAGAATTTGAGACTAATTCAATGGTCGAAAACTTCAACGTCAGTAACCTTTCTTCTGGAATATACTTAGTTGAGGTGACTCAAGGAAATTCAAGAACTGTTATTAGACTTGCTATTGACTAATATATCAAATAAATTATTAGAACTCTCAAAGGAAGTAGGGTTAAAGCTATTAGAAACTAAATCCACCCTTAGTACAGCGGAAAGCTATACTAGCGGAGCGATTGCAAGTATTCTCACTTCGGTTCCGGGATCAAGTCAGTATTTCATGGGGGGAGTTGTAGCTTATTCGGAGTCTGTCAAGTGTTCCGTTCTCGATGTGCCTGCTAGTTTAATAGATACTTTTGGAGTAGTTAGTCTTGAAGTAGTTGAAGCTATGGCTGAAGGTGGGAATAGAAGGTTAGGCACTCATTATTCGATTGCTACTTCTGGAACAGCTGGGCCAGGTGGAGGAACTCCTGAAATTCCTGTTGGTACTGTATGTTTAGCAATTGATGGGCCTGGAATTTGTAAAAGTTGGACATATCACTTAAGTGGCAGCAGGAGTGAGGTTGTTGAGCGAAGTATAGAGATAGTATTAGGGGAATTATTAAATATTATAGATTCGTCTAGTGTTTAAGACCAAATGTGTTGGATGATGCATTAAAATGTCGTTTCTTTGCACTCCTAAATTTTTAGTAATGAGCCGTATTTGTCAGATTACAGGAAAGAAAGTGATGGTTGGAAACAACGTGAGTCACTCGAACGCAAAAACTAAGCGTCGTTTCTACCCTAACCTTCAACGCAAGCGTTTTTACATCGTAGAAGAGGATAGATGGGTGACATTACGCGTGTCTGTTGCAGCTATGCGTACGATCAATAAGATCGGTGTGTTACTAGCAATGAACCGTGCTAAAGCGGCAGGTATCTTAGTTGAGAAGAGTTAAGACTTCAGCTCAACACTTTACGAGTTAAGAGCTAGTTAAGAAAGTTAATCCCACTTAAAAAGGTCAGCTCTGGAATTGTCCAGAAGCTGACCTTTTTCTCTGCCCATAACTTACTAGTTGTTAGTGAAGAGCTAGCGTGTTAAGAAACAATTAATTCCCGCCTAGAATAAGTGGTAATCCACTTTCTCCGCTTCCGATAACAACAACCTTAGCGTTGTTAGAGTGTGCGAGTTCAGTAGTAGCTTCTATGCCCTTCCATTTAAGAAGATCGTCGTTAATACTCTGAGATACGATGTTCTGAAAGTCACGTATGCCCTCAGCTTCGATTCTCTTTCTCTGAGCTTCTTTACTAGCTTTTTCGATACGGAATTCGTACTCTAAAGATTCCTGCTCTTGCTGTAGCTTTCTTTCAATAGCTTGTTCTAGTGTTAACGGAAGCTCGATATTTCTAATAAGTACATCGTTAAGTTGAATATAGTTTTCTGCAAGTTTTTCAGAAAGTCTAGCTTCAATCTCCAATTGGATTTCCTCACGTTTTGTGGTGTTGAATTCCTCAGGCAGGAAGTTAGCTATAACTTCTCTAGAAACAGACCTCATTGCAGGTTGAATAACTTTACTAACGTAATTTTTCCCTCTCTCTCTTTCGAGATACCCCAGGTTATCTAATTGGGGTTGGTAGAAAACGGTCATATCCATTTTAATCTTAAGTAGGTTTGAAGATAGAACCTCTATGTTTTCAAACATTTCTTGCTGTCTGACCTCATATTCATAAACCTCATCCCATGGTGCTTTGAAGTGGAATCCACTTCCCATTGCTTCTTCTAGCGGATTAACTCCGTCTCCGAAAGTATAGAATTTCAATCCAGCATGTCCGGATTCTATTGTTAAAGTTAATGAGCTCCATAATAAAAGAATGGGTAGAAATATTAAAGCCGTAATCATTATTATCTTGATTTTTGCTTTATCCTGTTGTGTGGGTGTTGCCATGTTATTTAGATTAATTTAATTTTCCTTAAGTTTATTGTCTCAGTGTATTAGATACGTTTAATATCCTCCCTGCCTTCTTCTTATTATCCATTCTAGAGATAGGGCCGTTAGGATTAGCCAAAGTATAGCATTTATGTTTATCAAATCAATTCTTTGGGTGAACTCATGTAGAATATCACGTTTATTAACTTGAGTCAAAATAGATTCGACCCACTTATTAGATGTCTCTTCAGAGAAAGCTGTATTTATACTGCCTAAAAGTGTTCCGCCTGTTTTTTCTCCCAAACGCACTAATATATTATGATTAGCTGCCTTTGATGCAAGCTCGGCTTTGATTTCTAGTACGTTGAGTATGCCCCTAACTATTTGCACCTCACCATCTAAAATACAACTTGCAAGCCAGTTGTATTCCCCCGGTTGTAACCTTCCACAGTCGAGCTTGTAATTATCCTCGTAGGATGAAAATACATAGTCAATATCTTCTTTTGAAGAATTTGTAAGCACCAGCATGACATCAATGTTAGTAGTAGGGTTTAGTGATGCGTCATATACTTCGGCAGACAATCTAAAATGTTTGTCTTCTTCAATTCTTCTAGGAGCCTCTACTCTAAATCTTCGGACATCATCTCGGCTATCCAGATACTGTATGGATCTATTTATCAAATCATCAAAGACCTCGAAGTTCTCATCCCTCAAGTAGTTCTCACTTCTCCACCTCCATATGCCCTCCCCTAATAATACCGCACTTCTCCTGCCAGAAGCGTCCCCGTTGAATCCCAGTAATGGCCATTCGGTTTTAAGGTTTCCAAGCCTTTGAAAAATTAAAGTTTTCAAACTTTTTGATGTCTTTACATTCCCGAACGAACTAATTAAAGGAGGCCATGACTTCAGTTTGCCAGCTAATCCTTCATGTGCTTCAAACAGTCCAAACCCATTAAAACCCGTACCCTGAACCTCTTGAAATCCCTCAGACGATTCCACTTCTATCCCCACGCGTTCGATTGCTAGAGAACTCCAGTCCATCTGAGGCCCCCCTATAAATAACACCGGCATGTCGGAGGCAATTTCTTTATTAATTATAGCAGGAAGAGTGGTCCTTACATGAGGTAAGTCATGTAGCACTAGAACATCGTGTTTAGGGAGGTCCCTATTTGTAAGGTCAGATGCAAACCGCACTTCAACATCTTGATGGAAATTTGTTTTAAGAGCATTTTTTATAGCCGCGACATCCGGGTGGGGAGCGTTAGCTACTATGAGAATGGCTCTCTTGCTCTCGAGCACATCTACATATGCTGTCGCTGAGTTGTTTGATGTGTGGCTTTCCCCTTTTAGAGTGCTTACAACTATATTCACCCTGTTAGTTCCTACTTTATCTGCATCCAAGTTGAATCCGAATGTTTCAAAACTTAGTTTTTCTTCAATAGCCCAAACTACTTCCTCCTTTAAGACACCTCCTAAATAAATCTTGACGGTAACTTCCTTACCAGCAAATCCGTGTGACTTCAACCGGACTTCAATAGGGAATTGATTATTTAAGTATGTAACTTGATTGCATAACAGTTCTGAAATTTGAACATCCTTAACTAGTGTTGTGTCACCTGTGCCTATAAAAAAGTGAGGGACATCTAGCATTCGTGTTCCGAACTCAGGATCACTTCCTCTATTGCTCAAACCATCGGTGCTGAAAATTACTGCCTCGACGTTTCTGTGCGAGAATCTATCGTGTAAGCCGGATAATGCGGAGCTAATATCTGTGACAGCTTCGTCTGCTTCCCAATTTGTGATATCAGTTTCTGGATTTCTATTATTAAGCTGTCGCCCGAAGTCAAAGACTTTGACCTCAAATCCAGACTCTTTAAACTTCTCAGGTATAGCTAAGGCTAGTTGAGCTAGCGCATCCATTCGTGAGACAGAGTCTTCTCCCTGCCATTGAGAGCGTGACGCATCATTCACAATTACAATATTAGCGGGTTCTATCTCTGAAGTTGTGGTTCTCAGTAGTGGCTCGAGTAAGAAGAATAAAAGTGTAACTAAGACGGACAATCTTATTGCCGCCAGAAGCCAGGTTTGCACATTGTATTTAAGGACTGCATACCTAAGTATAGTAAGTCCAACAGCTAAGCTGATTACTAGAGTCCATTGCCACAGTGTGGCGTCGACAATAATGTCGGAGAAGTCCATGGTATTATTAAGCTGTGATCATTCCACCACAGACGCTCAATGTTTGGCCTGTGATATAAGAACTCATATCAGACGCTAAAAACACACAAGTGTTAGCTACATCTTCAGGAGACCCGCCACGTTTTAGAGGGATAGCATCACGCCATCCCTGAACCGTATCTGGATCTAATTTAGCGGTCATTTCAGTTTCAATAAAGCCGGGAGCTATAGCATTGCATCTTATGTTTCTAGACCCGAGCTCGAGAGCCACAGATTTTGTAAAACCTAGAATACCTGCCTTTGAAGCTGAGTAGTTGGTTTGGCCTGCGTTTCCTTGTACGCCTACTACAGAGCTTATGTTGATTATGGATCCAGAGCGAGCTTTTAACATAGTCCTTAAAACACATTTAGTTAGATTAAAGCAACTCTTGAGATTCACGTTTATAACGCTATCCCATTGGTCTTCAGACATGCGCATTAATAAGGTGTCATTAGTGATTCCAGCATTGTTTACCACAATATCTATAGTGCCGAATGTTTCTAAAACTTCCTTCACTAGATTCTCAGCATCCTCCATCTTTGATGCGTCAGATTTAAATCCTTTTGCTACTCCACCTCCTTCAGTTAATTCCTTTTCAAGCTCTAGAGCCTGTTCTTCAGAGCTTCTGTATGTGAAAGCGACCTTAGCTCCCTGAGCTATAAATGTCCTAGCTATAGACTTCCCGATTCCTCTTGAGGCACCTGTGATAATCGCGATTTTTCCTTCTAATAACATAGTGTTGTTTTTAAATTATATCTGCTGCTTGAGCGATCATTTCTGCAATATCTAGCACGTCAACAGAGCCTTCTTTCTCAGAATTCTTTACTCCGTCAGTCATCATAGTATTACAAAACGGACATCCGGTAGCTATAGTTGCAGCTTTTGTTTCTAATGCATCCTCGGTACGTTCCGTATTAACTTCTTGAGCACCCTTTTCAGCCTCTTTAAACATCTGCGCACCTCCGGCACCACAGCATAACCCCCTTTGTTTACACCTCTTCATTTCGACTAACTCCGCGTCAAGTGCTTCAATGACAGAACGCGGCGCGTTGTACTCTCCATTTCCTCGTCCCAAGTAGCATGGGTCGTGAAAGGTGATTCTTCTTCCCTTAAATGGATGGTCGTCAGCGAGTGTTAGTTTTCCTTCAGCGATTAAAGAAGCGATAAACTGGCTGTGATGCATCACTTCAAACGAACCGCCTAATTCAGGATACTCGTTTTTCATAATGTTAAAGCAGTGAGGACATCCAGTGACAATTTTCTTTATTCCGTACCCATTAAGTACAGCAATATTAGATGCGGCTTGCATCTGGAATAAAAACTCATTACCTGCTCTTTTAGCAGGATCTCCAGTACAACTTTCCTCTGTCCCCAGTACTGCAAAGCTAACACTAGCGTGATGTAATATTTTCGCTATTGCCTTAGTAATGCGTTTCGCTCTATCGTCAAAACTCCCAGCACATCCCACCCAGAATAACACTTCTGGAGTCTTGCCCTCTGCGGTTATTTCCGACATTGTAGGTACATTGAGAGTGTTCATTTTCAGGTTATTTTATTGTTGTCGGTAGTTTTATCCTCACTTATCCAATCCGCCCTGCTCGCCGCAGGAAATGCCCAAGGTGCACCATTGTTTTCCATGTTATTGAACATCGAAGTAATAGGCTCCGGGGATTTACTATCTTCCATAATTAGACTTCTTCTCATGTCTAGAATTATCCCCATAGGGCTAATGTTTATAGGGCATGCCTCTACACATGCTTGGCATGATGTACAAGCCCAAAGTTCCTCCTCAGTAATGAAACTCCCTAAAAGAGTCTTACCGTCATCCACAAACTCACCTCCATTTTTATCTCTGTTCGCTCCTATTTCTTCTATTCTGTCCCTACTGTCCATCATGATCTTTCTCGGAGAAAGCATCTTGCCGGTTATATTAGCGGGGCATTCCGAAGTACATCTTCCACACTCAGTACATGAGTATGCCTCCATTAACTGTTTCCACGTTAAATCCATTGCGTCCTTTACCCCAAATCTCGGCGGCACTTCAGACGCCCCGTCAGATGGCGGCGGCGTAGCGTAAGGATCAGCGTAAGGATCCATCATAAGGTCCACCTCCTTCTTCACTGCGGCCATATTATTCATAGCACCAGTCTCATCTAAGTTTGAGTACCAAGTGTTAGGGAAGGCAAGTAAAATATGGAAATGCTTTGAATACGGGACGTAAACTAGAAAAGCAAACACCCCCAGTATGTGAAACCACCAATAAGCTCTTTCAGCAATAATAAGGGAAGAACTGCTCAGGCCTTCGTACATAAATGTGAGGTGTTGACTTATCGGAAAAGCTGATGGGTGAACCTTTGTGTGTGTGTAATGCTCAAGGGCTTCCACGCCAGCTTGTTTCATAGCAACAGAGTCCGCAGCGTTCATATTCAGGAAAGCCGTCATCAATAATATCTCCGCTACAAGTATAATTGTAGCATCTAATGATGGCCAACCACTCATTTCTGGAGCCTTAAATCTGGCGATAGAAACTATGTGTCTTCTGAATAGAAAGATCACACAGGAAAGAAGTACAGCCAGAGCTAGGTACTCAAAAGAACAGATCAAAAAACTGTATAAAGAACCTAAGCCAGAAAAGACCCTATGTGTTCCCATAATTCCATCGATGACAATTTCTATCATTTCTAGATTTATGATGACAAAACCTAGATAGACACAGATATGTAGAATCCCAGCAACTGGTCTAGCGACCATTTTGCTCTGTCCCATAGCGACTTTAGCCATAGTCCACCATCTCTCGGCCTTCCTGTCAGACCTATTCACATCGGTTCCCATTAGGATATTTCTCCTCACAAAAAGTATTCGTTTTGTGAAAAAGAACCCTGTAAGACCTAATAAAAATGTAAATAGAAGTTGAGCTACCATGTCGTTCAATTAACCTCTTGAGCCTCCATCTCCTCCTGAATCATTTTCTTCATTTTATTAATGTCAGCTTTAGAGAGTTTTGTGTCTTGCTTTCTGCCAAACAAACTCACTCTTACATATTTCCAAGGGTTTAATTGAACATCATCTAGCAGCTCTTGAAGCTCTATGTTAGTCTTAACAAGCCCTGAGTAAAGTGAATCGTCCACCATTAGCTTACCCAGAGTTCCTTCGCCTCGGTTCACCCTTTCTGTCAATAATGAAATCGCTCCTAGAGCACTATCTGCCTTTTTAATAGTAGCGGCGATATCAGCTGTTGCTAAAGAGTCACTTATTTCAGAGAAATTATTTATAATATTAGAAAGTTGAGTGTTGTGAGTGTTTAGATTTTTAGCGATTCCATTAATGTTCTGCATAACACTTTGGAATACAACTCTATTCTCAGCGACCATAGCGTCTACATTAATAGCTGTACGCTCTAGTGTTGAAACAGTCCGTTGTAAACTCTCAAAAGCTGACGGAAGTCCCAGCGTGGCATCGTCTTCAAAAACGGCTTTTACATTTCCTAAGATATCATCTACCGTTGCTATAAGTTGATCTGTTTTCCTCCTTAATGGCTCAAGTTCCTTTCTAACGGCTTCTGTAATATCCTCCTGGTTATTTGCGATTAGAGTATCCCCATTTGAAACAAATGCTTCTGACACACCACGTTTTATTTCTATTGCCTTAGAGCCAAACAAGTCAGACGAGAAAATCATAGCCTCTGAATCGTCTGGAATTTTAAGTTGTGATTGATCAACGGTAAATTCTACTAGAAGTGATCCATCGCCTTTCTTGTCAAAGCTTATGTCAGTCACTTGTCCCACCTTAAACCCATTTACAAGAACGGGGTTAGCAACGGATAATCCTTCTATTTTCTCATACACAGAATAGAAATGATCCTGTTTTGAAAGTGGACTAAAGCCCTTTAAATAGTTCACGCCCACGAATAATAATACTACCCCCATTATCATGAGAGCACCGATTTTGAATTCTTGTGAGATGTTTTTCAAACTTCTTTATTTAGGTACTTCAGACATAGGAATCCTCTCACCATTTTTAAAAGCAATTACAAAAGCACCTTTAAATCCTTTTGATCTAAGATAGCGTTTGCTTTTATGTGCTTCTTCAGCGGTTGAGAATTCTCCCATCACGTATTTGTATTGTCCATTGCTAAGATACACGTCTGCGCCCTCTATACCTTTAAAAACAGGGTCGGTTTTTAGTAGCTCTTTAGGTGAGCTTGCTATCTGAACCTTAAAGACTATTGTGTTTAACTCGACTTCTGTGGGTTCATCTACCTCTCCTTCAACGGTTTCACCCTCTATTTCGTTAACTTCCATAGTTGGAGAGTGAAAGTTTTTGTATTCTCTAAAAGCCCTAAAAAGAGCTGAAGCCATGTATGTTTTGCCTTTTTCACTCATAAGAAAATCCTCCTCTACAGGATTCGTGAGAAATCCAAGTTCCACTAACACGCTAGGCATTGAGGTGTATGAAATGACATAATATCCAGCTTGTCTTACCCCTCTGTCCTTTCTTCCGACTCTTTCCCTGAATTGTTTTTGGATTAAGGAGCCCAAATGCAAACTATTATCCAGGTATACATTTTGTCTAAGAGCTAATGCAATGTATGTGTCTGGGTCATTAGGGTCGAACCCGACATAGTTAGTTTCGTAGTCATCTTCTTTGAAGATGCTTGCATTCTCTCGCATAGCAACCCTTAAGCTCTCTTCGGTTTTATGCATTCCCATTACATATGTTCCACAACCGATGGCGTTAGGTTTTGTGAATGCATCACAGTGAATAGAAATAAATAAATTTGCCTCTGCTTCATTGGCAATTTTTACGCGAGTACTGAGTTTAGGGAAGGAATCGCCTTTTCGCGTTAAAATAACTTTCACGTCGGGCATACTTTCTTCAATATAAGCTGCTAATTTATTTGCAACATCCAGTGTGATATCCTTCTCAGTAACAGAATACCTGCCTGTACCCAAATTACCTGGGTCTTTGCCCCCATGTCCTGCGTCAATGACGACAATCATGGTTGGCTCTAGAGGCGTAAACGCTGCTGTTATGAAAACACTAACTAAAGCTAGGCCTAGAACAACATGTTTTGGTAGCTTTGGGTGTTGTAGAAATTCCTTCATGTCTATCATCAAAAATAATTCTTTACTCGCAGCAAAATTGAATGGGTTGTCATTCCTTTTCCTTTTGCTAGTGTTGAAAAGCGTAGTGGTTTCTGCCCAAACTGAATCCATGAATTATTATGCACGTGATAGCATTGTAATGGATACGCAAGCGAGCTTAATCCTGTTGTATGGCGATGTGAGATTGACAAGTGGTGATATATTATTAACAGCACATAAAGTTGTTTACAATACGCAAACACTTGAAGTATGTGCATTTGGAACGTTAGACTCGACAGGAAATTGGATAGGAAGACCAGTTTTCACTCAAGATGGCACAACTTTCACTCAGGACGAACTCTGTTATAATCTCGATACTGAAAAGGGTTTTAGTAGAAACGCCGTTACTAAAGAGGGAGAGCTAGTTTTTCACGCTGCAGAATCGAAACGACATCCAAATAACGAACTGCATGTCAGAAATGGCAAATTCACTACATGTGATGCAGAAAACCCTCATTATCACTTTCATCTATCGAGGGCCATACTTCTGCAAGACGATAAAGTAATCAGTGGTCCGCTTTATATGAAGTTCCGTAAAATACCCACTCCTCTAGCACTTCCCTTTGCATGGTTTCCCATGAAACAAGATATTAGAACTCACGGAATTCTTCTACCGAGTTATGGGGATGGTGGAAATCTAGGCTTTTTTCTAAAAGACATGGGCTATTACATCCCGTTTGGAGATCATTGGGATACTAGATTGTTATTCGATATATATTCTGGCGGTAGCTGGGGAGTTAAAAATGTAAGTCAATATAATTATAAGTATAGATCTTCAGGAAACTTCAGCCTGAGTTATCACAATCAATTGTCTGGTTTCGAAGGCCTTCCGGGGTACAATTCGGTAAACAATTTCTTCGTTCGTTGGGAGCACACGCAGGATGCAAGATCCCGCCCTAACCAACGTTTCAGTGCCTCCCTTAACTTCGGTTCTACAGGAAATTTTCAGCAAAACCTCAACAGTTCCCTCGACGACTATTTAACAAATACATTTCAGTCTAGCGTTCAATGGAGTTACTCTTCCCCGCGCTCACCCTTTGCTTTTACAACAAGCGCCCGTCACACCCAAAACTCAGTCACAGGCTTAATCTCCATGACTTTACCCTCAGCGACTCTCACTATGAGCCGAAGAAGCATGAGTGATTTGCTAGGTCTTGAGAATGGAACAAATAAACTCCTCGACGATATTACTATCAGTTATAACTCTCGATTCGAAAACGTAGCCGAAATCGCCGACTCCTCCCTAGCCGCACTTGATTTCGGAGCAATGGATATAGTCAACGGACTTAAGCATAGCGTTTCTGCATCATCAAGTCAGAACTATGGTTTCATAACCGTATCTCCATCTTTTCAATACGACGAGTTCACGACCTTCAATAGTGTAGAAAAAAATTGGTTTACAGATGTCGAAGGAAACATCGTTGAAGCTGGGGATACTATTTCTGGGCTTTTCGGTGCTAGAGACTGGAGTGCTTCCGTCAGTGCTAACACTAGGTTTTACGGCATGTTTACCTTCGGAGAGTCCAGTAGACTCAAGGCTATTAGGCACGTGCTCTCACCTAGCATTTCCGCTAGTTACACACCTGAGAGGAGTAGGATACGCTCTCAACAGCTTGGCGCTGATTTGATGGAATGGAACCCGTGGGAATCCTCTAGGTTTACTCCTCTCGACATTCGTGAGTCTGGAGCCATTAATTTTTCTTTAGGCCAAAACCTCGAAGCAAAAGTCCTCGACCGCTCTACCGGCAAACTCAAGAAAATAAAGATCATAGACAGTTTTACGTCCTCTTCCGGCTACAACTTCCTTGCTGACTCTCTACAATTAGCGGACATAAACTCCCGTGGATTCACTAACCTATTTTATAAGGTAAACTTGAATGTTAACTCCACACATACAGCATATGCTCGAGACACTTCGGGCGTCGTTATTAATAAGTTTTTATATGATAGAGGGGAGGGGTTGATGCGTTTGAAGCGTGCTACTGCAGCAGTTGGGACTTCCCTAAATGGAGGTAAAGATGCTGGTTTCCCGTGGAGTACGAAAATTGATTACACCATGAACTTAGGCAGGAACTGGAATCAATCTTTGCAGGGAGATACTACTGCTATTACTCATGGATTTGCTGTAAGAGGAGGCGTGCAGTTATTTACTAAATGGGATATTGATTTTCAAACTGGCTACGATTTAGTCCTTAAAGAATTTACTCCCACAGCCATCAACTTGCATTGGGATTTACATTGCTGGGAGCTAACGTTTAACTGGATACCTATAGGCTTGCGTCAGAGCTTTGCGTTAAAGATTAATATCAAATCGACATTACTAAAAGACATCAAATTTGAAGCTCGGGGTTCTGACGGACAGTTCCTCTTCTAATTGTGGCGACATAGTCACCACAATTCGTGGTCGTGTCACCTAATATGCGCAATCACACTGATTTCAACACGCGCAGCCTTAGGTAGAGCCTTAACGAAAACAGCTTCTCGTGCTGGGTATGGCTGAGGCATTGTGTCTGCATATACTTTATCCATCCCTGCGTAATCTTCAGAATCAATCATAAACACAGACGCCTTAACCACATTGCTCAGTTGTAATCCTGCACCCTCAAGCACAGCTTCAACGTTTGCTAAACTCTGAGCCGTAGCATTTTCTATACTGTCTGAAATCAGAGCGCCAGAATCCGGGTTTATGGGAATGCAACCACTTACAAATAATAAATCACCTGCTCTTACTGCTTGTGTATATGCTGCAACAGGTTTCGCGGCCTTGTCTGAGTGAATGTGTTGTGACATTGTATCTTTGTTCTAAGCCCCTAATCTACGAGCCACAAGTGCGTATTCTATTATTTGACAATCAAGATTCATTTACTTGGAACCTAGCTCACGATCTCGAGAGGGTTAATTCTGACGTAAAAGTGGATGTAAAAACAGCTGCTGATTTGCGAGAAGTATTAAATCACGAACAAAGTTTACGTGACTTTGTTAGTCCATACGATGCGGTAGTTCTTTCGCCAGGCCCAGGTATGCCTACCGATGCGACAGGTTTGAAAGAGGTCCTTGTAGCAACTATTGAGTTGAAAAAATCACTGCTGGGTGTATGCTTGGGATTGCAAGTGATAGTAGAGCACTTTGGTGGTACACTAGACAACATGAAGGACGTGCTTCATGGCAGAAACACGCAAATATCATTAGTAGATAATGAAAATCCTCACCTAGTATTCAAAGAAATACAATTTCCATGTGATGTGGGTCATTATCACAGCTGGGTGACGAGCGATAAGAACTTCCCTGAACATGAATTAAAAG
>Ga0115000_10001492_pt1 | contig 20743 bp, 15 predicted proteins | sample ArcticOcean_MG_C_6_FD_89690 | JGI IMG/M metagenome (GOLD analysis project Ga0115000, IMG submission 89690) | Marine microbial communities from western Arctic Ocean - ArcticOcean_MG_CB8_128 | ecosystem: Environmental > Aquatic > Marine > Oceanic | place: Arctic Ocean: Canada Basin | collected... | reverse complement strand
CGGTGGCGGCGGTGGCGGTAGCGGCGGCCCTGGCGGTAACGGCGGCGGTTTTAGTGGAGCAGGAAACAATATCACATTCTATGGATGCCCTGATAGTGATAGTGATGGTTATGAAGACCAAACTGATATGTGTCCATATTCATATGGAAATAGTTGGGTAGACGTATTTGCCTGCCCGGATGCTGACCAAGATGGAATCAGTGATTATGAAGACCCATATCCACAAAATGCAACTACAAATACAGAAGATTGGGATAGTGATGGATATATTGACCACTCAGATGATCATCAAAACATAGCAGATCAATTTCCCTATGATAAAACTCAATGGAATGATACTGACTTTGACGGATATGGAGATAATCTGAATGGAACTGACCCTGATGCATTCCCACTTGAAGATTCACAATGGTCCGATACTGATGGAGATGGATACGGCGATAATGAATGGGGATTAAATGGAGACTCCTGCATATTTTCTAATGGAAACTCCACTCAAGACCGATTCGGTTGTGTAGATTCAGATGGCGATGGTTTCTCTAATCCTGATGGCGATTGGAGTGTTTACTATGGTGCGGATGCATTTATTTCAGAGCCGACTCAGTGGGAAGATTATGATGAAGATGGCTTTGGTAACAATCCAAATGGAGTCACTCCTGATTCTTGCTATGATGAACCCGGTGAATCAACAATGCGTGCAGATTACTCTCAAGTCACTAATCAATGGACAAATGTAACAGAATATGGCTGTCCTGACGAAGATGGTGACGGCTATGAAGATGATTCTGACCCGTGTCCTTTCTCATTTGGAAATAGTTGGGTCGATATGCTCGGTTGCTTGGATACTGACCAAGATGGAATTAGTGACACTTATGACCCATATCCGCAAAATGCAACCACTAATCCCAGTGACTGGGATGGTGATGGATTCTTAGATAATTCCCCTGACCCTGGTGATAATGTAGATTTATTTGATGACGATAATACACAGTGGTATGATTCGGATTATGATGGATTTGGAGATAATCCCAATGGAAACCTTGCAGACTTATTCCCTAATGAATATAGTCAATGGCAAGATTCTGATGGTGATGGTTACGGTGATAATCCAAATGGTTTTGAAGGTGATTATTGTAGATTCACTGCAGGAACGAGTACAAATCCAAACTTTGGTTGCCTAGACTCTGATGGAGATTCTTGGGCTGATAGCGATGATGACTTCGACAGTGATTCGACTCAGTGGAGCGATTATGATGATGATGGATATGGTGATGAATTGAATGGAAATAATCCTGATGCTTGTCCAAATCAACCTGGAAGTTCGGTATTGAAAGCACATTATAATGGTACTAGCAATCAATGGAATAATGTCACAGAATATGGCTGTCCTGATGAAGATGGTGACGGCTATGAAGATAATTCCGACCCTTGTCCATTCTCGTTTGGAAATAGTTGGGCTGACCAATTAGGTTGCTTGGATACCGACCAAGATGGTATTAGCGATAATAACGACCCCTATCAACAAACTCCGACAAATGATGTTCGAGATTGGGATGGAGATGGATATCTAGACCATTCAACGATTCCAAGTGAAAATGTAGACTTATTTGATGATGACAACACACAATGGTATGATTCTGATAATGATGGCATGGGTGATAATCCAAATGGAAACATGGCTGATTTATTCCCTAATGAACCTAGTCAATGGCAAGATACCGACGGTGATGGATATGGTGATGACCCTACTGGATTTGAAGGCGATTATTGTAAATTCACCATAGGTAACAGTACTGCTCCATTCTTTGGATGTCAGGATTCCGATGGCGATAGTTGGGCAAATAGCCATGATGATTTCGACCAAGATTCCACACAATGGATGGATGGTGACCAAGACGGTTATGGTGATGAAATAAATGGAAATAATCCAGATGCTTGTCCAAATCAACCTGGCACCTCTACTATGTGGGCTAATCAAGACAATACAAACATGTCACATTATGGCTGCCAAGATAAAGATAATGACGGCTATGATGACCTTTCAGACCCTTGTCCAAATCAGTATGGAACCAGTTGGATTGACCAATTAGCGTGTCCGGATAATGATCAAGATGGAATAAGTGATGATAACGATCCTTCGGTTAGCATTCCAACAACTGATTCTGAAGATTGGGATGGCGATGGTTATCTTGACCATTCCAGTGACTCAACACTAAATTCAGATGCATTCCCTAATGAACCGACTCAATGGCAAGATACTGATGGAGATGGTTATGGAGATAATCCAAGTGGAATAGGCTATGATATGTTCATGAATGAATCAAGCCAATGGATGGATTCAGATGAAGACGGATTTGGAGATAATGCTTTAGGACTCGATGCTGATTCATGTATTTATGTTGAAGGAAACAGCACTATTGACAGACTAGGATGTTTAGATAGTGATGGTGATGGACATAGTGATTCATCATCAAATTGGCTAGCACATCCATTTGGTATCGCTGATAGTCATCCATATGATGTGACTCAATGGGAAGACTTAGACAGTGATGGTTGCGGTGATAACGTAAACGGTACTAATGGTGACCAGTTCCCAACAATATCGACACAGTGTGCAGATACCGATGGTGATGGATATGGGGATAACCCATTGGGCGTATTAGCTGATGAGTTCCCTGAAGACCCTGATGAATGGGCTGACCAAGATGGAGATGGTTATGGTGATAATACCGATCAATTCCCACTTGAAGAAACCCAGTGGATAGACAGCGATAATGATGGTTATGGTGATAACCAAAATGGTCGCGATGGTGATGAATTTCCGCTTAATGACACACAGTGGTCTGACTCTGATGGTGATGGTTACGGCGATGATAGATTCATTGACGGTGGCGATAAGTTCCCTGATGACCCATACCAATGGAATGATACCGATGGTGATGGATATGGTGATGAGCCTGTTGGAATCAATGCTGATGCATTCCCTACAAGTGAACTTCAATGGTCTGATAGAGATGGAGATGGAAAAGGAGATAATTCATTCGAAGAGGGTGGCGATAAATTCCCTGATAATCCAACACAATGGCTAGATTCTGATGAAGATGGTTACGGTGATAATATTGATGGAATCCAAGGTGATGCATTCCCTGAAGACCCACAACAATGGAAAGATACCGATAATGATAATTGTGGAGATAATGAAGGTCCAGATATCGAAGGTGGCGACCATTTCCCAAGAGACCCTACTCAGTGTGAAGATACTGATAATGATGGGTATGGGGATAATCAAGCCGGCAATGAACCCGATGCTTTCCCTGAAGAAAGTACTCAGTGGGAAGACCTAGATGGTGATGGAATTGGCGATAATGAATTTGGTAATAATCCTGACATTTGCATGAAGGATAATGAAACTGAATTACGCCTCTGTAATGAAGACTATGATAATGATGGATGGAATGATGATGATGATTATTTCCCTACCGAATCAACCCAATGGATAGATGAAGACAACGATGGAAAAGGCGATAATTGTAATGGAAGAAATGGTGATTGCTCACTAAATGACCGTGATAATGATGGCTATACTGACCCTTCTAACCCTGTTTATGATGAGCAAGGATTCATAGATTCATCTCTTTTGGAAAAAGGCGAAGATGCATTCCCTGGAGACCCTACTGAATGGAGCGATTATGACCAAGATAATATCGGTGATAATGCAGACCAAGATGATGATGGAGACGGTGTTTCAGATACTGAGGAAATGCGTGAAGGTACAGATTCCTTTAACTCTGCAGATAAGCCATTTGCTGGCGTAAATATCATTGGTCTAACCCTTGGAGAATGGGATTTAATTACTATCTTAATCGGTGGACCTAGTGCAATATATCTCGGATTCGCTTTGATTTCCCGAAATCGAAGAACTGAGAAGTATGAAGATATGATTTATGCGGCTACTTCTGAGGAAGAATTAGAAGAGATAAGTAATAAGTATGAATTATCATTACAGATGAGACTTATTGGCCCTCACCATGGTTTGAGACTCGAAAGAATCCGTTCAAAGCAGGAGAATATTTTGGAATATCAAAACGTTGAGGAACATACTCCGGAAGAACAAGAAGAGTTGAAACAAATTCCGATTATTGAGGAAGAATGAACAATTCCGATTAACTCAAAGCACACGGCCATTTGGCCATAACCATGGGAATCGAAACAGTTGTTCTATTAGTGGAACAAGCATGTCTTAATTCCCTACTCAACCTTACTTGGGAGGAATTATACAATGGAATGGGTAGAGGAGATTTTAGAGAATCTAGGCCATTGGTTGATAACCGCCTGAACAGACTATTCGATATTGACTGTGAAGCAGAATTACTAGATTGGATGGATTCAGTCACAGTAGAACGTGATTGCAATGTCAAGCAATCACTCAGTTCAATAAGTCAAGGCTCAGAAGGACTGCTAAAGTTAATGCAGTGGTCTAGTCCAGGTCAATGGGAATCTTGGGAAGCAAGAACTTATCTTTATCTAGATGTTGCAATGGAACGCGAAATTATCAATCGTGCAGACCTATATTCAAATTCTACATGGAATGAGTTACTTATCTCTCTATCAGGGATACCAGAAGATGAATTTTCTCAGAAGGTCTGTTTGGATTGGATGGATCGAAGAAAAGAACTTGGTGAGACATTAGATGAAAAGAAAGATCCTAAGATAATTCCAACATATGAGGCTCATGATAGAACCTCGCGATTATTGGTCCATACACTGACAAGATGGAGTAAGGAAGATGGATTGGTTGGAATTGTTGGTCGAGAGCACATGGAAGCCGAAAAATGGGGACATGGAGAGTTTAATATTCGAACATTCTTGCATTCATAGTTACGACGGGTTCAAAAAACAGTTATGTGACCGCCAATCAATGGCTGATGATGATTCACAGGAAGATGCCGAAGATATAGTCCAAGATGTCAATGATGACATACCGGTCATTGAAGTGGATACTGAAACTATGGAAGTTACTGTTGAGGAAGTCATAGATCCCTTGGAAGCGGCTCTTTCTCGTGCGGAAAAGGCAGAAAAAGAAATCGCCTATAAAGAGGCTGAAACCCAAAACGTTCGTAAACGAATGATGTCTGAAAAAGCTGAGTTGATTCAATATGGAGGAATGGGTATTGCTAGAAAAATGCTCACAATACTATCGGATGTCGATCGAGCATTGGCAACACTCGAAGATGATGATCAATCACCTGTAGCACAAGGTTTACGTTTACTTAGAAATAAAATGTGGCATGAATTATCTGGCGAAGGTATAACTTCTATTGAGGCTAAAGGAAAGCAATTTGATCCTGCTAAAATGGAAGCAATCACTACAATTCCAGTATCCGAAAATTTTGCCAGTGGGTCAGTTGTAGACGTACTCGAGGCAGGGTATATGTTTCGACAAAGAGTTTTAATTGCTGCAAGAGTTGTTGTTGCTTCAGAATAATCATCCCGCATAAACACCGGTTTGAAATGTCGATAGCCTAAATAGAGCATCATTTTCAATAAGCCACTCAATTATCTCAACAGGTATTGATGATGAAAGTACTTCTCTAATTGCATCATCGTCATATACAGTTGATAGCATTTTTGCAGTTTGTCTAATTCTCCATCCTTCAAAATCTTCTCTTTGTTCTAAATCCACTTCAATTACATCCCAGCCTGATGACTGGTAGAGGTTCGCTGTTTCCTTATCAGATGTCACTAAAGTCCCTTCACCATGAGATTTAATTGCATGTTCAACCCATTTAGGAGGATCATCAATATCATCAATCAATACGACTTCAACCTCACTCGACCATGCTTCAAGCATTTCTTTCCTCTCATCTCCAGTCCATGGATTTCGAGGTTCTAGATGATTTGAGGCAGAACCTATCGCAACCACAACTGTATCAGAATCTTCAGCTAAGTCTAATGCTTTCTCAATCAATAAAACATGCCCTTTGTGTAATGGCTGAAAACGTCCAAGTACGATATAACGCATATTGAAGCCTCAGAAAAATGATTCAACTTCTAGTTCGGGTAATTCAACACCATGCTGCTTGAAACATAGAATCATTCTTTTACAACCTTCTATCATCTCTTCGACAGAAGTTTCTCCCATCGAGCCAACTCTAAACATCTTACCTTTCAAGTGATCTTGAGCACCGATAACTTGAGTATTGTATTTCTCTTTCAAATCGCTACGCCATGAATCATCTACCCCTTCAGGATACATAATCGCTGTCACTGTATTACTACGTTGGAATGGGTCTGCCAGCAACTCAAAGCCTAATGCTAAAAATAAGTTTTGAACTCCTTTTGAAAGTGATTCACATCGATTCAATCTAACTTCTAAAGTTTCAGATTTAAGAGTATTTAATGCAGCTGCCCATCCCATTGCAAGATTGATCGCAGGAGTCCAAGGGGTCTGGTCATCATCACCTTTCTTCAAAGCCGCAACTAAGTCGAGATAGTATACAGGATTAGAATCTCCCTGTTCTCTTATCGCTTTACATCTCTCAATAAAATGTGGATTAATAGCGATGGCTGCAATCCCCGATGGACCAGCAGTACACTTTTGGGCGCCAACAACTGCAGCCTCTACTCCCCAATTTGCAAGATCTGCTGGAAGTCCTCCAATCGAAGTAATTCCATCGAGAATAAAGGGAGTATTATGTCTTTGACACATCTCTGCAATAGCGGGTGCATCTTGAGTTATTCCAGAACTCGTCTCATTATGACAAATAAGTAGGGCCTCATAACAACCTCTTGCTAATTGTTGTTCGAGTTCAAATAAATCAAATGCACGACCCCATTCATACTTTATGTGTTTGACATTACAGAACCGAGAACTCATTTCAGCTACTCGTTCACCAAATTTACCATTGGTTGGAACTAATATCAAATCATTGGTACGGAATCTATTGGCTATGACCATCTCCATTCCAGCAGTTCCACTTCCTGAAACCACCACAACTTTGTAATCATCATCACCTGACCATGATTGATTCTTTTTTATCGGTTCAGATGGTGAGAGATTGAATGCATATCTTAGACCCGAATTCAAGTCTGCCATGACATCTCTAAATTCAGAACCCCTAGCAGTAATTACCGGTGTTGCCATTGCATCAAGACATGGCTTACCCATTCTGACCGGCCCGGGAACTAGAAAGCAATCACCATCGTAGGAGGCCATCATGTCGGGGCAGTATGACACAGTTCTTCAACACCTTGGCTTAATGTATTGAAGCGTTGGTCTGATAGAGGTCTTAGTGTACGGCTAATCATGTTGCGTATCGGATTGGCGATGTTACAGGGTGCGCGACATGAACATGCTGAAGCACTCAAGCATGCTGCTGATGAGATGAATATCCAAATAGAAATCATTGAATTACGTAAAAGTAAACAGGTTGACTCGAGTATTGCAGCCCTAGTTCTACCTGGAGGAGAGTCTACTGCTATGCGTAAAGCAAGTCAAAGTGAATCTCTTTTATCTAGCCTCTTTGACTGGATGAGTTCTCACCCGAATAGGCCTGTCCTAGGTACTTGCGCTGGTGCAATAATCATGGCGAATCCAAACGAAGAACATAAGCCCTTCATTTCAGCAGAAATATCAAGAAATGCTTGGGGCCGTCAAAAGGAATCATTTGAGGCCTCGGTGGTAATTGATCTAGAGACCCCTAAACCAAGCGATACTAGGTACTTGGAAATCGAGCGAGACCAATTCAATCATAAGCCATTAAAGATCTCCCATGAAGCCGCATCAAGTAGTGATGAAAACTTTCCTGGAGTCTTTATTCGCGCCCCACGATTTATCGCTGATACAATCAATTGTAATATAATTGCCAAACTTGGAGATGAAGTGGTTGGAGTTTTACAAGATTCACGATTAGCCCTAACATTCCACCCAGAACTCACACTAGACCGTCGATTCCACCGTTGGTTGATTAATACTGCAAAGCATAATTTTCCATAATATCAAGCGAGGGTTTCAAACCATCAAGATTGCACGGCTGTTTGAATCATATGCCTCTTTCGTTGCCAATGGCCACCGAAGTCCTACCTGCTCAGCAAGGTGAAGCAGAGGGATGTATCCAGTGTCAAAAGGGTAGTAAACTCGTATTGTTCGTTACTGGAAAGTGCCACTGGGGTTGCGATTATTGCCCACTCTCAGACAACAGAAAAGAATCTCCTGATATGTTTGCTAATGAGCGAAGATGTTTTTCTTGGCAGGATGTTATCGAAGAAGGTCATGCTATGCTTGCTACTGGAACTGGCATTACCGGTGGAGACCCAATGCTAGACATGGAAAAGTCTCTCGAAGCGGTAAAGCAACTGAAAAAAGCATTTGGCCCCGAACATCATATCCACCTATACACATCAATCCCCTTTAATCCGAAAGATGCAAAGCAATTTGGTGATGCTGGCTTGGATGAAATTCGATTTCATTTACTAGATGGAACTATTGATAAATATCTCGATGTAATGAATGCCTGTAAAGAATCAGGAATCCAAGTAGGTGTTGAATTACCCTGTGAACCTGATAAAGAAAAGAGATTATTTGAATTATTGATTCAATTGGATGATTCTCCAGTTGAATTTCTTAATCTTAATGAGTTAGAAATAACGGTTGGAAATCAAGAAAATATGGATGTAAGAGGATTTAATCTCAGTGGAGGGATTACTGCTGCTGCAGAAGGGTCACTCGAATTGGCACTTAAGTTGAAAAAAGCGGCTGAACCTCTTGATTTCCATTTGAAATTTTGTTCTGCTCAGTTCAAAGATGCAGGACAATTAAGAGCTCGATTTAAACGTAGAGGTCAAGCAAACCTCCGTCCATATGAAGTTCTAAGTGATGATGATACAATATTATTTGGCGCCATTCCAACATCGTTGGAAGATGCTCAAGATGATATCGATGAATTAAAGCAAGAATTGGGTCTTGATGAAGGGTGGATACGCTATGATGCCAATAATGAACGTATTGAAATCCCACTTTCAATCGCTGAAGAACTTTCATCAATTCTTGATGTTCCTATACAATTAGTCGAGGTTCACCCAACTCATGACCGATTAGAGGTTGGTATAATTCACCTCAATGATTATCGAAGTAATCTGTAATTTTGATTATAGCAAATTCCGCAATTATAATACGATTATAAAAAGTTAGATTATCTAGTTTACATGTGATGATAGTTAAGTATGTGAATATCTCTCGAAGAGTATGGAAGAAGGTCAACCATTTTTCAGTAAAAAAATGATTTTACAAATTATTGCAATTGTTGCAATATTATCTATTCCTTCGTTCCTCTACACTGGCTCATACATCATTGCTGATGCCCCGGCACCAAAAGAGGGATTGGAAGCACCACCATACCCTGATGATCAATTAAGTGAAGGATTACTTTTCATTGTTCTTGATGGTGGAAGGAAAGATATGATGAGTGATTCAGCATTCATGCCACTGTTAAACGAAAAAGTCAAAGATGGAGTATACCTTAATGTAAAAACAAATCCATTAACCATGACTGCATCATGTGTCAAGGAAATGGCAACTGGAATACCATCACGTCCTAATGAAGGATTGAGTAATTTTCATCCAGAGCACCCAGGAACACCTGATGGTTGGACTCTTGCCAGTACATATGACGGTGATGGTGATGGCAATCCGGATAATAATGTAGGAATCGTTGGAGACTATGTATGGGGTGACTTGTACAAGGAGAATGATTTGATTAATTTCATGAAGCATCGTCATGGCCATGCAGATTACTATCAAGGAGATACTGAATCTTTTGAGACACTAAATAGCTGGCTAGATGGTGAAATACCTGCTAGTAATACAAAAGAAGATATTGTTTTTGATAATGCTCCAAATGTCATTATTGCCCACCTATCGGGATTAGATAGCGTAGGACACAGATATGGTGCTAAGGACTCTTCTGATTATGAAGAAAAACTACAATGGCTCGATGGAAAGTTATCAGAAATTTTCGCCAAAGTGCCTGAAAACTGGACGGTTGTATTAACTGCCGACCATAGCCTTACCGATAGTGGTCAGCACGGCTCACCTGATGAGATAATTAGACAAGTTGCAGCCTTTATGTGGGGCCCCAATATTGTGGAAGGTGCAGTTTTAGAAGGGATAGCACAACGTGATCTTGCAACACTTCCATCCCTTCTACTCTCACTGCCTTTACCGCATGCAATTCATGGACAATATCCATTGGATGCGTTGAATGTATCGGAAGAAAAGTTACAAGTTCTAAATCAATGGAACTGGAATGCCACAGTTGAAAGAAATCAATGGATGGAAGATAACGGACATAATTATGTTGAAGGTCTATCCACGGAAGTGATTGCATGGGAAAAGATTTCTTCGGAAGAAATTGGCATTAGAAATAATGATCTAATCCTATCTGCAACATTTTTGTCCTTGATTTGTATTGGAGTTATGTATGTCATGCGCAAAAATGGATTTAGCACAAAGTCAACTCTGCTAAGCGGAACTATACTGGCAACAATTTTCGCTATTTGTTCATACATAGCGTATAATCGCCCCACACTTGCTGAAATATACTATCCACTTGGCAATATAGCACCATACTTAGTGACAGGTTTGGCACTATATTTAATAACCAATAAAAATCAAAAGATAAGTAATATATTCATCTATTCACTACTAGCTTGCATTGCATTTATGTTGGCTTATGTTGAATCTAGATTCTCTTCATTAAATCTCATGCTTTTGATTATGCTCATTTTCCCGATATTTACTAAAGTAGAGAGTGATAAGAAAACTTCAGTATTGCTAAAGTCCTCATATGTTCTGGTCATGATACCTACAATATTTTTATCTCATTATCGGGCCATGGGATTCTCACTACCACGCATAATGATTTACTTTACCTTCCAAGCAACCTTGATATCGATATTATTTGGAAGTCTGTTAATATTAATTGCAACTCTAATATTTGTTTCAAGAAATGATACGATAAAAAAGAAGTCACATCGCATTGGCATATCGATTGCTTTTACCCTGATACCAACTTTAATGTATCTTGAAAACAATATTATTGATTGGGTCTTATTGATTGGAATACTAGGCTGTATGAGTTATGGATTCTTATTGGTTTATCGAAAATCTGAAAATCATTATGATATCCTAACACTATCTGTATTTTTCTGGTTAGCAATGAGTTGGGGTGGTTGGGCTTTAGCAGCAACTATGATTATGTATGCAAGTATTGAATCATTCCTAAATAAAGAGTGGAAGGTTTTGACTCAGAAGTATGATTCTGTTCATCGAGAGTTTGGTCGCATAGTCATAATCACTTTACTACCATTAATCACTTGGTTCACTTGGTGGGCAGCCTTAGGTCAAATCGATGGCTTCGGCCATCCTAGAGATGTAGACCCAGGAAATATATTCTTGAATGGTGGATATATTGGCGATCGTTTCTCGCCAAGTAATGCTTGGGTCGGCATTATGGGTGCTGGACCAACTGCTGCTGTGACTCTACTGTGGTGGAGTCTGTTCCATAAACACAATTGGCCTGTAAACTATGTTGCATTGATGTTAGTTGCTAGAATTAGTATTATCAGTCTACAACTATCTTTATCGCCAAACCTTCCAAGACTAATATTCAAGATTTCCTGGGACATAATATTCTCACTAGCAATACTAGTAATGATGAGTCATGTATTGATTTCATCATACATTGAAAGCAGGAATAATCCTAAGCCAGAAGCATATTGATTATTCTGATTCAGTTGAATCATTATTATCCATCGCAGCAATTTTAGGACCTGCTGCAATATAGATCATTAATAAGATTGCAGAAATGGCATATAATATAAATTGAGGTCTGGTGTCAACAAGTTCTACTCCTACTTCTGAAGAATGAATTATTGATAGTATTGTAGCAATTAGTATCGTAAGAAGTTGTAGACCAGAAAGCCTCATTGGGATGCCTTTCTTTGTTTTGGATAACTTTCTATCTGAAATCATTAAAGCACCAGAGATAAACATTACTGGTAGTATTAGGAAATCAAAATACGGCTTTTCATGGGTTGAACTAGTAGTTTCAAAGCAAAAAATACAATTTGTTGAAACCTCAGGTCCAAATCCAGATGAGGGTTGAAGCCAAATTAATGCAGCCATTGTAATCAAGATCATTGCATTACCTGGTGATGCCAATCCGTGGAAGTAATTCTTATCCGAACCTTCTTCATGTTGGAATCTAGCAAGTCTTAGCATACCCGTGACAATTACCCAGCAACATGCAATGCCCAAGGAAATTGACCATAGTGGCGATGCTTCTCCCCAACGTCCAAACATTACGAACATCAATAGTGCTGGTGCAACACAAAATGAAATACAATCTGACATAACATCCAAAGTCCCTCCAAGTATCTTACGCTTGGAATATTTTCTTGCAACAGGTCCGTCGATTATATCTCCAACTACTGAAAGTAGGATGCAACCCATTGCTAACCAAATGTAATTTGATTTGACTCCTTCATCAAAAAATGGATTCTGCAGTGTCTCAACTGCAAGAATAATGAACATTATTGAAGCAGCACCAAGTAATCCATTTGCTAAAGTAATGTAGTCAGCAATCCCCATCATTCTGTAAGTAGTTTTCATAATTTCACCCAACGAACCAAAATATACAATTTCTGTTCGACAACACTCTTGAAACCACTTCTATTCAAGAACGTTTAGCAAGAAACATTAGAAATGTCAACATTCAAGAGGAGTTAACAAATCCCAAGAAGCCCCTAATTCTAAATATCTACTCCGTTTAGCACAATCATGGGGTACAAAGTAATTATCACTTTAGTTTTATCATTGGCTTTGTTACTACCTATAGTCTCAGCAGGAGATGTTGACGGTGGCCAAGACATAAATCCCAATGGAAATGATGTACCATTTTCTATTATTTCTCGTGACGCCCCATCTATGGATTCTACTCCATGGTCTATGACCCTCAATATGGATGATGATGCTTATCAAAATGGAACTACTTTTGAAATCATAACACAAATTTGCCTAAATAGTGGAGTCTGTGACCCACCCGTGATAATGAATGCTGAAATCGATGGGCCAAATCAAACCATCAAACTCACTCCTCCAAGTGACCATACGTACGTTAATTGGCGCGTTAAAGCCATTTATGAAGATGGAAATTCCACCAACTATCCAACTGGTGACTGGTATAAAACATGGTCATCATGTTGGTTTGATGATGGTTCTTATGGTGGCATTGATTCCAACAGTGATGGATGTAATAGCGATGATGACAGCCTACCCGGTTTTGGAATCTTATTAAGCGGTACTGCGATTGGAATTGCAGCTATTTCTTTTAGAAAGGATTGATTACCAAAAATAATAGATGATTGGAATTGCTAATACTCCTACTATGAAAAAGGGATATAACAATTTATACCACCACTTATTTCCAACCTTTTCATCAATTGAATCTGCAAGAGCTGAAACTGTTGCTTCAATTACTCCTACCCCTAATCCACCGTCCATGTTTATTTGAAACGTAGGATTGATTTTAACTATCCCATTAAAATATACTTTCAAAGAGGTTTTTAAAATTATAGCCATGACCTGAATCGATGTATTACAAGTCATGCAATTATAGTTATATTTACTCATCTGAATTCCATTATAATTAACTTTCACCATTTATATCTTATTTAAAATCTCGAAATACCTATACGATAGTGAAATAAATGTCAACCTCAAAATGTTGGATGTTAAGAGGGATGAGTTTTTAGAAACACCATGGCGCAAAACATTACTGAAAATGGCAAGCAGATATTTGTTACTGGTGTCAATGGTCACATCGGCAATCATATCGTACGTGATTTACTTCAACATGGATATAGTGTAAAGGGTTCAGTACGCTCATTGAGTGATCCAAAAAAAGTTGATCATGTTCGTCAACATGCAATTGAACTGGGTTGTGAAGAGCGATTAGAACTAGTTGAAGGCGACCTTCTTGATGCTGATGGATGGAGTGAAATGATTTCTGGATGTGATGCATTATTTCATACAGCAACAATATATTCCAATACCAATGATGGTCAACTAATAATCGATACTGCAATCCAAGGTACTGTTCATTTACTTACTGCTGCAAAAAATGGAGGAGTTAATCGAGTTATTTACACATCTAGCGTTGCTGCTATTGGAAATACACCCAAAGGTCGTGAAAAGACGGAAGATGACTGGCAAAATGAGCGTTATTCACCATATACTATTGCCAAAACTGATGCAGAAAGGCGTGCATGGGAGTTAGCAGAAACATTAGAACTAGATCTTCGTGTAATCAACCCAGGTGTGGTATTGGGAGGCGGTTTTATCAATCCAACCCCCAGTGTTAATTTCTTTCCAGATATAATTTCGGGAAAAATATCGGCAGCACCAAAAATCCCGTTGCCAATCGTTCATGTCAAAGATGTAGCAAGAGCTCATCGACGAGCCTATGAAGTTGAAGAAGCAAAAGGTAGATTTATAGTTGCACCACATAAGAATATGACTTTTGTTGATATTTGTCGTACTACAAGAAAATTATATCCTGAGAGTAAAGCAACAAAAATAGCAATACCTAAGTCACTAATGTTTGTTGCTATATTCCTAGATTGGATTAGATCTAATAAAAATAATAAACGAATGATGACTAGAAAACGGTCAAAGAGTCTGTTGAAAGGTGATTCAAATCTATCATCTGATAAAGCGAGTAAAGTGTTAGGCCTTGAATGGGAAAGCCTAGAATCATGTATCAAAGATACTGTTGAACATTTTAACTTTCAGAACCAATAGTATTGCCAACAACACTAACATCTTCTTTTTCCCATCGCTTCTTGATAAACTTGAATAAAATCCTAGAGAAAACCATCGAAAAGAGTAAGAACAAAATTGAAACCCAGAAAGGTGTATCGTCACTGGTTGCTAAAAACCAAGTCACTACTAGTATACCCATTCCATATACTGCTCGAAATACCGAAAAAATTAATATTGACCTGAATAATGGATTCTTCATCATTGATTGTATTTTACTCATCGCTAATCCTCGGAACTTTAACTCGGAATTTATTCAATTTAAGGTTAATTAATCGGAAATGCTAGTATAAGCATTTGCTGATAATTATGTCCACAGGAGATATACTTATCAATTAAATCATAATATAATTGAAAAACCATCTATAATTCAAGCTAATATAACTGGCCCAAGTGCCTGATAGATCAAAAAAAAGTCGCCCAGTTCAACAATTTCACAATTAGTTTAACTAATTCCAAATCGAACGAATCTTGAGTTTTGTTTATTAAGTACTTGGTAACGTCCTTGACACATGAATAAGAAGTTTGCAATAGTAATGGCCCTTTTCATGGCTCTTGCTGGATGTACTGAGAGTATCGAAGATGGCATAAAAGAAATCGTTAGCCTCCCTGGATGTAATGATGAGGCCGCATTCAACTATAACGAAAATGCAACTGAGTTGGATGTCACTGCATGTTTGACTGAATTAGCCGTTGAACAATCAATAATGAATTTCATAACGTTTGTCGATGAAGGACCTACGGATTTGAATTCATCAGCAGGACTGACTATCAACGCCACCGATGGCACAGGTTCAAGCACTGTGGTGAGAGCAGTTTCACCTGCAGGAATGATAACGCAAATATCAATATCTATGGAGATGGACATGGGCGGAATGATGATGCCTATCACTTATTCCACGGCTCAAATGGTCATACCTAACCCTGAAGATTCAACTTCAACAGTTGTTTACGTAGACACAGAATATATGGGCACTGGGTACTCAGTTGTAATGCATAATGAAGAATCATTAGCAAACATGTTTATTCAAGACATGAATGAAGATGATGACGACAACATGGGCGGAGACGACAACATGGGCGGAGACGACAACATGGGCGGAGACGACAACATGGGCGGAGACGACAACATGGGCGGAGACGACAACATGGTCGGAGACGACATGGGAAGAGAAGAATCTGACGGCACTGCCGGAGACAACATGGGCAACAACAACAACCAAGGTGATAATGATTCGATGTCAGAAACTGAAATGTTTTCCATGGCAGATCAAAACAATGATGGCAACATAACCCTGCAAGAAATGGCTGCTGCTGCGAACCTTGATGGCAACTGCGATGAAAGTTGCATAATGGGGCTTACTATGTACTTCAATGCCTCAGACTCTAATTACGATGGGATGCTATCCGCTAATGAATTCACAGTATTCTATTCTGTTTTCACTAGCAGTGATAATGAGCAAGGCCCTAGCATGGAGATAATGTTTACAATGTTCGATACTAACGCCGATGGAAGCATCACTGCAAGTGAGTTTTCGGCTTTCCAAAATGCTTCTGATGACTATGACAATATATCATCTGGAGATTGGACGTCATTTGAATATGTCTTCAATAACTTGTATGACCAAGATGGAAATGGTGGATTGGATCAGTCTGAATTCGCAATAATCATGTCCATGGATGACCAAGATGACGATGACGGCAACATGGGCGGAGACGGCATGGGCGGAGACGACATGTTACCTACATTACCTGGTGGAGCATCAACAGAGATGATAGAAGAACTTGATGTGGCCAACGCAACATTTGCACTATCACTCGCCACTGATACCGGATATGCATTCACTACTTCTGTCACTGAAGAATTACTAAACGAGACCGGCGTTATAGTGAATGTCACATCGATCATAATATTTACTTTTAATACTCAATTCGAAGTAATTTCAGTCACAGCGGAAAACAGTATGGAAACTCTGGCAATTACTTTGTTATCTGAAGATCAAGTCGCTGAATATTTCAAGATGGATGTCAGCTCACACAAGATACAAGCTATTCCGTTTGCCCTAAATCCTATTGACCACAATGACGATTTCGTATGTGACAACGGTGAGATCGTAGATATGGATTGGGTGAATGATGGAGATAATGATTGTGGAGACAATTCAGACGAGAACGTCAACATGGGTGGAGACAACATGGCAGCGTATTGGAATTGTATTGAGTTTGTAAACTACTCATTAGCCCCTTCAGATGGAAATCTATCTGGTATATTTATGACAAATGGACTTGACTCATCTATGTGTGGAACTCCAGTAGATGATACTCAACATACCTTTGGCACTGGCGAATCTACATTGCCTAACAAAATGGCAACTCGTGATTGTATGATTGATGAATTAGATCTAAGTACACAATGTGATACATCGGTAATCGAGTCAAATTCAACAGGAATATGGGATTACTCTTACCAATCTGAAGAAAGTGATATATGTGAAGGAGACTTTGATAGTTCAACCAATATGTGCTTAGAATTTTTAGGTGAAATATCTATGAATGATTCTAAAGCAATTGAAGTGACCTATCAAGGAGAAAGTACTACTGTCATGTATCAGTATAATTCAACTACTGAAAGTGGTATTTTGATTGTTAAAGAATACGCTGAAGATAATGACATGGGCGGAGACGAAATGACATCACCACTAGATTGGGAGGTAGAACTTCAGGATCTATACCCAACTATGGCAGGAAAACTTACAGACTATTCCGCTGTTCTATCTGTTTGTACTGACAATGATGATTCTAGCGATGGAAGTTTTGATCTTACTTGTGGAGAAGATGTACTAGTTGTTGCACTGACTGATGCAAATATGGACGCTGAGATATACTTCCATGACGCTGATAATTCAAACACTATTACCGTGGGAGACATGTTCCATGTCAGCCCTAATGCTACTGGAAACTGGACCGATCTACGTTTGTATTCAACTACTGCTGATGCATACAGTGATGAAAATCCGATGATGACACCAGGTTTCACTGGAGTCATTGGAATGATCGCCCTACTTGGGGCAGCATTGCTAACTCGCAGAGATTGAATTCAATCAGAACTACTAGCTAGATCACCATCTTAGTGGTGACAAAGCAAAACAGTACCTTTAGCACTGTTCTTAGCATCAGTATGTTGTGAACATTCTAGAGCGAACTTACACAACAACGCTATACATACCTCTGGAAATCGTCTAACCTTAAGCACTCAGAGTAATCTACTCTGACTGCTAGTTTGGATAATCCCTGTTCCGTGCTTTTGCTACTACTACCTCTATTACCATCGACAAGCGTGATTGAATAGTTATTTGGTGAATCGCTAGAATGGCCAATCATCTAATGCATTTAGTGTTCTGAGCAGAAAAATAAATATTTACAATTATATTTCGGCCAGATATATTTCTAAATATCACCCTCTAGATAAACATCATATTAATAGTAAAAGTACCCAGGCACTGGTTAAGGTGAAAAAAATGAGCGGACAAATAGCAAAATTTGGATTAATAGCGAGTATGTTATCAGTAGTAGGATCTTTGTATCTTTACTTTGTTGGTGATGATGAAATGTTAGGTATATTTGTGGGTCTTTGGGCTCCAACATTAATCCTAGCAACCAAAGAAATTGAAGAATGGATTGGAAAGAAATAACCATTTAAATAGAAATTCGTATATTTCGCTGCATTGTTTCAAATATTTCTAATAATTGCGCTAGTTAGTTAAACAAGTCCCTTCAGGACAGGTTATGAACAAACTAATAGTGACCTCCATTGTGGTGTCACCTTTACTATCAGGATGTTTATCCACTACCTTCTCGAGGATTACTTATGAAGCGCTTTAATGCCGTGATATTTGCTTTGATGATGGCTACCTTATCCATTTCTGGATGCTTAAGTAATGATGATAGCGATGAATCTGGTGATACTCCTGATGATGTTTTTAGTGATTGGGATGTTTACCATGTCGTCACTGGGGATGACTTGCCTAATTGCAATCCAGAAACCCTTGGTCGTTTGTATTATGTAGCAGATAACGCTATCTTTGAGGTATGTTTGACCACAGGTTGGTCATTTATTGACATTGAAGGCGTAGATGGTGCTCAAGGCATGCCGGGAGAAACTGGATCTCAAGGCGAGCGTGGGGCTGATGGTGCCCAAGGGCTACCTGGTGAGAATGGCACTGTAGGTCAACCAGCTAACGAATCAATACTCTTTGAATTAGAGTCTCAACTAATCACACTAAATCAAGACATGATGGCCATTCTAGGCAACATTAGTTCTATTGATGGTGAACTGGAATCTGTTGATAATGTCATTCAAATATATTACATGAATTTCCTTCAACTACAAAATCAAATAAATGATTTACAAAGCAATATTACAATGTTTAACAATCAGATTGCTGACTTACAGTCTGATTTAATCAACGCTACAACATGCCAAATTGGACCATTCGGCAATTGTGCATATTCTAACCTAGATGGAATGGATCTCTCCTACATGAATTTGACTGGAATTAATCTAGAAGGTTCGTCACTGATTGGAACTAATTTCAGAAATGCTCAGTTAAATCAATCAAATTTGGTTGATGTTAACGCATGGAATGCAACGTTTTCCGATGCGAACATAGTTGATGCAGATTTAAGCGGGGCTGTATTTTGGAAGATGGAATACAATTCTGGGTGTAATTTGTGTCACATAGCTGCGACCTTTGATGGCGCATCACTGATAGATAGTGATTTTTCCCATTCTGAACTAAGTTATGCAAACCTCAGTACCACTTACTTTAGAGGCGCTGATTTTTCTGGTGCGACAATGACTTATATAAAAATCCAAAATTCTTATTTGATGCAAGCATCAATCACTGATGCTAATCTAAATTATGCTAATCTAACTGGTACTGAAATTCATGAAATCGACTTTTCGGGTTCTGTTATGATGTTTGCAGACCTAACTGGCGTAACTATGTACAATGTTGATCTATCTAAGTCTAACTTATTTTATTCTGACATGTCAACTATACCTGGGGCGACACATAATTCTACCTTTTCTAACTGTGATTTATCTCATGCACGAATGGATCACATGAACCTCACTGGAGTTATATTTTACGGTACCAATCTGATTTTTACCAGCTTTGAATCTGCAACAATAGTAGATGCTTTTTTCGGCTCCATATCGGCACTCATAAATGACTGGCATCAAACTGTTTGGGTTGATGGAGTGATTTACGACCATGACCCAACGATGGGGCCTTGTGAACTTGGAAGGTATGCATATTGTGCTGGTACTGACCTAAGTGGTATGGATTTATCAGGGATAGATTTGACTGGTATTGATCTTCGAGGCGCAAACTTGCAAAATGCTATATTTCAAGGTAATGACTTAACCAATGCGGACCTCTCTTATGCTGACTTAACCAATGCGGACCTCTCTTATGCCGACTTATCGAATACGAGTTTTGAATGGGCGTCGGGGACCGAATCAGCGAACTTTGCCTCCACAACCTGGTCAAACACTATTTGGATAGATGGTTTTTATTACAACACTAATCAATCTTGATAATTGATCAGCCTTCAAGATAATATGCGGTATTGATGAGTGCTGCAAAAGAGATCCATGCTATGTATGGCCATACGAGTATAGATGCCTTGCGGGCTTGTTTATAACTCAAAAAAGCATAAATTATTGTAAATATTATCATAAAGACCAACATCAATAACGACATTAGATATTTTTCAGAATTAAATACATTAACCCAAGATAGATTTAATGCAAGTTGAGCAATGAATAAAATAATTATTAGATAGGAAAATTTCAATTCT
>Ga0115000_10001488_pt1 | contig 20790 bp, 24 predicted proteins | sample ArcticOcean_MG_C_6_FD_89690 | JGI IMG/M metagenome (GOLD analysis project Ga0115000, IMG submission 89690) | Marine microbial communities from western Arctic Ocean - ArcticOcean_MG_CB8_128 | ecosystem: Environmental > Aquatic > Marine > Oceanic | place: Arctic Ocean: Canada Basin | collected... | reverse complement strand
TCCTTTTTGCACATCTGGAAGTCTATCTCATAGACGACTTCTTCCATGTTGGTCATTCATCTCACAACCCTTTCAGGATGTCTGAGATTGCGCTGTATGTATCAGCACTGTATTGAAATTGACTACCTGCATTTTGTTGTGCAGTCTCCGCTTGACCGGCCATTTGCCCAAACAAACCTGGTTTTTGTTGTCCTGGTACTCCGCCCAATGGTGCTGGTGCGCCTGCTGGTGCTGCTGGTCCTTGTTGGTCTTGTGTAATTTGGTCAACTGCACCTGGGTCCACTTGCGCCATTTGTTGTGGTGGTACTCCACCTGCTGGTGCTGGGTGAGTTTGTTGATTGCCCGTTGCGCCTTGTGCGCTTGGGTCATGTGGTGATGCTGGTGGCATGGATGCCATCGCAGCATCCCCTTGAGGTCCTAATCCCATATTTGCCGCGTTTGGATTAGCGTTTTCCAATCTTTGGTTTATCTTGTGTTGTTCTGGATTTTGTTGTGCGAAGTTTGCTTGTTGTGCTGCACCTGCGTCAGCAACTGCACCTTGAGCACCTGCTTTGATATTTTGACCTAAGTTCTTCGCACCTTGAACTGCAGCAGTTCCCATATTCTTGGCTGCTCCTACTGCTTGTCCTACTTTGCCCATTGCGCCTTGTCCTTGTTGGAAGTTCTGTTGTTGTTGTTGCGCTGCACCTGCGACTGCACCTGCGCCTTGCTTTGCTGCGTCTCCTGCAATTCCGGCCAGACCTCCTTCGCCACCCATCACTTTTTGTGCTGAGTTGTTTGGATTTTGCTTGGCCTTGTGTGCTTGATACATGGATGCAGCAGTTCCTGCAACTGCACCGATTGGACTAGCAGTAGCAATACCGCCAGCGACACCTGCGCCGAGATGTCGTAATCCACGACCAACCGCTGGTGCTGCTCTATCTTGTGCCCATGTTTTGAGTCTGCTTCCGAGTCCAGGTTTGGATTCAGGTGCTGGATGTGATTGTGATGCGCCACCAGCAGTTTGCTGTGATGCGCCACCGCTCATGTCATATTCCGCTTTGCCAGTTGCTTCATTAACTTGTGGAGCATTAGGCATCATTTGATTTGCTGCATTCACTGAACCTGTACTCATTGTTGGGTCGCGATTTGCGCTTCGGTCAAATGGTTGACCAGGTTGGTTTTTGATAACAGAATCAATGAATCCATATACATGGGCTGATTTAGCAATTGTATCTCCTTGTAATACCCATGCAATTTCTTTATGGTCGGAATCATATTTGTGCATGATTTGAACGGCTGCTATTTCAGGGCCTTGGTATATAGATTGTAATTCCCACTCTTGGACAATACGATTTCCAATTGCTTCGTGTAGTAGGCTTCTAGACTCATACCCGCCTCTTGGCGCGTAGTTTGATTTTACAAATACTTTGCTCATTTTACTCACCGAAGGCTACCTTGACACTGCATACCACATCAGGCGCGACTGATAAGGTTTTGGCGATATTATCCCAATCACCTTGAGTTTGATTTATACATACAATATCTTGTGGAGTGAGATTTATTCTGTTGCTCATAATCAATAAGTCATCATAACTGTTGATGTTCATTGATTGTCTGGGAAGCAATTTGATAACCATTGGATTCTTACGGGCTTCATCCATTTGAATGGTTTCCATTGCTTTCAATAATCGTGATTCTGCTTCACTGTATTCTTTAACACTTGATTGAAATAATTCTGGTTTTGCCCAGTCATCCAGTGTTGTTTGCCCTTGTGGTGCAGCCTGTTGTTGTTGCACAGGTTGAACTGCTGCGTGTGTTGCCATAACATGTTGGCCTGGAACTGACATCCATTCACGAGGTAGTGATGGTGTCTGCAAAGCAGATTCTGGATGTCCTTGTGCAAAATCAATTGGTCTTAGTGCTTGTAATTCTGGGCTGTTGGCAATCCTGTGTTGAGCAATTTGGCTAAACACTGCCCGAACTGCTTGTGCATTTGTATGATTAGGAGTACCTGGACTTATATCTTCACCGCCCGATTCATGCCATGCGTGGTTAAGGTCAATTCCATTCTCATGTGCGCCACCTATCAGACCCAATGCTTTTCGTGAAGTACTAATTGTTCCTTGACCATACCCAGCACCACCATGTCTGCGACCTTGTGAATGGTGTTTTTCATGTGAATCAGCAAACTCACCAACACCCATCTCCCATTGTGTCGGGTCGTTTTTGTATTCAGCGTATGCTGCCGATAGTTCCTCAGGGTGCATACCTTCTTTTCCTTTTTTCCATCGGCGCAATGGCATCGGCGCTCCTGGGTGCAAACCAGTGTGTTGTCCTAATTGGTTATACACACCCATGTATTTGCCTTGGTCTGATATTTTTTGTCCAGCAGTCAGCAATTGAGCAATCGGTGCATTGGCTAAATGGTTTATTTGACCTTCGCTTAATCCTAATCCCATCACTGCATTAGCATCTTGAATCATTCCTATTGATTTAGGTGAAGGTCTGCCACCTTTTTTCTGCCCAATTTGCTGAACATGAAAAAATGCATCTGGGTGATGCTCAACCAACATTTCAGGTGCGATTGCACCATAGTGAGATTCTTCGCTTAATTTTGCTTCTTGAGCAGCAGTCATTGTGCGTTTGCCTCTTTGACCTTCAGTACTGGCTTCACGGCTCATTTGTGGGTTCATCATATGTGGTTCAATGTATGGTTGGTGAACGAAGTTCATTGCCATACCAGGACCTAATTTTTGATTCAATCTATCTTTCAATTGTTTGAAAAATGGTATTGCACCGGATTCAGGATAAGGGCCTCGCTCGGGTTCACCCATTGCAGTTCCACTGTTGAGATAAAATGTGATGAGTTTGCCATTTTCATCTCTTGTTGGCATAACACTTGAATCATGTATATTGCCTTCTTCGTTTTTTGGGAATGCTCCCATATTCACTTGACCCCACTCTGGATTCAATCCACCGCCAGGTGCTACGACATTTGGCAAATGGTGTTTAGGGTCTGTATGTTGTTTGTTGAAATCTTCAACGGCTTCTTGCACTGCTTCCATTGCTAAATGATAATCAAACCCAATACCATCATGTGCTTGACCTATAAGAGAACGGCCATGTTGGTCTTGAGCATATTGTTTCTTCTGGATGAAATCCACTATACCTTTCACCGCTGCTTCAATTGGCCATAGCACTCGCCCATGACCGTTTTCATCTGAACCGAATGCGTGTTCAAATCCTGGTATCCCACCTTTGGGTACATGATTACCATGCATCCCCGCAGGGTGATGTGTCAGTGTAGCGTATTCTCCTGTGGCAGGGTCTATGTTGCCATAGTCCACATCAAATGGATGATGTCGTGCTAGATTTTCACCATAATGGTCGGGATGATATGCAACTGCTGTAGGGTCGCCACCATCTGGAGTATAATATACACCCTTTGATTTACGAATGATGTCATCAGATTTGGCAAACAACATGTTAATGAAATCATCAAGCATGGCCACCACCCCTTCTTTGGGTTTGTCCTGCTGGGTCAGCACCCCAATATAACGGGTCATCTTCGGGGTCTGTTTCAGTAGCACCTGTAGCGTGAGATGTTTGTAATGGACCGTTGGCCGGTGCAGCGACTTCTCCTTTGCCACTGCTTCCACCTGCTGGTATTCCCATTAGACTCTTGCGAGGTAGTTTGGCCAACAGTGATTTTAATTCACGCAACAAGTCTTTGAAATCACTTGTATCAATATGGGTCAATCCAGGTCCTAATTGTCGGACATATGATTTTGATAATAAAACTAATTCTTCCATATCTGATTTTCCAAACATAGATGCTAATGGAGATGCTGATGCGGGAGATGATAATGGAGATGGCTTAGCCATACTTGCTGCTCTGCCCATCCCTTTTGGTTTCGGAGGACCTTGTGTTGCCCGTCTTGCTCCTTCTCGTGCTAATTGAGATTGACCTGGTGCCATTCTCATACGGCCACCACCTTGAGCACCAGGGTAATTCATTTGACCCAACTGTTCACGAGGAGCGTGAGGGGTATATGGCAACATGACACCGCCACCACCCATAGCACGACTGGTTGATTGACGACCAAGCCATGAAAGGTATTTACCTGGGTTTTCTAAACGACCAGGTCTGGGTTTGCCCCATAATGAACCAACACCAAGATGGTGAGGGCTGAGAGTATATCGCTGTCGCATCATTCCAGTTTTGGATTTAGAACGAATGCTTTTACCAGCAGTGCCTTTAACATTCCCAAACAAACGAGAATGCACTGATGCTCGTCTTTTGCTTGCTAACCAAGGAGAACGACCACCAATTGGTCGGGGGAACGGTGGTGAACGATTACCTTTTCTTCGCTTTGCACCACCAGGGCCTTCACCTGAGCGATGACCTCTATCAGTTGATTCAAGAGTTGTTGTTCCTACGGGGTCTCCCATAATTTTTTTTAAGTTAGTCCATGCCAATTCTATCGCTCTGTCATCTGGGTGTGAACGAGTTAATCCAAACACTCCCATTCCTGACATTTGTGGTGGTATTTCACCCAGTGCCGAACCTGTTCCTGTTCGTGCCCCTGTTGCTATGTCTAATGCTTCACCACGACTAGCCGCTGGCCCTGTCAAATCAGATAATTCTGTTTGGTTCGCCGCTGGCGTTTGTTCTTCAAACGGTTCATCTTCCACTGGGTTGTGGGTTTTAATCTTCAAATGATTAAGACCTGCCCATTTGCGTTGTCGGGATTCTCGTTCTTCTTTCTTTTTGGCTTGTTCCAAATCACGATGTTCGGGGTCGCCTTCACCAAACACTTCTTCATCAGTGCCATACATGAACTCTTCAGATTCAGAACGAGGATTAAACATTCTGGTATCGCTACCAGTCGTCGTTGAACCTTTTCGTATGGACACAAAATCACCTATCAGCGATTTTTCTTTTCCGACCTTCGTGATTGTTCTGCTAGAATTGCAGCCATCATTTGTTCCATGTCACTGTTGAGATATCCTTTGAAATCATCAATTGGTGTAGGGCCTGAGCGTTCTTGTCCTTTTCCTGATTCGGCAGGGGCTGATAGTTGTTGATGCATTTGTGATTTTGGAGAACCTTTTTCTTCACCTGAATCAAAGTCGTGAACATCAAACTCTGCGGATGCATCTGGATGGTATCCTGCTGTGTCATCATCTCCTTCAAACCAAGGAGGTGCAGGTTCTTTACCATGATGAGGGTCATCAGGGTTTTCAGGGTATTTACCAACCGATGGGTCAACACTGTATTTTGTCTGTCGTGATTTAGAACGGTAATGCTGATTGCCGTCATCACCTGGTACTTCTTCTGCGTCATCAGGGAGTTTTGTTCCCATCTTTAGTATGTTCATTATGGTGTTATATGTATTCAAATTATTCCGCTCCTGCTGTAATCGCCTCAAAGGTCGCTCTAACGCGAGACGCTAGGTTATGATAAAAGTGTCGGATGGCAGTTGGCCCTGTGAATGGTCGTGCCATCTCATCAGCCATGCCATCAAATTGGTTGACCATCAGTGCTAATTTTTGACGAATAGGCCATACTTCTTCGGGGTCATCGTTGGAATATACTTCTTCTAATGTCTCCCGCAGCATAGCGATAAACTCATGTCTTGAATCAGCCCAACCTTCAGGGCATTTTGCGATTCGTGCTAAAAAGTTTGACCATACTTCAACACTTGCTTGTAGTGTGTTAAAGAATATCGGTACTTCTTCTTCTGTCAGTGGCCCTTCATCAGTTAATATGTGCGCCGTTGGCATATCAACACACATTAAATCAGATACAGGTATGCCTACATAATTCATTTTATCATTCATTTTCTTCCACCTCAATTACTTCTCCTTCTTGAGCCATCAATGTTTGGCGCACTCGTCTCCATGTATCAGGAGATTCTTTTGCCAATTCAATTTTCAAGATATTGATTGTATCTGCTTTCATGTTTGTTTCAGCCAATGAGAATCCAGACCTTTCTTGAATCTTCATAATGTCTTTCACGGTTTCACGAACTTCTTTGCTTAATCCTGTGAGATTACGGACAAATTGTGGGTCATGTCGGTCTGCATCATCCAACATCAATCCCAATTCGCCGTTTAATCGTTCTGCGTTTGAGCGCAACTGTTCTATCTCATCACCAGCAGCCAATGCAATGATTGGTGCTGCGGATGCTTTGACAATTGGTTTGAGATGGTGTTTCATGTGATGATACACTGTTGATTCAGCGCAATCCAACACTTGAGCGATTTCAGATGACGGTGTGCCTTCGCTCAAGTATCTGAACTCTAATTCCGCTCTATTATCGTTGGTGCATACTGTACATTCGGAATTAGAACCCATGTGGTATTCTCCCATGTGATTACGGAAGTGACGGTCAGATGTTCCTTCGCGCCATGATTTATCCTTGTCTAATTGCTTTGGTATACTAATTCCCGACAACAAATCTTCTTCAAACTTGTCACGCTCTTCCGTCATACAAAACGGACACGAATTGCGAGTGATGCGCTCCGCCATGATGCTTCGTAGGAGTAATCATCAATTGAACCTTGTGTTATCGGTATAGACATTTTTTTTATACAAGTATGTTGTAGCGATGATATGGCGACCCCGTTTTCAATGGCTTGGTCGTTAATTAAGGGTGCTAAGAAGGGTGTGACTCACCGGCTGGATGTACCCAACCGCAGCGGCCCACCGGCAGGGGAGGACCTCGCTGAAAAACTTTGGCCTACTAGAGACGAAGCATGGCATACTGCGCGGCGCCAGGCGGAGGAGGCGTTGGACAAGGCGCGGAATCAGGCCAATGAGCAGGCCGACCCCAACGAGTGGGTCAGCCCGCTGCTGACAGACCCTCATGAATTAAGGACTCAACAATTTCAAGAGGGCATACAGGGCTTGAGGGATTTGTTTAATCAACCTTCGCCCGATAATTTCAATCCTATTACTGCTATTGAAGGTGCCAATACATCGCTGCCTGCAGGCCGAGACGGATTTGGGCAGGTTCGCCGAGGGCGTGATGCCGACGGAGGGCTAACCGCTCTTAACGAAGATGCGCGTAATGCATCACGCGCTTCATCCCACGCTGCATTGGTAGAAGCCTTTGAACGCGGTCACGGACAAAATCACGAAGATGACGCGCCGCCGCCTATCAATCAAGATGCTGTAGAAGCAGTCACCGCTCATCTAACGGGTGGGGGTTCAATGGATGAAGACCCGCGACACAAACTCCAAGGCACTCTATCCATGCCACAGTCAAACCTAAACAGATTTGATGCTAACTTCCCAGATTATCCCGACCACCCTATTCACGGAAAACAAAATATAAGCGTGCAGCAAAGAGTTAATAGACAACGCAATGAGCGTGACATGAAGGATGCCCGTGAAGAAGCAAAGAATAATTTGATTGATAACCCTCCTAAACTCGTCAGGGATGAGGGTGGTTTTGAAGATAATGAAAGTTATAGAGTAAAGGTTGGAGATAAAAATGTAGGTCATGTCATGGTTAGAGGTCGTGATAGGGGTGAGCATGGTGTTAGAGGTCGTGATATCTCCATTGGGGCTGGTGAGATTGACCATGACTACCAAAGACAAGGATTGTACGGAAGAGCACTGCAAGCAATAATGGCAGAACACGGTTCAGTGACATCATATAATAGAAATAATAATTCTGGCGCATTCCATGAACAATTCAATCCACCACATGCTAAGAAAGAAGTTGACCCATCTGGTCACGATGGTTCTTATGATGATGATGACCGTGTTAAATATACACATAAACCACCAGAACCAATTCCAGGATGGGGAGGTATAACCCCTGATACTGGCGCATTACCTATACACAATGAACGACAACCAGAAACGATGGCATCTACGACTGTCACCGGAATAACAAAACCACCTAATTATCCTGGTTATGCCAATTATGGCACAAGGAATAAACCAATGGCCACATCATATCCAGACTGGACTTCACCAGAAACAGTGAACATTCCTCCCCCTGGAGGATGGAGAAATGTAGGTGATACATTTTGAGCAGACTCCCACGAGCGCCACACACAATTGCTGGCATCCCGTTGACAAAAAAAACGGCTAAGGATTTAGGATTGGCTGCAATAGATATAGCAACAGGTCGTCATGTACCATTACAAATGGCTGAACGACGAATGAGTATTTGTGAATCGTGCGACCACTTCAATGGAGTTAGATGTACTCTATGTGGTTGCTTTATGAGAAAAAAAGTTTCATTACCATCTGCTAAATGTCCGGTCAATAAATGGTGAACTCAATTACGAGCCAACCGTCTATATACAGCACCAGATAGTACAAACATAACCATAACTGAACCAACAGTCCATGTTAAAGTATTTGAACTCATTTTGTGTCCTTGTGTTGCCAACAGTATGAATGCACCAATAAACAATGATATGACTTGCACCATTATCAAATCCACCATGACATCATGGCCGGTATCATGCATTACTTTCCAACCATCGGATAATGAACCGATGACTCCACCTGCTTGCTTTGGCCCTTGCGGTCCTTGTTGATTACCTGGTATCATCTTAATCCCACCACTCCACGAACTAATGAACCCATACCAGCACCTGCTTTTTCCATCACACCTGGGTCTGACAATGCACCTTCTAACATACCTTGCATAGAAGATTGTTGAGCCATTGCTAACAGTTGTTGTTGTTCCATCAAAGACTGTTGAACTGTTTGATTACATGCTGCTTGCATCTTTGTCATTTCAGCCGTCACATTTTCTGGCGATAGCGTTTGATATTGTTGTGGTAATGATGCGACATCAATAGCCAAATTGCCTTCTTTGTCTTCAGTGAACTTAGCATTACGGAAGAACTCAACCATTGATAGATTGACGACATTAGCGATAATACTGATGAGACTATTCAAGTTAGGCCCCATTAAGAATTGGTCAACTGGTTTTTGGTGGTGCAATAACATTGACACCATTTCTAATTCTGATGGAGGCACCATTTGTTGGTTTGGGTTATATGCATTATTTGTTGCACCACCCATGAATGAACCCATCATACCTTGTTGTTGTTGTTGACCGTAAGGTGAATTATATTGCTGACCAAATTGCGGATGCTGACCAAATGATTGCTGTTGTCCTAATCCTATTGCCCCATTTTGGGGTGCTCCTGGTTCGTTTCCAAATGGCCACATAATACTCGCTCACTCCATTGCAGTCTGTGTTAGTTCATCAGGGTTGTGTAGGAACACTGGGTGCATCAAACACTGCTTTTTCGTCTTTAGTTTGATTTAATAATGCTTGAAGACCTGAGCCAGCGGGTGCTTGCGCCATAGTTTGCATAGTAGGAATTGTTGAGGCTGCGGTCAATAATGGGCTATTGTCACCCAACCTTTGAAATTGTCTCATATCAAAAATAACCACCGTCATATCATTCATTCCAGTTTCCTTGTTGGTAAAGTGCTGAACCGGAACGCCGTCTTTACGACACATACGGAAGAACTCTTCGTATTTGATAAGTCGTTCTGGTGTATCATCACGCTTCTTAACGACTGAGATTGGCACAACTACTGTAGATATACCACGCTTTAATTTGTCTCTCATTGTTCCAGATTTGCGTTCTTGTTCCGCTTCTTCTTCGGCTTCCCATTGACATAATAAATCATACAAATGTAAATGCTCAGGACAATATGTTGCGCTCAATGTTCGCCCACTCGTCACACCTTCACGGGCTAAGAACGCACGGGGAGTATGAGTCACTGGGTCTGTGAAGTATTTATCCCATAAAGAAGTTCCAGTTTCTTCGTCACGGATTTCATCATATACATTACCAATACATCGTAATAAATTATCAACATCACATCCGTCAACGCAGCATTGTGAAGTATTTTTAGCATATCGGTATTTACCACCCATCCAGCGTCGTGGTGATAAACGATGACGCTTCATTGGTTTCAATAAACGGTATGCTTGTTTGATATCTTGTTTTCGGCGTTTGCGTGGGTTTGCATGTATGCTCGGATAAAAATTGACTTTTGGTATCTCAATGTGTGGTTGTTGTTCAGCAACAGCCAGCATTGCGCCTTGTGCTTGTGCTGTGCTTTGTAGTTGCTGGACATTTAGATTGGATTCGGCTGATAATTTTACCAAGTCGGCTTGAGTGCTCATCGCCAGTTGGTTGTTCATTGGGTATTGTCGTCGTTTATCAAATAACATATTTTCAACTTCCTAGCATCGTCATTAAACTGTTTTCCACATTCCACCCGATACGGGTTGCCATCATGTTGGTCTTACACACAACACCTGCCTTCTGTAATTTAATCATAGCGGGTCGGAATGGGTCAAATATCTTATGTTCCCTCAATCTTTGCTGTTGCCAAAGAATACTTGCTTGGTCATCCCACCATCGGTCTGCTTTGTTAGCAATGAGGAAAATGAATTGTGGTTTGTATTTTCTGCCCTTCCATCGTGTTTTGAAACTACGGTATCGGTATCTCCGTTCAATGATAGCATCCACTAAGAACTCAAAACCAGCGACTGCGTCAACTGCACCCGTGCCACCACCTTTTGCTCTATCGTCAAACATAAAAACAATACCTTCAACCTGTCTGTCAACCATATCGTCAATCCATAGACTCCAGAACTTACGCTCGCCACCCATGTCGGATGAATGAACAACTCGCTTTTTTCCTTCATATCTAAGTCGTTTCCTGGTTGGGTGTGGGAGAACATAATTTTCACCAATTAATTTTTTGAAGTGTCGTGTCCGTTGGTCATCTCCTAGGTCTTCCATTTCACCAGGTGTTGTCAAGTATCGGTCAAGTGTTGTCTTCCCTACTTCCGTAGGTCCGTAAATCCCAATTCGTCTAGGTTTCCAGTAATCATACAACTCTTTGCCATAAATTGCAGCACCGACTAAAACCGCTCCTGACATTAAACAAACCAACCTGTGACGCGTTCTATTATCCAAAGCAATGTATCATTGTAAATACTTGTTTCGTTGTAGTATTCAAAAGCCGAGCAAACAATTATTGATATACCTGAAGCCACTGCTGCTTTGACCCATCCCCATGTTCGTTCATATACCCTATCAACTTGATTGGCCATATGTAATTGACGGAGTGTTCCTTCAACCGCATCATCAGCCGGTGTTTTGAAAATAAGACCCATCACTTAGCACCTTTCTTCGCACCTTTATTCTCGTCTTCTTCACCGTAATCAACGCCCAAGTTTACTGGTTTTTTATCGTCAATCTTATGTTTCGGTGGTGGGTTGAAATCTGTAGTGCTGTCTTCAAACACAACTGGTTCTCTGTAATGGTCATCCAATATACCAAGACTGTTTCCACCCATCATTGCCATGAATGCATCTGGGTTTTTATTCATCATGCTCAATTGTTTATCCATCTGCATCTTCCGCATGGATAGTTCTTGTTCTAATTGTGCATTGGCGAATTGAGATTGCATATCCCTCATTCTGTTGTCACGAACTCGTTGTTGTCGTGTCCATTGTGCTTTGCTGTCCATGCTTTCTTGGACTAATAATTTGTAAAAGAAGAATGACATTCCTTGTAATGTGAATGCGCCCATTGCGTATGTCATTGCGTTTCCGTATGTTTCATCGCTTCTTAACCACAATCCCGCATCAAATACGGCAACTGCTGACCCAACGAGTATAGATACAAACCCAATAAATCCCATCACACGCAATATGTCCTCGTTGCTGTTGTTTTCACCCATAGTATCCGCCTCTCATCTCAACGGGAGGTTGCCCCTCTCATTAAGCATACCGATGAACAGTATTGATAATATCATGTAATGTAATTACAGATACTATATAATAATATGAGTATGGATGATATATGATATTATTGATACAGGTGGGCAACGGAGCGGGTAAGAGAGACTCGGGCATCCCCGCTGCCCAATCAGTGCTCAGTCAGTGTAGTTGATTAAATCAGCCCTGTCTGCGACTTCCGCTTCCTTGTGGAGTGTCGGCAGTATCAAATGCATTTTCATTCAATGAATTAGCACGACCTCGTAGTTGTTGGAGATTATTTTTACCTGCAACACCTACACGGCGACCTGCAGTTGACATCTCTCCTTCTTCCATTCCTTCTTCCATTGGGAGTTCAGCATGATGTCGCTCGGATGGCCACGCTTCTCTAGTTCCAGGGATGTGTGCGGTTGGTGAACCTTGCATTGTGCGACCTTGTGCGCCAGGCCCATCTTGAAACCAAGATGATGCACCGTCGCCTTGTCGTGCCATTGCGCCACGCAATCCAGCCTTACCACCAGGGTTTCCTCGGTCTAACCCAAGTAATTCAAGTAATCTATCTGGAGATGAATCTTCATCGGATGATGGATGCGGAATGGCTGAACGACCTTCTTCTTTTCGTTCATCATTATGTGTTCCGACATCTGCACCGCCAGCCATTCGGTCATGGTATTTTTGAGATGCAGCGCGATATGAGTCGCGCTCATGCCCACCATCGGAATATGAATATCCACGAGGAATACCTTTTGCTCCGACAGGACCTCCACCTAAATCAGGTGGAGTGATACCACGAGATGCCATTTCAAGTTCTTCAGGACCTACTGCCTTTGATATTACACCTACGAGTGCCATAGTGTAGGGCAGGGTGAGGTAGTTTATCAACTATATGCACTGTGCCTACATTATGGCGGAGTTGGGCACTGATGCTAAACGCCATAAGTTGGAATACGATACTGAGTACGAATCCACACCTGAACGGGTAAAATATCGTGAAGAATTAAATCGTGAAAGGCGCAAGCGTGGCATTTACGGAGATGGCGGTCCTGATATTTCACATACCAAAGGACATACACTGGTTTTAGAAAACCCGCATGATAATCGCGCTCGTCACTTCAAGGAACAGGGAACACTGAAAGGTTCACCAATTGAAATAGCATTTGCACTTTTGAAAAGTCAATGTCGTTAGTAGGGCTTACTCCACCAAACCGCTTGCTCAATTTTACAAGTATCACATCTTTTAATAACTACGGGAGTTTTGCATTTACGACAAACAGTAGCATACCTTATTTTTTCAGGTAATCTTTGTCTTAATTTGTGTTTGAATCTAATATAACTCATTCGCCCTTCCCCCTTAGCCCTTCCCAATGAAGGCGTTGTAAATCTTCTTCATCAGTGAAAAATACTACGCCTTCGCCTAAATCATCAAATGCAAACCAAGCAAAAGAAAATCCAACAATAAACGACAAAACAAAAGCAAATAAAAGCCACATTATTCTATGGTAAGCGGTGTTAAAAATAAACCTTGCTGTCAAATCATTTGATTTTTCAACAATTGATAAGCGATGTCCATTGGTTCGCCTGTTTCAACAGAACCTCGCCAAGTATCATCTTCAATTGGCATACCTCTCTCATCAATAACCACAGGTTCGTCGGAAAACATATCCTTACCCGTTCCGTCACACGGTTCGCATTCTCCAGGTTCAATACCAATTTCGGGCCGACCCTCTTCGTTAGGGTCTTCACCCGTTCCTTGACAATGAGGACAAGGTGGTGGTGGTGTATCCCATTTCAACAATTGATAAGCGATGTCCATTGGTTCGCCAGTAGTGAATCCTGTTTCTTCATTCCAAGGTAATCCGTAAAATGTTCCTCGTGAATCCCATTCACCATTTTCACCGTCATCATCTTTTTGTTCTGCGCTAGTCCATTCCCGACGAGCCGGTTGAGCAGCGTTGTTCATTTCTTCCATGAACTCATCTAATCTTTCTTTTGCTTCGGGCGACATATCTATAGTTCCACCTTGTTGTAGCCTAGGTTCCCCGAAGAAATCTCGCACACCCAACTCATGTTCCATGTCATCAAGATGTCCAGCCTCAGCAGCGTGTTGCATCGGGTGTTTTGGCTCTATTGTGTCGTCAACCCAATGTTCACCTGTTTTTCCAAACCCTACTATTTTTTTGCTTCTTCCTGTTTCTTCATCAGTGTGGGTGTCATCTTCATTTACTCCTGCAATCCATTCTTCTGTTTTTGGGGTGAGACCAAACGGCGTTCCAGGTTTTATTACCATACTGTCAATAGTTCCTTTCGGTCTTCCCATCTCCATTGAGTCTTTCACTTTATTTTGTAAAGTCTTTGGTTTGTCATCAATACTTTCCAAGTCTTGTGCGTCAACATAACGCCTTTTGTCGGCATCGTACTCGTACTCTGTAGCGCTCTCATCTCTAGGATTATACATGTCTCTTTGTTTTCGTGGAGGTCTATATCCTGGGTCAGCAATGTCCTCATCGTTCATCATAGAACCAGGGTGATGGCCTTGTGCTACTTGGTGTTCATCTTGTCTAGTCGCGACAACTCTTGCATTGCGCTCAGCATCTATTTTTGCACGATGCATCCGCAATTTTTGTTGGGCGTCTCGGGAAGCGCGGTCTTCAGCACTCATTTTGCCGCGGGTCTGCACACGGCTTCCCCCACTGTGGTATGTTTCTTGTCCACGAGGTCTGCGCTCAGAACTTCTGTCCTCACCTTCTCCCATTGGTTCATTGCTACGGTCTTGTTGTTTGTACCACTTGTTGTTTCTTGGGTTTAATTTCTTATCGCCGTGTTCCAACTCCCATTGTTGTCTATCTGCACCATGTCGGTCTGCTGCTGACAGTTCTTCTTGAATATCTTCGCTAGGTTTATCATCAACCCATTCTCCTACCTCAGGATTCCTAGGTATTTTATTAGTGGTTGGGAATAAAGGCCTTTCCACTTTTAACATTAACCACGCTTTTTCAAATGCACTCATCTAAACCACTCCGCTATTTTCAATACAGCCCATGCGTTGTTTATGGGTTTATCGGATGACATTTGAAAATCAGGTTGACCACTAGTGTCACCAAACTCAAAGTCAGTGCCCGAGCAGTCTAACCATTCTTCCATCGTTTGTGATGCTGCTGGTGTTCCAGCATCGTTGCGATTTATCAATTCTTTCAAAGTCGCTTTAAACTCTTCACAATCCGTACGGTTAACTGCACTTTCAAGTCTTGCATATCTTTCTTGATATTCATTTTGTATATTTCTTTTCCGACCATCAAGATATTCATGTATAACTTTTATTTGTTCGGGGTTGGGGTTATGTGGTGGTGGTTCACCACGAGCAATTGCTATTGTGACATCAGCCATTTCCATACCAAGTCCTCCGTTTTGTCGTAAAGAGCCTTCTACATCGTCTAATTTCTCTCTCATTTCTGCTAAATCTCTTTTCCATACCAATTCGTTAAATGTTTGTTTTGCCTGGTCACAGCAATCGTCATTAGTTGAATTGGCATAATTTGTATCTGTCACCGGAGGATTCATTTGAGTTCCATAACTGACTTGAACAGACTGTGGGTCTTGTTCCTGTTCCTGTTCTTCGTATGCCATTAAGCACCAACTCTTTCATCATTACAAGTTGAACATATTCCAAAATACATTCCAGCATGCCCTTCTTCTCTATCGCGACCAGGTGGTATTCGTGATGTCCATATTCTAGCGGGTTTTGATTCACAGAACTCACACATTTTTCCTTTTTTGTCATCTGGCTCTGGATTCATGCCTGCAAATATATCTGGCTTCATGCCTGCGAATATATCTGGCTTTCCTTCTTTTATGATTAAGAATGCCATGTCTATTGGCAACATGTTTCAAAACCCCTTTATGAAATTAAATGCTTCAATCATTGGTGACAAATCCATTTTGCCAACCTTGAATCTTAAATCGTTAATGTGATGAGGGTCTGCTAATGCTTCTAAGTTCCCTTCTTCATCTGATTCGGTGCTTAGTAATTCAGGTGCCCGACCAAGTCTTTTGGCATCTCTGAGTTCTTGTTCGTTGTGACGACCTCTTCGTTCCAACTCTTGTTGTTCATCATCCACTTCTTCGGGTTCATCACCGCGTTTTCCCCGATGCATTGGTACTTTTCTTTCATTCGGTTTGTTGCCTTCTAATCTACCAATGTCTGACCACATTGCTTCTTCTGCGGCTCTGGTTGCATCCGTAGGACCACCTTTGAAATCAACTGGTAAATTACCTGTTGCTGCTTGACGGTTGCGTTCTTGTTTTGCTCGTTTCCTTTCAGCGATGTGTTGCATACGAGACATTCCAGGAGTATTACGGGGTTCAACATTAACACCAAAATGTCCACTTTCGGCAGCGTCTTGTGCCATCTCAACTAATCTGTCATGTGCTTTATCATCCGCAGTACGAGTGTCACGGGGTAAATGTCTGGTCGTTGAAGCGTTCAATGGTGTTCCGACAAGACCTTCAACTGAACCGCCCCGACCATCCTTTCCTGTGTTCATACGCATATGCTGGCCTGTTTCATCAAACCCTTGAGCGATGTATCCACTGTTCGGACCTCGTGTGCTGACACGCCTTCGTATCGCATGGTCTAACCCACGCTTTGCACCGCCTTCATGTTCTTCGGGGTGAGTTTTCGCACCAACATCATCAACCCACTCATTGAACCAATGTGGCTTTTCTGCGTTTGTTTCTTCTCTTTCTGTCTTACGCTGCTCATGGTCACGCAATGGTGTGCCAGGATGTGAGAATGTAAAATGTGAATGAACAGGAATGTCTTTGTGATATGCACGACCAATTGCATCGGATGTTGATGTTTCCTCGTGATGTGGGAACGCAAGCATGTGTGATGCTCCGTCAACAATGTTCTGGTTCATCACATCCCGTGCGCCGTATCCATGCTCTTCTTTCAAATCCTTTTTAGAATGTACTTGGCATTCAATGTTATTATTTTGTGCAAACAATTGTGCCATTTGATGAGTTCCTTTATCATCGCCAGTGATAATTTTTGAGGGCATACCATGAATGTCAATCCACTCTTGCATCTTGTCATCAAATGTATCTAAATCATCCCACGCTTGGTCGCCAGTGATGGCTAAGTCGTGTCCATTACCTTCAGCATGTGATGGTGATTCAACTTGCTGATTGTCGGTTGTTCCAAAAATATCTGGTTTTGATTGCACTGATGGCTTCGCTTGCACTGATGGTTTAGGTTCAGGATTTGAGCCTGAATCATTACCCATTGCACCGCCTGTAAAAGCAAACAAATCAGGTTTGGTATCATTACCGCCGCCAAAATTACGCCCGAATATATCAGGTTTTTCATCGGCTTTGAGTAAAGCCCATGCAATATCAAAGGCCGACATACCTGATGGGATGACGGAGTCACTTATTGACTTATTGTTTATCGCTGTGCCGATTTACAACGCGTACTGTTTGTTCTGGCGGAATGTCATTTGGGAGTGCGTATGGTCCATGTGATGCATCTTCATCCCATTCGGCAGTTGGCGAACCTTGGTGTCGGTAATCGTATTCATCTGCGTCTTTATACCACGGGTATTCTCCATTGTAATTATGCATTTCTTTATCTGGGTGTGACAAATCTTGTTTGCCTCTAATGCCCACTACACTTGATGGTCTGCCAGTGACATTCGCTTGGTCAGCCCAATGTTCTGCATTAAACTTAGCATCATCAAGACCTTCTTTGTTATGCCCCATCCATGCCCATACGCCATGACCCCAGGGCCGCTTTGCTGATGGTTTGATTACCATACCTTCACGAATCATTTTTTCACGCTGCTCATTGGATACTGCACGATACCCCGTCACTGGTCCTTGTGATGACGGGAAGTCTTCATGGTGTTCGCCCAACTCGGTTTGTCGTTTTAACAAACGCCACGCCAGATTCATCGCCACGCCAGGTGTTGTCCTAGACGGCAGAGCCATGTGTCATGCCACCCTAAGGTTCTAAATCAAATGCTCCTGCTGCCCTTATTAGGCTTTCATTAAATCTCTGTACTTCATCATCATCAACCATCTTTCCATGTGATGAATTACAAACAGTACAATACCCAGAAATCCTGCCATCTGATGGGAGTGGCATTGGTTTTATGTCACCATTTCCCATATCGTAATGTTGGCAAATATCACATACATCGCCTTCAAATGGGTTGTATAAGTTTTCCTCTATACCGTGACTATTCGCTGGACCATCTTCTTTTAATACAGAAAATGCAACATCAATTGGATTGGCCATATTCCACCCCAATGTGTCGTAGTGTATAATTTTGCCTCAGATAAAAAAATATATTTATAACGCGGCTGGCTAGGAAGGGTAAAACTAGGCAGGTAAAACGCCCCTCCGCCTATCTCCCCTCCCGCCCTTGGCGGGTAAAACCCCCCTGAGGGGTTGCCTGAGCCCTAGGCGACCACTGACCTAAACGCAGCACTGCGTTGCAGGTAAAACCCTGATGCCCTGAGCATCACCTCACGCATGCATCTACGCATGAGGTGTGCCAGTGTCGCAGGGCGACACTGACCCACAGGGGCGGCTAGCGCCGCAGGCAGGGGAGTAGGTAAAACAACCACGCAGTATGCCAGTTCTCCATGACGCATCAGTGCGTGTGTGCATCAGTGTTGCAGGGCAACAATCCCTTAGGCCATTGACCCCAACCATATGGTTGGGCAACCCTGATGTCCTTCCTCTATTACAGGGTAAAACCCTGCAGGTAAAACCCCTGATTGGTGGGTAAAACCCACTGATGAATCGGGTAAAACCCCTCAAATTGCATCGCGATTTCACCCTCAACAATCCCCCAAAACCATGCCAAAAACAGTGATTCCTTTATATCATTCTCGCAATCCACAAATGTCGGAGTTGATTTAATGTTGAAAAACGAAACCCAAACCAATGAGCCAATAGCAAACGAACAAACCCCAATCGGGGCGCACCTAGTCATGTCTATGTGCCCTGCCGAGCAACTCGGTGCAGCAGAGGTCATAGCATCAGGCCTCATGCACGACTACGCTGTGCTTACAGGAAACGCCGATGGTGTCAAGAAGGATGCAGCAGCATCCTTGAAACTTGCCATCACCACCACACACAAGGCACACGCCAAGATTGCGAAGCAATTCATGGATGAAATGAGTGACAACAGTTGGACAGTAGTCCAATGTTTCCACCAATCATCCACAGAACCTGCACCTGTGGTCACACCTGCACCCGTCAAGGATGTCGTCGCCCCAACCGTCACACCTGAACCTGCATCTGTGCCTGCACTTGATGTCGTCGGAATGGTTGCTGACCTTGTTTCCTCCCTTCGGGATGAAATGATGGATGCTATTGAAACCCTTCGGGGTTCAATGGTTGTTGCACCAACCATGATTGCACCTACACCTGTGGTCACACCTACACCTGTGGCTGCACCTGTGGTTGCGGCGAAACCGGCCAAAGAACCTCGCACTGTCTTGACCACCGAAGGTGGTCTTACCATCCGAAAATACAAGCCTCGCTCACCTAAGGGATGGGCAGACAAGGTAAATTATTCGTGTGCTGTGGTCTTTGACCAGGTTGACCCGAAGGGTGACACCGACCATTTCAATTGTGCAATCGTCAAGGGCATCACACCTGAGGATGCGACTGCACTTGCACGAAACATGGTTCGCCGAGCATTGATTATTGCATCTGGTATTGAAGGGTTGCAGAAAGCAACCCAAACTACGGAAACATGGGTCGCCATTGCCGCATCTAGTGGCATCACTGATGCCGTCTGTGATGTGTTCATCACCAACCCACAGCAATACACACAGCAAGCCCGTAGAACTGCCGACAACCTTCGTGCAACATTGGCCATTGATTCCAAGATTGCCTTTGGCAATGTTGCTTTGGCATACATCTCCGGTGCATCTGCCCCTGTGGTCACACCTGCCCTGCCTTCACTGTTTGCCCCAACCGTTGCACCTGCACCTGTGGTTGCGACTGTCGGCAATGATGTCCTTGCTGACATCAAGGAATTGATGAACGATTCCGGCATGTCATACAAGGATGCGAAAGCATTCCTTGCTTGAGTGATACAAGGTATCACATGGTCATTCAGGGTCTGACCAACCCAGTTATACCACCCCTGCGGGGGTGGTAGTTCCGGTCTCGTGTGGGGTTCGCCCTGCATGAGACCCACTCACACACTCGTGGGGGTACATGCCTAAGGGATAGGCGTGTGCCCCCTTTTTTTTATGCGCGCCTGTGTGCATCCCTACATCTTCCTCCCTTGATAGGGTCAATACCCTATCGCCTACGGGCGTATGCCCTGAGTCCACTAGTTGATTAGTGGTTTGGTCCTAGTGTTTCACTCCCTCAGGTGCATGCGCCCACTCATCCTATTCCTTTCCTCCCCTAGTGGGGAGGAACAGTCCACTGTTCGCATAGTATCGGCCTAGTTCAGGCCTAGATTCTAGTCAGTTAATGCCACTCAGTCAGTGGATTCTATGCCTCAATGATGACCCTGCCCTGTCGGGATTGGTCGGCACTAGTCGTGATTACATCTTAGGGATTTCATCACTGCCTCCCAACCATATGGTTGGGTAGTTCCACTGAGATTTTATTGGCAATGCCACGCGGCACTGCCGAAACCAAACACCCATGTTATCAACATCAGTGTGATTGCATCAAGACTGACGACCCCTGTGTTTTACCTACTAGTAAGGGCTAGTGAAATGCACCCGTTCTAGGATATAGATTAGCATGCACATGTGATAGTTAAACATTGAACACACATAGGAGTAGTTGTATTAATAGTATTAGGTATTGTAATTACTATTATTATCATCATATATCTATACACGAGGCGATACTCATACAGTCGTATTAGTACGGATGATACCCGATATTATCAATACCGACTCCCCCCCAAAACCGCCCAAACAATGCCAAAAACGCATTTGCTTTATATCATTCTCGCAACCCACAACGGTTGATTCAAAT
>Ga0115000_10001487_pt1 | contig 20794 bp, 10 predicted proteins | sample ArcticOcean_MG_C_6_FD_89690 | JGI IMG/M metagenome (GOLD analysis project Ga0115000, IMG submission 89690) | Marine microbial communities from western Arctic Ocean - ArcticOcean_MG_CB8_128 | ecosystem: Environmental > Aquatic > Marine > Oceanic | place: Arctic Ocean: Canada Basin | collected... | reverse complement strand
GAGCTTGAAGGCTACACGGATATCCCAGAAGACCTAAGTACTTTGACTCCAGCGAAAATCCAAGAGCTTCGACATGGTTATTATGCGTGTATCAGTTATGTGGACGCGCTTATTGGGCGTTTATTGGATCGCTTGGATAAATTGGGGCTTGCGGACGATACCGTGATTTGCCTTTGGGGAGATCACGGTTTTCACCTCGGCGAGCAAGGGTTGTGGACCAAGGCGAACAATTTTGAACTTTCTGCGAGAGTACCGCTTGTTTTGTCGGTGCCAGGACAAAGAACCGTTGGATCTTCTTCGGATGCGATTGTGGAGCTGGTGGACCTATATCCCACATTGGCGGACGTTTGTGGACTGAGCGTTCCAAACGAGCTCGAAGGATTGAGTATGAAGCCACTTCTTGAAATCCCAAATCGTCCTTGGAAAACGGCAGCGTTCAATCAGTACCCTCGGATGTTTGAAGGGCTTCGCCACAAACGACATGGAGATGTCATGGGGTATGCAATACGGACCGACCGATTTAGGTACGTGCAATGGAAAAATTGGAAGTCAGGAAAAATCGAATCCCAGGAGCTCTATGATCATAACGGCGATTCTAATGAAATGAACAATGTGGCGAGCAATCCGGAATACGCGACCGCCCTAAGCCATCATCAGAAACTTCTAAATGCCGGATGGAAAGGCGCCTTACCAAAATGATGATCAAATCAATCAAACCTATTATCCCGCAGGGATACCTATTTGTTCTGAAGGAACAACAAGCGATAGCGTTGACGCAAAAACGATCTGCTCGAGGTATTTGTCAACGGTCCCGCGAGCGGGTCCTTGTTTCCTCGCAGGCTCGGCCAATAGGTTTCCGCTGTGCGGAAAATAGGTTTTTATAAAGATGATCTACGAATTTGAGTTTTGATTAATTACTAAAGTTAACCCCCTGTTTTTTACTATGAAATATTATCTAATTGTATTTGTTTTTTTGATGGTATTCGTTTCCGGACGAATTACAGCTGCCGAATTCGATGAATCGATTCTCTTCAAGTCTGGCGAGGAGGGCTACTCGAATTATCGTATTCCATCTCTCATTACAACGAAAGATGGGACCCTTCTCGCCTTCTGCGAAGCTCGTAAGGAGAGTCGCAGTGATAGCGGGAATATAGACTTGGTCGTCAAGCGCTCCGAGGATAACGGAAAATCCTGGTCGGCGCTATCTGTCGTGTGGGATGCAGGCGATGATACGGCGGGTAACCCCTGTCCGGTTATTGACGAGCGAACGGGGCGGATAGTGATGCTGATGTGTTGGAATCTGGGGACGGACCACGGAAAAGACCTGCACGCGGGCACGAGCAAAGGTACGCGACATGTTTATCAGACGCACTCAGACGATGATGGCCTGACTTGGTCCGCTGCTAAAGAAATCACCTCATCGGTAAAAGATCCATCTTGGTGGTGGTATGCAACGGGGCCGGGAGTTGGGATTCAGATTAAGAAAGGTCCGCACAAAGGACGCCTCGTGATTCCAGCTAATTACACGGAGCCAGGATACTTTGGAGCGCATACCTTGTATAGCGATAATGGCGGAGATACCTGGAAAATTAGTAGTCTCATCAAACCTACCGTTAACGAAAGCCAGGTGGTTGAGCTTTCGGATGGTCGGCTAATGATGAACATGCGTACTCAAGGATTTCCGAATACGGAGCGACCTTATACGGGTTATAGATCAATCTCTTTTAGCAGTGACGGCGGAGCGAAATGGAGCGATCCAGTTCCTGACGACGAACTTAGCGACGCAATCTGCCAAGCGAGCATCATTCGCTATGACAACAAGCGTATTTTGTTTTCCAATCCGAGTCCGCCGGTGAGTTTGGAGCGCGGACCGCGCGATCGAATGACGATTCACCTTAGTCGAGACAACGGAAAAACCTGGCCCGCAAAACTCCTAGTGTATGAAGGTCCCTCCGCTTACTCGTCGCTTGCGAAATTGCCCGGTGGAAACGTTGGCTTGTTCTACGAGAAAGATAAGGACATCGCCTTTGCTCGAATTCCAATCAAACAAATTAGGTAGGGCAACGACGTCCCGGCGTTCCGCGCTAGAAAATCAAACCAATGCGGCACGCCCGGAGGTCGTAGCCCTACCATTCAACAATGAAATTTCTCAAAACTCTCTTCATTCTTCACTCAGCATTCACTCTTCACTGCTTAGATGCGGTCACGCCGCCTCTAAACGTTCTCTTCATCTCAGTCGACGACATGAACGACTGGGTGGGGTGCCTCGGTTCGGATCGTGTTCCGACTCCGCATATCGATGCCTTGGCTGAACGAGGGTTGCTCTTTACCAACGCCCACGCTCCGAGTCCGAAGTGCGCGCCTAGTCGTGCGGCGATTCTTACGGGTAGACGCTCGTCAACAACGGGTCTGTATAGCAATGGTCACTGGTGGCGCCCGGCGTATCCAGATTTAGTTACGCTTCCTCACTACTTCAAGAACCACGGTTATATCTCTGCGGGTGGCGGAAAGGTTCATCATCACACCGATGGCTTCAACCCGCCTGACCAGTGGGACGAGTATTTTGATTTGGTTCAGGATAAGGATTTCATTGTGGATTACTTTAAGAAACGCGGTGAAGACCGTCGCTTTTTGACCACAATGCCGCGTCACCCCAGCGATTCGCTTGACTGGGGACCTATGGAGGTTCCGGACATGGAAATGGGTGATGGCCGAACTGTGGAGTGGGCGAGCGATTTCCTCTCTCGAAAGCATGAGAAGCCCTTCTTTTTAGCGGTCGGAATCTTTCAACCTCACTTGCCGTTTTATGCACCGAAAAAATACTTCGATGCCTTGCCTAAGGATCGAGTCGAGCTTCCCATTAACAAGCCTGGCGATCTGGATGACATCCCCGATGGCGGTCTCATTATGGCGGAAACCCGTCGCAATGATCTGCGAATGATCGAAGAGCACGACGACTTGCAGCATTGCGTGCAGTCCTATTTAGCGAGTATTGCCCATGCGGATACGATGGTGGGAAAATTGATGGATGCATTCGATCAAAGTGACTATCGGGAAAACACCATCGTCGTTCTTTGGTCTGACCATGGCTATGCCTTTGGGGAAAAGGACCATTACGCGAAAAATACCCTTTGGGAAAGGTCGACGCATGTGCCGTTTATTATGGTAGTTCCAGGTGTCACTCAAGCAGGTTCCCGAACGAACAGTCCCGTAGACCTGACTTGCCTCTATCCGACGCTCACAAAGCTGTGCGGCTTACCGGTTCCAAATGGATTGGACGGCGTCGACATCGGACCTTTGTTGGAGAATCCAAGGGTGCCGTGGAAGGTTCCCGCAATCATCGATTATTTGAAAGGCAACACGGCCATTCGCACCAAGGATTGGCGTTACATTCAGTACGACGAAGGTCGAAAGGGAGAGGAGTTATACGATCTGGTAAGCGATCCCAACGAGTGGACGAATTTGATCGGTACCCATCGCGAGCTGGCGGGACCCTTTAAATCATGGTTGCCCGAAAGTTACGCGAAGGAAGTGCCGAGCAAAGGGGCGTATGAATTCGACTCGTCGAACTACTCGTGGAAGGAAAGGGAATGAACCTGAAGTTGGTCGTAATTGGCCCCGACTTGTCGATGGCACCTTCAGGAAAATGACCGCTCGGAGAACGGTCGCTACCTTTTGAATACATCGAGGATTTCCCGGGGGTATTTACTTTTCCCGCAGTATTTGAAATTCCTGGTATCCTTCCCAGGAGATACGTTGAGGGTCTGCTTGGTCTTTCTTTGAGAACACTTTTGTGATCGGTAGGCCGTCGCGGTCCTTCGTTCTGTCGTTTTCGAAAAAACGAATATCGGTCATTTCATTGATGGGCAGGCCTTGTGGGCTTTTGTCAAAGATCGCGGCGTATAGAGTGCAGGCGCTCATATAGGATAACGTTTGGTTCAAGTGGGCATCGTTAATGAAGCGTAGTGGGAGGTCAGGGCGTTGGGTTTGGCTGCGATGAGCCACCAATGCCATGGGCGCTGCGTCCGCTCCTATGCGATTCGCCAATTCGGCAATCGATTTGCTCTTGTTTAATATGGGTTTCTTGTCGGGCGCTGATTTTAGCGGCTCAGCATTCTGCGTCGTGGGAGTGGTGGCATACAGGATGACTTGCGCTCCCTGTGCCTTGGCGAGCACAGCATATCTCGGAGCATATTGCATGTAGAGCGAGTCTTCGCCATTGAGGTCATCTCGGTAGGATTGCAGAATAATGATGTCCCATTTGTCTCGATTCGATTTAAACGTCTTAAGTAGAGCGGACTGTCTTTTTAGGCCCGCTGGCGCGTATTTATCTTTGGGGTCCTTGGAAGGTTCTTTTAGGCTTTTGACCGTCGCTTCGATTGTTTCCTTGGTTACCGAATGCTGGTTGACGATATTTTGTGTACCCAAACGCCAATGATCTCTTAAGGTGCGCCCGCCGTAGATAATTGAAGTGGTGTTGAAGGTGAGTCCTGGGTTTCCAGCTTCCGCCATGTCTTTTACTACGGCTGCCAAGTTGTGCCGCGCCGTGTAGCTATTTCCGATGAAGAGGACGTTGAGCTCTTCCGAGTTCGCCTGTAAAGGAAGGAGACATAATAGGCCTAGAAGGTAGAGTGTGTTTTTCATAAAAAGGGATTTATCGTAAGCTAGCGTTATTAAGCGGTTTCAGGCAAAGCCAAAAAAATCAGCTCTGCCTCCCATCTGTAGGAGCGGGACCGCTCCTACATGGACCTATTTTAGCGTTCTTTAAGAGGTGTTGACGCAAATTCTGATGTTTTGTGAAGCAATCCTGTATTTGTGGTCAGCGCAATATGCGCTATGGTGGGTTGATGGGTAATGAAACCTGATCAAATGTGGCACGCTCCCGCTGAGCGGGATCGTGCCGCGTTAGAAGATGAAACCGATGCGGCAGGCCGGGACGTCCTTGCCCTACCAATTGCCTTGATCCAATTGACGTGCAAAATGCGCGTTGTCCTGTAGATGTATTCGAATACCCTATGAATAACAAATCTCTTCCGAAGACCTTTTGGTGGCTTAATGCGACGCAGTTTGGCGGAGCGATGAACGATAACGTGTTCAAGCTGCTCATGATCTATGCGCTTATCGCTTGGAAGGGCGATTCGGCGTCGGCCAATATCCTCGCATCGGTTGGGCTGGTTTTTGCGGTGCCGTTTCTCTTGATCGTTCCGATCGCCGGCAATTTCGCGGATCGGTTTAGCAAACGGGAGATGATCGTTAAGCTCAAGGCGGCGGAATTCGGGGTAATGGCCTTTGGGGTTACTGCACTCTTATTGCAGAGCGGTCCGATGCTGTATGGCACGATGTTCCTGATGTCCGCTCAAAGCGCCTTTTTCGGTCCCTCCAAATATGGAATTATTCCAGAACAGGTTCCGATCGAGAAGCTCTCGAAAGCCAATGGATCGATTCAGCTTTTCACGTTTTTAGCGATTATCAGTGGAACGGTATTGGCTCCGGAGTTGAGTCTTTGGGCGGAAGGACGATTCGGAGTGGCGGCAATCGTATGTTTGGCGATATCCGTGCTGGGTTTCGCGGCGTCTTTGAAGATCGGACCAAGTCCGGCTCATCCTGATCGCAAATTGAGTCTCAATGGATTTGGTTCTGTATTCAAAACCTTATTGGAGATGCGAAAGGACGGATTCCTGACTTTGGCAGTAGTGGCTTTTGCAATCTTCAATCTCTGCGCCGCGTATATTCAGCTGAACATCATCGATTTCGGGGAGCAGCATCTGGGAATGAAACCGGAGGAGGCGACGCGGCTCTTTTTACTGACCGCTATTGGAATTGGTATAGGGTCGACAACGGCGGGTTGGCTGAGCGGCAGATCGATCGAATGGGGGATCGTGCCGATCGGATCGATGCTAATGGGAGTTTGTCTTCTGGTTTTGGGAACGATTGAACAGGGGAATTCGACTGTCGCCGCGTTTGGCATGGCGACCCTCGGATTCGCGGGAGGCCTCTATATCGTTCCGCTAAATTCGTTCATCCAATACCGGAGTCCCAAGGATCGAGTCGGCTCAATCCAAGCCGCGAATGGGTTTTTGACTTGGATCGGTATCCTATTTGCAAGCGGGCTCATTTTCGTAAATTCTACGCTTCTCGAACTTACGGCCCAGAATGGGTTTCTTATTCTTTCCTTTGGAATCATAGTTCTGGCTGTATTCAGTCTTTGGGTTCTCCCGGATTTCTTCGTAAAATTCATCTGTATGCTGCTAACGCGGCTTTGCTATCGCTTCCATGTCCGAGGTGTCGATCAATTGCCTCCGTTCGGTCCAGCGCTTCTCGTGTGCAACCACGTTAGTCTGATGGATGCGATACTGATTATTTCCAGTCAGCAGCGGCGTATTCGTATGCTCATGTCGAGGGAGTTTTTCGAGAAAGCAGGTTGGTTTACGCGCCGCATGTGTAAGATGGCCAACGTCATTCTCATTCATGAAGCCGACAATCCCAAGAAGCTCCTCAAGTCGCTGAAAACGGCACGGGACGCTCTCGACGAGGGATATCTTGTCTGCGTATTCGCCGAAGGTACTTTGAGTAGAACGGGAATGATGCGTCCGTTTAAGCAAGGTTTCGAGCGGATTGTAAAAGGCACCGATCATCCGATTATCCCGGTCTATATCGGTGGAGCCTGGGGGAGTGTCGCGAGCTACTATAAAGGCTTGCCGAAGATGTGGGTGTTTCATGATTTGCGCTATCTAGTGAGCGTTCACTATGGAATGCCGCTTGCTCCTACAGCGACGACCTTCGAGGTTCAGCAAGCAGTCAGCGAGCTCTCAGTTGATTCGTTCGAAGTCGTTAAGGAAGGGCGCAAGGGGCTTGGGCATGAATTCATCGATTCCGCTCGCCGCAATTGGGGGAGGCTTGCAATAGCCGATAGTAGCGGAAGAGAACTCAAGTATGGAGAACTTCTTATTGCGAGTTTGATCTTAAGAAATCGTATCCGATCTTTAACGTCGAAATCCGATCAGTCCATTGGGATTATCCTACCCACGAGCTCCGCGTCTGCGATGGCTAATCTTGCGATTACGCTTGATGGACGGCGTGGAGTGAATCTGAATTATACGGCTTCTGCAGCGAGCTTTGGTTCGGCTCAGGAACAGTGTGAAATCGGCACGGTGGTGACTTCTCGTAAGTTCTTGGAGCGATTGCCTGAGCTGCCGTTACCTCAAAATGCGCTCTACATGGAAGACCTGCTCGCTTCGATCGGAGCCAGCGAGAAATTCCGATCCTTCCTGAAAGCGCGTTTCTCTCCTGTCCGTGTATTGATGGGCGGTAAAAAAGTGGCTCCCGACGACATAGCGACGGTTCTTTTTTCGAGCGGGTCGACGGCCGAGCCCAAGGGCGTGATGCTAAGTCATCACAATTTGCAGTCCAATATGGAGTCGTTTCGCGCTGTCATTAATTTGAAGCGTGATGATGTGATTCTGGCGACATTGCCTTTTTTCCATTCATTCGGCTATACGGTGCTTTTTTGGTTTCCATTGCTTTCAGGCATAAAATCGATCTGTCACACCAATCCTCTGGAAGCCGAAACGATTGGGAAAGTCTCGGAGAAGTATAAGGCTTCGATTCTGCTCACGACTCCAAGCTTCCTTCTAGCTTATGTTCGAAAAATAAGACCTGAGCAATTCGCTCATCTTCGCTATGCATTTACGGGAGCCGAAAAGCTGCAGCCGCGCATTGCTGGGATGTTTGAAAAGCGATTCGGTATTCAACCGCTTGAAGGTTACGGGGCTACCGAGCTTTCGCCTGTATGCGCCCTTAGTCTACCAAATATCACGGTCGATAACTTGGAAGAAACCGGTAATCGAGAAGAGCGCCTCGGACGAGTGCTTCCAGGGATGGCTATGAAAATCGTTCATCCGGAAACGCGCGAAACCCTGTCGCCTGGAGAAGAGGGGCTCATCAACGTTAAGGGACCTAATGTAATGATCGGGTACCTGAATAAAAAGGAACTCACGAAGAGCGTTCTTCATGACGGATGGTACGATACAGGTGACATCGGTTTCATGGACAGCGATGGCTTCTTCGCCATTACCGGGCGTCTTTCTCGATTCAGCAAACTTGGCGGTGAGATGATCTCTCACGGTGCGGTGGAAAATGCGCTGCAAGAGGCATTGAAGGTGGGGCCCGATGCGCTTTCGGTCGTGGCAGTGCCTGACGATCGAAAAGGCGAGAAACTGTTCGTGATTCATATGCCCCTAAGCAAAAATCAAGATGAGATGCGTCAAATTCTTAAAGATCTAGGCATCCCTAATCTGTGGAAACCGAACCTCAATGATTGGATACAAGTTGAATCGCTTCCCTTGCTGGGAACCGGAAAACTTGATTTCCGCAGCATGAAAGAACTAGCCAAAAGGTAGGGCGGCATCGCCGAGGCCGCAGCCAAAGAACATTGAAAGCAATAGTATACACAAACTACGGACCGCCCGAGGTCCTGCGGATCAAAGAGGTCGAAACACCCGTACCTAAAAACGACGAAGTCCTGATAAAGGTTCACGCCGCGGAAGCGACAAAGTCGGATTGCGGGCTGCGACGTTTTAATTTTCCAGTAAAGTGGTTTTGGCTGCCCTTGCGAATCGCGATGGGAATTCGGAAACCCAGGAGGCCCGTATTTGGCGGGTATTTCTATGGGGAAATCGAATCGATTGTCGATAGGATCTATCAGATGGAGCAAGCTGCCGAGGCTCACCGGAGAGTGGAGACCGAGCAGCGAATCGGATCGGTCGTGATTTCGATTGATTCGTAACCTTGCCAAATAAAGCTGTGCTTCTTGGATTGGGCACCCTATATCTGCTAGCTTATGTCGAAAACCCCCGTTAATAAGGTGACTTTTCTCCAGGCTCTGTTTCCAGTTCTGGGGTTGGTCGTAATCCTCGTTTATGGTCTCATTATCCGTCCCTTGTTCCAGGAGGGGAAAGACGCATTTCCTTTAGAAATCGTCTTCTTAACCGCTGCGGTCATCGCGATTGCTCAGCTCACGTGGTTAGGCTTTTCTTGGCAGGAGGTGCAGGACTCAATCGTCAAGAAGCTGGCCAAAGCTTTTCCGACGATCCTCATTCTGTTTACGATTGGGATGATTATCGGCAGTTGGATCGTCTCGGGCACCATTCCGATGATGATCTATTACGGTATTAAGATCATTCATCCTGGATACATTTATGTGATTTCCTTTCTGGTCGCCTCGGTTTTTTCGACGTGTACGGGAACTTCCTGGGGATCGGTCGGAACGGTGGGGATTGTCCTAATCGGAGTTGCAGCAACGATTAATGCGGATCTAGCGATTACGGCCGGCGCGATAATTGGCGGCGCGTTTTTCGGCGACAAGATGTCGCCGCTTTCAGATACGACCAATGTGGCTGCACTCGCTGCGGAAGTACCTTTGTGGGATCATATTCAATCCATGATGTACACGACAATGCCGTCGGCGTTCCTGACCACGGTAATCTATTTCGTTCTGGGGTTCGTGTATCCAGTCGATGCTAGCGGCGCCGAAGCGGTTGCCCAAACTCAAGTCATTCTTGATGGGATTGGGACCATGTTTAATTTCAATATCCTCTTGTTGATTCCGGTTGCCATTGTGCTCTACGGTTCGATTAAGCGTAAGGCGACGCTTCCGGTTCTGGTAACGTCTTCTTTTTCCGCTTGTATTCTCGCATTCATATTTCAGCAGACGACGACGGCTGATGTCGTGCAGTCGCTCTATAAAGGCTACGATACGTCGATGGCAGTTTGGATGACGAGTATCCCCGAAGACCTGGCCACATTGTTCAATCGCGGTGGGTTGTATGAGCTTAGCGAACCTGTGGTCATTTCGATAATCGTATTCATCTACGTAGGAGCGATCGATAAGATCGATGCGATGCCGATTCTCGTGGACCGCGTGTTTGGTTTCGCGAAGTCGAGAGCAGCAACCATTTTGGCGACCCTAGCATCGACGTCCTTCATCAATGCCTTCACTTCCAATCAAATGGCAGCCAGTTTCATCGTCGGCGAAGCGTTTCATAAGAATTACGACCGAAAGGGGATCCCTCGCAAGGTACTTTCACGTTCGCTCGAAGACTCGGGAACGATGATTGAAAATCTGATACCTTGGCATACAACGGCCATTTTTATGGGAGCGACTTTGGGAGTGTCTGTAGCTGAATATTGGCAGTGGCAGTTCCTTTCGCTCATCAACTTTGTTGTCGCCATCACCTTGGCTCTGACTGGGATAGGTTGTTTTTACGAGAAGGTACCAGAGACCGATTCAGAATAAATGGGATCGAGCAAAGCCGCGAAGACGCTAAGGAATAGTGATATTTCAAAAAACCAATTTCGAGTCCTTAAAAAACTTTGCGTCTCCGCGGCTTAGCGTGGGTTAATTTCACTGATGATTGATCGCCCAGCAGTTGATCCAGCGTTGTTTGCGTTGGATCCCGAAGTCGTTTTTTTGAATCACGGTTCTTTTGGCAGTTGCCCTCTCGCGGTACTAGAACATCAGAATGAGATCAGGCTTCGATTGGAGTTGCAGCCGGTGAAATTCTATCAACGCGATTTCGAACCCTTGCTCGATGAGGCTCGAGCGGCGCTGGGCAAATTCGTTGGAGCGGCTGCTGACGACTTAGTGTTTGTTTCCAACGCGACCGAAGGGGTGAACACGGTTTTGCGATCTTTGCCATTCAAGGCAGAAGACGAGCTGCTTGTATCCAGTCACGAATACAATGCCTGCAGCAATGCGATTCGCTATGCGGGTGAAAAGCGCGGCGCGAAGGTACTGACAGTTGACTTTCCCTTTCCGATAGAATCGGAGGAGGCGATTTTCGAGGCGGTGATGGCGAAGGTAACCGATAAAACGCGCTTGCTCTTAATCGACCACGTGACGAGCCAAACAGGGCTCGTTCTGCCGATCAAACGAATCATAGATACGTTGGAGGAGCGGGGGATAGATACCCTGGTAGACGGCGCTCATGCACCTGGGATGATTGCCTTGGATCTAGATGCCCTTGGAGCCGCTTATTACACGGGCAATTGCCACAAGTGGCTTTGCGCTCCGAAGACCGCAGGATTCCTGCATGTCCGTAGCGATAAGCAATCGGCGATTCGACCGCTTACGATTAGTCATGGTGCGAATTCTCCTCGGACTGATCGTTCGCGAATGCAAATCGAGTTTGGTTGGATGGGCACGCGCGATCCGTCTGCAGTTCTAAGTGTTCCCTATGCGATTGAGTATATGGGTGGATTGCTCCCTGGCGGTTGGCCGGAAATCATGGAGCGGAACCGTCGATTGGCCTTGGCAGGGCGCAAGGTGATTTGTGAAACGCTCGATATTTCACTGCCTTCGCCGGATAGCATGATTGGTTCGCTCGCTTCGATTCCGCTCGAGAGTCCGAGTCTGGCTAAACCGTATCAGTCGCTTAAGTACCAATCCGCCTGGCAAGAGGCCCTGATCGAACGGTATAACATTGAGCTTCCGCTTTTCACTTGGCCCAGTCATCCCAACCACATCGTTCGAATTTCGGCTCAGGTCTATAACGAGCTTTCGCACTACGAGTTGCTGGCGAAGGCTCTTAAGGAGTTTTGGTAGGGTTCGTGAAGGTAGGGCAACGACGTCCCGGCGTTGCCGCATCGGTTTGATCATCTTACGCGGCATGCTCCCGCTCAGCGGGATCGTTGCCCTACCTGATTGTTTGGAGTTCGAGTTCGCGTCAAAATAGGCTCGCTTGTTCGGAGTAATGAACGTTAGAAAACAGTCTATGTTTTCTATCTCAATTACCTTAAGTCGGCTTATTCTTGCCGCGTTGTTTTCCATGATTCTTCTGTCCGGTTGTGGACAGAATGAAACCAGTGAGGAGTCATCGGACAAACCGGTCTTGCTTTACAGCAACTATTATAATGCCGAGGGAGAGAATCGCTATCCGGCAGACGGTAATTTCAGTGAAATAATGAAAGAGTTCTCGAAGGACTTTCAGGTTCGCGTGCATGCGGACGCTCTGACTGCTGAGGTTTTGTCCGATGTGAAAGTCGTGTTTATTGCCAATCCCAATGATAAGGCCGTAGACGGGTTTTCTGCTCCTCCTCACGTAAGCGCTGCCGACATCAAAACGCTAACGCTTTATGTGAAAAATGGGGGAGGAATTATCACGAGCCATAATCAAGCCAATCATAACCTCGAAACGGTTGCGATGAATCGCTTGTTAGGTAGCTTTGGAATTCGGATAACGGATGACTTCACTGGCCCGAAGGCGATTCGTATTCCGGAAGATACTCCTGTGGTTGGCGGACTTCTATGGGCGTATATCATTGGAGATTCCATCAAAATTGATTCTTCGCATCCAGCGTCGCCACATTCGATCGTGACAAACGATCTCTCGCAAAAACCGCTCGTAGGAGACGATAATGCTGAGGGTATATTGATGGCAGGAGCAGAATTGGGTAACGGTAGGGTTATGGTAACTACGGATTCTGGATGGTTTCTCAACGCCGCTCTTAATGGAGAAGAAGCCGGAGGAGTTGTAATTGAGAGTCACGACAACCGTGAAATCGCTCGTCGACTAGCGCGCTGGGTTGGTGGGTTGTAGTTGGCTTTGTCTTAGGGACTGTTAAATAGGTCGAAGGTTTCGCTGCTGCCTAATTGTAGGAGCGGGTTTACCCCGCGATAATCAGTGTCTATACTATAAAAATGAAAAATCGCGGGATAAACCCGCTCCTACACTGATTCATTTAGCGGTCTCTTAGGGATTGTTAAATAAGTCCAATTGCTTCGAGTAGATGAATTGTAGGGAGGGTCGCTGACCCGCCTATTAGGATAAGATGTCGCCTCAGCGAGATGACCTACAAAAACGAACTATTTAGAATCTACCGTATTGGGTTTCAATTGTAGTGTTCATTCCGGTTTATTTAACAATCTCTTAGAGATGTCTACTTTGTCGTGAAACGATAAATGGTCGTAGATGTATATTCGTCTCCTGGATGCAGAATCGAACTTGGAAATGAAGGTTGATTCGGGGAGTCGGGAAAGTGTTGGGTTTCGAGGCAAAAGCCGTTTCGAAATTCGTAGGGTTTGCCGCTTTTCCCGGTGAGGCTGCCGTCGAGGAAATTGCCGCTGTAAAATTGAATGCCAGGCTCGGTCGTTAAGACTTCCATGACACGTCCCGATGTCGGTTCGTAAACGGTAGCGGCTAGCGTGAGCGTTTCGGGCTCGGATTTATCGAGCGCGAAATTGTGATCGTGTCCTAAGCCGTATACAATTTGCGGATGCGTGGAGTCGATGTCTCGTCCGATCGAATGGGGCGTTCTCCAATCGAATGGGGTATTGTCGACGGGAGCGAGCTCGCCAGTAGGGATGAGCCCTTGATCGACCGGAGTGTAGCGGCTGGCGTTGAGCGAAAGGATGTGGTCGAGGATCGTGCCGTTTCCGTCGCCTTTTAAGTTAAAGTAAGAGTGATTTGTGAGATTGAGCGGAGTGGCTTTATCGGTCGATGCGGCGTACTCGATGCGGAGTTCGTTGGAGTTTGTCAGCCAATAGGTGACGGTTACGTCGAGGTTGCCAGGATAGCCTTCTTCTCCATCCGGGCTACGACGGGTGAGGGTGAGGCCTTGCTCGCCCTTCTTGTTGATTCGTTTCGCATTCCAAATGACTTTGTCGAATCCTTTGGTTCCACCATGCAAGTGGCAGGCGATTCCGTTTGGCTCGTTGTTCTTAACAAGATTGTAGGTTTTGCCTCCGAGTTTGAACGAGCCGTTCGCGATCCGGTTGCCGAAGCGACCGACGATGGCGCCGAAGTAGGGCGTTGCTTTTTGGTATTCGGAGACGGTGTTGTAACCGAGCGCGATATCGGCGAAGTCACCGTTGCGATCCGGCACGATGATTTTGGTGATAATCCCGCCGTAGTTGGTGATTTCGACTTTGAGGCCGTTGTCGTTCTTTAGCTGGAAGGTCTCGATTTGCTGAGCGACGGCTAAGCTTCCGTTGAACAGGACGAGGCAAATTAATGTAAGGAATGGAGGAGCTCTCATGATTGAATTGGGTAGATTGAGATTGGTGAGTTGTGGTTATTCTCTGGGTAGCCGCGTAATGCGTCCAACTTTTTTTGAAAGAAGATTAAGGAGTGTCTTCTCTGTGTAATGTTGATTTTCGATAGGCGCTAGTTGATGGATTGTCTTTGCTAGATCGCTGAATGCGCTTCATGAAAATCCTCTGTTATTCTCTTCGAGTAAATATTTCGAAGTTTGTCGAAGACCCCGACTGTCGGTGGCTTTGTTTTTAATTTTGGTAGCGGGATCAGCTACTTCAACTATAATGGCCGCTCTGAGATCGAGCCGCTACCTTTAATTATGAAAAAATTCCTGAACTCGTTGATTGTCTCTGTGTTCGTCGTTTCCGCTTTCGCAGAGACCAGTCCAAATGTGATCGTTATCCTTGCGGATGATATGGGTTTTTCCGACATCGGTCCTTATGGAGGTGAAATTGAAACGCCTCATTTGGACCGCTTGGCACAGGGGGGGATCAAATTTTCGCGCTTCTACAATAGCGGACGTTGTTGCCCGACTCGGGCTTCCTTGATGACGGGTTTACATCCGCATCAGACCGGTATTGGTTGGATGACGAATCCACCGAATACTTCGAAGATGGATCATGGCCCCGATTTTCCTTCGTACCGCGGTTACTTGAACCAGAATTGCGTTACGTTGGCGGAAGTGTTGAAGGGAAATGGATACGCGACTTTAATGTCGGGGAAATGGCACTTGGGAATGGCGACGCAGGATCGTTGGCCGTTGCAACGTGGTTTCGAAAAGTTTTACGGAAGCCTCCCTGGCGCCACGAATTTCTTCTACCCGGAAGCTCCACGGGGAATAACGTTGGGAAATGAACCAGTCGCGAATCCGGAGAGCACGACTGATCGCCGTTACTACACGACGGATGCGTTTACGGATAATGCGATTCGTTTCATTGACGAAGAGAAAGAGGGAAAAGATCGTCCTTATTTCCTCTACCTTGCGTACACCTCTCCTCATTGGCCGCTTCATGCGCATCAGGAAGAAGTGCAGAAGTACCTTGGAAAATACATGATGGGATGGGATGCACTGCGTACTTCTCGACTAAAGAAGCAGAAGCAGATCGGATTAGTCGACGCTGACCTGGAGTTGAGCGACCGCTCATTTAAGGCGTGGAATGAACTTAGCCTTGAGAAGCAGAAAGAGATGGATCTTCGCATGGCCTATTATGCAGCGATGATAGATCGTATGGATCAGAACATCGGAAAGCTAGTTGGGCGCCTTAAGGAAAACGGAGATTACGAGAACACGTTGATCATGTTTCTTTCGGACAATGGCGCTTGTCAAGAAGGCGGAAAACTAGGCGGTAAGAACGATCCTTACGATCTTGAGAAATGGGAAGCGACTTACGGATCGGGACCTTCCTATGGAGAGGTTTGGGCGAATGCGTCCAATACGCCTTTTCGGAAGTTTAAACATTATACCCATGAAGGAGGTCTCTCGACGCCGTTCATCGCACATTGGCCTCAAGGGATTAAGCCGCGGAGCGATTGGTATCGGGATTCTGCTTACCTCGTTGATTTGGCTCCGACGATTTTCGAGGTGACTCAAGCAAGGTATCCAAAGAAATTCGCAGGTAACCGAATCCCTGCGCTGAACGGCGTTTCATTGACGGACGCTTTTCAAGGCAAATCAATTAAGCGTAAGGCTCCGATGTTTTTCGAGCATGAGGATAATGCGGCTCTGGTTTCGGGGAAGTGGAAATTAGTTGGAAGTTCGGTATCGGTACCAGGCGGACCGGATGAAACGAAGTGGGAACTCTACGACCGTGAAACAGATCGCGCGGAAGGAAACGATTTGGCTTCGAGTAAACCGGAATTGCTGAAGTCGCTTTCAACGCAGTGGCTAGAAATGGCGAGTGCATTTGGAGTGTTTCCAAAACCTGAATCCAAGAACGTTAAGAAATAGAATATGAAAAACATATACTCTACTCCCAAGTGTGCGAGCATGCTCGTTCTAGTAGCCCTGTTGGTGGCGGTTTATTGTCAAGGTCACGCGCAGGATTCAAAGGGAAATGATTCGGGAAACTGGGTAGACCTCTATGTGCCTCATGCCGATGAGGTAATGCCTTATCGATTGATGGATCCTTTGGGTTTCGACTCTAGCAAGCGCTACCCAGTCATCGTTTCCTTGCATGGCGGTGGCGGTACTGGAAATGACAATCGTAAACAATTGAAAGTTTGGAACGAGCAGCTTGCCGACTCGCAAAGACGATCGGACTTTCCCTGCTACGTGCTAGCTCCACAGGCGGATCATTTGTGGGATGCCGCACATCTAAGTAGAATCAAAGAGCTGGTTGCCGAGCTCCCTTCGGTAGATATGGATAGGATCTATATGCTCGGGCATTCAATGGGAGGACATGGCACGAATGTTCTTATTCAATTGGATCCGGAGTACTTTGCGGCGGTGGCGCCCTCGGCGGGTACCGGTCGGAAGCAGGATGAGGACTTTATCGATGCGGCCTTGATTAAGGACATTCCGATTTGGGCTTTTCACGGGGACAAGGATAATGTTTGTCCCATTGACCCGCAGCTCACGTTGTTCGCAGAGATGCAGGAATTGGGCGGAAACATGAAACTTACTACCTGGGCGGGAGACGGACACGGGGTTTCCGGTAAGTTCATCTCCGGCGCTGACAACGGAACTACTCAAGTTAGTAGCGATCGTTGCGACCCGGAATCGAATTTCATGAAATGGTTGTTCGCCCAAAGCTTGTCAAATTGATGTCTACAATAATCCGAACGTTCTTCTTTTCGGTTGGTCTGCTGGCCCTATCCTCGATCGGCAATGCGGCAATGCGGCAATGCCTGCAGTCGAAGTGAGAAAGGGCCCCGTCTCTTTTCGAGGATGACGATGGAACCGTTTGGATGATTTGGAAAGTCGGCAATATTCCTCCGATCTCTCGTAGCGATCTCAAAAAGGGTGCGTTGCCGGGCACTGCAAAGGCTGTATAAATAGGGACAGGCTAATAATCAATAATATTAGAAAAGACGTTTGATCGCTTTTAAGTCATGTTTCATTTAATTTACATTATATTAGGAGGATTATGCATACTTACACCTAGGTAGCTGGGTTTCGTGTGCGATTCTCTGCGATATTTGGACGAATCATTAGTAGATTGCTTACCGTTTCGTTGATTGGAGAGATGTGACTAGAGTGCCGAATGAGGGAGAGTAAATTATTAGTTTTCCGTTTTTCCGAGGAGCTCTCCCGTTTTTCGTTTTGAAGGTGGGCGTAAATTCGATGATCCAAGGGAATCGGCGCTTGCCGGGTCGGGTGGAAGTTCTCAACTTCGCTTGCGTTATGATCATCCTTCGTGGAGCTCCGTCCCATTCCGAATTTCGTCTTCAAAAGCTCGTGTCAGAGCTGCAAGCTTGCGAGCTGCCCGTTCGTGGCATGTATGCAGAGTTCGTTCATGCGGCTGACATTGAAGGCGACCTATCGGCGGACGAGCGTTCGGTTCTGGAAAAGCTCCTGACTTATGGGCCAAAGCTTGAAGAGCATGAGCCGGAAGGTTTGCTACGAATGGTAGCTCCGCGTCCGGGCACGCTTTCCCCTTGGTCATCGAAGGCGACGGATATCGCTCACATTTGCGGACTTTCGACTCTCGTGCGTGTCGAACGAGCGATTGCGTTTTGGGTGGATCTTGGAGATTCGGTTTTGGATGAGGTCCAGCTTAAGCAGCTCGACGCGAAGTTGCACGATCGCATGACTGAAGCCGTCTTTGGCGCGAATGACGAATTGGCGATCCTGTTTCGCCACGAGGACCCACGGCCATTCAATGCGGTGGCTGTTATTTCCGGGGGCCGCGATGCGCTGGTCGAGGCTAACAAGTCGTTGGGCTTGGCGCTGGCGGAAGATGAGATCGATTACTTGGTCGAGAATTTCAAGAAGCTGGGTCGCGATCCTCACGACATCGAATTGATGATGTTTGCCCAGGCGAATTCGGAGCATTGTCGCCATAAGATTTTCAATGCATCTTGGGAGATCGATGGTGAGACTCAGGAGAAGTCCTTGTTCAAAATGATCAAGAACACCTATGAAATGCGTAGCGAAGGCATCTTGTCCGCTTATAAGGACAATGCGTCGGTTTTCGAAGGCAGCGAAGGCAATCGTTTTTTTGCCGATCCTAATAGTAACGAATACGGGCCGAGTCTCGAGCGGATCGATATTCTCTGCAAAGTGGAAACGCACAACCACCCGACTGCGATCTCGCCGTTTCCTGGAGCGGCGACTGGATCCGGTGGCGAGATTCGCGATGAAGGCGCGACGGGAATTGGATCGAAGCCAAAGGCCGGTTTGTCTGGATACACGGTTTCCAATCTAAAGTTCCCAGGCGGCGAGCAGCCTTGGGAGACGGATTTCGGAAAACCCGACCGTATTGTAACGGCTTTGGATATTATGACCGAAGGACCGCTAGGTGGAGCGGCTTTCAATAACGAATTTGGACGGCCAAATATTCTTGGTTATTTCCGTACGTTCGAGATGGCGGTTCCGGCTAAGCAAAGTAAGAATGAAGCATTAGGAATTAAGAATAAAGTCGATGACTCCGAGGATGAATTAAAAGCGGAGAACGGTGAGATTGCTGATTCAAAAACGTCTGCATTCTTAAATCTTAATTCTTCATTGAGTTCCGGAACGGAAGTCCGCGGTTACCACAAACCGATTATGTTGGCTGGCGGTTTGGGAAATATTCGCTCGGAGCACATCGAAAAGAGTGAAGTCTATCAAGGCGACAAGTTGGTTGTTCTGGGTGGCCCGGCGATGTTAATCGGCCTGGGTGGTGGAGCGGCGAGCTCTATCGATAGCGGCGAAGGTAGCGAGGATCTCGATTTCGCGAGCGTGCAACGGGAAAATCCGGAAATGGAACGCCGCTGTCAGGAAGTCATCGACGTGTGCTGGTCGCTCGGCCAGGAGAACCCGATTTCCTTCATTCACGATGTCGGCGCGGGTGGACTTTCCAACGCGATGCCTGAGCTGGTCAACGATGCGGGCAAGGGCGGCGTATTCGATCTCCGTAAGATTAATAACGACGAGCCGGGTATGAGTCCCCTCGAGATCTGGTGCAATGAATCTCAGGAACGCTACGTGATGGCGATTCCTGCCGATTGCATTGATCGTTTTGTGGCTATTTGCGAACGCGAACGGTGTCCTTATGCGATCATCGGCGAAGCGACTGATGAACGGCAGCTTGTTCTTAAAGACCCGCACTTCGATAATAAGCCGATCGATATGCCACTCGATGTCTTGCTCGGTAAACCGCCTCGTATGCATCGTTCGGAAACCTCGCTCGAGCGTTCCTTGGAGCCTTTGAATTTCAATGGTATTTCTTTGGAAGAGGCGATTCGACGCGTTCTGGTTCATCCAACGGTGGCTGACAAAACTTTTTTGATAACGATCGGCGACCGTACGGTCACCGGACTGATTCATCGCGATCAAATGGTCGGGCCCTGGCAGGTTCCTGTTGCCGATTGCGCGGTAACGTCGTCATCTTTCGACGGATACAAGGGCGAAGCAATGTCGATAGGCGAGCGCACGCCCGCTGCCGTAAATAATGCAGCAGCTTCGGCTCGGCTCGCAGTTGGAGAGGCTTTGACTAATTTGGCGGCCGCTCAAATCGGTCCCCTTACGGGAGTGAATCTTTCTGCAAATTGGATGGCGGCTCCATCGGTCCCCGGCGACGCAGCGGACCTTTATGAAGCGGTAAAGGCCGTGGGGATGGAGTTGTGCCCTGAGCTTGGAGTGACGATTCCCGTCGGCAAGGATTCGATGAGTATGAGCACCGTATGGAAAGACGGTGATGACGAAAAACGCGTCGCCGCTCCAGTCTCGCTTATCATTTCCGCGTTCGCTCGTTGCGAAGATATACGGCTTTCGCTCACGCCTCAACTGATCCAGGATTCGGATACTTGTTTGATTTTGATTGATCTCGGTCGCGGCAAGAATCGCCTTGGCAGCTCCATCCTCGCTCAGACGCTTTCTCAAATGGGTCAAGAGACTCCCGACGTCGATAGTCCCGCTGATCTAAAGAATTTCTGGAATGCGATTCAGCAGCTCGGCAAGGAAAAGAAGCTGCTCGCCTACCACGACCGCTCGGATGGTGGCTTGCTCGCTGCCGCAGTTGAAATGGCCTTCGCCGGCAATGTTGGATTGGATATCGAATTGCCAGTCGAAGCGGATTCATTTGCGGCGCTTTTCGCTGAAGAACTCGGAGCTCTTATTCAAGTTCGCGATTCGGATCAAGCCGCTGTTCTCGAGACGCTGCGAGCGCACGGCCTCGAATCTTGTAGTTCGATTGTAGGATCCTTGAACGATTCCCATGTATTCCGTGTGATGCAAGGCGGTGAGGCTCTTCTCGAAGAAGGTCTTTCCGAGTTACGCGCTATTTGGTCGGACGTGACTTTCCGCATGCAGTCGCTGCGCGACAATCCGGAGTCTGCCGCATCCGAACATCAAATACGCCAAGACCTATCTAACCCCGGAATCAGTCCCAAAGTGGTTTTTGAAATCCGAAATCCGAAATCCGAAATCCGAAATTCCGCGGCGAAGCCTCGGGTAGCAATTTTGCGCGAGCAAGGCGTAAACGGCGAAATCGAAATGGCTGGTGCGTTTTACCGTGCTGGTTTTGAAGCAATCGACGTTCACATGACTGACATTCTCAGCGGACGTTTTTCGCTAGCGGACTTCCGTGGTCTCGCGGCTTGTGGCGGATTTAGTTATG
>Ga0115000_10001484_pt1 | contig 20799 bp, 15 predicted proteins | sample ArcticOcean_MG_C_6_FD_89690 | JGI IMG/M metagenome (GOLD analysis project Ga0115000, IMG submission 89690) | Marine microbial communities from western Arctic Ocean - ArcticOcean_MG_CB8_128 | ecosystem: Environmental > Aquatic > Marine > Oceanic | place: Arctic Ocean: Canada Basin | collected... | reverse complement strand
TTCCTGCACAAAACCGAGGCGTGTTGACTTCACCAGCAACAGAAATTGAAGTCATTACTCCGGATGGAGTCAGTATCCGTGAAACTGTTCCTGCCATTCCTTCATACAGCGAACAACGTATTACCGTCAACTGGACAGTTCCGGAGAATACAGCCATTGGAACCAAAATCCTTTCGTTCACTGTAGACCCTGATGAATTGGTCACCGAAGATGCCAACCGAAGTAATAACGCTGCAAGTATCGGAGTTTTCATCGGACGCGCACCAACCGGTGTCTTTAGTTATGATCAAGGGAAATATACCTTTGAAGATATTATTCTCAACGCATCCGAGAGTTTCGACGGAGACAGTGGCGATGTTGATTGTAGATTTGAATTAGAATCTAAGCCTGGACTTATTGAAGTGATTGAGGCACCTGATTGTATCACACAATGGAATTGGAGCGATGATGGTGATTGGATGGTTAAGGTCACCGTAATTGATGAAGAACTTGATGAAGACATCATCGAAATGAACGTGACAGTTCTCAATCGTGCGCCATACCTTAATCTCAGTATGATTGAAAGCATCGATGTCGAGTCTGAGATTACCATTGATGCAACCGACAATGGAGATATGGACAGCATCTCGCCACCAGGGTCTCAAGTAGTCATTTCTTGGCCTGGCCTCAACTGCCAAGAAGGATTGACACAAGCAACGTGTACCTTTACCCCGATGGGTGAAGGACTGATTGACATTACTGTAGTTGCAGAGGATGATGATGGTGAAACAACAATCATCACATCCAGTTTAGATGTTTTGAACATCGCACCAACTTTAGCTTACCCTGAACTCTGGTACGGTGGTGTAGAAATGTCTGTGGATTCAATGGGTGCTTGGGAATTAAACGAAGACCAAGTGGCTTTGTTGAGAATAGTTGGAGATGATACCCTCTCTGACCGCGATGATATGAACATCGAATGGATGCCATCTGATTTGAACCGGAATTGGACTGAGACAACCAAAGGACCGTCTTCAACTGCTACCGTTTCTTGGCCAACTTCAGGCTTGCATACCATTGAAGTATCAGCCTACGATAACGATGGGGCTCGTTCAGAAGTATGAACCGCTCTTGTCAATATCAACAATGTACCACCAAGCATTAGTAGCCTTGGGGCGAATATTCCAATTTTTGAAGATGACCCCCTCACGTTGAGTGTTGAAGTTTCCGATACTTCATCTGACCTCGAGAGCCTTGAAGTGTGCTGGGACACCGATGTATTAGTCGACAGTAACAGCGATGGAAACTTCGAGAATGATTGTGAAACCAAAGGCCTCGAATTAACCACTATGTGGTCTACTCGAGGGATTCGACAAATTGTTGCAACCGTTACTGATGATGACGGAGCGCAAGCCATAACCTCGGTGAACGTGAGTGTTCAAAATCTCCCACCATCTGCGACCATCACCAATTCATCCAACATTTTTGAACTCATGGAGGGCGATAACATAACCCTTTCAGGATTGACATCTCGTGAAACTGCAGGTGATAAATTCACATTGCAATATGACTGGGACAGTGACCTCATCGACAGTGACCTCGACGGAGATTTCACCGGAGAGGTCGATTACAGTGGAGGGGAATACACGCTTACTGATCTGAAACCAGGCCAATGGACATTCAAACTCACCGTCACAGATGATGATAGAGAATTTTCAACTACGAGCATTACAATCACTGTGGCTGAAAAGCCTGCAGAAGGGTTCGTAGAAAGCGTTAGTGCTGCTCTTGGCTCTGTTCCAACTGCACTCATTGGAAGCCTTGGTGTTATCGTCGTGATTCTCGCAGGATTCTTATTGCTCACCCGAGGAAGAAACAAAGATGAAGAAGACAAATACTCTTCTTTTGCAAGTATTCCTTCGATGGACCCGCCAATGCCGGCTGCCCAACCACAGTATGCAATGGATGAACCTGCTGCTGACCCGTATGCACAACCTGTTGCTGCTGACCCATATGCACAACCTGTTGCTGCTGACCCGTATGCACAACCTGTTGCTGACCCGTATGCACAACCTGTTGCTGACCCGTATGCACAACCTGTTGCTGCTGACCCGTATGCACAACCAGCCTCCAGCTTAGTTCAGAACATTACCTATAACATCACAGACAGTGCTGTTGGTGATATTCCAAATTCTATACCAGGTTCTGACCCGTATGCACAACCTGTTGCTGACCCGTATGCACAACCTGTTGCTGACCCGTATGCACAACCGGAGGTATACCAAGCCCCTTCCACTTCAGCATCCGATGCTTTGGCTGCACTGAGTGGGTTCTCGGAACCAACCGTTCAACAACAAGTCCAACCAATCGCAGTTCAAGCAGGTCCTGCGCTCCCAATTTCGGGACTACCTGATGGATGGACAATGGAACAATGGCAACATTACGGTGAACAATATCTTGCAGCGCAAATGGGTCAACAGATATCGAATCAGCCGACAACTACCAATACCCCAAGCACCTCTGCAAGTACAGATATGTCAGGATTCCTTGATGACCTCGATTTGTGAACGGTGAAAAAATGGCAAGTTTATGGCAATTTTTTGGTTTACCTGACCCCGATGGTCAAAGTGACGATAAAAAACGTCCGAAAAGAATTGAACAAACTGCTTCTGATGGTTTAGGTTCCAACGTGCCACCGTCAAAGGTGATTCATTCAAAAGTCTCTGAAGATTCATCAATGAAGATTACCCCCGAACAATCAATTCAACTTGAAACAAAAAGAACTCTAACCAAGCAAGCTAAACCATTACCACCAAACTGGACCGGACCCCTCACCCCCGAAGGAGAGGCTTTTCACGACCTTGGCAGTCATGTACGCGTTAAGAATTCCTTTCCAAGAAGAGCGTTGAGGTATGTCTCACCAGACGAGAAGAATAGAATTCCGACACGTGAAATGGAAAAGCGAATACTCCAAGGAGACTCAATTATTGTCGATTTGCGCCCGATGGTACACATGGACACACACCAAAATGTCTGTCGACGAGAACTTCAAAGGATGAGTAATGATGCTGGCATTGGAATATTTGCATTGGATGCTGAAGATAAACTTCTGCTGTTACCTGGGACTGATGTCATTGTCGATGTTGGAAAACATGAACTAGGGCTACTCTCCTTGATGCCCGAGTGAGAACGAGCGGAGAACTTCCATTGCCTCTCCTGCGATTCCAAGTACCGTTGATTCATGACCATCAACCAGATGAGCGTATTCACCCATTGGCCCTGCCAAATCATAACCTCCTGCTTTTCCTTTCCAAGATTCACTCAAGACCAACTCCACCAACTGTTCATCGGTAAGTGTATCCAACTCTACGATCGAATGTTCAACAAAAAACTTCCATTGACCGTTGAGAAGGATTCCTGTAGCCGACCAAACTTGATGCCGCCTCCCTGAGAGACGATGCAACATCATAGCCGCCTCAACGGTATCATTTGGTTTTCCGAGTGTAGAATCCATATCATCCGGGTCAGCGAGTAAAGTATCACAGACAATGACAATATCAAAACCATGGCCATCGGGGACTGCTTCCGATTTTTTTTGGCATATCGACAAGACTTGGGAGCCAAAACGACCCGATGCAGGTGTTTCATCAACATCAGTGAAACCTTCACATTTCAAATCAGGAAAAAGTGGTTGTAGCATTGCTGCTCTGCGAGGTGATTGTGATGCCAGCCAAACTTTCATGCGTCGCCCTCATGTAGTTCTAACAGAATGAATGCCTTCTCCTTTTTGCTTTGGTGAGTTCAAACTTGCAACGAAAAGAAGGGTGAGGTTGAAGAATCAAAGGGTGTACCCACACATGGTGCCGGCATGAGTGGAGTAACAAGAATACCAACGCATATTGAAGGATTAGATGAAAATATGCAAGGTGGAATTCCTGAAGGTCACATTTGTATTGTTGCAGGTGCATCCGGTGCAATGAAGTCCAGTCTGACATTTTCAATGCTTTACAATGCCGTTCTTTACGGCGAAACCAGTGGAATCTACGTCACTCTTGAACAAGGGAAAGATTCACTTCGTTCGCACATGTCGAACATGGGAATGAACATTGATGACAAGCGAGTAAGTAACCGAATTGCGATTATTGACCTCTCTGATTTGCGTGTTCAACTTGATGAACAAGGCATGAGTAGCCGAGTTGACTGGATGGGACAACTCATCAAGCAACTCACTTCATACCGAGATTCAATTGGTTTTGAATTACTGGTTTTCGATTCACTCGGAGCTTTCTTTACTCTCACGAAGATGGAAAACCCTCGTGATGAGATTTTCCGACTCTTTGAAGCGGTTCGACGACTTGGACTGACCTCATTCTTTATCTGTGAAATGACTGGTGAGGATAACAAACAATTTGGTGAATACGGTGTTGAAGACTATCTTGCTGATGGCGTAATTCATTTGGTCATGGAACGTTCAGGTGATGATGTCTCACGGAAGATGGGAGTTGTCAAGATGCGACATACCAAACACCGACTTGGCTACAAGCCGTTCAATTGGAAAGAAGAGGAACAACGATTCTCAATCTTGTGAGATTCACTCGACAGTTACTGACTTCGCAAGATTGCGAGGACGGTCAACGTTGCAACCAAGTGCTAAAGCCGTATGATAGGCAATCAGTTGCATTGGAATCACGGTCAATAACGGTGAAAGTAATGGGTGAACAGGTGGAATTGGAATACTGATATCTGCCTCAATCGCAATTTCATCACCGGCTTCATGAATCAAAATAACACGTGCACCTCGTGCTTTACATTCATGTATTGCCGAAATAGTTTTCACTTTGACGTGATCGTTCGGGACGACAAAAATGACTGGACTACCCTCTTCTAGTAGAGCAATTGGCCCATGCTTCATTTCTCCTGCGGGGTAAGCCAAGCAAGGGATATATGCAATTTCCATAAGTTTGAGCGCCCCTTCTTTGGCGACAGGTGCAGAAATACCACGCCCAAGGAAAAGAACGCATTTTGCATCTTTTATCATTTCAACAGCTTCGAGAATCGGACCTTGGTTGTCGAGGTATTCTTCAATCAGGTGTGGGATTTCCTGAAGACCGTTAATCAGTTGCTTCCCTTGTTCTTTACTGGTTGCACGAGAACGTCCAACTTGAAGTGCAAACATGGATAATGCTGCAACCATATTCGAGAAGGCTTTCGTGGATGCAACGGCTTGCTCAGGTCCGGAGTGAATATACACGCCTTTTCCACACTCACGTGCGATGGATGAACCAACGACATTGACTATGCCGAAGACACTTCCACCTTTGAGGTGTATTTCTTTCACAGCCGACAAGGTGTCTGCGGTTTCCCCTGATTGAGTCACAGCAAAATGCAATGCGTTTGGATTGATCACCGGGTCGTTGTGTCTGAATTCGCTTGAAATATGGGCCACTGCTGGAATACGAGCCAACTTTTCGATCATGATTTGGCCAATTTCTGCCGCATTATACGCAGTTCCGCAACCGAGAAGACGAACGTGAGGTATTTTAGCTAAATCGCGAGGTTCTAATTTCAAACCTCCAAGCCGACCATTTCCTCGAACACGGTCAAGTCGACCACTGATACAATGACGCAAAGCATCAGGTTGCTCATAAATTTCCTTCAACATAAAATGAGGATATTCACCAAGTTCGGATTCACCCCAATCCTCTTCGAGAACTGTAATGTTCGGATTGAAGTTTTTACCTTTCAAGGTTGAAAGTTTCATGGATTTACTCGTGAGGGTGGCAATTTCCCCATCTTCAAGGAAAACGACTCGATGCGTGTAGGGGGCAAGTGCATGTGGGTCACTGGAAACAAACATTTCATCATCGCCTTGCCCTATGATGAGTGGAGAGCCATTACGAGCACATACAATGACATCGTGTTCAAGAAATAATACGCATAATCCCCATGTACCTCGAGCGAGATGAAGGGTTCTACGGACTGCGTTTTCCGGATCATTATCCAAACTAAGTTCACGTTCAATAACATGAGCAAGTGCTTCGGAATCGGTGTCACTCTGCAATTCTACACCTTGAACGGTCAGCGATGTACGAAGTTGGCGGATATTTTCGATAATTCCATTATGGACGATAACGACTTTTCCATTTGAAGATTGATGCGGGTGAGCATTGGAATCATTTACGACTCCATGTGTTGCCCATCGTGTATGTGCAATACCCATATTACCTGGAACTTGAGCTGGTAATATCGTTTCTAAATCCCCTACTTTTCCGACTTTCTTATGGATTTGTATGGTCCCATCCTTTACCGCAATACCGGTTGAATCATACCCTCGATATTCGAGTCGTCGCAAGCCATCAATCAATACCGTCGATGCCTGACGAGCGCCTAAGTAAGCAAAGATTCCGCACATAATATTGCCTCACAAATCCATTTTCGTAGAACAAATAGGACAATTGACCCTTGAGAGCATCATATCTTTCACAGTGAATTTAGCATTACATTCACCACATGTCACTTCTCGTTGTGGGGGGGCCATTATCGGTAAACCGAGTAATCCAGGTAGAGATGGTAAATCTCCAAGACCAAGAGGTGGTAATGGCATTGGAGGTAAATCTGCCAACAAAGGAGCAGGATCTGCCACCGGTAGAACTGGAATAGGTGGAAGCGAGGTGTTCAACGAGTTGACCATCTCGGTGATTTCTCGCTGTTGTTTCCGCTTCATACGCCGATGAAGACGAGTGTTACCTTCTCCGGATTCATTTTTCGCTTCAAGTGAGGCTGACAAACTCAATTCTTCATCATCAAGAACTGCGACTGGATTGTCCAACTGAACGATTAAATCCTCAGTTTCGGTATCAATCGCAAGTAATGGGCCATCATCGGAAACTGGGACAACGAGTAATTCCAGTCCGTCAGAGTCTTGGTTTTGCCCCACTTCCAAGGAGATTGATTTCTCTTCACGGCGACGGGATGAGCGAACAGAGAGAACAATCATCATGAGGAATACAACGAACAAAAGTGTTGTTGCGCCCAAAATCAAAACTTTCGTCTCTTCATCCCCTGGCAAGGGTGCGAGAAGAGTATCGAGCAATGAGGTAGAACCTTCATCGCCTTTTGAATCACCTTTCATATCTGCGAGTGTTCGCATTTTGAGTGAACCACTGGCAGAAGAAAGAAGTAGAATTCCATCAAAATCCATACCAGCGTGTCCCTTCAAGAATCCTTCAGTGAGAATGTTAGAGAGAGCGAGGGTTTGACCAAGTGAAGAGTCTGATAAGAGGCCGTATCGGGTAACAGGGCCATATACATTAATTTCATCGTAGAATATTTGGACACCATCTGCTGTAGGGTTTAATTCAATATGTGTAATCCCTGGAGCAATCATTTTTTCCGCAACATCAGACCAAGCATTATCGGTAACGATATGGGCAATCATTGCCTCTTTGCCGCTCCCTTCAATCCAAGAAGCAACGAGAATATCGTCACTCTGGTTTGTGAGAACAACAAGTTGAGCCATACGAGCGTAATCACCGACGGATGATTGGAATCCCCATGCAGCATAGGCAGGATTACCATGTGTATACATCAATCCGACTCGATCAATACCGGTGATGTCGCTTCGGACTTCTTGGTAAAGAATATGGAGGTTTTCTTCACCGAGTCCGATGGCGAGGGGGTTGCCTTGTGATGGACGTATCTGAACATCCGACAGCACAATAGTCGGTGAACTCCATGAGGATTGACTGTCAGGATTGGATGAAGCTAAAGTGAAAATCGAAGTGATGTCTTTCCATGAGCCACCGGTTGAAATATCGCGATGATATCCCGCTAAAATCATTTGATCATCATGTTCTGTTAATGCAAGCCCCCAATAGGAACCTTCTGATAATTTAATTGCAGACATTTGGTGATGAATTGGAGTCTTCTCACCCAAACGTGTCAGGGAAGTCATAGAAATATCGGTGAGGGTGTAGCCATCTGGGTTGATTGTCTTTCGATTCCATGCTGCTTGAACTAAGCCATCATCACGTAAATAAGTCGCTAAATCGCCACCCCATTTTTTCTCGAGCAGAACATCGCCCTGCATAACCATTGAAGTGGTCGTTGTGCGAACATGGAGTTCACCATTACGAGTCGTGAACAAAAGGCCACCATTTTCCATTCCAATAAAGTCCAGAGGGACTTCATCATCACTAAGAGAAACACTCACCTGCGAACCAAGACTCACATCATCGATAATCACTGTGAAACGGTGGTCACTAAATTCGGCCTCAACTCCATCGCCTTCCAAGATAACCCTATACTTCACATGGCCAAGTGGAAGACCTATGTCGCTGAATTCCCCTGAACCTTGACCGGAACTGGAATCTGAGCCAGGAACAATCAAAATATCTGAAACTCCGATTTCTTTCCAGCCGCCGTCCCAACGCTCAAGACGCATGGTTAATTGAGTCGCTTCTGTTTGACCCAAATTGTCAATACGAACATCGATGTTGAAGGGAAGGTCTGGCAGAGGAACACGCGGGTTGGTTGTGACTGAGCCTGGTAAAAAGCGCAACATTGCTTCGACTGGTCGCTCCTCAACTTCAAACGAGAATGTGTAGACATTGTTGCTCGGATTTGGGTCTCCAAGTTGATTGCTTGGGTCAATAGATATTGTGACGTCATGTGTACCTGCTTCAGTCGCCCACCAATAGAGTGTCACTTTCTGACTCTCACCTTCAGTGAGCGATGAGATTCTGGTTTCACGGGGATAAGTTTCCGATTGACTACCGGTAGCATCCAACTGAACAAAAATATCATCTGCACCTAAGTCACCAGCATTATTAATGGTGAAATCTACCTCCAACACAGTACCTGCAACCGCAGAAAATACTGGAAGGCCTTGTTCCATTATTTCAACAGATCCTTGGAACATGAAATCGGGTGCAGGTGGTTGATTATCAACCGTATACATTCGACGAACAGAATCGGTTTCCACACCACTTGCGTTAACCATTCTAAACGAAATTCGGTATGTCCCGTCATCGACTGAATTTGAATTCCAGTTGAATGACCAGTCTTGCAAACCGACGTCCTTTGAAGGTAATTGTTGTCCGAGGAGCCAATCTCCATCCTCAACACGGTATTCAAGTCGGTCATGTTCAATCCCTTCGACAGTTCCACTGAATTCGACTGAGCCTTCGAGTTTTGTCTCCAAAGGCGGTCCTGTAATGATCACTTCCATTCGGGCGAGGTTGACTCTGCGGATACTAAGTTCAGATTCATCGCCCTCATCAGTGAGGGCACGAGCCATTACCAAAACCTTATCTTCCTCTGGATGTATCCAACTGCTTTTGACAGAGATGTCCAAGAACCAGGATGAAATTTCACCACCCGTATCGACCCAGTTTTGCAATTCTCGTACAACTCCTGTTTCAAGATATTGAGTGATTCGAATCTGAACTTTGGTATAAGGGTCGGCGGATTCATTTGATTCGGTATAACCTGCAATTCGTACGAATTGATCTTCGATCCACCATGAACCGTTACTGGGCTTGGACATATTGACATCATCCCCAGAGCCGTTCCCAGTCGGGGGAGGAGTGGCTCCGCCACCGCCACCTTCTTCGAGGGGATTACATGCTTTTTTCAAGACGGTATCAATGGCGCATGATGCATCAATGAGGCCAAAGCCCCATTCATCATTCCAACGGTCAGATATACTTGGTTCGCTTATACTGCCGCGCTGTTCCGATGAGTTTCGGAGAATATCTTTGACTTCTTGTGGTTCCAGTGACGGGTCTGCTTGAAGCATGAGAGCGACGATACCGGAGGCAATTGGTGTTGCCATGCTTGTTCCATCTTTCTCATCATAATCAGAACCTGCGAGAGGTTTCGCCGGTTGACCGGGGAATGAGGCACCAGTTTGTGCGGATGCAGACATAATGGAAGTCCCGTATGAAGTGATATCTGGTTTTAGTTCATCCCATTCATCATCATCTCCATCGTCGAGACGTGGGCCGGTATTCGAATATTCTGCCACATCATCATCTGATCTGTTGACGCTGTTTTGGTCGTCCGCGGCACCGACCGAAATAGCCATGTCGGCACTGGCAGGAGAAGGTACGCGATTTGACCCATCGTTACCCATCGCAACAACACAAACAATGGATGCATTGACTGCGTCATTGACGAGACGTGCTTCAGAACCACTGCCATTGTCACCTTGGTCTCCTTGGTTGAGTGGGGTAGAGGCTGAACCAAACGACATGGATGCAACCTGAATGCCACGTGTGGAAGAATTGTGACCCCAATCGGTATCTTGGTTGTTAATCAACCATTGAATGCCATTAAGTGAAGCCTGGGAATTGGTGCCGCCTGAATCGGTAAGGACTTTGATATCCACGAGAAATGCACCTGGTGCGGTACCGATGTGAACTCGCCTGCCGTCGCCAGTACCGACGGCCGAACCAGCAACGTGTGTGCCATGGCCATTACCATCATCTGGGTCTTGTGAACCATCGGGGTTTGAAGCAGAGGATGTCGCATCGTATCCTGCAACCCATTTGTGGTCATTGTAAGAGAGGGGGTCTTCATCTGGTTCGTCATTTTCATCATCGAAATCATTCAATGATTCATGTTCATTATCGACGCCCGTGTCAAGCACTGCGACGACAATCCCTTCTCCGATGTAATCACGTTCGTAGGCTGATGCGGAATAGATGTCTGAGGGTTGAGCTCGTGTGGCTTTGGTTGCCACATCATTGGATGGAATCATCAGGTTTTGCATTTCAATCACAACAACACCATGCAATGAGTAAAGGTCCATGAGGGCAGAAACAGGGACTTTGTCAATTGCCACTGAATCAATATCGATGAGTTGTTGGAACCATGCCCCACCATCTTCTCCAACCCACCCGTGTGCATCAAGAACTGTTCGAAGCGTTTCAATTTCGGCATCGTTGGCTCGCCAAGCATAATCGACAACGATTGCAACGGTTTTCCGGCCATCGGGGCCGACAATGGCAGTAGGTGAAACTGAATCGGCTCCCGCTAAAACTCGTTGCAAACGGTCATCCATGCCGTTCCAATCAAGGTCGGGGCCATAGGATTGCCACCATTGAACATCTTCAGCAGAAATTCTGCCATTACGGTCAATATCACGGATTGGACGTAAGCACAGTTCTTCTCCACACATCAACGGCGGTAAACCGTCGACCAGAATGGGTTCGGAAAAGAGTGATTGTACGAGTGGTTCAGGCACATAGGGTTCATTTTCATTCGCGAGAACACCGAGGTCTGCAAACAAAAAAACGATGACTAAAAACAGAGAAATGCGTTGTGATTTCCATGATGTTGACGTCTGCAAACCAACCACTCCGATATGCTGCTAGGCCGTTCCGCCTTTGAGCCTATCCTTTCTTTGCCTACACCCCAGCCCCTTAAGGGGCTTGGGAGGTCTTCATGAATCACTCTCTGGCCAATTGAGATGTTCTGGTTCGATAGAACATTGCAGTTGTGGACCTGATCTTCGCTCTACAACACCAAGAGGGGCTTGGCAATCAGGGCATTCAGCAGCATCAGCGAGATGCTCCATCCAAGCCAACCGAGTTTCGGGCTCATCTGCTGATGCGAGAAGACTACGTAAGGGGTCCCGAATCGCTCGAGGAATTTCCATATCTCGTGCAGTCCAAGGATCGACAGTAATGGACATGTCGACCATGACGCTTCTGATTTGATTCAAACGAGAACGTTCACCGCTGGATGAAGTCGGTCCACCATCTTCAATCCCGAGCGGATATGGCCCGTTTTTGGCAATCACAGGGAGCAGGAGATAGGTCGCCAAAAAACCGCCCAAGTGCGCCATATGAGCCACATCGCTCGCCTGATTCAGGCCAAGTGTGGTATAGGCTCGGAAAACCTCCATCGCGAAATAAAACAAAGCAATGTAAAGAACGGGCCATTTTCGAATTAAAATGAGGGGGAATGGTATCTCGTCTTTTGGCCATCCTGCCAAGTAAGCACCAAACAACCCGAACGCAGCACCCGAGGCCCCTAATGATGGATTATTCGATGTTGAATTAAATAAAAACCAAGCAAAAGAACCTCCGAATAAACCAATGCCATAGACCAACGCAAATCGGCGAGTTCCCAGCCGTTGTTCGAGAGGCACACCAACCAAAGCGATGACCAAAATGTTTCCTAAAACATGGGTCGCATTTGATTGACTGTGCAAAAAACCAGCTGAAAAGAAGGTGTGGAACCAAGAGAGACCACTGATTCGGTTCGGAACCAAAACAAAATCCCACCACAGCCAACCACCAACCCAGCCGTTAGCATAAGCAAACTGACAAATCACTTGAACCAGATATGCAAGTAATAATCCGACTGTTATCGACAGTGCCAACGAAGTCCTATGCCGAATGGCATAGGTGATCGGCCAAACAAGAGCAAACACCCAAAGCCCAAACAACAGCCATTCGGATGTTCCGAACAAGGACATGACTGTGGCCATGTCCAGCCTAATGAGGGCGCGCATTTGAGTTCATGGTAGTGCCAAGTACGAATGGGAGGTTTGATGTCGGTCTGCAATCTCGCACATCCATGGCAGCATCATTGCTCAGCCTCGTCGATGTTGAAGTTCGCCGTGGCATGAGTGTCGTCTTGACCGGTTTCAATCTCGAAGTCGCATCGAAAGATGTTGTAGTCTTGCATGGGGAAAACGGGTCAGGTAAATCAACAGTCATCGAAAGTTGCGCACGGTTACTGCCTTTGGAAACGGGTTCAGTTCACCACCATGGCGCCTTAGTTGTCGATTCGGAGGGACGCAGGTCACAGCCAAAACAACCCTTTGGATTAACACTTCAAAGCAACGGCTTACTTGGCGATGAAACCATTGAGAATCACCTTGCGGCCGTCTGTTCACTTTCTGGAATGAAAGCGGAATTGCTTCCAACGCTTGAAACATACGGGCTTGCTCATCGAAGATTTGATCGCATTGGTCAATTATCTGGTGGTCAAGCTCGAAAGGTAGCGGTTTTAGCTGGTCTTCTACCGGCCATGCTTTCTCCTCAACCTCGTTTGGTACTGCTCGATGAACCAGATACTGGTTTGGATGAAAATACGCTTGCAGCATTAATTACAGACATCGGGAAATTACGAGAGGCTGGTCATGCTTTCATCATCGCTTCGCACCACCCTGAAATAATGAAATGTGCTACTCGATTGCATAACTTGGACTCAGAAACGATTCAAGAACAACCAACTTGTCAACCTTGGCAGGCTCTTGGAATACCAAACAAAGTTAGCCGACTCTCCACAAAAACAGGGCACCGTTATCTTCGCTCTACACGCGCTGGATTAGCACGAAACGGGCTAACTGCACTGTTAGTCATTGGAACTCTTCTAGCCTTTATCGACCCAGTATCGCTTGAATATACTCTCCTCGTTGGTTTTGTTCTTGCCTCCCCTTTTGCAGCGGGATTAGCCGGTGACCCTGTTGTCAATCTTATGCGAGAACAACGTGCTGTTGATTGGTGGAGGGCTCATGTCAACCGCCTACCTGCTGCTGATTACTTTGCTCCTGTTCTTGGTTTCATCTTGACTGCGCTTGGGTCCGTCTTGTTTCTTGACGCTATGAATTGGAAACTTTCACTAGTGGGGGCGGGTGTTCTTTGGGCAACCTTATCGTGTGTTCGATTCATTGAATTGAGTACCTTGAGACTGGCGCGCCCTAACGCAGTTTTCATCAGACTTTTACTTCCTATTTTGATTCTCCCTTGGGCCTTGATAGTCGAGTATGCGGCAACCTTGTGAACACCCAAGTTCAAGAAGGAGTGGCGTAGAGTTCGCAACATGCGACGACACATCCCAGAGATGTTTCTTGGCATCGGTTTTATCGGGATTATGACGACGCTCTATTTAGGTATGAATTGGGCACCAAGTGTTTCCATTGATGCTTTTGAATCGCCTGCAGCACAACGCATTTTTTATTGGCATGTACCTTCAGCATGGGCTGCTTTTATTGCTTTTGGAGTCTTATTCACTGGATCTGCACTGTGGTTTTTCAAACGTAGCCCGTTTGGTTGGCGCCTACATGTTGCAGGAGCGGAAGCAGGATTGGCTTGTGGTTTGATGGCGGTTTGGTCAGGCTGCGTCTGGGGTGCTGCTGAATGGGGCACCCCTTGGGATTGGAGCGATGTTCGATTGAACACTTTTGGACTCTTGACTCTTCTTGCATTGTTTTTGGTTCTTGGCCGTCAAAGTCAACCGGATGGAGTCGAAACCCGAGATACCTTTTCCACCTTTGGACTGTATGGTTTTGTCCTTGTACCTTTGACATACATCGCAACGCGTATTTGGCAAATACGCCACCCAGGCCCGGTTATCGCAGCGGGTGATGATGGTGGGTCATTGCAATCGAGCATGGCTCTTGTTCTTCTAATAGGAGCAATCTCCTTCACGGTATTTATTATCGGCCACATGATGATTTCCATGCGTATTACGCATCTTGAACAACGTTTAGAACATGCACAAAAGTCACTTGATGGAGGAAATTAAAATGGAAGGAACAAATTATCTCACCGTTGCTTATCTTGGAATGATTGCCGCCCTCGGCATATGGACATGGACCGTCGTTGTACGAAGCCGTTCAATTGAAACTCGTCTCGAAGCAGTTGAATTAAGCATTGGAATAGATGCCTCCCAAGCAGATGGTGTTGCCGCCCAATCAGATGTTAGCGCCCAAGACGATGGCACAGTTTGAAGACAGGTACGCTCACCCAACTACGAGAGGGATTTGATGACAGAAGGACTTGGACGTGAGTTTTGCCTAGTCTGCGGTGCCGAACCACCTTTGTTTGGCGACCGAATGTGTGAACCGTGTATTCGAAAGAGAATCAAACTCGTTGAGGTCCCAGAGAATATTCCTTGGGTTCGATGTGCCCGTTGCGGCATCGTTGAAATTCAAGGGAAATGGGTTCACATTTCTGAAGAAGAAATCTGGAATGAACTCATTCAGCGTCATGTGAAATTTCATGTTCAGGCCGAAGGCATTGGTTTAGGCCTTGAAACACGAACCATGTCAGACCGCCATACACTCCTGTATTTGCAAGCAGAAGGTACCATTGAAGGTTTAGAGTTTCAAGAGCAGCACACCATGAGAGCACGAATGGCGAATGGAGTGTGCCTCACTTGTACACGCAGAGCAGGGAATTACTTCGAAGCGACGGTACAATTACGTTCAACTGGACGCCGCCTTTCTGAAGATGAATTTACAGCACTTCGGGCAACACTTGACACCGTCATTGAAAATCTGTCTGATGACCCTATGTTTTTCATTACATCCGAGGGACAGGTCACTGGAGGTTATGATGTCGTACTTGGAAGCAAAGGCTTGGCCCGAACATGGGGCCGGCACTTGGTTTCGAACTATGGAGGGCATCTTGCTGAATCGAATTCGACCGTTGGACGTAAGGACGGAATCGACGTGACGCGTTTGACACTCTTGTATCGAAAGCCTGGCTATGATATTGGAGATGTTATTCGTTGGAGAGACCATTACTGGCGCCCTGCTTCTTGGACGAAAGATGGGGCAATTATGTCACGTATCGACCGTCAAGAGCGAACTGGTGCCTCTTGGAGAGATCTTGAATCGGCAAATGTAATGAGTCAAATGAAAGATCATGTCATTGTTGATATCATTACTGAAGATTCATCTGTAGCAGAGTTCCTCGACCCCTCAAATTGGAACATGGCTTCTGTTCGGATTGCTTGGGATCACATACCACGTCAGCAACTCCGCCTCGTACGTATCGATGGTGAATGGTTGGCATTGCATAAACTCGGTTGTGATGAAGACAAACAGGGGAAGTCGGTATGAAGGAGAACACACAACCGACGCCTATGGCAGATTCGGATGAAACCGAACCAAAGGTCGGTATGGTCGACCTTGCAAAGGCGCTCGATAATGAGGGAATGGTTGGTTTTACACGTTCTTTTGTCGATGATTTAGAAAAAGGTCTTGCTCATGCAACCACCGAACACTTCCCTTGGATGAAGAATATTGCTCAGGCTCAATGGGACGGTATTGTGTGTCTTGGGATGGGAGGTTCAGCAGCAGGTGGCGATTTTATATCTGCGTTGTCAAATTTACATGGAAACCTCCCAATCATAATTCAACGTGATTATGTCCTGCCGTCATGGTGGAAGCCGTCTTGGCTTGTGCTTTCAACTTCACACAGCGGAAATACAGAAGAAGCTCTTGAAGCAACTGAAATCGCTTTGAAAGCTGGCGCAACTGTCATCGTTATTTCCACTGGAGGCATCCTTTCGGGAATGCCTGAAATATATCCTAATTGCTTTCTGATTCCTTCGATAGGAGGGCAACCTCCACGAACTGCATTTGGACATATATTCAGTCGGCAACTCGGACTGCTTCGAAGCCTTGGCGTCCTCCCGACGCCCCGAGAAGGCTCAGATTCAGCTATGTTTGCTCGTTTGCAAAAAGCCTGCGATGGGTTTGATGTTCTCAACGACCCCGAAGGCGATGTCGCCCAATTAGCGCTTTGTATGCTTGAACGACCGATTGCTTTACTTGGACCAACCGAATTACAACCAGCGTTGAACCGGTTCAAAAACCAACTCAATGAAAACTCTGCTCGCTTCGCACGAATCGGCGTCATTCCCGAAATGAACCATAATGAAAGTGTAGCTTGGGGCGGTGTTGGTTCAGATCAAGATGCTTCCGCCATCGAACATGTGCTGCTGCTTCTTACTTGGCAAGGAATGCATCGTCAAGTGAACAAAAGGATGGACTGGATGGTCGCTCATGCTGCTACGGATTATGCTTGGAAAATTGCAGGAGAAGGGAACTCTCTGCTCGAATCGTTACTCCATTTGTGTATTTTGATGGATTGGATTTCGATTGCATTGGCTTTCTTACATGGAAAGGACCCTGCTGCGATTGGACCTATTTCGGCTCTCAAGGCCCATCTTGATTCCGTTCAATGATTCAGTATACAGGCCCTACGATAAGTCGTGGGTCAGGAAAATCGATTCTTGCCTGAAAGCGCTCTTCTTGAGTGACAACCCCTGGTAAATCAAACCCTTCAGGTTTATTGATTGAGAGTTGTAAATGAAGGTGAGGTGTCCAACCACCGTTTTCTTCCTCTGTTCCGATAAAGGCGATACGATGACCTGCAGGAAATGTTTGACCTTGTTCTAAACCCTCGAGACTGTCAAGGCGTAGATGGCCATATAAGACCCAAAACGTTTGAATTGAACTTCTTTTCGATGAGCCTACGGCAATTGGAAGTGAAACAGTATGCTCGGTGATGATTGTGGGGCCATATGAGCCATCTTCAGCATTGATTCCGAATGAGTGGATTTTCCCTTCAGCAAATGCATAGACTTCCGTTCCAGCAGGTGCACCGATATCGAGTCCTACATGATGGTTACGTTCTCCACCAAACAAGGGCATAGTATACATCTCAGGTCGACGCTCATCGTATTTACCAATCGAATATTCATAAGGGTTTTCAAAATCACTTTGTGGACCTCTGGAAAAGTCAAACACCCAATACTCATCTGGCAATTCCACTACAGGATGAAAGGTAAACGGTGAGGTGGCCATACATCCGAGACTGGGCCCTTTCATTTGATTGTTAGCCGAACAATGAAAACCTAAGTGGAGAAGTTGAACTCATGTTTCTCACAGCGGCCCTTCTGCTGATGGTAACATTCGCTCCAGGATACGCACTTTGCAAAGTATTGGATGCAAGCGCTGACCGGATGAGAAAAATCGCATTATCCCCCGCATTAGGATTACTGCTTGTTTACGGTATTGCAGGTCTATTGTTGTTGAGTGGGTTATGGACTTGGCAATTGATGTCAGCCCTACTCTTGCTACTCAATGTTGTAGCTTTAACCCGTATTCAACGGCGCCCGGAAGCGGGTAAAGTGTTGACTTCATGGCAAAAACTTGAACGAGCCATGCACGGTGAAGTGTATGGGAATCCCGAAGAAAGCATCAGTGATGAAGTGGCTGCACAACGATGGTTGCAAAACCAACGGAAGTCTTGGATGCTCGTACTTGCTGCTGGAGTGATTGTGAGTTGCCTCACACTACCCGTGTTGAAAGAGATTCCATTTGGCGTCGACTGGATTGGATTCTCAACCCTCACCAATCAAATTGCTACGGTCGGTGATCTTTCACTCCCAGGTACAAACAGTGGTTTTTGGACTTATTCCCCTGCATACCCATCCCTTGCAGCATGGATCCAAGAAACCCTCAACATCTCTCCTGTAAAAGCAGTCTTTGAACTTGGCCACTACAGTTTATTCGTTCTTGTTCTCGGAGTAGGTGGCGCAATGGACCGCCATGGTGCTGGCGCTCAAGGAGTTCTTGCAATGGGACTTGGAGCTGGCCTTTTTGCCAAAACCTTTGATTCAGGATACCCATCTGTTGCCAGTCAACTCGGTTTAGTGGTAGGACTTTTGGTTTTGCTTCGCCCTACATCCACTCGGGGAAAGCATCACACAACAGGGTTCATTCTCGCCTTTTTCAGCGTACTTTTGATTCACCCAACCGGTGCGATCTACCTCGGTATGCTGATGTTTGCTCATCTACTGATTGGTTTGAGTCTTGATGAAACATACGGAACAAACATCAAAAAATTACTTTTGACAAGTTCTGTTCTTTTGACTATCGCAGGCGCCATGGCTTTGTTGATCTTGGCTCCACGAATGCTGGATGCTGCCGTATTCGCTGAATATGGTTGGCAAGGTGGACGTCCGATGCTTATGTATAACGGAATTCTATTGGTGCTTGGATTAAGCGGTGCATGGAAAATGAGAAACAGTATCGAAGGGAGATTACTCGCAGTATGGTTTACTGGATTATGGGTTTTGACCGGTATTCATTTGATTGATGGTTTAGAACAAATACCCGTACTTTCATTGCTGTCCTATGTCTTGTATTCAATGGGATTGCATGCATTCCATATTCCTTTGGCAGCACTTGTTGGACTTTGGTGGAGTGATTCTACCTGCCTCACATCTTTGGATGAAAGGCGAAGTTTACTCACCATCGGCTGGGACCCACATCCTCACAGATACATTACAGCTGGACTCTCTCTTCTCCTTCTCTTTGGAACTCTTTTCGGGAATGCAGTTTTGTTTCAAGTTTCTCAACACGAGGAATTGCATGCGGTGACCCCAGGAGACCTTGAACTTCATCAAGCGTTAGCCGATTTGCCAGAAGGAAGTATTGTCTATACCGAAAATGCTCAATGGGGGTATGTGTATGATGCTCCGCTAAATGTAGCGACTACAAGTGTACCAACGCTCGGACTCATACATGTCGATAGAAGCATTCAGTCAAATGCTACAACTGCGGTCTACTCTGATATCTCCTCAAAAATTCAAGCACTCAACATCACCCATGCGCTTTCATCGCCTTTGGGAACTGTCGGTTGGACATTAGCGCAATCGAACTATTGGGAGCCACTTCTTGAACGTCAAGGTGCAGTTTTGTGGTCCTTTGATGCATCAGGGTCAGCATCATCATCAGATTTTTTCAAAGTGGAGGTTTCGACTTGTGACGATGCATGCTCAATACGAAGCGACCCTTGGAGCGAGCATCGGTTCCGAGATACACTCGAACTTGGAAATGAACGCGCCTTTATCCCAGAAGGAAGTGATTCAATCGTTTCTTTATCGTCATCCGATGGAGTTGTCAGTGATGGTAGAGCATGCCTTGTTATCGAAGCAAGAGGAGACGTCAGTGAAGTTCAGTTGACGCTCAGTTCTCAATCAAATGAAACCTCCCTCACCTCGATATACTCGGCGGGTTGGCATTCACTCTGTTTTGAGCCACAAAGTGTCGAAATAAGCATGCAACTGGAGCTCGACTGGAGTGATGATGAAAGTGGAAGTCGATGGCTCAACCCACTCGGCCTTTCAGGGCGCGGGGATGCTCTTTGGGATTCAACCGGAATAAGCCTTCATTGGCTTGAAATACAACATTAAGGTCTTAATTAAGCGAAGTCATCAAAGCCAAACAGGGGCTGGAATCAACATGAAGCGAGTCATGATTCTGCTTCCCACCTTGGACGAGGCGGAAGGTTTGGCTCAGATTTTACCAAGAATACCTGTAGAACAACTCTCAAAGAAAGGCTGGAATCTTGAGACATTGGTCATCGATGGTGGGAGTGTGGATGACTCCAGAGAAATAGCTCAATCATACGGTTGTAACTTCATGATTCAACAGGGTAAAGGGAAAGGAGCTGCAATGAGACTTGGGTTCTTTCAATTCCTCAAATCAAAATGCGACGCTATAGTGATGCTTGACCCGGATGGTACCTATCATCCTGAAGAGATTGTCAAACTACTTTCCAAACTGGATGATGCAGATGTAGTCGTTGGTGACCGATTACGCGGGACGATGGACCCGGATGCGATGACACGAACGAATTATTTTGGAAACCATCTGCTAACATGGATTGCAGTATCTCTTTTTGGCATACCTATGAATGACTTATGTTCTGGATATTGGGCCTTTTCACGGCGAGCAATTTCGACCTTAAAGTTGAATTCAATGCGCTTTGAAATAGAAGCAGAAATGTATACATCTTGTGCTGTTGAAAAACTGGATATTGCTCACGTCCCCATTCACTACAGTAAACGATTAGGTGAAGCGAAGTTAGGTTCGGTCAAAGATGGGTGGAATATTTTCCGGAAATTACTGGTTCGCCGGATCTTCTCAACTCCACACGAGGGCCGTCTTGGTGAAGGGAACTTGACGATTCAATGACACGACAAGCCTCAAAGCATTCA
>Ga0115000_10001482_pt1 | contig 20817 bp, 4 predicted proteins | sample ArcticOcean_MG_C_6_FD_89690 | JGI IMG/M metagenome (GOLD analysis project Ga0115000, IMG submission 89690) | Marine microbial communities from western Arctic Ocean - ArcticOcean_MG_CB8_128 | ecosystem: Environmental > Aquatic > Marine > Oceanic | place: Arctic Ocean: Canada Basin | collected... | reverse complement strand
AGCAAAGAAATCGGGGAAGAGACGACGTTTACGGTCGGCAAGAAAGATTTAGACGAGAAGTTTCTCTCGGAAGTGCTTTTGTATCTGTTTAAATCGAACGATCAAAACGTGCCGGCGCATTTGTTCTTGAACAAAATCAAACGCTCGATGACGTTGGACGGGTATAAAGCGATTTTAGTCGGGTGCGGGAGAGCGAACAAGTGGGAATTGTGCGAACAAATCATTGATTTCGTGAAGAAGGAGACTAAAGAGTCGGAGAAGGAGTCGAGCTTGGATGGAATCGTGACCGCGAACTGGTTCGTGGCGATTATAGACGCGAGAATTAAGGAGAAGTCATTCGCAGACGTCGCGTCGTGTTTTGAGAAAATGTTCGAGTTTAAATGTCAACCGTCAGGGGCAGCCATAGAGTCGTTCGCGAGGTTCACCGATTTCGAATACGAGTTTGATGACGATTTGAAAGAACGAGCGAGAGATATTTACGAATGGCTCGTGGATACCGACGCGGGTAAGGCGTTGTGGCCGACGTATTTCGGAGAAAGCGGGGTGGATAACTTACCGGGGAAGAACTCGAAGAGCGGGAAGACGAAAACCATACGGGTGGCGATGGAAGCCATGGACGTCGATTTAGGTGGTGACATTGAAAAGTTACAGGAGAAGTTATCCGACTTCTATTAGTGAATTATTCATATTCCAGTCGAGTAGTAATAATAATAGTAGTAGTGTAGTTTAGTCGTTTAGTAGTACGTATTATAAAAAGTTTAAGCAAATCCAAATGATCAATCAAATCGTAAACCTTTTAACGAGCCGGAGAAAGCTTTTGGCTCGGCATGCCTCCTTCCAAGTGCGCGCCTCGGTACAACTCTTCCACGACTTCCGACAACGTCGGATGCGCCTTGGTGGTAAACTTCAAGTCGTACAACGTTTGCTCGTTGTTAATCGCGTTGGAGATTTCGTGCACTAAATCCGCGGCGTGTAAACCAAAGATCCATGCGCCGTACATCTTCCCAGTTTTCGGATCGTAAATCAATTTGGCCATACCTTCAGCCTCTTTTTCTGCCAACGCCTTCGAGTTCGCCTTGAACGACGTCTTGCACGTGGCAATTGTGAAACCTTCTTTCTCTGCTCTTTCTTTCGCTTGCTCTTCGGTCAAACCGACAAAGGAAACTTCCGGATGAGTAAAGCACGCGGCTGGAATCGCCTCGTGGTTGACGACGTTTTCTCTACCAACCATGTTTTCGACGCACGAAATACCTTGAGTACTCGCGGCGTGCGCCAACATCAGCTTACCGTTCGCGTCACCGATGCACCAAACACCTTCGATGACGTTCCCGTCCGTGTCCAACACTTGGCACTTTTCATTGGTCGGGACGAATCCTCTTTGCGTCTCGACTTTCAAATTGTCCAAGTTCAACCCCGCGGTGTATGGGGAGCGACCAGTGGCGACCATGCACGCGTCCACTTCCATAACATCGACGACTTCCTTCGTCGTCGCGTCGGTTAATTCAATCGTGACGGGTTTTTCACCCGGAATACCCGGCGTGACTTTCGTCGCGAATTTGTTCGTCACGTAGTCGATGTTTCTCGGGCTAATCAAAACTCTCTCCGCCAGCTTGGCAATCTCTCTGTCAAAACCAGGCATGATCATCGGCATGGCCTCAATAAAGGTGACGTCCGATCCTAACGCGGTGTACACGTCCGAAAACTCTAATCCGATGTAACCACTCCCGATAATCGCCACCCACGGCGGCAACCAATCCAATTTCAAACCGGCGTCCGAAGTAAACACGGTTTTGTTATCAATCTCAATGCCAGGCGGCACGAACGGCTTCGATCCGGTCGCGATGATAATGTGCTTCGCGGTTTTCGTACCGCCAGTAATCGTTCCTGGCGCTCCGCCGTAAGAAATCGTGTGATTATCCACAAAACCGGCGTTACCGGTTAAGATGTCCACTCCGACGCCTTCCATCGAGCGCGTCAAGTTCGCTCGAATTGTTTGCACCAAATCTTCCGCGTGGTCCGCGATGCCTTGGCGATCAAAGGAAACGTTATCGACGGTAATGCCGAGATGCTTCAAGTGGTCCGCGTTTTTCATATCTCTCACTCTCCCCGCCGCCGCTAACAACGCTTTCGACGGCACGCACCCTCGGTTGACGCAGGTCCCACCCATCACGTCGCCTTCGACGATCGCGGTTTTGAGACCACACTCGGCGGCGTGAATCGCCGCGCCGTGACCACCAACGCCCGCACCAATAATAATGAGATCGTAATCGTAGTTTGCCGCCGCAGAAACTTTCAATCCTCGCGCTCTTCCGCCAGCTTTTGCAGAGCGGCGAAAAACGGATTTGGTCGGTACCCTCATCTTTTGTGTGTGTCCATCATCATTACCACCATCGCAAAAACGACGACGAGTAAGGAACGTCGCGCGCGCACTCATCGATTGTTGAGCAGCAAACATAATAACTTTTAAGCAGCAAATTGCTTTTTATTAAATCGTTCTTCGTAGTAGTAAACGTGCTGCGATTATTAGTATAGTATTAATTACTAAAGCGTTATCCAACCAAAGAGTTATGTAATAAAGTTGTGTTGCGTAAAGAGAAATTAATTTTGGTCTGCGCATGGTGATATCTAGGGTTTCAAAAAGTAATGCCAGGTCATCCTCCTCTCTTTTAAAGGACGACAAAAAAAAACACAAAAATGTCTCCCCTCTCGTCGAGAAACACGTCCGACAGCTGGGTGAAAAAAGCAACCGGAAGAGGATTATCTCCCGGCTCGATGGCACCGCTGTCTTCGGCCGTGAATATGGCCGCGAGCGCGTATGGGGTGAGTGGTTCTTTGTTCTCTCTTTCTTTCTCTGTATTCTTTTTGTTTCTTCAAAGCAGCGCGTTAATGTTGTCCTCTCTCTGGGGATGAACGGACACATTTTTTGTCCGTTTAGAATTTTTTGAATTTTATGGCGACGAACAAGAAAAAGAGCAGAGAGAGCAGAGCGCGCGAGGAACGACTCAAACTGTCTCGTCGTCGTCGTCATCGTTCGCGGAAGAACGACGATACCTTTGTTGGTTTCTCTCTTCGTCTTCCTTTCTTTTTCCTCTGGGACGCATCGATCATCTTGAGTTGTTGGTTGGCTGTTTCTTTCTTTTTTGTATCTCGTTCTCCCAAAGAGAAAGAGCTGCTTTTTTGCTCAAAAAGTTTTGAAATTTTTATGAGAATGAGAAATCCAAAGGCTGACCGAAAATTATTTGTAAAAACACAGGCTGACGAAACGGACAACTTTATAAACGCTCCTGCGCCGCAAATGCGCGCCGCCTCCGCGAAAGGTGGTGGTGGTGGTAATTGCAATTCTTCCGCGGAAGACTTGCGCAAAAGCACGTACTGGAACCCGCAAAAGAACTCGAGCGGCGCGCCGGCGTTTTTCGATCCGTCCAACGAAAAGTTGTACGAGGCGTACTCGCAGTTGCACACGTTGGCGCAAGAATTCGATAAGCCGTTCGATTCCCCGGCGGTGTTAGTCGTTGGTCACCAAACGGACGGTAAGAGTGCGTTGGTGGAAGCGTTGATGGGTTTCCAGTTTAACCACGTCGGAGGCGGGACGAAAACCAGACGACCGATTGCCATCAACATGAAGTACAACCACAACTGCGTGGAGCCTCGATGCTATTTGGTCAAAGACGACACGTTGGGTAAAGAGGAGGAATTGTCCTTGCCGGAGTTACAAGCGTTCATTGAAAGCGAAAACGAGAGATTGGAACAAGAGAATTCGTTTTGGGCGAAAGATATCGTCGTGAAGATTGAATATAAATATTGTCCAAACTTGACGATCATCGATACGCCGGGGTTGATCTCGGCCGCGCCGGGGAGAAAGTTCAACGGCATGCAACAACAATCGAGAATGGTCGAGAACTTGGTTCGTGCGAAAATGCAAAACCCAGATTACATCATCTTGTGCTTGGAAGACAACTCGGATTGGTCGAACGCGACGACGAGGAAGGCAGTTATGGAGTGCGACCCAGATTTGCGCCGAACCGTTGTCGTTTCGACCAAGTTTGATACGAGAATCCCACAGTTTGCGAGAGCCGCGGATGTGGAGATGTTCATGCATCCACCGAGGCACTTGTTGGATTCACCTGCTATGTTAGGGGGTGGTCCGTTCTTTACGTCCGTGCCAAGCGGGAGAGTTGGTTTGTCCCGAGACTCCATGTTTCGCTCGAACGACCACTTCAGAGAGGCGGTTGTCCAACGCGAACAAGCTGATATCGTCGAGTTGGAAAGACGATTGGACAGAAGATTAGAACCGAGCGAACGAGCTCGTTCGGGTTTGTCCCAGTTGAGACACTTCCTCGAACGTTTGTTGCAACAAAGATACTTGGAGAACGTCCCGACGATTGTTCCTGTGCTCGAGAGAGAACATCGTCACGCCTCGAACAAGTTGGAAGAAACCGTCGGCGAACTCGCGGACATGAACCAAGACAAGTTGAAAGAGAAAGGGAGACAGTTTTACCAACACTTTTTGGAAAAGATTCCAGAGTTGTTGAGAGGTACGCTCGCGGCGCCTCCGAGAGTGTTTGGCGAGACGTTGTCGCATGAGCACGTCCGAGGCGGCGCGTTTGTCTCCAACGACGGTCGCCCGGTGAACAGCGAAAACCCGATTCCGAACGCAGAAATGCGATTATTCGGTGGTGCGCAATACCACAGAGCTTTGGAAGAGTTCCGCCAAATCGTCGGCGAAGTGCAGTGCCCGCAAGTTTCGAGAGAAGATATCATCAACGCGTGCGGCGTGGATGAAGTTCACGATGGGGTCAACTATACCCGAACAGCGTGTGTTATTGCCGTCAGTCGAGCCAAAGATACTTTTGAACCTTTCGTGCACCAGTTAGGTTTCCGTTTGGCGCACATCGCTCGACGCATGTTACCTGTTGCCATGTACTTGTTACAAAAAGAAGGACGAATTTTAAGCGGACACGAAGTCTTTTTGAAGAAAATTGGCTCCTCGTTTGCCAAGTTTGTGGACCAACGCGTAAAAGAGTGCCAAGAAAAGTGCCGAGAGGATTTACTCTCCACCACGAACTTTGTCACGTGGTCGTTGCACTCCGGGAACAAGTCTGGCTTACGATCGGTGTTGCACCCGGACGCGAGAGTGGACGAGAAGAACTCGTACGGGGGCGCGACCTCGGGCATGTCCTCGTCCTCCTCGAGAGACTTGGCCAAAGTAAATCCAAAAGATCAAAAGTTGATGGATTTGGTCGAGAACACCTTGTGGAACCGTAACATGAAGGAAGTGACGTTAGATGTTGTCGATTTGTTGGTTCGTCAAATCTATTCGGGCATTCGCACGTATGTCGTCCAATCTGTGGAGTTGAAATTCAACTGCTTCTTCTTGATGCCGTTGTTGAACGACTTCTCGCACCATTTAAGAAACGAAATGGAAGACGCGTTCGACGTCAACTTGGATTTGGTGTTTAACGTGAAGAACGTCCGCTTGGCTTTGGAAGAGAGACAACAAAAGTTAGAAGCTGAGTTGGAACAAATGGAACACATCCAATCGAAGTTTGCGAGCATTCACTCGCAACTCGAGGTGCACTCTGGAGCCTCGCCGGCAACGGTCGCGGCAGAGCAAGCGGCCAGAAATGGAACGTCATTTAGAACCGCCGCGGATCGTGAGATGCAACTTTCCTCGGATTCAGTGAAGGTCGCGCAAGAGATGGAAGCCGGCATCGCGCACGCTAAGGAACAGTTTGCGCACTATTCGCCAACCAACGCCGGCGTGCGCCAACAGGGCAAGACGATGAATTCGCCGGGCACGGTTCAGTCTGGTAAATCTGGCATCCGAGGCATTTTGTCGCCGCGTAATATCTAATACATTTTTATCCTCTGAGAAGTGTAGAAGTAAAAGAGTTGTATAACCCATTGTTTCCCTCGAGGCGAATGATAATGCGCTGGCATTCGCTTTACGAAAATTTTATTTATGTGTGTGTGTGAGTGATGTGAGAGAGACCTCGAAGTAGAAAAGAAAGAAGAACAAAGCTTAGTCAAAAAGGTTCTGATAATATAAGAAGCTCGAGTGCAGTAAGAATATGAATGAATGAATGATGTTTAATATTTATAATCGATTAAAATTTATCACATCAAATCAATGAAGATGCACCGTACCCGCCACGACCATGATCTTGATTCGGTCTATATCCAGTTTGTCTTGCTTGACCTGTACCACTTCTCGCAACAGTCCTCGAAGGTGCTCCGGGAGAATCCGAGGATATCCCTGTCCCTCCGTACGAAGTTTTGTAATTGTGCAAGTTCGAGTTTTGGTTGACGTCAACCCGAATGCTATTAAACGCTTCGGCTGGAATTAAATTCCCGCGCTTTATATCCCACAATTCTTCCGGTCGTGGAGCATCGAACCCGACTTTCGCGTAGCACATACCCAACGAGTTCACTCGCCAAATTGAACACGGTGCACCGCCACTCCCTTCGTTACTCCATGCCATTTTAGGCGCGACTGACGGACGTTCGCACCATATTTCCGGGACGCACCGGACGTTCGTTTTCGCAATCGAAGGCGCCTCCGCGCTGCTTGTGAACACCATGCCTAAAGCGATATGACCGGGCGGGGCTATCGGTAACCAGGCAAACAACCCCGATGATTTCCACTGTTGCGCAAAAATCTGTCTAAAGCGAACCGGTAAAGGAAATAAGCGCTCAATCATTCTTGGCATATTTTGCGAACCCGTGAGCGCGAACGCGCTGCCGTCATTAACTTCGAACGCGAACGCCCCATCCGCGGCTGGTCCGCCTCGACTGGAGGAGGCAAAATACCCAACGTTTATACGCTCCTTCTTAGACAACTTAGACACGTCTGAACTCGACGCAAACGCGGCAACTACGCCCGTTGGAAACCAAGTCGTGCCAAATTTTCGACTCCCAGTACCTTCCGAACTCCAACTGCGAGTGAAATTTTTGTGGTGAACCAAAGACACTGCAAAGTTACGAACGACATCGCGTGTCAGCTTTGCATCTGAAGCGGCATCTTTGCGCATCTTTTCTCGGTCAGATTCTTTATGCAAAGATTTTGCAGAGATGTTTGCACGAGCGTCTTCAATGGCGGCCGCTCCGGACGCTTGATTATTGCGCATGGTGTTTGAGCCCCCCATTAAATCGCCAGTCGCAGTGGTCGAGTTGCGCGGGTTTTGCGAAAGCGAGTTGCTCACGTCGCCGGAAAGCCAATCTTCAAAGGCGAGCATTTCCGGTTGTGGTGGCGCAGCAGAATGTGTGGCAGCAGTAATATCAGCTTTCTTACTCCCCAATCCAAACGGGTCGTCTCGAGACGGAACGTGTCCGGACAATTTCGTTGCCGCCGGCGCCGGTTTCTTTGGAGCAATGTCTGGCAACGTCGCCGCCATGCCCATGGACGCCCAATCGCCTAAACCGGTACCGTCGTCAATGGATACGTTTGCAGTTGTATTCACAACTTTTTTCTTCTGTTGGTGAGGAACCGGCTGTTGATCGTATCTGGGGAGTGGTGGACCGGCGCCACCGAGTAAATCGTCGATGCTTTTATTTGAAGACGCTGGAATCACATCTCGGTTGGATGGGAATTGAGACTCCATCATCATATTGTTCATGCTTGTGTTGCCATTCGCATTTTGATGGTATTTATGACCACCTCCAACAGCATTCACGCGATCTTCTTCTTCCCACTCCTTCTGCCAATCATCGTCCGGTCCAAAAGCGATTTCAAACTCTTCTCTAGAGACGACGCCGGTACCCGAAACGTTGACTCGTTTCGCCAAATCCAACATTTGCGTCGGTGATAACTCCACGCCTAACCAAGACAACCCGCCGTATAAGGATTCGTATGATAATGAACCAGCTCGTTCCACGTCAAACGCTCGAAAACAATCTAATAAACGCATGCGCTTCCTCTTCAATTGCGCGCGTACACGTGCAGTAAGCGCGCGACTCGCGAGTAAATGAAACTCGTCTGCCGTCGTCAAAGCTTTCGCCAATGGCGTTTCTTGCCATGGAATCCTCGGACGGCGTCGGCAGTTTCGAACGGCATCGAAGAAAGCTGCGCGTTTATCGCACGGTGCTTCCTGTAAAGCGCGGAGAAGTAGAGAAACTTCTCTTTCTTCGAAATCGAGTTGCGAATCGAGAAATCGGAAGCATTGTTCCGCCGTTGCCCCTTGGAACACGCCAGCCGATGCGTATCTCCTCGACCCTTCCAACAAGGTGCCACCGGCAATGCGCAACGCAACTTGCACGTTCTTAAACTTGACGATATCGCCATTCGATCGTTCGTCGCAATCGGAAAAGTGCATGGCGACGCGAATCGATTCCGCTTCCGCTAAGGAAACGCCAACGTAATATCGGCCGTTTTGCAACGCGTAAATATTCTTTTGACGGATGACTCTTTTCAACTCTTCAAACGTAACGCCCGCGCCAGAGGAAGGCAATCCAAGTTTTGCAGCGTCGCGAGCTACTTCTTTCGCCAGTTCGGTCAAACGAACTTCGTCGTCATCAACGACGGCATCGATTGCTCTCAAGACATCCTTCAGCTCTCTCTCGTTCAGAGCGCCGGTACCGCCACCATCAAACATTGAGAAGGCGGCTCGTAAAGCGTCCTCTTGTGCCATCGACAAACGGTTTTGTTGACCGGTACTCGAAGAGCCTTTCGTTAAATCGCTCGCTAATTCGTCTAAATCCGGAATAAGATCCATCACGATGATGGAATTCTTCAATCGTCGATGCGCGTTCAACGCCCATCCAGGTTTGAAGTAATTCTTACTCAACCAACAGTAATCTGGAAACGGTAGCGGATCGGTGTGTTTTAATTTCATTCCTGGTTGGTACACCTTGAACGTTTGCATTTTGTAAAACGGTAACCGCTGCGGCTCGGCGAGATCGTCCAACTTCCATGCGATTTGCGTCTCGTCATCTCGAGAGTATTTCACAACCGCCGCGGATTCTTCGATGATTTCTTCCATCTTTTCTTCCTCCTTCTCTTGCTCTTGTTCTTGTTCGGTTTCTTGTTCTTGCTCGTTTTCTTGAACTTGTTCGGATTGCAAAACTCTATCGACATTGGCACCGTCAAAGCCGAGATCACCAGCGGCTTCGGAACCGTCGTTGTTCGCGGCTGCCATGGCGACACGTTGTTTTGCTTCCAACGTTGCCGCCTCCATGCGCGTGACATCGGCAACAATATTTCGCAGATGTTCCTTCGCCTTTTCGTTGTGCATGATGATGTGTTCGTATTGTCTGCACAACTGTGCGAGACGTCTCGACGCTGGCATTTTTTCAGGAATTGCGTTTTGGACGATGAACGTCACGCGTTCTCGAAACACATCGAGGCACTTTTGCGTTTCATCGGTACATTTATGGGAACCAACTGTCATGTTTCTTTCCAACAAGAGCCGATAGGCGTGTTTCCTCCAGACATTTGCGGCTCTTTGTTCAGCTAATAAACCGGCTTGTACATTTTCTGCGCGCATAGTGTTGATGGTAAGCCACGCTAAGACGTCTCGTAATCGCATTCTCTCTGCTTCGTCGTCCGTCATGGATTGCAATTCTGCGATGCGCGTTTGTGGCAATCGGCCTTCACCAATCGCAACTTCCGTGGCAACGAGTTTGGATACTTCGGGAGTGATGATCAACTCCAGAGTTTGTCCATTTCCTAATCCACGCATACGCCACGCGCCTTGAGCGTAATCTCGCAAAGTCATATCTTTACCTAATGTCAACGCCGCTCGCGACGCTGCGGCTTGTTTGATATCCATCCCAGTCGTGTGCACCTGGTCGTAAAATGAAAAGCGTTTGGAATACGGCATAGCGGCAACCCGCGCTAAAGGAATCACTTCCCATGGTCCGCGACGCATCAAAATCATTTGTGCGTCGTTTTCGTCGAGAAACACGCATCCTTCTGCCCATTCTAATCCGTTTTCTAATAAGAATTTCGCCACCGCGCGATTACTTTTACCGGTAATTAAAGCGCCAGCATCGATCAACGCGTGCAAAGGTGGCTCTGCGGTTGCGATAGTTTTCAATATATTATCAACGGTCCAGTCCGATGACATGTCGTTACAGGAAATCACGGTTCGGTCACTTAAAGTGGCCAGCACTTTCGCGTCTGTGCCAAGCTCAAATTTCGGAGCGCCCAACTCGGACGGGAGTAAATCCGCTGGAGTTCCCGAGAAACCTAAACGCACGGGGAACAAAACGTCACCACCGAGCTCTTGCCCAGTGGCGGAAAGTTTCATGCCCTGATGCTTCGCCGTTTCCGGGAACACGAAAGTATCTAAATACGTTTCAATGACTTCCGGCACCAATCTCAAGAGTTGATACAATTCTTCAACCTGTTCATGGTCACGCATATCCACGAGATTTAACGGCCACGTTTCGTTTTCGTCGTTCAACCACGAAGGTGAAGATTGGAAAGAAGCATCTAAAGACTGATTCAATTCCACGTTTGAAATGTCCGCGAGTAACGCGTCAAACCCGGAAACTTTGCCGACGTTCAGATGTGAGTGCGTACCTTGATGCGCAGATTTGCGCCTCGCCTCTAGTTGCGCTTTAGCTCTCGCCTCGCCTCTCACGGATTTGCCGGCTAACCGAACCCAACACGCCCACTTAAGCGAGCTCGGTCGCTTTTGTTGCGCGCCAGCTTCGTTCGAAAACTGCTCGAGCATGGCTTTCAAAACAATCTTAAAATCGGATCTGCGCAAACCTTCGATGCGATACGCCGCAATTGTCAAGCCGATGACCACGTCTGGGTGCGAAAACTCATTCGTTCTCGAAGGAATATCTTTACCGACAAATGGGACCGCTAACAGTCTTCGAGATAAAGGTACCGACGCCTGTGTCCATTCCTCCAAATTTTTCACGTCGTGTAACGTGAGCAGACCAAACGTAACTCGGTTGATTTTGGACAAGACGTGAGGGAGTAACGCGTTCAACCAGTCTCGCGCGAGGTTCGCCATCTTCACGCCTTCATCTTCGGCTTCGCGTTGTAACTGTGTCGAAGCGCTTCTGTCGCCTCGTAGTAAAAATGCAATGGAAGTTTCATCGTCCATGTTTCTTAACGCACCGTGCGCTCTTAACCATACCGAAATCCATCTCGCCAGGAGCGGTCGCAGCGACTGATGGTACCATTTTCGATCCAACACACACACGTGCGGCACCGCTTGTACTGCTTTCTCCTTAATTGCATCCGTTATGCGAGTATGAATTAGCTTCAAAATCTCCGTCGCTTCTTGCGAGCCTTGCGCTTCTTTCGTTGAAGGCATAAATCCATTTGTCTCGTTGGACAACGAAAATACCGCGTCCAATAAGAAAAATGGAAGTTTCCAGCGCAATCCATCACCAATCCTTGATTGACAAAAATCTAGCGGGATTCTTTGCCCTAACGGCCAATGTAATTCGGATTTCAACGGGTGCAAAATCAAATCGACTTCGTCTAAAATGAGCAAACCTTGGTGGAAGATTTGAAAAATTTCAGACGCGCAAAACGCCTCTTTTCGCAATGCCTCGAGTTCCTCTTCCGATAAAGCTCCGGCATCGGCGACGCGCTCGGACCTCGATTTGCCTCTTCTTACACCAAACATTTTTGTGACGATATCTTTTGATTGTTTCAAAATACTTGAGTTCATTCTCGATTCTTCAAACGCAACGTGCGATTGATCAAGCAAGTGTAACGCCTCGAGAAACTTCAAGGCGAGTGATTTCAACGCCGTTGGCGAAGTGATCACAATAGCTCGTTCGTCTCTAGCTTTGCGCATAGCATCGAGCAACTTCCCATCGCTCAACGTCGTGTATCGATCAAATTTTAGAGTAACCACTGATCTCCGAATAACGCCTGAATAGGATTTGCGTAAAGTTCCTCGCGAAAACTCAAGTAAAGCGTGCGGCACGACCTGACATACCATTCGTGTATCCGTTGCGAGTAAATATCCAAGTAATGGACACACGACGGTCGTTTTACCTTCACCCATGAGCATTTGCGCGCACTCACCGCCACCTCTCTCAGCGGATTGAACAAATTGTTTCGTCAGTTGAACTTGTCGCTGACGCAAAATAATCGCCAGCGAAAACTCAAACATTAACAATCGGGGATCGTACGTTAAATACGTCGGCGATGGCGTTGCCGGACTTTCCGCGAACGGATCAAGTTCGTCTACGACAGCTTGTTTCTGCTGTTGCTCGCGGTTCGCCACCACACTCTTTTTAAAGTACGATCTCTTCTCGCACAACATCTTCGCCAAACCTCTCGCGCGTAAACCTAAATCCAAAGCTAACGATGCTTTCCCATCACGTTCGACGGTTTTAGCGCACTTTGATAATGCTAATAACGTATCCGCCGCAGCGGCGGCACATTTTGCACCTTGCGCGGCTCTTGCGGTTAGTAACAACGCTTGTGCGGTTAAATGCAACGCCTGTTTTACCTTGTCTGAAGTTACCCCCGGGGTGATTTTCAACAAATTCTTCTCGCCGTGTTCGCACGCCATCGCTTCCAGTAAATCGTCGTACGTCGCTTCGGCCCACGCGCCCGAGCGCCTTTGCAAACCCAGTCGAAGCATTTCGAAACGGACAGTGGCTGATCTATCCAGGCCGTTTGCAGTTGCCGTAGCGACCATGACAGCCTCTGAAGCTGCGGCGCGATCGAGCGCAACCTGTTTGGCCAACTTTTCGAGTATCGAGCGCAATACCGCTCGCGCGTTGATCGACGCTTGACCAGCCTTGGACGCTGCTGCTTCGATGGCAATTTGCTCGCAATCGAAAGATGTGAATCCATTTAACGTGAGCTCGTTCGTTGCGACATTCACAGGTTCCTGTTTCTGCTTTGCAATCCTATCCGCGCTCGATTTTAAATCTTGCCGTAATCTTGTCAAGGTTTGTTTCGCGATTGGCGTCGCCGACGAAGGGTGTCTCGACACGTCAAATGGTAACCCTCCGGAACCATTTTCCAAGCAACCTTGGATCGCATCTCCCGCGCGGTCGTCCTCGACAGGCACTATTATTGACGCTAAATCGATAACCGCTAACGGCTGCGAGCATAAATAATTCAAATCGACGGTTGCGAGATTGTTCGCGCCGTACTTTTGCAATACTTGCGGATCGTTCTCGAGCGGGTATTTACGTTGTCGCAACGTCGCCGAAGCAAATCTAGGTAACGCCCACTTCGAACCGTTGAGTAACGTTTGATACCACGCGTCGATGACCATTTCACAGGCTGGTGGTGAAGCGTAGCGATCGCCAATGTAATTCATTTGCGACGGTAAACGGTCTCGATTTTCTTTCAAATACGGTTTCACACGTTTCAAGAGTTGCCCGACGGCGCCGTCTTGCGTGAACATGGCGGAGAGTTTGACGCCTAACGTCCGCTCTTCTGCGCGCGGACACTCCCTCGCAATGTCTGCATTTGCCGCTAACACGCGTAAAATGGACATTAAAGTGCCAGCTTTCTCGCCCTGTTGTTTCGGAACGAATCGTAACAAAGCCCTACCCCACCGATGCGGGTCGTCGCCCGGTAATACGCGCAACTGCACCGTGCTCGTGAGCAACTCAAAGAGTAGAGGGAACCCGTGTTCTTTTTGTAAGGCTAAAGAACCGCTTTCAATCCATTTATTGACAGCGTTTAGGCCGTTACTGCCGTTGACAGAAACATCGTCCGGTCGTGAATAGCTCGATGTCCACCCGGCGAGTTTTCCAAGCGGACCGTCACCGGTGATGGCATCGTCGAACGCGGAGAAATCTTCGATAGAATCGAATTCGCTGTGTTCCGGTATTGGCGGGTAAAAGAGAGGAAACCCTTGCGTTTGTCCTAAACTGTTGTTCAGTTGATCGTTCATTAACAATTTGCGTTCGTGATGAACGAGCAAACGCAAGTAACTCGCTCGATTCAACAACAACGGATCTGAAGCGATGATTTCCTCGAGCGTTTTCTCATCTCTGTTCTTTCTTCGAGTTCGGAGACTCGCTCGTTGCGCTTCGGTGACTCGCGCACTCGCGGTCGTTTGGTCTACAACATCTAGTTCTTCTTCCGCGGTTAATCGGACGTTGGCACTTATCGCACGCCAATTTTGGACGTACTTCAAACACTCAACGGATTCATTGAAACCTAAGCCGGCTAAACGATCCATCGCGGCGGTGCCTTTAGCGGCGCGTAGAATTTTAATTCTAGCCGCGCACGCATCTGGATTCGGATCCTCGATGGCGGCCAGACCTAATGCGTCCCATAATTGCGCTTCTTCGCTCGTCGGATCGTTCTCGCACAAGAGTAAATCGACGAGTTTTTTCACGTCGTCGTATCTTCGAGCCAGGAATCGCATGGTGCACAAATACAACGCCGATGCTAAGGAATCGCATACTAGATGCGCGTGCGAAGCGTGAACCGTGTATACATAATGTTTCGAGTCACCGACAGCGTCGTGCCACGCGATATCCCAACGATCGACGATGACGTCTGCGCCTAAACCCTTACTTGCGCCGAGTTTTGCGACAGCGTCAATCGCCGCACGCCTCGGCGCAGCACCGGCGGGTAACAAAACCGCGAGCTGTCCATCACGAGCTTCTAACAGCATAGCGTGCGGTAAACCAGATAATAAGCGATCTAACATTGGAGTTCTCGCGGAAGCTAAAAATAAACCCGCGTGTTCTTCGCACTCTAACCGCGTTTGTGAACTCGCCGTCGTATCTTTCACGGCGTGAAAGGAAATACCTAATCGAGGGAGTTCAACTCTTCGCACGGGAATATATTCACTCGTGTTGTTGTTCTTTGAGCCACCAACTCCGCTACCGGTCTTTCTATCGACCCAAACGAGCGCGTGTGCTAACCCTTCTACGGCAGCAATCGATCTTGCCAACGCTTTCAACGGATTCTGTCGCGTTTCGTTCGACTCCGCGCGCGGGCTCAGTAAATTCGACACGTCGTCGTTCTCACCTTCCATCTCTTCCACGGAAGAGGTGTGTCCAGCCGCGGCGTATAACAAATCGACTAAAACAAGCGTTCCTTCTGGCATGCTTTGTGGATCGAAATCAAAATCACTCGCGTCTTTCGTCGGCATTGGGATTCTATGAACGATACCTCGCGCGTCATCAACGAATAAACCGGATTTAGAAGTGCTCGCGGAGCCGCTAAAAACTGAGTCGAGCGCGCTGACCGTCGGGTCTTCCTCCGCTGGTGGCGTCGTGGCACCTTTAGCACCTTCTATTTGGACGTAAATGATTGTTCGAGGGTGTTTAGCTGTCGGTCGAGCAGTGCCGTACAAATCTCCGGTAACTTCTGATCGCCAAAACGAGTAATCTTGCAACAACGCTTGCGGGATTATCCCTCGCAAGTGTCGTTCAGGAACAAATGCTTGGCGTCCGAGCTTACTTGAAATGTGTCTCGTTACGACTAAAGATTGCACCCGAGAACCTAATCGAACTGCAGACAGTAAAAATCTTTCGTTCGGGTCTTTCAAACTCGGCTCACCGTCTGGGTCGACATCCGCGAGACACCACGAGGCGTTGGAGGCAAACACCAACGCTCTTCTCCAGCGTCTACCGAAAGACTCGACGCGAAAGACCTGTACCAACGGTGGGTCTCGCACGACGACAACTTCGGTGAGCAGTTTATTCGCATTTTCTTCGTCCGCGACCGATGTTTTCGGAACTTTTGTGGCTTTGCCCCACCACCAGGAGGACTTTTGTACCTCGGGCGCGACCACATCCGGCGCGCCGACGCCTCGCAAGGTAGCAATCGGTCCTTTGAACGTTTCGGACGGAAGGAACAACTCAACGCCTTTTAAGAAAGCCGCTGCGGGACCATGGATAATCGGCTCTAATCGGTCCATAATCCACCGTTCTTTCTCGGTCAAACCCGATCCGGAACCAAGACCAACCACGCTCAACACGTTCATGACTTTCGCGCCCGCGCTGGCATTCGTAGCGTACGGACGGGTAAAGTTGTGCGTCGGCACACGAGGATCCGGATCCCAAATTTCGATATCGTGACGCAAACCAACCAACCTGAGCCACTTACGATGTTCTGTGTTGCGAACTTCCGCGCAGTGAACAACCTCGTCCGAGGCGTCGAATTCAGCGAACGGTGATTTTCCGTCTCCCGTTTTTTTACCAATCTCGTCCGTGTTCTTCAAAACTGTGGCGATGATGGACTTGGAGTTTGAAGCGGCGAGCAAACGTGTGAACGAATCGTCCTCGTCCACGTCGTCGTCGTCTTTCAACAGCCTCTGTCGAAACTCTTCGTTCCGTTCTCTCAACACTGAATCTAATGAGGCCACAAAATCGGGCAATTCTCGAACGGCGTTTTCGAGCGGCCGCAAACGGTTTCGTCGGACCGTGAACTCGCCGAGTTGACAATTCACCTCCATCTCTGCGTTTTGCGTCGTCGTCGCCAATAACCATTCCCCGTAGTGTTCGCCGTACTCTTCCAACAGAACGTTTTTAGTATTCTCCGTTTTCCTTTGCCACTCCTCGGTAGTTTCGTCTTTCGGGTGCGCCACGAACCGGCCTTCGCCAGAAAACCGCCATCCTCTGTCATGTGCAGAAGCGTCCATAGCCTCCTGCTGCGCAGACGGCACCGACGAACTGCTCTCACGCGTCGTCAACGCTATGACGATGCCGTTCATGACATCGTTGCATTCTTTTTCGTTTCCTTTCGCCCACGCGAGCATGTTTTTTCGTTGTCGTTGGAACAAATCGAAAATCTCGTTCGGAGGGAATCCTAAATCCATCAAGTTTTCTCCGGTATCTTTCGCGAGTTTTCTATCCATAGATTCGGAACCGTCCGGAGTGTCCAAGAAAACATGGTTAACAAATATGTATGCCTGCGCCGTAAACAGCGTCGCCGCTGCATCCAAGTCATAGTCTTCAGGTTTCGTCCAATAATACGTGTACGCTAAATGCGCGTGCAACGCGCACGCAGCGCGCACGGCGCCACATTTTGCCGCCCGGTTCAACCAGCGTCGAATAACTGGACGAACGCGCGCGGAAATTACTTTGCTAACTCTTTCTTTTGCATTTTCTAGTGATTTTTTCGATTTCGGTGGTGGCTGAACGCCTCTCGTTCTCATCTTTGGATCTTCGATGTGTTCTTGCTCCATCAGCGTCGTGATAAACGCGAGCATTCGAGTCAAGGCTCGCGTGGAAAACAAAACGCCCGGGACGGCTGGAGCGTCGTGCCTGCCGGTATCGAGTTCTAAACTTAAAGCCAATAACTCTTCCGCAGCATCGATTAAAGGCGCCGGCGCGTGGGAGAGCTCGTGGAATAAAACCCCACACGGTGTCGCCATATGCTGTCTCGTGCTCGCAGGAATCTCTTGGGGGACAAAGACCAACCCGGGCGGTTGCCACGGACCAGGCTCAAACAAAACTGCATCTAAAACTTGTTGGATTTCGTGCGATGATAACGCGCGACACCTGGTTGCGTCCGCGAATAGTCTCAAAGATAACGGAACGCGAACCATTGGCGCAGTCAAGTACGTCAACAAAAGTTCCGTTTCGCTTGGTTTGAGCAAATCGTCAAACGTCGGCAACGTTTGCAAATGCAAAACGTCCTCCTCCGTATCGATTCGCATGCCGACTAAATTAGACGGATTCCCTCCGGACGGTGGACATCGCGGCCGTTTATCGCCGACTGATTTAGCTAAAAAACCGCCTCCGAAGACAGAGCGAAACCCGTATATCCTCTTCTTTTTCCCTGTTTTCGGGTCGACATCTTTATCGGCGACCATGCGTAACTCTCGCGCCCACGGCGCAACTCGCATTTGACGATCGAAAGCGGTGACATTGAGGTTATACGCTCCGGATCTTTCGTCGCGCTCAATCTTCCAATTCAGTTGAGAATCTTGAAACGTCCATCGACGCAAGTCCGGGAGCGAATCGCTCGTCGGTGCCATCAACGCTTTGAACATGAAAACAGAGTCTCGCAACGCCACGAGTTCCGGGTAATGATCCGCCATGTCTCTGTTTTCGCAAGAGAAGTAATTCGACAAGGCATCCGGCGACCGTTCGTAGCCGATCGCTAAGGCAACTTGGTCTAATAATCGAGCCTCTCCCGGGCCGAAAGTCATGCCTTGTTGATCGTCTTCCCATCGAAACAAAGTGTGCGAGGATTGAACGGACTCGGTGAGCGAATGGAAGTAATCTAAAACTTTCGTCAATTTTGTCATTCTTTCCGGGCAGTGAAATCGTAAATACTCCGCCTCCACTGCAAATGGACCGGTATCAAACCCAAATAGAGTCGTCGGGCCTTCGTTGACGCCGTCGTAATGCTCGCAAAAAACGCTCGGGAAATCGCACGGTTTCATTCTCAACGTCGCGTCGGTAATCGCCGCCATGCACGACAACGTCAACAATCGGTTGGCGTCAAACGATCGCGTGGCGGAAACTGACATCGACGCCGTGGCGAAATGTCGTAGACATAAATTCAAAGACCGGGCGAGCTCTAATTGCGTCTCGTACTTTGGTCTCGCCGACCGCCAAAAGCAGTGAGTCTCTCTGTCTTTGTGCGTCAACGGCATCGGACAAGGCAAAACGTGCACGAACAAATGCACCAACAACGCAACTCTGTGCGAATATGAATTCGTAGTCAAATCGGCTTGGTTAGCCAATATGGAGCAACAGTGTGCTGCTTTTCGCATGGCTAGTGCGGCTTCTTCTACGCTAGTGACTATATCTGGAACTATGGACAACTCGACCGGACGAATAATCGGCGGCGGCTTGGCGTCGCCGGCGAGTAAATTCGTCCCGCCTTCGAGCATAATTTTACCGAACAACTGCATGTTGCTCGCATCTCTAGGCGCTATTGGTGAGGCTAACGGTGGCGGAAGTAACGTCGGCCTTCGGGCGTTTGCAGCTCTCAGTCTCGTCGCTTCCACGCACTTCAAAATCCTCGCGAGGATTTCCGGAGGCACCGGTCCGACGTTGCTCGCGTCTGCGTTTTGCCCTCCATTTTCTCGTTCCACCTTGGCTAATTTTTCCGCGTACGGCGTCGCAAATCGAGCTAAAGTTTTACACGCAGTTTCTAGAGCTACGCACGCGGAAGTATTCAGAAGCGAAATTTCAGAAACGTTCCGCAAGGCTTCTTCTAACATGACGTGTCTCACGCCAACCTCGACTAACGCGTTTGCTCGTTTTGGCGGGCATCCTAAAGAGCACAATGCGCACCTCGCAGCTTCTAACGCGCACAAGGAAAACGATAAATCGCCACCGGCTGGCTTTGGTGCAAATTGAACCGTCCGAAGCGGCGTGGCACCAACCGATGCGAATAACGGACGACCGTTCAACATTGGCAACACTTTGGCGTAAATTTGGTCTTTTGCAATCTCAGCCGTTTTCTGCGGATGGACAATCGGTCTAAGTAACAGAGCCCAAGTGGAAGAATCTAAACACATATCCATTGGAATTTCCGTCAATTGCGTAGTCAACCCGTATAAAAATCCATCCGAGGACGGATCCGCTTTCACGGGATGATACTCTAATCCATCGCCCGTGTTGGTCACGGAAAACACAAAGGAGCCTTGCAGTCGTTGCAAGGTGTAAATCAGCGCGCGACTCTTCCCGTCGTTTTGCGTGGACCACCCACCCGGGAACATTAATAAAGCACCCGGACGCATCGAACGCACTCTATCGATAAAGACAGACAGGAACGCAGTAAACGCGTTGTTATCTTGCGTTCCTGCGGGGATTTGCCGACATAACAAGGTCAAATCATCCAATGATCTTCTGACTTCCATAATCGCGTTTGTTTCCGGAACCGACATCGGAAATTGCAAACTTCCCAAAGCTCTCGAAATTGTCGAGCACGAATCGCTCATAGTTTCCAGCGTTTCTCTGACTGCCATTTTCTCATCTCGTATGCGCATTAATCGTTCGTCAAACCCGAGCGCGTCGTCCGCCATGACGTCCACAAACGCGATTTGCTCCCATACCGCTTCCAAGTGCGTGGGCACCCCGACGCCCCCCAACGGTCCCGTCAACCCCGCTCTTTCCAGCGCGCCTTTAAAGAAACTCCTTCTCGCGTGTTTCGTCTGGTGTCTTTGCAACGAATTCTTCTTCTCTCCACCACTTTTCCTTTTCCTCCCGTTCGCGTCGACTTCCGTATCGCTCTCATCGTCGCTACCGTTTCCGTCCTTCTCCCCGTTCTTCGCTTTCCGACTCCGTTCTCGCGCAATCGCGTCGCTCAGCGCCGTCACCCACGATTGCAACACTTGCTGATTCTCGCACTCGCAAACGACCACGGAATTCGAAACTCCTGAATTGATTTCTTTCGCGGAGACGTCCATCTTGGAGTAAAACGCGAACAACTTCTTCCCTAAATATTTGCTCCCCAAGCCGTGTTCCTCGAGAATCTTCTCGTCCTCTAAAGTCACAACGGTACTCTTACTGGTCACCTCGAACATGCCTTTCGGTTGTTGCCTCGAGTGCGTCGGCTCGGACGCGTAATACTTCAACGTCGACTTTTCCTTTTTATTATCCGCTCTTCTCTCTTCCTCCTCGTCTGCAGCGTGGTCTTTTTCCTCGTCGTTAGTAAACCGTTGCTGGTGAAAGAATTTTTTCTCGCTCGCGAGATGTAATTGAAAATGCCTCAACCGCCAGGTGTTTTTGCCGTACAAGTCTTTCCCGCCTCTCTTGGTTAAAGTGCCGGAAAGGATCGGCGGCGTTTGGTCCGCCATTCTTACTTCTTTATTTGTAAATTAAAGCGTCGTAATAGACTACTATTGATGATGATGATACTAAAAGCGTTCGTTCGGGTGTTTATTTATCCGACGAGACTTTTCTTTTGTTCATTCTGACGCGAGATCTCTTTCTCGCAGAAATCATCATTTT
>Ga0115000_10001481_pt1 | contig 20822 bp, 16 predicted proteins | sample ArcticOcean_MG_C_6_FD_89690 | JGI IMG/M metagenome (GOLD analysis project Ga0115000, IMG submission 89690) | Marine microbial communities from western Arctic Ocean - ArcticOcean_MG_CB8_128 | ecosystem: Environmental > Aquatic > Marine > Oceanic | place: Arctic Ocean: Canada Basin | collected... | reverse complement strand
TTCGATGGAACGAGTTTCATCGGTACTCTATTCGATGGGAGCAAACCTCATCGGACATACGCTTATGGCTTGCACAACAATATCCCCGAAGGCCCTGCGTATCCGATTCGGACGGTTACGAATGGAGAATTTCGATACATTCGTAATTTGTCGCCTGATGAGATCTATATCGAAAAACACTTGATGGGAGTGAGGGGGAATGGGGCTTTGAATAACCCCTATTGGAGTACGTGGGTTTTCGAGAGTGGGGAAACCGAAGAGGCAGAGGCTATCGTAAAGCGCTATATCAAACGGCCGGCAGAAGAGCTTTACCGTACCAGTAAAGACCCTTTCGAACTGACAAATCTGGCGGGCGATTCTCGGCATTCCGCGATTAAAGAGACGCTTAGCCGAGAGCTTGATCAGTGGATGCACGATCAGAATGATCCGGGGATTCCGATGGATACGCGCGAAGCGCATGCAGCCGCTAAGAAGGGGAAGCATATTTATTAGCGAGGTTGATTGATTTTTGCCCACAGATTTGCACAGATGATGTAATTAACCCAAACGTTTCATAAACCGCAGCGTACCTTGAGATCGCAGAGGATTCTCTAACGCGTCCTCAGCGTCCTCTGCGTCCTCTGCGGTTATAAAATACATACACCTGGATTTATCACTTTAGTTCGGTTATGAATTGTCCATATTACAACTACAACTTGTAGATGAAAAAATCACTTACAGTTCAAACTTCTGAATGCCTCGATGGCTTGCTCCGAAGATTCTTTATTATGATACGATTTTTATTAGGACTTACTTTCTTTGCTTCTTGCGCGGTTGCCGAATCATCTCGTCCCAATATTCTGTTGGTACTGGCGGACGATCTTGGTTATTCGGATCTTGGATGCTTCGGAGGCGAAATTGAAACGCCCAATTTGGATGCGCTGGCTCGTGACGGGCTTCGGTATACGAGCTTCTACAATTCGGCGCGGTGCTGTCCATCGCGCGCTTCGCTTATTTCTGGACTTTATCCTCACCAAACGGGGATTGGTTCCTTCGTTCGAAAGGATAAAAAGCCGCCTAAAGGATTTGGTCCGGCATATCAAGGTTTCTTGAACGATCGGTGCGTGACGATTGCAGAGGTTTTGAAGGCGTCGGGCTATTCGACTTGGATGTCGGGGAAATGGCATATGGGTTCGGATCCCGGGCCGGTTGATCGCGGCTTCGATCAGTTCTTCGGATACACTCAAGCCCACTCGCATAGTCAATGGGATGCTGGTTTCTATAAGCGCTTGCCGGAAAGCTCTGATCCGGAATTGCAATACGGCGATGGTGAGTTCTACGCGACGGATGTATTTACGGATTACGCTTTGGAGTTCTTGGATCAAGCTCGCGAGGATGAAGGTAAGCCGTGGTTTCTTTACTTGGCTCATTCGTCGCCGCATTTTCCGGTTCAGGCCCCTACGAAGCTGGTGGATAAGTATATGGCGACTTATCGAAAAGGTTGGGATCGCTTGAGAGAAGAACGTTTGGATCGGATGATAGCAGGTGATTTGGTCGCGCTAGATACGAAGTTGCCACCAAGGGCGATGGTTCCAGTCGATAGAGATGACATTGCCAATGGCTATCCTGGTCAGCCCAATCCCGCATGGAATTCTCTACCCGGAAATCGCCGCGAAGATTTGGCCCGAAGGATGGCGATTTTCGCTGCCAGCGTGGAACATATTGATCGAGGAGTCGGTGAAATCGTAGCGAACCTTAAGGCTAATGGAGAGTTTGAAAACACGCTTATTCTATTTACGAGCGACAACGGGGCTTGTTACGAATGGGGTCCTTTTGGTTTTGATGGTACTTCGCGTAGGGGAGTGACTACGCTTCACGAAGGTGAGGCGCTGCGAACGATGGGTTTGGCGGATTCGCATCATTCTTATGGCAGCGCTTGGGCTAATCTGGGCAATACGCCTCTTAGCCTGTACAAACATTTTTGTCATGAAGGAGGCATTACAAGTCCACTGATTGCTCACTGGCCAGAGGGAATCGATGCCTCAAATGAAATTCGAACTGACTCGACTCATGTTATGGACCTCATGCCGACAATCGTAGAAGCGACGAGTTCGGAGTATCCTAAGCGGTTTAATGGACAGTCTATCCAACCGATGGAAGGAGTGTCTTTGCTGTCTAGTTTCAGAGGCGAAGCCCAGGAGCAACGCGCTATCGGATTCGAGCATCAATTTGCCCGAGGTTTTCGCAAAGGAAATTGGAAGATCGCGTGGGGTAAGAAAATGCCTGAAGAGGCAACGTGGGAGCTCTACGATTTGTCAAAGGACCGTACCGAACAAAATAATTTAGCGAAGAGTCATCCTGAAATTACTGAAGCCTTGGCTGCAGAATGGATAGATTGGGCGGCGCGTCTTGGAGTGCAAATAAGCAGCCCAACCGTGAAGAATTAGAAAAACCTGAATTGAGAGAATATGAATACTTTATCTATCCGCATATTGACCTTCATTTTGATCGCGACGTTTGTTTCGACAGCGAACGTTCAGGGGGCTCGTAGTAGCGATAAACCAAACGTTATCATTTTCTATGTGGATGATATGGGGTATGCGGACCCGTCCTGTTTTGGGAATCCAGATATGGAGACGCCGAATATCGATCGTTTTGCAACGGAAGGTTTGAAGCTGACGAACTACTATTCGAACTCTCCGATTTGCTCGTCATCGAGAGTAGCGTTAAATACAGGCCAAGCTCCCGGTAGACATAAGGTGTGGGCTCATTTTGCTTCGAAGGAGCAAAATGCGACTCGTAATATGGCGGACTTTTTGGATCCGAACGTTCAAACGATGGCGAAGAGTTTCAAGGCGAATGGCTACGCTACGGCTCACTTCGGAAAGTGGCACATGGGGGGAGGGCGCGATGTGGTTGCTCCGTATCCACAAGCCTATGGATTCGACGAGTCGTTGGTGTCGTTCGAAGGATTAGGAGATCGGTTGTTATGGGCTAAAAATGGGCTGAACGGTCAAAGCGCGAAGTTGGAGCGAGGAAAGATAACCTATGTCGAAAAGCATGAAACGACGGGAATTTATGTGGATCGGGCGATTGATTTCATGAAGCGCTCCAAGGATGAGCCATTCTATCTTCACGTATTTCCGAATGACGTTCATGACAGGCATGAGCCCGATGAGGAGTGGTTAGCGAAGTACGAAAAGTATTCAAGTAACCCTTACGTTCAGAAATTTTACGCGACGCTCGACAATATGGATCGACAGTTCGGCCGATTGGTCGATGCGGTAGACGAGTTGGGTCTCGGCGAGGAGACGATCATCGTTTTCACGAGCGATAATGGCCCGACCGATTGGGGGCGCTATTATAAAGAAGGTTTTAATCCCCCTGGATGGACGGGTCCATTGTTCGGTCGTAAATGGAGTCTTTACGAAGGAGGAATTCGTATGCCGTTTATCGTCCGATGGAAAGGGAATATTCCTGAAGGAAAAACAAATGAGACAACCATCGTGGCTGCAGTGGATTTGTTTCCTTCGCTTCACGCGATGACCGGAGCGGATTTGCCCGCAGGTTGGAGTCTGGATGGCGAGAATCTCAGCAAGGCGTTGCAAGGTCGCAAAGTGAAGCGAAAGGCGCCAGTTTTCTGGGAGTACGCAGGAAATCCAGGAATATTAAAACCAGGTAATCCGCTTTTCGAAAGTCCAACCAACGCGATGCGGGATGGCAATTGGAAACTATTGACCAATGACGATGGAAGCCAAACGAAACTCTTTAATTTGAAGCAGGATATCGGAGAAACCGCGGATCTGATCGGTCAATATCCAGAACGAGCCGAGCGGATGAAGCAGGAGCTGCTCGAATGGCGGGGAAGTTTGTAGGGAAGCAGTAGTTAGCGGTCCTCACCGATTAGCGGGATTTGATAACATGCGGCTTCCAAGTGATTCCTAAGGAGGAGATAGGGACCTACAAGAGCTGGAGGATTCCAGCTTTTTCCTTCTAGAGCTTTAAAGCTTCCAATAATTCGGGGCTCTTCGGGTACGGGTTCGACGAGTAGAATATCGCCGTTTTCGGCAGTTAGCAATAGGAGCTCGTTTACGAGAATTAGTTGACCGTGACCGTAGCGTCCTTTTTTCCATTCGCGCCGGCCCGTTTCGACGTCGATGCAGGTGAGTATACCGTCATCAAGACCGTAGATGTATCCGTCTTTGAACACGAAATTGTTGAATTTGGATTTCAGGTGAAGGCTTGTCCAGATTTCTTCTACCGCTTGTTTGCCTTCCTCGATTGGAGATATTTGCAACAATGCGGCGCCGGCTCCGTAGCCGCTGGATAAGATTATGCGATCACCAGGTATCAGGACGGGAATCGCGACACGGGGAGAAGATGTCGATCTCGTCCATGGGTACTCCCATAGTATTTCTCCGCTAGCAACATCGTGCGCGTAGAGTCCATCCCGATTGAATATGAGAATTTGCTTTGTACCGGCAATTTCATAGAAAACCGGTGAGCTCCAATGAGCTTGGTCGTTCCCGCCGCCCCAAACGAAATCGCCCGATATTTTATCGTAGGCGACTAAGGAGTTATCGTTGCTGCCGCCAACGTTTACGATAACAAGGTCTTCGTAGATTAGCGGTGAACTAGACATCCCCCAATCCGGTAGTTTGGCGCCTTGCGTTTCGAGGACGTTGCAGCCCCAAATGGGTTCTCCGGAAATTAATTCGAGACATTGTAATTCTCCAGTGGCTCCCATTGTGTAGAGACGATCTTCGTCAATGGTTGGAGTCGCTCTTGGTCCAATTCCTCCGAGAGGATTGTCATATCGAGCAGAAAGTTGATTTTCCCAAATTCGTTTACCGGAAAGAAAGTCATAGCAAACTACCTTTTCGAAAGCGCCTTCTTGTTCTTGGGTGAATAGGCGGTTTTCGGATGCGACGAACCCAGACCAGGCTTCGCCAATCGGTTGCTTCCAGAGTAGTTCGGGCGGAGAGGTTACCCAGTCAGGATCGAGCGATATGTCTGATACAGTTGCGTTTCGATTGGGTCCTAGGAATTGCGGATAGTTACGGGATCTCAGTGGGAGAGGGCGTTCGTTAGGCGCTGGTTCAGTGTTTGAAACTTGCTGCGTTGTCTCATGCCATCGCCAACGAAATATTGGTATTAGGTCACCGGATACTCCTTCGTATTGAAATAGACTTCCGATTCCCACTCCGATTGCGATTACACCTGTTGAAGTAACGACACGGTAACGCCATGGCAGTCGTGACAACGCGAGCAACCAAATGAGCGAGAGAATGAATGCGAATCCTAGGATGCCGATCGATTTCATCACGATTGCTTGACGACTTTCGCTTTCGCCAAGCATTACGAATAGCATTGAACCAATAGCTAGGCAGGCAATTGCGATGAGGGGCCACCATCGGATCGTTGTTTTAGAGTTACTCATTGTTTAAAAGTCTCTAAGTTTTGCTTGAATGAAATCCGCGATCGCATTTCCGATCGCGGCGGCTCTTGTTTCGTCGATGTGAACTCCATCGCCGCAGGCAGGTGGAGCGGCCAGTTTGCTAGCATCCAGAAAATGGACACCCTGCCTATCCGTTACTTCTTTGTAGGTTTGGGGGAAGCGTTTCGATTTTTCGGCAGCATTTTCGAAAAGGCGTCCGAATGGAAAGCGCTCTCCATCGGTTGCGGGCCGATAACCCCAGGTATTCGAATCGCCAAAAAGAAGGTAGTTTTTCATCTCGATCAATGTAGAGAAACGAATTGCGAGAGTCGTTCAATGATCAAAGTGAATTGGCGGAGGCAATTGGAGCGGCATTAGAACGAATTTTCTGGATAGACTGAGTACGTCATCTTTGAATCTTGCCAAAACATGTCAGGATCCTATTCGTATGAGCAGTTTTCACCCCCTATAGAATATGCATATGAAACACGCATCGCTTGTCGTAATCCTTACAATGATAATACCGCTTCTTGCCCTAGGGCAGAGCAAGATCGGCACTGGCTCGATAATGGAGCTTTACACTCAGAATTGCGCTTCTTGCCATGGTCAGAACATGGAAGGCGGTTTGGGGAGTTCTCTGATCGACGATATTTGGAAATATGGCGGTTCAGATGAAGAGATAGCCAAGGTGGTTCGGGATGGGGTTCCCGAAATGGGGATGGTGCCCTGGAAGGATGTACTAGCGGACGATCAGATTCGGGCGCTCGTTATTCTGATGCGCGAGCAAAAGCTCTTGGCCGAAACATCCGGTATTCTTGAGAAGGTAAAACCTTTAGGCGGCATATTTTCGACTGATCGCCACAACTTTCGTTTGGAAAAGGTCGCGGAGGTGGATGACGTTTTGTGGTCGATTTCGTTTCTACCGGATGACTCGATCTTGATTACGCAACGTAATGGAAAACTCTGGAATATTCGGGGCGGGAAGAAGCATGAGATCAAGGGTATCCCAGAGGTTTGGGTGAAGGGGCAAGGCGGTCTACTTGAAGTGGCTCCACATCCGGACTATGAGAAGAATGGTTGGGTTTACCTTTCGTTCAGCGAAAACGTCGGGGCGAAAGTAGACGGTAAGGATGCGGCTATGACGGCGGTTGTTCGAGGGAGAATCAAAAATGACAACTGGGTAGACGAAGAAGAGATCTTTCGAGTTCCTCCTGAATTTCATGTCAATCCCGGCGGGCATTATGGATCGCGATTCGTTTTCAAGGATGGTTATGTGTTCTTTAGCATTGGGGAACGGCAGATTTCGAAAATGGCTCAGGACCTGTCAAAACCGAACGGGAAAGTACATCGACTCTTCGATGATGGCCGGGTTCCTAAAGACAATCCTTTTTATGAAAAGGCGGGTGCTTACAAGAGTATTTGGTCCTATGGGAATCGAAATCCTCAAGGTCTCGACCTGCATCCAGTTACTGGAGACATTTGGGAAACTGAGCACGGACCTCGGGGTGGGGATGAGTTGAACGTAATTCGCAAGGGCCGCAATTATGGATGGCCGGTTATTACGTATGGCATGAATTACGATGGTAAGCCGCTGACAGATAAGACGCATATGAAGGGAATGGAGCAGCCAGTCTATTACTGGCTTCCTTCCATCGCGACGGCTGGAATCGATTTTTACGAAGGCGACGCTTTTCCTGAATGGACTGGCAATTTGTTGGCGACAGGGATGTCGGCCGAGGAGTTGCAGCGATTGGTGATTGAGGACGGGAAAGTCGTTCATGTTGAAACTATTATGAAGAAGCAGGGCCGCGTTCGCGATGTATCAACAGGACCGGATGGCATGATCTATGTATCGCTGAATACAAGAGGACCGAATAACGGCGTGCTTTATCGCTTGGTTCCTGTTGGCGAGCCGAGATGGACTAGTTTGTTTAACGGAAGGAATCTTGACGGATGGGAAACGCGCGATGGCGCGTCTACCGTGCTAGTGGATGATGGAGCAATGGTCGCTTTTCATCAGGACACGAAAGCGTTTACCTATCTCGCTACGAAAAAGACGTATGGGGATTTTATTCTCGAGTTAGATGTGAAGGTAGTGGGCGATTTGAATTCCGGTATTCTTTTGAGAGGAAACAGTTCCCCCTCAGTTCGCGATGGCAATCTTCATGGTTATCAGATGGAAATCGACCAGTCCGAGCGGCAGTGGACGGGTGGTATTTACGAAGAGGCAGGACGAGGTTGGCTCTATTCCCTTGAAGGAAAATATGATGCTCGAAAAGCGTATCGAGCTTCGGACTGGAACCACTACCGGGTCGAGGCAATCGGCGAACATTTCCGCATATGGGTAAATGGCGTGCCTACTCTGAATATGGCTGATACGAAAACCGCTGAAGGCGTCATAGGTATTCAAATACATAAATTGTCTCAAGGTGGAGGTGGTGGATCAGTCTCGATCCGTAATGTACGAATTATTTCCGAAAACGCTGGCGATCAAATTCAAGGCATATCCATTCCTGAGGTGGCGACTTCTTTGTGACATTAATAAACTACCCGAATAGCTAGAAAACTCAAAGTTGCGCCATGAAGAAAATAATTGGTATCCCGTCGTTTATTCTCATTCTTTTAGGTTCATTCTGTTATACGGCTCTAATTTGTGGTGATAGATTTCAAGGGGCTTGGCAGCCACTCGTGAAGGAGGGCGTTTAGGTTCTTTGGGCGGATCGGTTTGGGAAGGTAGGCGTTCATTCCGATTTCAGGCAACGCTCTCGGTCGCCTTCAATCTCGTTTGCCGTGAGGGCGATGATAGTGGTGCTAGTGTTGGGGTTGTCGTCATAGGGCTTCCCGTCAACTTTGAAGCGGACTTGTTTGCCATCGCGATCAAAGCAATAGAGGCGATCATTCATTAAGGCGATCCAGGTCCGCTGCTGGTTATCAACCAGAATGCTTGCAGCATCAGATTTTCCGATGTCTTCGCCATCATCGCTGATAAACGAGAGGTTTTTAAGTTGCAGATTTTCAACGTCGAAGCTCCAAACGCCATTTGTCGTAGCAACTAGGTACCGGCCTGGCGAAGTCTCGAACGCGTCTTTGAAGCGTGTTTGCGGTCCGCCAATTCCCGTTAATCGTTCAGACCAAGCTAGGCTTTGGGGGTCGAATAAATAGAGGCCGGTTAGAGTTCCGAGCAAAAGAGGCCGTCATGCATGAGCTCGAATAAGTTAGGCGATCTTGAGAGTGATTGTCCCATTGGGTCCAGAAGAGGGAAGTTTTCGAACTGCTCCGTGTCGTAGTCGAACCGATCGAGCCCTTGTGGACTGGCAATCCAGAGATTGCCTTCCGAATCGCTGGTTACCTTAACGGGTTTGTTTGTGGAAATGGCTCCTTTGACGTCAGGATTGGGAATGAAGGTGCGGAAGCGCTGGCTGTCATAGCGGACCAGGTTGTTGTTTGTCGGGATCCAGACGTAACCTTTTTCGTCTTGGAATACGCTCCTCGCCCATAGGGAAGGCAAATCTTCGCTACCGGCGAAATTTTCGAAGCGAAGGTTTTCAAGAGAGGCGGCGAATCCGCAGCTCGCAAATACAAGGGTCACGAAGGCCGTGGCCAGACGCATTGATTTTGGAATAAGCTGCTCATTCGGGTATGACATTGGATTCAAGATGCATTATTCTCCCTAAGATGGATTCTAGCAAACACGTTTTTCGCTAGATTAAGAACATGTATGCGAGTTTTATCTCTAGAGGTATAAGAGTAGATAGGGCGCGTATTCGCTTGGCCTAGTTGATGCATTCTTGTTTAGTTTCGGCCATGAAATTCGTTTTTCTACTCCTGATTCTTTCGTTTTCGATTTCATTCCTCCAGGCCGATACGTCGCAGGTGGATTTTAAGGTCACCCATGGGCCGATTTTGGGTAGGCCAGGCGAGACTACCATGAGCGTTTGGGTGAGAACGAATATTCCAGGTGAGGTTTCCGTTCGGTATGGCACGGAAAAGTTTAAGCAAGTCATGGTGTCGGAATATGTGGATACTAGTCTGGAAAACGACAATACGGGCGTTATAACGCTGACGAATTTGTATCCAGATACGCTTTACTATTATTCCGTCGACAAGGGACTTTCGGGTACCTTTCGAACGCTGCCAAGAGGAAGCGATTTCGCGAATGACGAGCACAATCCCGAGGGTTTGTTTAATTTTCAGTTCGAGTTCGTTTCTTGCGTTAATCAAAATCCAAAGTCCGGGGTTGGACCAAGTATGCCGATCTATGATACGCTGAACGACCAAGTTGCGGATAAGGTTCATTTCGCGATCTTAAATGGCGATTGGCTTTATGAAGAAGATCGCGGTTACCCTCCATCCGCTTGGATGGAGCAAGTGAGAGCCGGCCCGGCCCAAATGCCGGATATACTGGATTATTCTCCGCCGGTTGCGGGCGTTTGGGAGAATTACAAAACGTACATGAATCGTGGCCGAAATATGATGGAATGGCATAGTCGCGTACCGAGCTTTTTTACGTTCGACGATCATGAGTTGATTAACGATATTTATGGCGCTGGCGAAGTTGGCTTAGTGAGTCGTCGCGCCGTTTTTCGGGATCCGGCGGTTAAGGCTTGGTTTGATTATCTAGGATGGGCCAATCCAGTGGCTCACGATAAATCGGCCCGATTCGGTCGAGCTCGTTTTGAAAAGGGGAGCGATGTCCTATTCGACCCGAAGGCGGATTTCACATCTATGAACCTTGAGGACTTTGCGAATTTGCATGTGCATTGGGGGAAGGCAACCGATGGCATTCCTCTGGGAGAATTGGATTTTCAGCCAGGCGATCCCAATTCGGGCGTTTATGGTATTGTGGAAGTTCTCGATAAGAATCGGGTCCGTATCGAACCGTCTGCTCGGGCGGATGGGCAGGCTTCGTACTCGATTGGGCGGCGCTCGTATGGATCCTTTCGCGTAGCGAATTGCGAGTTCTTCTTGCTCGATACGCGATCTCACCGGTCCATGCACGATGTAGCCAATCCGAACCAAGCGGGCGCGACGATTTTAGGTAAGCAACAGCTGAATTGGCTAAAGGATGCTATTGAGAAATCGGATGCGGATTTTTACTTTATGGCCTCGTCCGTCGACTTTATGATTCCTCATGTGGGTAGTGGAGGAGGGGACGACAAAAATCTAGTGGCAGCCAAAGACGATGCTTGGACGGTTTTTCTGGAGGAGCGCGAGGATCTGATCCAGTTTTTCGAAGAGCGAAAGCAAAAGCAGTTCTTTATGATGACGGGCGATTTGCACAATAGCTTTGCGATCAAAGTGACTTCGAATGTTTGGGAATTCGCGTCGGGCCCCGGCAATTCAGTCAACCATGTCCCGGCCGATGACGAAGGCAATCGTCCGGCCAATGGTCTGTTCAAATACGGACCACGAGAATGTGAAATTCGCTGGTCGTCATATGTCCTTGGTGATGCGCCGCGATTGGAGCGAGTCCATCCGCACTATTGCGTCGTCCAGATAAATAACGTCTTCAATAGTCCGATACAACGCGGTGATGAACGCTGGGTGGCATTTCCTCATCCGCAAGTGATATTCAAGTACTACGATGCATTCACCGGTGATCTTAAGTATGCCGAATCGATCGTTGCGGGATTGAATAATTGATTGGGAAATTTTGACGAATAATGATCGCAGGTTCTTGTTTTTTGTTCACTTCGGGTAGGTCTCTCGCGACTTGTCAATGACCGCGACTTGTCGGTGGTTTCGTTGCTAGTTTTGGTAGCGGCCGATCTTCCCGCTCAGCGGGACCATTATTATTGAAGTAACCACCGATAAGTCGGGGACAATGTCTGAACGAATATATCGTTCAATGACCGCTCGGAGATCGGTCGCTACCTTTTTGAATAGCAAGCGGGCTCATTCCTCGAAGCTTGCTTCGGGAATGCTATCTATTCGAAAATAACGGGGTTCAATTCGGTATCGATGATCTCGCCTATTTGGGCTCCGGGCATCCATGTGTCCCAGTCGTTTTGCTGATTTTTGTTTTTTGGTTCAGCTAGTCGCATGTCTTTATCCATGTAGATAATCGTCATGATCTTGCGGGTCTGATCGGTCGTGTTGGGGCCGGCCCGGTGGAAGGTGTATCCGTAGTGGAAACTGACTTCGCCTAGATCGAAGGGCGAACTGTCGATAGGGAGGTCGGAGAGTTTTAGGTGTTCATCGATCTTCTTTTCGCTGGCGTCGCTGATTTCGAGATCGCGACCAAAGGTGATGCTCTGGCTGCCAATCGAAAATTCGAGCGGTCCTTTTTCCATGGGTACGGCTTGGAGAGGAATCCAAGCGGTCACCGTGTTGTTGTTAGAGAGTGGCCAATAGTATTGGTCGACGTGCCAAGGAGTGTATCCACCGCTTGGTTCTTTGTAGAGAGCTTGATCGTGATAGAGGCGAACGCCAGTCGTTCCCATTAGTTGTGTAGCGATGCGACCGAGGCGCTTGCTTTTGATGAATGCTTCGACCGCAGCGTTGCTTCTCCAGAGATTCATGATTTGGAGAAAGGCTTTGCTGTAGGTGTCGCGCTTTTCCATGTCGCGGGTCTCTTGGTTGAGAGCGTCTACGGTTTTCGTGATCTCGGCTTCGTAGTGAGCGAGGACCTCGGGGGAGAGGACGTTTTTCAGTTTGATGTAGCCGTCGCGATGAAAGCGTTCGATTTGGTCGCCGGAAAGGACGTATTCAGATTCGAGGTCGAGGGTTGCGGTATTCATTGGGGAGAAGTTTAGCGCATAATTAGGCGGTAATCCTGCTCGGATATTGCAAATACTAATACTTTAATGCTCTTTAAGTACGAGTACATGAATTTATATGACAAATGAAGCTCTATTTTGAAAAGATAACGCATTCACGGGGACAGTCATTTACGTGCTCGGAATTCACTGGGAAGGTGTTCAACTGCCCGTATCATTTTCATCCGGAAGTGGAGATAACGTACATCGCTTCAAGTGTAGGGAGGCGTTTTGTAGGGGATAACATCGGACGATTTGGCCCGGGCGATTTGGTGATGATCGGCGGTGGGTTGCCTCATATGTACTTCAACGATGAAACAGAGTCTCCTTGTGATCCTGAGGGGGCACGATCATTGGTGATACAGTTCGACATGGAATTGTTGGGCGATCGATTTTGGGGGATTTCGGAAATGAGTGAGGTAAAAGCCCTTTGGGATCGATCTGTCCGTGGTTTGCGTTTTACGGGTCCGGTTGTGGTGGCAACGGTCGAGGTGATGGAGCGATTGAAGAAGGCTGAAGGGGCGAGCCGTCTCGAGTTGTTATTGAAACTGCTGGATGGCTTGGCGGCTAGCGAGGAGTGGAATTCCCTTTCTAGCATTCATTACTCGAAGCCGAATTCGATAGCAGGGGATCAGCGGATCAACAAAGCCTACGCGTTTATCAACGAACGATTTTGCGATAGTATTTCTCAGGATGATGTAGCCCGGGCCGTTGGAATGAGCGGTTCGGCGTTTAGTCGGTTTTTTCGCCGGGCATCCGGGAAGACGTTTACGGAGTTCCTCACGGAGATTCGTATCGGTCACGCTTGCCAAGGTTTACAGTTCTCGGATACGCGAATCCTGGAAGTATGCTATGCCTGCGGTTTTTCCAATCTGTCGAATTTCAACCGGCGTTTTCGGGAACAGGTTGGAATGACTCCAAGGCAATATCGAGCTGCGTACAGTCAGAAAATAAATGGTAGTGGGAGTCAGTCCGGGCAAAGCGTTTTTATCGGCTAGTTATAGGAGACGGTGGCTTGACACTAAAAAAAGAGCTGACCTTGAGGGAGCTTTCGAGTAAGGACTTTTTCATGAAATTTATCATGCTATCCCTGTTTTCGCTCATTTTTGGTCTGACCGTCTTGTCAGGCGCTGATCGTTCGATTGGAAATAAGCCGAACGTCATTCTAATCATGGCAGATGACGTGAGCTGGGAGGCCTTTGGGTGTTACGGCGCCGAAGATTATCTCACTCCGCGAATTGATGAGCTCGCCTCGAAGGGTATTCGTTTCAAGAACTGTTTTTCTACACCGATTTGCACGCCATCTCGGGTGAAGATTATGACCGGAAAGTACAATTTTCGGAATTACACTCACTTCGGATATCTGAATCCCAATGAGAAGACTTTTGGTCACATGATGCAGGATGCGGGTTACAAGACGGCGATCGCAGGGAAGTGGCAGCTCAATGGACTTTACAACAATTTGCCCGGACACGATGACGGAACACGTCCGGCCAAAGCAGGTTTCGACGAGTATTTCCTCTGGCAAGTAACGACGGGTAAAACGGGTGATATCGGAGGAGAGCGCTTTTGGAATGCGCCGATTGAAACCAACGGGAAATTCATAACCAAAGAGGAAAACGCGGGTGAGTTCGGCCCCGATCAAATGAGCGATTTCCTTTGTGATTTCATGGAGCGAAATTCAGAAGATCCGTTTTTTCTCTATTATCCGATGGTGCTCGTGCACGATCCCTTTGTTCCTACGCCGGATTCGATTGGCCATGCTTCGAAAGCGACGGCAAACAAATGGGACAAAACAAGCAGCAAAGAGCACTTTGTTTCGATGGTCAATTACATGGATAAGATTGTCGGCAAAATCGCCGATAAGGTCGAGGCGCTGGGTTTGTCTGAAAATACGATCATCATGTTCACAGCTGATAATGGTACGGGAGTGAGCATCAATTCGGGTTGGAATGGGCAAAATATCAAAGGCGGCAAGGGCGGTCCTACTGATATGGGAACCCACGTTCCTTTTGTGGCTTATTGGAAAGGGCAGACTCCTGATGGCGCTGCGTTGGACGACTTGATAGACTTTACCGATTTCTATGCGACTCTCGCGGATGCGGCGGGCGTAACCTTGGGCTCGAGCGACCCGATTGACGGTCGCAGCTTTCTGCCTCGATTGAGAAGCAAGGCAGGTAATCCGCGGGATTGGGTGTTCACGCATTATCGGCCGTATTGGAATAAGGTTCCGGTTCAGTTTGCTCGAACGGAGCGCTTTAAATTGTATCGCGATGGGCGGTTTTTCGAGGTTCCGACGGATTTGAAGGAAGCCAATGATTTGATGGAAGGGTCGGCCGGAGAACGCGGCGAGCTCGTTCGTGAGCGACTTCAGGCATTCCTGGATCAAACTCCACCTGCGCCGACCGAATCGGGTGATCGAAATACGGAGCATCGCCCGATTTATCCAGATTGGCGCAATTTGGTGGATCCGAACGATTGATTGGTTTGAGTGCGGCTTTCGCTAGAACTTCGGTTTAGAAATAGCGTCCGGAGGCCCGGTCCACCTGATTGGGTTTGAATATGATGGGGCTAGACGTCTCGTCTCGCGTAGTCATGAAGATAAAGGTTCGTTTTTTTGTCGAGTTGAGGGCTGGAATTTGGAATACATTCGTAAGTCTTCTGTTGCGAATAAATATTATGAAATATCAAAACTTTTTCTGCTCTTTTTTGGCTTCTGTTTTTTTGTCTTCGTTGCTGTCTGCAACGGGGGCTCAGCGGCCTAACATTATCGTTATCTATTCGGATGACCAAGGTTTTGGCGATTCGAGCGCTTTGAATCCGGAGGCGAAATTCATTACGCCAAATTTGGATCGCTTGGCGAAGGAGGGCGTTAGCTTTACCAATGGTCACAGTTCGGATTCGGTTTGCACGCCATCGCGTTACGGATTGTTGACGGGACGGTATAGTTGGCGAACGAAGACCAAAAAAGGTGTACAAAGCTCGGATACGCCTGCTCTGATTGCTGAAGGTCGATTGACGCTTGGTTCGTTGCTCCAGGAGAATGGGTACAATACGGCCATGGTCGGCAAATGGCATTTGGGGATGGATATTCCCGGCACGCTTGGCGATCGAGATTTCAGCAAGCCGATTATGGATATGCCTCTAGATCGAGGTTTCGACTATTTTTACGGGATTCCGGCGTCGCTAAATTATGGTTACCTCGCCTGGATCGAAGGCCGCTACACGAAAGTTCCGCCTTCGCTATATACCGCTAAAAAGCCGAATGATCGACATTCCGATTATCGTATTATGCCGCCTTATTTTAAAACGGCAAAAGGAGCTAAAGAGCTCCATGGCGCAGCGGCGATTGAAGTGGCTCCCGATTTTGTGGATACGGAATGTTTGCAGCGATTTGTCGAGAAATCGATCGAGTGGTTGAGTGGGCAAGTGGAGTCCTCTAAAGCGGGAACACCTTTCTTTCTTTATCTCCCATTCACGTCACCGCATTACCCAGTGGCTCCGAGGCCGGAGTTTTGGGGGCAGGGCGCTGCAGGCGGATATGGTGAATTCATGATCGAGACCGATCACCACGTCGGCCAGGTAATCGAATTTCTCGAAAAGTCGGGCTTGGATGAAAACACGATGATCATTTATAGCAGCGACAACGGACCAGAGCGCACTTGGGCTGAGCGTATTGAAGAATTCGATCACGACAGCAGTAGCATTTACAGGGACGGCAAACGTTCAATCTACGAAGGCGGACATCGCGTGCCGTTTTTCGTTCGTTGGCCCGCTGGAATTCAATCGCCCGGCCGTTCTTGGGACAATCTCGTTGGTCAGGTTGATGTGTTGTCGACAGTTGCGGAGATGATCGGGGCTGAGGTTCCGGATACAGGGGCTGAGGATAGCCAGAGTTTCTATTCCGTATTGATCGATCCTAAGACGGAATTGGAACGTTTGCCTTTGATCAATCATGCTATGACCGGCCGTTTCTCGATCACCGAAGGCAAATGGAAACTCATTATGCCGCATAAGAACTTGAAGCACGAGCTCTACAATTTGGAAAAGGATCCAGGCGAAGAAACCAACGTCTACGGAAAGAATGTAAAAATCGCCACTCGACTTGAAAAAAGAATCTCCGAGATTGTTTGTGGCGGTCGTACGACCGATGGCGCTCCACAGCCCAATGATACTGGTTATTGGGAAGATCTCGCATGGTTGAATGAAGGTCAGTACAATCGCTTGGCTCCGAAGTGATTCTAGAAAATGAAATATAAAATTCAAAATCGCGTCCGGAGGCCTCGACCCACCTGATTCGGTTTGTGAAAGTGACGCAAGACGTCTCGGTTAGCATTTTTGACAGCAAGAAAAGTTACTTGTAGATAGATACCAATTTATGAAAACGCCTCTATTCCTGATCTTATCCCTCGTTTTAGTTTCGTCTCTTTTTGCGGACAAACGGCCCAATATTCTTTTCGCTTTTGCGGATGATTGGGGGCGTTATGCAAGCGCTTATGAGGCCTTGGATAAGCGTTCTAGTCCGAATTCGGTCGTGAAGACGCGCAACTTCGATCGCATTGCCGACGAAGGGGTTTTGTTCACCAATGCATTTGTCAATGCGCCTTCATGTACGCCGTGTCGCAGTTCGTTACTTTCCGGACAGTACTTTTTTAGGACAGGTTTGGGAGCCATTCTGCAAGGTGCCGTTTGGGATGATTCGATTCCATCGTTTCCTTTGATGCTTCGAGATGCGGGATACCATATCGGTCAGACCTATAAGGTGTGGTCGCCGGGATCTGTTAAAGATGCGCCGTTCGGCGCTCGGAAATATGAATACGAATCGGCAGGAACTCGTTTTAATCAGTTCTCGCAAAATGCTACGAAATTGATGAAATCAGGCAGTTCGTTGATGGACGCAAAGCGCGAGCTCTACGATGAGGTAACGGGTAACTTCGATAGCTTTATCGAAGCCCAGCCTGAGGATGCTCCATTTTGCTATTGGTTTGGCCCAACGAATGTACACAGAAAGTGGACACGCGGTTCGGGCAAAACGCTCTGGGGACTGGATCCCGATCACTTGAAAGGCAAGTTGCCTGATTTTCTGCCGGACGTACACGATGTTCGCGAAGACATGGTTGATTATCTGGGTGAGGTTATGGCCTTCGATACGGCTTTGGGAATATTGCTAGACCGACTAGCGGCCCTTGGCGAATTGGAGAATACGATAGTCGTCGTTAGCGGCGATCACGGTATTCCGGGCTTCACGCATGCAAAGACGAATCTCTATGATTTTGGAACGCACGTCTCTCTGGCGATTCGCTGGCCAGGCAAAGGAAAACCTGGGCGGGTTGTTACGGATTTCGTGAACTTGATGGATCTTGCGCCGACCTTCCTCGAAGTGGGAGGTGTGAAACCGCCGGAAGTGATGACGGGTCGGAGCCTTGTGGAAATCATGAAATCGAAAGGACAAGGACGCGTAGACGAATCGCGTGATTTTGTCGTGACGGGTCGTGAGCGTCATGTTCTTAAAGCCCGTGAAGGGCTTCTGCCTTATCCGCACCGTGCGTTGCGAACGGATGACTTTCTCTACATCCGAAATTTCAAACCTAATCGCTGGCCAGCAGGTAATCCGCATGACCAGGAGAGTGGGAAACCGTTTAGTAAAGACGCTCTCACAAACAACACCTTCACTACATTTGCCGACATGGATGCCGGTCCAACCAAGGCTTGGCTTGTCATGAATGCCGATACGAAGGAAGGAAAGCGTTATTATGATTTTGCTTTCGGTAAGCGTCCTGGCGAAGAACTTTACGATTTGAAATCGGATCCGGACCAAGTGGTGAATCTCGCTTCGGATAAAAGATACGCATCGATCCGCAAAGAGCTAAGCGAACGCCTTATTACAACGCTTCGCGAAAATGGCGACCCTCGCGTTCAAGGGGATGGGTCGACCTTTGATAAAGCGCCGTATGTATTGGCAGAGTGATTACAGTTTCAGTCTTTTATCGAAATTAGTAAGGCATATTCGGGCGAAACCCCGAAGAATTCAAAGGTAGCGGCCGATCTCCGAGCGGCCATTTTTGTTGAAGTAGCCATTGACAAGTCGGGGACAACGTCTGAACGATTACATCGCTCGATGGTCGCTCGGAGATCGCCCGCTACCAACATTCGCAACGAAGCTCACCGACAGATCTCGAGGTATTTACCCGAAGGGAATAGAATTAAACGAGCGATATTTCAAACCCTATTAGAGGTGTTGTATTTTAGATTGTCCGACGGCTTTCAGTCGTGGAATATCGATGATGCAGTGCTTAGAGACTGTTTAATAATTCCGTGTAGGAGCGGGTTTATCCCGCGATTTTTCAATTTTACGGTATTGACACGCATAATCGCGGTCCACGCTTAGCGGGACCGCTCCTACAATTAGGCAGGAGAGCAAACTTCGACTTATTAAACAGCCTCTTAGGGCAGACTCCAACGTTAGGCATTGTTGTATTGTTCGTCGCTAACCTTTTCCATCCAATCAACTGCTTTGCCATCGAGCTCTTCTTGGATAGCGATGTGTGTCATCGCGGTGGTCTCCGTGGCGCCATGCCAATGCTTCTCGCCCGGTGGAAACCAAATAATGTCACCCGCACGAATTTCTTCGATCGGACCACTCCAGCGCTGCGCCAAACCACAACCACTTGTCACGATCAGAGTCTGTCCTAGCGGGTGCGTATGCCAAGCCGTCCGAGCGCCAGGTTCGAATGTCACGTTGAGACCGGCTGCGCGGGCTGGCGCGTTCGCTTGGAATAAGGCGTCTATGCGGACAGTTCCGGTAAACCAATCTGTCGGTCCTTGATTGGATGGTTGTGATCCGATTCTTTTGATTTCCATAATTACGTGGGTCTATCGATTGATCAGTTACGAGCCTAATTGCTACTCTGAGCGAAGAAATCGCTCTCTCTTAATTTTTTGGAATTCGTGAGGAAACTGGAAAGCAAGTCCTTGGGCTTGGTTGGTCCTATGTATTCACTTCCCCGATAACTATGGGCGAGAATACGACCGTCCCGATCCGTTATAACCAGGCAGGGAATGCCGTTGCCTTCCATCCGACTCGATTGACTTAGCGAAACGTACGCCATACATATGATTCATTTTGACTTTTTCTTTGACCAACGGAATCGCAGAACCACCAGCCAACAGAGTGCAGGCGGTATTGGTAATTCCCAGTACTCGGTTTATTTTGTCCATAGATTTTTTGCCTATTTGTTCGAGAAAGCGAATACGGTTTCGGTTTTGAAGGGAGATCCGGGACGGACGATCGGGGAAGGAAAGTGGGGATGATTTATGGAGTCGGGGTAGTGCTGGGTTTCCAAGCAAAAACCTCGCTTGTTTCCGGTGTATAGCTGGACGCCGGGTTGATCGGTCAGCACTTCCATTGTCCGTCCGCTTTTGGGTTCATAGACGCTAGCGGATAAGACGAGGGATTGGCTGCCTCCGTTAATGATATAGTTATCGTCGTACTTGCCACTGCGCGGTTCTCCTAGTTCGGATTCTCGGGCGCCAATCGTGGTCGCCTGAGTAAAGTCGAGAGGAGTTCCCTGCACGCTAGCGATTTCTCCAGTGGGAATTAACTGCGATTTGGTTACCGTGTACCGGTCGGCATTCAACCACAATTCGTGGTCTTTGTATCCACCTTCATTGGCTAGATTGAAATAAGCGTGATTGGTAAGGTTGACGATGGTTGGTTTGTCGGTGGTCGCTTCGTAGTTCAGTCTTAGTTCATTTTTGTCGTTGAGCGTGTAAGTGATGGATACGGTGAGTTCGCCGGGATAGCCTTCATCGCCATCAGGGCTGAGGTAGCTGAGCTTGACGCTTGAAGAGTCTTCGCCGATTTGGAGAGCTTTGCCGTGCCAATTGACTTTGGCGAAACCTTTACGTCCTCCGTGAATATGATGCTCTCCCATGTTTTGGGTTAGTTCGTGATTCACTCCATCTATTGAGAATCGAGCGTTGGCTACCCGATTGGCGTGTCGGCCAATTACGGCAGCGGCGGGAAAACGTCCTAGATAAGTTTCTAGCGTATCCGCTCCTTGGATAACGTTGATGGTTTTTCCGTTTCGATCGGGAACTTGGATCGCGCGGATGATTGCTCCGTAAGTGATCACTTTGACCGTCATGCCGTTCGCATTGCGCAAAGTGAATTGAGTTACCGGTGATCCGTCTTTAAGTATGCCAAACTCGCTTTGAGCGAGCCGTTCGGTTTGTTGATCTGCGAGTGCCCTAATTGATAGTAGCGCAAGCAGTGCGAGGCCTAAGAGGATTGATTTATTGCGATGCATTTGAAAGGGGTGATTTTTCAAGGGAAAATAGGTCTATTTGTTAGGAATAGCATACATCGCTCGTTGAGCTTGGTTGCTGGCTTCGCTTTGGATTTTCTACGCGCTATTGCGAATTGGGACAAGGGTTATGTTGAGTTTTGCTTTTATTCCCTTTGGGTTTAATACCCCGAAGCTTGCTTCGGCTTTCTGCTGTGCGGGATCAATGTGTCGGTTAGAGTTAATGAAGGTAGCTTATTGCAGCGTGCTCACATGCCTTAGAGCCTGTTTAATAAGTCAGTGTAGGAGGCGGGTTTACCCCGCGATATTGCGGATCCAAATAGAACGAACGAGACATCGCGG